>ENA-OQCK01000201-OQCK01000201.1-human-gut-metagenome-genome-assembly--contig:-NODE-201-length-35644-cov-8.395726_pt1 | contig 35644 bp, 40 predicted proteins | sample MGYA00242498_ERZ504578 | MGnify/ENA primary metagenome ERZ504578 (study PRJEB26092, sample SAMD00036229) | human gut metagenome | host: Homo sapiens | study: EMG produced TPA metagenomics assembly of...
TACCGGTTGTCCCGCCAGGGGCACCGCCGGGTATCTAAGTACGGATCGGATAAGTGCTGAAAGCATCTAAGTACGAAGCCGGCCTCAAGATTAGATCTCCCTCAAGGGTGGTTATAGACGATGACCTTGATAGGCCACAGGTGTAAGGGCGGCGACGTCCGAGCCGAGTGGTACTAATGGCCCGGGACTTTCCTCACAGTGAAGGTTGATATATTTTAAGACGATAAGGCGAAGCGAGTCTCTTCGGATTGATGTCCGGTCAAAATCTTGATAATGATATTAAGGTGGCTATAGCACGAGGGATCCACCTCTTCCCATTCCGAACAGAGAAGTTAAGCCTCGTCACGCCGATGGTACTGCGTAACAGTGGAAGAGTAGGTAGCCGCCGTCTTGAGAAAGGCGAAAGCCGATGGAGAGAGGAGTCAGTCCGTAAGGGGTGACTCCTTTTGGTATATATCCTCTCTGCCTTTTTCTATTTTTAGGTGTACTTTGTTGTTCGGATGGATAAGAAATTGTAATTTTGTGCTTTTGTAATAGCTAAGAACCTCATATGGATACTGAAAAGAAAGAGAATAAAGAAGTAAATAAACTTTCGCTACTTATCGTAGCAGTTATAGTATTGGTACTGATTATTGCTGGTGCCGGTTATTATATTTATCATCAAAAGCAGCAAATGACTGATTTGGTGGAAACCTTTGATCTTGAGAAAGAATCTTTGGAGGATGAATATAATGAATTGTCTCTTCAATATGAAGGTTATAAGTTTAGCGTAGGCAATGATTCCCTTGTTGCCCTATTATCTACGGAGCAAGCAAAGGTACAACGTTTATTGGAAGAATTGCGTACGGTGAAGGCTACGAATGCGAAGGAAATAGCTCGCTTGAAAAAGGAATTGGATACCTTACGTAAAATCATGCGTAACTATGTTGTCCAAATCGATTCCTTGAATCGTGAGAATGAGCAATTGAAGGTTGAGAAGAAAGAGGCTGTTCAGAAATATCAGAGGGCTACTTCACAAGCTGCTACCTTGAAAAAGGAAAAAGAGAAATTGACGGAAAGAGTAACGTTAGCTAGTCGTTTGGATGCGACGGATATTAACGTGACTCCTGTGAACTCTCGAGGTAAACTAGCTAAGCGTATTAAGAAGATGCAGCAATTTGTCGTGACTTTCAAGATAGCGAAGAACATTACCGCTCCTGTCGGCGAAAAGATGGTATATGTACGGATCATGAAACCGGATGACGATATATTGGTGAAAAGCCGTGCGGATGTATTCGCTTTTGAAGGAAAGGAAATCAATTATTCTATGAAGAAAATGATAGAATATGAAGGTGAGGAGGTGGCTGTGACCATGTATTGGAATATCGAGGAATTCTTATCTCCGGGTACTTACCGTGTGGATATTTTCTCTGACGGTAATTTGATCGGACAGAAGAGATTTACCTTGGATGATTAACTATGAAATTATCTCCCGACTTTGAGAAGTTCCTAAGTTTTATTCCGGAGATTCTGTCTCGAGATGAATCTTTCCTAAGGGATTTGGAAAGTTGTACTCGAGGTGTGACAATCCGGAAAGGGGATTATTTGATTCGTACGGGCGAGTTGTGTCAAGATGCCTATTTTATTAATAAAGGGCTTTTTATCAATCAATATATTAATGTGAATGGGAATGAATGCGTAACCGGTTTCTCCTCGGATAGTATGTACCCTTTTGTTTCTACAATAGGTTATTTTACACAAGTCCCTTCCGAGTTTGAGGTGAAAGCTATCGAGGATGGTGAATTACTTTGTTTTTCCCGGACGGATATCGAACGTTTGTCGTTGGGATATCCAGCTTTCGCTACCTGTTATCAGAATGTGATGCTGATGATTATTTCCAAGCTCTATTCAATGTTCGCTGTCCGTCAAACCTGTAAGGCGGAAGAATTCCTGAAATATCTTTATACGAACCACCAATGGATCGTAAGCCGGGTCCCTGATAAATATATAGCTCAATATATGGGGGTTAGTGATTCTTGGTATTGTAAGTTGAAGAAACGTATCCTTTATTGAATTAGTTCAATTTTATATTCGCTTTAAACCTATACTTTTGTGCGGGTTTTTATATTTTTGTCACATAGGGAATATGATGGCATTATATAGGTAGGTTAAAACGATATAAAGATGAAACGAACTATCTTACTATTAACATTTGTAGTCACGGTGAGCTGTATGCACGCTCAGCGAATGTTGACATTGGAAGAGTGCCGGAATCTGGCGATCCAGAACAATAAGGAGCTACAAATCTCTGGCGAAAAGATCAAGATGGCGGATAACGAGAAGAAAGCCGCTTTTACCAAGTATTTTCCTCAATTATCGGCAAACGGTGCCTATATGTGGAACCAGAAGGATATAAACTTACTGGACATGGGCGCTTTGTCCTCATCCTTGAGCTCTTCTTTAGGTGGCTTGGCCCAATTACCGATGATCCAACATTTGATGAGTGGGGTGAACGATATGCAACATTTGGATGTGCAGAATATCTGGGTGGGTAATGTATCGTTGGTGCAGCCTGTATTCATGGGTGGGAAGATCGTTAATTATAACCAAATCACTAAGTTTGCCAAGCAATTAGCGGAGTCAATGAATAATTTACAGTTGCAGGACTTGATTTATAAGACTGACGAGACCTATTGGCAGGTCATATCTTTGGTGAATAAGAAGAAATTGGCGGACGCTTATGTGGATTTGCTCCGTAAGATGGATAGTGATGTGACCGCTATGATCTATGAGGGAGTCGCTACCGAGGCCGATGGTCTTTCTGTCAAGGTGAAACTGAATGAGGCGGAGATGGCTCAGACTAAGGTTGAGAATGGTCTGGCTTTAACCCGAATGCTTTTAGCGCAAATTTGTGGTCTGTCTTTAGAGGAGGATTTATCGCTTGCAGACGAGAAGCTGGATAATTTTCCGGTAGAGACAACACAAGCCTCGGCCGATCTGAATGAGGCTTTCATGAATCGTAATGAACTGAGAAGTTTGGATCTGGCAACGAAAATCTATAAGCGAAAAGAACGTATTGCTTTGGCAGAGATGTTGCCTAATGTCGCTTTAGCAGCGAATTACTTCGTCACGAATCCGAATGTTTTTAATGGTTTTAAAAATGATTTCGCCGGTATGTTTAATGTCGGAGTTATGGTAAAGGTACCTTGTCCGGTTGGTGGGAAGGCACTTATAGGCGTAACTCGGCGAAAGCGGAAACGCGCATAAAAACACTGGAATGGCAGGATGCTCGTGAAAAGATCGAGTTGCAGGTAAATCAATCCGTTTATAAAGTGAATGAAGCGGGTAAAAAGTTGATCGCTTCTTCCCGTAATATGGAAAATGCGGAAGAGAATTTGCGGCGTGCGAATTTCGGTTTTGAGGAAGGGGTTATCCCGGCTTTGAACTTAATGGAGGCGCAGACAGCATGGGTTTCTGCTCGCTCTAGTTTGATTGATGCTCAAATCGAGGTGAAATTAACAGAAGTTTATCTAAGCAAGGCTTTGGGTAAACTGTCCGCAAATGAATAAGAGTAATAACAAATAAAAATATACACAGAGATGAACGAGAACAAGAAGTTTTCTATCAGTAACATGATGTTAGCTTTTATCACGGTATTGGTCGTGATCGGATTGGTAGCCTTGGCGGGTTTCTTCCTGCTTACACCGCCTGACGATATTATAATGGGGCAGGCCGAGGCCACCCAAGTTCGTATCTCCGGTAAGGTTCCCGGACGTATCGCTTCTTATCGTTTTGGCGAAGGCGATCAGGTAAAAGCCGGAGATACTTTGGTTTTTTTAGATACGCCCGAGGTTATGGCGAAGCTGAAACAAGCGGAGGCGGCTCGTGCGGCAGCGGAGGCGCAGAACGCTAAAGCGATTAAAGGAGCCCGTGAACAGGAAATCACGGCCGCTTATGAGATGTGGCAAAAGGCGCAAGCTGGATTAACTATCGCTAAGAAATCTTTCGATCGTATTCAGAATTTATACGAGAAAGGGGTGATGTCCGCTCAAAAAAGAGACGAGGTGGAGGCTAATTATAACGCTATGGTAGCGACAGAGAAGGCTGCCCGTTCTCAATATGAGATGGCAAAAGAAGGTGCCCGTAAGGAAGATAAGGCTGCCGCTGCCGCTATGGTCCAACGTGCGGAAGGTGCTATCGCCGAAGTGGAGTCGTATGTGGGCGAGAGCGCTTTGGTGGCTCCGATTGACGGGGAGGTTTCAGAACGGTTCCCGGAAGTCGGCGAGTTGGTTGGTACAGGCGCTCCGATCATGAATATCTCTGATTTAAATGATGTATGGGTAACTTTCAGTATTCGTGAGGATCTGTTGAAAGATATCAAGATTGGCTCGGAGGTAAATGCTTTTATTCCGGCGTTGGGGGACCTACCGGTGAAGTTAAAAGTCTATTATATGAAGGATATGGGCTCGTATGCTGCATGGAAAGCGACAAAGACGAATGGACAATATGACTCGAAGACTTTCGAGGTGCGTGCTCGTCCGTTGGAGAAAGTCGCTGATCTTCGTCCGGGAATGTCCGTGATCTTAAAGAAAAAAGGGAAAGAGATCGTATGACCTATAAAGAAAGTTTACATAGAATCTGGCTTATCGCGAAGCGTGAGGTGCATCGGCTGGTGGCTCAACCGATTTACTTCTTTTGTATGCTGATCGCTCCGGCTATCTGTGTCATTTTCTTTGTATCGTTGATGCATGAGGGATTGCCGACCGATCTGCCGATAGCAGTGGTGGATATGGATAACTCTGCTACTTCACGCAATTTGATTCGCCAGCTGGATGCCTTTGAGCAGACAGAGGTGTATATGAAAACCATGTCGTTTACCGAGGCTCGTCAGGAAATGCAGAAAGGGAATGTATATGGAATTTTTTACATTCCATCCGGTTTCGCCGTGGACGCCACATCTGGAAAGCAGCCCCGGTTGTCTTTCTATACGAATGGTACCTATTTGATCGCCGCTTCCTTGCTGTTTCGGGATATGAAAACGATGTCGGTATTGGCGGGGGCCGCTGTGGGTTTACAGACCGGACAAGCTAAAGGATATACCGAAGCGCAGATCATGGGACAGCTACAACCGATCGTGATCGATACGCATCCGATCGGCAATCCGTGGTTGAATTATTCAGTATATTTGAATAATACGGTTTTGCCGGGTGTCATCCAGTTAATGGTATTTCTAGTGACGGTATTCAGCGTTGGTTCAGAAATTAAATATTCTACATCCCGTAAATGGTTGGATATGGGAGGGAATTCCATCGCAGTTAGTTTGTTGGGAAAGTTATTGCCGCAGACGGCTATTTTTACGGTCGTAGGCTTTATGTATTGTGCGGTGTTGTATGGATTTAATTCTTTCCCGTTAAATAGCGGTTGGTTTCCGATGCTTTTGGCAATGTTTTTGCTGATTATATCCTCTCAGGCGGTAGGCGTATTTATGATCGGCGTATTACCGACTCCCCGTTTAGGCTTAGCTTTGCCAGCCTGTTCGGAATGATCTCGTTCTCCATTGTCGGATTCTCGTTTCCGGTACAAGGTATGGACCCTACGTTGCAAGCGTTGGCTCGTTTGTTTCCTTTACGGCATTATTTCTTGATTTATGTCGATCAAGCCTTGAACGGGCGGGCACTATTCTATACGTTGGGCGAGTACGCTTGGTTGTTGGGATTTCTGATCTTGCCGTTCCTTATCGGGCGGAACTTGAAGAGGGCGTTGTTGGATTTCAAATATCTACCGTAAAAACTGTATGTGATGAAAAGAGAACATCGTTTACGATATATCATAAAGGAAGGTCTTCTGGATACGTTTTATATTTGGAAGGAAGAATTGAGAAACGTGTTTAAAGATGCGGGGGTCATGATTTTCTTTTTCTTGGTGCCTTTCGTATATCCGCTGCTTTATTCATTTATATATAATAACGAGGTAGTACACGAGGCGAAGATGGTGGTGGTAGACCAAAGTGATTCCTATTTGAGTCGTGAGTTTACCAGACGGGTTAACGCCACGCCGGATGTGGAAGTAGTGGGTGTTTGTCCGGATATGGCGGAAGCAAGAAGATGTTGGATGAGAAGAAGGCCTATGGAATTTTGCTTTTTCCCCCGGATTATAGTAAGGACCTGCATGAAGGGCGACAGACAACCGTCTCGTTGTATTGCGATATGAGCGCCTTATTGTTTTATAAGGCTTTCCTTTTGGCGACGACAGAGGTATCGTTGGATATGGGTAAGGAACTTCGGATGCATAATAATCCGTCGTCTACGGATAAGATGGACCAGATCACGGTAGACCCGATCCCGTATGAATCGGTAGCGTTGTTTAATTCCCAGAATGCTTTGCCAGTTTCTTGGTACCGGCTATCTTGATCTTGGTGTTGCAACAGACCTTGATATTGGGTATCGGAATGTTGGGAGGAACGGCCCGGGAAAAGAACCGCTTTCATAGTCTGGTGCCCATTTGCCGGCATTTTAATGGGACTTTGCGTATCGTGTTCGGCAAGTCGCTGACTTATCTTTTGCTGTATGTGGTGGTTTGCATCTGGGTATTGGCGATTGTCCCTAAGTTATTCTCCTTACCTCAGGTTGGTGAGCCACTGACTATTTTGTTGTTTTTACTGCCTTACCTGTTTGCCTGTATTTTTATGTCTATGACGCTATCTGGATTTATGACGAGTCGTGAGTCGCCTATGCTGGTATTTGTTTTCACGTCTGTCATCTTGTTATTTATCTCGGGTGTCTCTTGGCCGGAGGCGGCTATTCCTCCGTTTTGGAAAGTGGTGGGTTATTTGTTCCCTTCTACTCCGGGTATTCAGGGATTTATTCGTATCAATACGGCAGGCGCTTCCTTGCATGAGGTGGCGCATGAATATCGGGTATTATGGATTCAAGCGGGCGTATATTTCATCTTGTCTTGTAGCATTTATCGTTATCAGATCATACGTAGCCGTAAGATGATTATAAAGCAATATCGGTATATGAAGATGCGACGGATATTGCGATAAAGGGGATAACCTCCCTGTTACGGGTGTCGTAATCCCTCTGTTACGGCTACCGTAACAGAGGGGATACGGAGAGGGTAAATGTGTGATTAGATTTTAACTTTCGGTTTATACATATCCTCAGCGGTCAGGCCACATTCTTTCATCATGCGGATACTGTAAGACAGATCGCTGACGTTTGGTGTCACGTTGTTACTTCCAAACGTGAATTTAACGCCGGCGGCTTTCGCTTTCATAATGATCGCTTTATTTGGAATATTGTATAGTTCGTTGATCTCTAAAGCTTTTCCGCTTTTTGCCAATGCCTCGACGAAACGGTTCATGCGGGCCTCCGTCCAGAACTCGTCAAAACGCTTATCCATCGGAGATGGCAAGAAACAAGGATTTACATAGATATCTACCGGCTCTTCCAATACGGAGCAGATACGATCTACGATCATGTCCATATATTGCTCCTCATTCTCGATCCAAGTCTCTTCCGGAATCCATAGGCGGGTACGGCGACCTTTATTGTCCTTGAACGTCAAAGCGTCCGTAAACACATAGTCGAATTCTTTAAGAGTCTCGGGAGAGAATGTGGTTATCCATTCGCGTCCTTCCGCTTGCATACCAAGGATGAAAGGCTGTGAGCGCATCTCATTTAGGTAATCCATGACTTGTTGGTCGTTCGTGATCGGGAAACCGATGCCGCAGTTCGGTGCGATCGTATAATTGATACCGGTCTTGCGGGATTGCTTAGCGGCAACTTCCTTGGTTAAGCCACCTTTTAAGTGCACGTGATAATCTAATACCGGGAAATCCGATTGATGTAATTTAATGATCTCGTCATTTTGCTCATCGTTAGCTTCCGCCAATTGTGCGTTGATATCGATCGTGGATTCATCAATTACGTTCACGGTGATGTTCTTGATCTGGATCTCACCGCTACCATCACTCTCTATGGCAAATGTCCCTTCCGATAATAAGGCATAGGCGTTAGCGTCCGTACGATACGGTGCGGTTGGTTGGATATACTCTACAACCGGTTCGCCGTTTATATTTACATCGATCTCTTGTCCGGCAACCCGGATATCCATCTTGAACCATTGATCCTCTTTTACGAAGCTTTTGGTCAAATTCCTCACGGAAACAAGACTTCCTGTCATTTTCCACCAAACCTTATCAGCCCGGTCATTATTGATAGCGATACGATATCCTTTCTTCAAGGTTGGGTCCGTATGGAACCAGACGGCGCCTTTGCCTCCCGGGGTAGTACGTAAATCAAGGGTCAGATCGAAGTTTTTGTATTTGCCGTTTTTCAGTACGGCCAGTGCATCCGTACCTTTCAAGGTCATTATGTCGTCTTGAACGGAGACATCGCCTGTCATTTTCCATTTGTTACTATCTTTGCCATCGAATAAGGTACCACTGCCGGAAACACTACAGGCTGTGGTCAGGACAAAGAGAAGGCCCATCGCTAGAATTGATAATTTTTTCATGATATAAATGATTTAAGTAATAATATATCCTCCAAAGATAACGAAAATTAAAATACAATGTCCTTTTTGAAGATTTTAACTTCCATAAAGATATAAACCTAAGAATATAGTCTTACTTTTGTAAAAATTCTCAATCAAACTTAATTAATAGTACTATGCAGAACAGACGTAATTTTTTGAAGCAAGCCTCTTTGATGCTTGCGGGTGGTTGGTAGCCCCGCAGTTATTATCTTCTTGTGGCGGTAAATCAGGACAAGCTGCCGCTACAGCATCGGAGTCTTCTAAATATATAGGGCTTCAATTGTATTCTTTAAGAGACCTTGTAAAAGAAGAAGGTATCCAGAAAGTATTGGAAACCGCCGCTAAGATGGGTTATAAGAATCTGGAGACAGCAAGCTATGATAACGGTAAGATTTACGGTTTAGCTCCCGCTGAATTTAAGAAAATGGTGAATGACCTAGGTATGAAGTGTACGAGCGCTCACCTTGGACAGGCCTTTACGAAAGAAAAAGAAGCCGAGGTTATGAGTTGGTGGGATCAAGCGATCGATGCTCATAATGAGTTAGGCGTTAAATATATGGTTCAACCGTGGATGCCGGTTAACGATAAGACTACATTGGATGACTTGAAGATGTACTGCGATTATTTCAATACGGTTGGTTATAAGACCGCTGCCGCTAGTATCGCATTCGGTTATCATAACCATGACTTCGAGTTCCGTAAGATTGACGATCAATTGATCTATGATTTCTTGCTGGATAACGTAAGCCCGAACCACGTATTCTTCGAGATGGATGTATACTGGGTAATGATGGGTGGCGGTGATCCTGTCGCTTACTTGAAGAACCGTCCGAGCCAGTTCAAGGCTATCCATATCAAGGATGAGAAAGAGATCGGCGCAAGCGGTAAGATGGATTTCAAGCCTATCTTCGATCAAATGTACGCTAATAACGTAAAGGATTGGTATGTTGAAGTGGAACAATATACTAACAATGATCCGGTTGCCAGCGTTCAGCAAAGCTATGATTTCTTGAATAAGGCTGATTATGTGAAATAATCCGTTCGATGATAAAAAAGAAGAGGCTACTTCATTATGGGGTAGCCTCTTTTTTTATGTTCGCTTATTTGGAATACTCGTTCAATCGGGTGGATTTCGCAAGCTCGATGATTTGTTTCCAATCTTTAGCTAAGTTTTCCATATCCGGATATAGTAAATCCGCTCCGGCATCTAATAAAACTTGATCGGGGAGAGGTCCGGTGTTTACGGCTATCGTAAAGATATTGGCTGCCACGGCAGCTTCTACTCCCATGGGAGCGTTCTCTACCACAAAAGCTTCGTTAGGCTTCGCATGCGCTTTTTGAAGTCCCATTAAATAAGGTTCGGGGTGTGGCTTGCCATATTTCACGTCGAAAGCCGTAACCATTTTCTCTCGGTTGAAATGTCCCGGATAGGTATGGTTTAGCTTATCGATCAAGCTATGTTGGCCGGAACCGGTGACAACCAATCGTTGCAGTCCGGATGCTTCCACTTCTTTTAGAACCTCTGCGGCGCCGGTCATGGGGGCACCGTCATTATAGGTATTGAATAGATCCGCTTTCTCTTTATAGATCGTTTGCTTCTCCTCGGCGGTAGCGTCTCGTTGGAAAGTGCGTTGGTATAGCTCGTTGATCGTGCTTTCCCCAGTACGTCCTTCGAACATATAAAAGTCTTCCGGCCGAGAAGTTAGCTGATGGAGGGTCGCTACCTCATGCCATGCCCGTGCATGAAAACGCATAGAGTCATATAATACACCATCCATATCGAAAAGAACAGCTTTGGGAGAAAGGGATTCCTGCCTGTGTTTACGCAGATATCGGATAATCGCTTCTTGAATCATGTTATTACCTTCTTAAAAACCAATACAAAGGTACGTAATAAATCGGAATTAACAGAAATGGGAGGAAAGCTTCTTGAAATTAAATAAATATGATATATAATGGAATTTCATTTTATGAAACAAAAATGGTTTAAATGGGTGCTTACTTTTGATCCACCTACATGTACACCCTAACCGGATTGATAAATTTTATAATTATCTGGATGAGTTGATAGATGTATTGAAAAATAAGGGATATAAATTTATTTCGTTGAGATAATTAATCAATAAATTATGACGTAGTTCGATGAGAACTCTAGTTAACGCATTAATAACGAATTTTCAAAGGCTATAACTTGCTATGAATAAGTGATATCATAATACTGTATACTATTTCTTATTAATTATATTTCTACCAAAGTCTCACTTGTCTATCAGAAAGGGGTTCAATTATACCTGTATTTAGGTATATAATATTTCTGTATGCATTGATTTTTAATATATGATATTTTGATATTCCCCAAATATTCATATATTTGCAATGATTAAACAACTAAGTTCTCATCGGACTCTTTTCTGGTGAAGAATGGTATATTTATTATCTAGTATGAATAGAGGAGAATTAGTACAATCTCTTGTGGAAGAAACAGGATTGCCGAAAAATGTTGTTAGAACCGTAGTGAATGCGTTACCGACTGTTGTGGCGAAAGGAATACGGGAAGGAGAATCTATTTCCATGAAAGGATTTGGATCTTTTGTACCTTGGCAACAATCCGAGCGATTGGCACGTAATCCGAAAACAGGGGAGGAAGTAATGATTACTCCACGTGTCTCGGTCAAATTCAAGGCCGGGAGCGATTTACTTAAAGAATTAAATGAGTAATAAAAAACTATTCAAACGAAAAAACGTTTCCTCGTGATGAGAAAACCGTTTTTTTATGGGATAAATCGTATTATAAACGTGCTTTGATAGCTTCGCTTTCTTTCTCGTATCCCGGCTTATTCAACAGGGCGAACATATTCTTCTTATAAGCCTCGACACCCGGTTGATTGAATGGGTTAACGCCCAACATATAACCACTGATGCCACAAGCTTTCTCGAAGAAATAGAACAACTGACCAATATAGAACGCACTTACTTCCGGCATAGTTACCTTGATATTAGGAACGCCACCATCTACGTGAGCTAACTGAGTACCTAACTCAGCCATCTTGTTTACCTCGTCTACATGCTTGCCTGCCAAGAAGTTCAATCCATCCAAATCAGCCTCGTCTGTAGGAACCAATACGCTATGATCTGTAGCTTCCACGGAGATAACCGTTTCGAAAATCGTACGCTCACCGTCTTGAATCCATTGACCCATGGAATGCAAATCGGTTGTCAAATCTACAGATGCGGGGAAAATACCTTTACCGTCTTTACCTTCGCTCTCTCCATAAAGTTGTTTCCACCATTCTGCGATATAATGCAATTTCGGATGGAAGTTAGCCAAGATCTCAATCTTTTTACCGCTCTTATACAACTCGTTACGAGTAGCGGCATAGATAGCGGCCATATTATCAGCGAAAGGAACGCTCGCGTCTGTAGCTTTTTCCATGGAAACAGCTCCAGCAACCAAGTCGCGGATGCTGATACCTGCCACGGCGATCGGAAGCAAACCGACCGGAGTTAAAACAGAGAAACGTCCACCTACGTTATCAGGGATGACGAAAGTCTTGTAACCTTCTTGATCCGCCAAGGTACGCAAAGCGCCTCTTTTAGCGTCCGTGATAGCTACGATACGATGTTTAGCCTCTTCCTTGCCAACAGCATCTTCCAATTGTTTCTTCAAGATACGGAAAGCCAAAGCCGGCTCTGTAGTCGTACCAGACTTGGAGATATTGATAATACCGAATTGCTTACCTTTCAAAACTTCGCTTAATTCATAAAGATAATCCTCTCCGATATTGTGTCCGGCGTATAACATAACCGGGTTTTTACGGTCGTTTTGCAACCAGTCGAAGCTGTTGTTTAACGCTTCTACTACCGCTTTGGTACCCAAATAGCTACCACCGATACCAATGGCTACGACCACCTCACATTTAGAACGAAGCACGTTCGCCGTATTCTCGATGTCGGCCAACTCTGCGTCCGTAATAGAAGAGGGGAGATGCAACCAACCCAAAAAGTCGTTACCTGCTCCGTTACCGTTATGTAATGTGGCAATACATTCCATTGCCTTGGCCTCTTGAGCGTAAACCTGTTCCTTGGAGACAGTGCCCAGAGCCTTGTCGATGTTTAAACTGATGTTTTTCATATGCTATTTTATTTAAACGTTTCCGTTAATTGACGAATGACCGTTGTCGGCGATTTCTTCTCGTACAATATATCATAAACAGCGTCCAGTATCGGCATGTTCACTTTATATTTCTCGTTGATCTCACGCATACACTTGGTTCCATAATATCCCTCGGCGATCATTTCCATCTCCAGCTGCGCTGTCTTCACGGAATATCCTTTACCGATCATGGTTCCGAAAGTACGGTTACGGCTGAACCGGGAATAAGCGGTAACCAGCAAATCGCCAAGGTAGACGGAGTCGGTGATATCCCGCTCCAGCCCGTGTACGCGTCCACGAAATTACGCATCTCCTCAATAGCGTTCGAGATAAATACGGCTTGGAAGTTATCGCCATATTTCATCCCATGGCAAATACCGGCGGCGATAGCGTACACGTTCTTCAGTACGGCGGCGTATTCGATACCGGTCACATCCTTACAGAAGGAATTCTTTAAGTATTGATTCTTGAAAACGGGGGATATCGTACGGACCTTCTCGATGTCGGAACAAGCCAACGTAATGTACGAGAGCCGCTCCAGAGCGATCTCTTCCGCATGACAGGGACCACCGATAACTGCTGTATTTTCTGTCGGAACCTTGTAATACTCCGCGAAGTAATCCGTAATCAACATGTTCTCATCCGGTACGATACCCTTGATCGCCGAGATGATAAACTTATCTTTCAAAGAGGTCTTCACCTTCTTCAAATGTTGTTTCAAGAAAGGGGAAGGCGTAGCGAAGATCAAGGTATCCGAGTCCTTGATCGCTTGGTTGATATTGGAATAGAAGTTTATCTTGTTCGTGTCGAATTTCACGGCGGTGAGGTAACACGGATTGTGTCCCAACTGCTTGAACTCCTCGATACGATCGGGCCTACGCATGTACCAGTTGATACTATCTTGAGTTGAAAGTACGATCTTGGCTAAAGCGGTAGCCCAGCTACCACCTCCCATTATCGCGATTTTTCCGGGCAAATCCATCGTATCACGCTTTTATTCTCCTACATTGGCTATCCAAGCTTCTATTTCTTGGACCGTAGGATTTTGCAGTTCTAACTTATATTTTTTATTAAGCTCGCAAAGCTCTTGTCTTAATTTGTTGGCGTTCGCATTTTTCAGCATTTCAACCGTCAGATAGCCGGCTTTTTGCAAAGCGGGAACCCACTCCTCTGAAATGCCTAAGGCCACGTATTTGTCTGCGTTATCTTTTTTTACAGTTTTCTCCGGACGCATTTGCGGGAAAAGCAATACTTCTTGGATTGTTGTCTGTCCGGTCATCAACATAACCAGACGGTCGATACCGATACCGATACCCGACGTAGGAGGCATACCGAATTGAAGGGCGCGTAAGAAATCTTGATCGATGAACATCGCCTCGTCGTCCCCTTTCTCGCTCAAGCGTAATTGCTCCTTGAAACGTTCTTCTTGGTCGATCGGATCGTTCAGCTCGCTATAAGCGTTCGCCAATTCCTTCCCGTTTACCATCAACTCGAAGCGTTCGGTCAATCCCGGTTTGCTACGGTGCATCTTAGTCAGTGGCTCATCTCAACCGGATAGTCGATGATGAAGGTCGGCTGGATAAACGTACCCTCGCAGAACTCCCCGAAGATCTCGTCGATCAATTTACCTTTACCCATCGTATCGTCGATCTCCATCTTCAATTCCTTGCAGATCGTACGGATCTCGTCCTCGCTCTTACCTTCCAAGTCGTAACCCGTCTTTTCCTTGATCGCCTCCAAGATCGGCAAACGGCGGAAAGGAGCCTTGAAGCTGATTGTCTTACCGTCGATCGTGCTCTCGCTCGTACCGTTCACGGCGATACAGATACGCTCCAACAGCTTCTCGGTGAAGCTCATCATCCAGTTATAGTCCTTGTATTGAACATAAAGTTCCATACAGGTGAACTCCGGGTTGTGCGTACGGTCCATACCCTCGTTACGGAAATTCTTACCGATCTCGTATACACCCTCGAATCCACCGACGATCAATCGTTTCAAATACAACTCGGTAGCGATACGTAAATATAAATCGATGTCCAAGGAGTTATGATGTGTCGTGAACGGACGTGCGCTAGCTCCTCCGGCGATAGATTGCAGGATCGGAGTCTCTACCTCCGTATATCCGGCCTCATCCAAAGCGGTACGCATGGTCTTGATGATAGCCGCACGTTTCATGAAAATATCTTTTACGCCATCGTTTACTACCAAATCCACGTAACGTTGACGGTAGCGAAGCTCCGGGTCATTAAAACCGTCGTAAGCGACACCGTCCTTATATTTAACGACCGGTAGCGGACGAAGTGATTTAGACAAAACTGTCAATTCTTGAGCATGAACGGAAATTTCTCCCATCTGAGTACGGAAAACGAATCCCTTGATCCCGACGAAATCACCGATATCCAGTAACTTCTTGAAAACGACATTGTAGGTGTCCTTATTCTCATCCGGACAAATATCGTCACGGGAGATATAGACCTGTATTCTGCCTTCGGAATCCTGCAATTCCATGAAGGAAGCCTTACCCATGATACGACGGCTCATGATACGGCCGGCGATACTTACCGGGCGTGGCTCAGCGTCGTCTTTGAATGTCTCTTTTATTTCTTTGGAAAATGCGTTCGTTACATACTCAGCTGCGGGATAAGCTCTATCCCCATCTGACGCAACTGCTCCATGCTATTACGTCTTATTATTTCCTGTTCACTCAGTTCTAATAGATTCATTATGCTATTATTTTGTATAATACGGCGCAAAAGTACAAAATATTTCTGATTTATGCTGACTTATGTGGTAAAAGGTTGAGGTCACCGATCTTGTTAGTTCATGGATAAAGTATCTTAGGTTCATCGGTAAAGTATCTTAGGATCCTTGGTGAAGTATCTTAGGTTTGTAGGCCAATGAACTTAAGACCCAATAATTTTATCTTTACATCCCGTTTTGATCCCGGGGATGAGACAAATGGAATAAACAGCCCTCACTCCGATAAATCCGGTAGCCAAAACTCAACCAACGGTAATGTCTTTCTCCGTCCTCCAAGCCCCAGCCATAGAAATCCTCATTCTCCATACCCGCTTGCAGGTATTTTTCCGTTTGGGCGAAGACCGCTCCCCCGACTGCGCCTATCACTCCCTCTACTGTGTACAAAGAGTTCATCTTTGCTTGATGTTTTTTTAGGAAATCTAAGTCACGATGGAGCCAATAATGTTCCCTCAATATATCTGACGTATCTAAAAAATTACCATCATATGGATAAGCGACATCAGAAGTCCTAGTTCTAAGCTGTTTCACCGCATCCAATATTTGAAGGTGGTCCAGTATCACATCTGCGTCCCAAATACAAACAAGTGGAGTATCAACCTGCTTTGCGAGGATATTCAAGTATTTGGTCTTGTAGAATACAGGATCTTTATCCACGAGGAAAGTGTACTTCACCGTATCATCTTTTATTAACGAGGGGATAATCTCATTTTGGTATGATGAGGCCTCCAGAATTAAGATGCGTGTCCGGAAATAACGTACTATTGAGTCCACGGACATCAACAGATTCTCCAAACGGATCATGGAATCGATCCGTACAGGAATAATAAATGTTGTATCTGTCAAGTCTATTCGCATAAATATCTTTGCTTAATGTTTAACAATGCCAACACCGTACCGGGGAAACCATTCAGCAATCCTCTGTGTATATTATAGTAGTATTCGTTCTCCATTAGGGCATCCCAAGCGTCAGACGAGATGATCCGATCGTAAATTAGGTGCGGATTGAAAGGGATGGTGTATTCGGGGAAGTCCCTTTTTAATCCCTCCAACAAGAAATATAGAGAAGCGTATCCATTACTGATATAGATATCCTTGCCTTTGATCTCTCTATTATATATTATGTCTAGATTGATTGATTTTCTTAGTTCGTTCACATATCTTTGCCAATCCGGCGAACAATTCCGTAAAGGTAGTATGCCCCATAACAGATATAGTCGGTTCAAATGCAGATGAGGCAAATGGGAGAACATATACAGAGATAGTTGTTCCAAAACCTTTTGTATCCGATCCTTGTAAAAATCATATTGTATAAGACAGGACAGGGTTTTCATCAATATCAGTACGTGATATTGGTAAATGGAAAACGTATAGGATTCCTCGAAAAAGGAGGCGTCTATCAAATCGGCCAATTGATTAACTAACTTGATTGCTAAGCCTCGAAAGGGAAACGCTCATTATCGTTTGTCTGGATTTCCAGCCTTTTATAAATGTAATATAAGAAATGGATGAGTTGAGACAGGGAATACCTAGATTCCATATTTCCGAAAACCAGCTTCTTGAATAGCAAATCATCGATACCACTTAGCAAATCATTAATATCACCGTCTACAAATTGCTTTTTTACAATATAATCCAATCCTAACGCAACTCCGCATAAACCTTCCTCCACGGTGAGTTCTGCGTTTTTAGAGAGATCGTTTTCCAAGAGATCGTCCAGCAATCGCTCAGCCTTCTCTTTATAAATAGCTTCTTGCGTATAATCATACAAATGGTATAAATAGATGAGTGATCCCATTTTGCCATGAGCCAACCCGAAGGTAGCTTGTATGTAATGAGCCTATCAAATGCTTATTTAGCGAATCTATTTGTGATGCTAATTTATTAAATACGACATATCCTTTAACTCATATTCTTCCGGCAATAAATAACCATTTGTCAAAACTGTTGGAGTGGAACTTATTGTATTGCGCCTAACCCATTCGTTTTGTGCTTGAAAATTGGCTAACATATCTTTGTCATTAGGATTTAATCTGTATCTTTTATAGCAATCCTCTTTTTTATGACGCCCTTTTGCATACCAGTCAGATAGGAATCGTAAATAATCCGATTCATTATTTAGTAGATACATGGAGGTCAGTAGCATGGCGCTAGGTTCTAATTCCTTGCTAAAAGAGGTCAAGATGATTTGTATGCAAATCTCTTCTTTATATTCTTTGAGTAACTTTTCTATTTGGAGATGTAATTTTACGCAAGGAGCACAATGTGGATTAGAGATAATGGTAATCCACTCTTTGGCATCCCTATTGCCCAATAATATTCCTGTATTTTTGTCAATGTCATATTGAGGCTGTTCGTTTAATAAGCTCTTAAATACAGAGGCATTCAGTTTTATGCTGCTAAGTTTATTGTTGCTTCGTTGGATTTGCTTTTCTTTTACGTATAATGTAACAGTAAAATGGAGTGATAGAATGACGAGCCCATACACGCATCCAATGGTAGTGAAATCAAATAAATCCCATTGATTGAAATCCATGCCTATCGCGAATAGAGAGATAAGAAAGGTGATCCATACGGTAGCTTGTACAGATAAACATAAAGCGCACCATTGTTTTACCCTAAATTTTTGGTACCATACGCTCCACGCTGTATAAGGTAATGCGATTATATTCAGAGTCTCTGCATATATAACATATTGGGGCAACAAGGCGATAAACAATATTGCGGAAAGAAAATATCCTAAGCCGAAGACACTCCAACTGATCCCCAAGAAATGAGATGCTTGGGAATCCAATGTCCCGTTGCAATCACTGGATTTCAAAAACAGGGAACAAATTTTGTTGACATATTTATCCGAGCCTAAGATCTCTCGAGAAAGCAGGATACCGCAGAAAGATGCTCCGATCACATTAACACCCCATAACCCCCAGATTCCTATCTCCATTCCTCTGTTGGTGATAAGGGCACACCCTATTAATGATAGAAGTAATGATACGAAACATACGATTACTATCCGCTGTCGTAAGTATTCTTTCTATGTTCTTTATAATCCGGTTAATAGATTCATCGGTGGATTCGAAAAGAAGGACGATTCCTGACCATCGTTCCAAGAATACCGGGATAGATAATGTGATGTTTTTACCTCGCCATGAATAGATGATTGCCTCGGTAGAAACATGTCGCACCAATACAAACTCATGATCTACGTAAGCCACAAAGGGTACATCTAATGAGGATAAGTTTTCTTGTGTTTTTTGAATTTCGGCCGCTACATTCTCTATATTATAATAACGTAGCATCTCGGACAGTCCAAACAGATTGTTTTTGTGTGGATGGCTCTCGTAGAATCTTATGGTAAAATCTTCCGTGTGCTTTATCGATAAGATTTCTAAAATTTGGATGAATAGATTGTCATGTTCCATTGCTTTAGGTCTTTAATGATTACCTTAGTTTACCAATGAACAACACCGGGTTACTCTCCTCGTCCAGTCCGGGGAAACGCCTTGCGAACTCTTCCTTCTTCAAAACGTCTTCCGGATACATCAGCATGGCGCACCAGCCTCATCTAACGAGAAGAACTGTTTGGGCAACCACCGGAAGTTGTCATCGAACTTGATGTTCTCTAAAACTCTTGCGTTTCCGTCTTTTTTGTCGATTAAGGCTATTCCGTTTAGGTCTTCTCTTTTCCCCTTAAAGGAGAGCAATATCGTTTCCTTGGACTCCACGTAGTCCGGGATATGGCCGATGTATCCTTTCTCCGCTTCTTCCTGTATGAGTTGCATGCCTTCTTTTCCCTCTTGCGTGTAAAAGCCGGCGGGCGGTATCCTGTTATCTACGTTTATTTTGTATCGTATTTTTGAACTATCCAAAGTGCATTCAAGGATGTCGTTGCTTTGATAACCATGAGAGATAATATGTCCTTCATACCGTTCAAATGAGTTTGTGAATGAACTGATATATCGATTGCAGTTGATGATGGAATCATACGAGTTTATAATGGCTCCCGTATGATGGTTGATGATACGGTATCGTAGCTGTTCGGGGGTAGGCATACATTTTATGATGTATAGACTATCGTTCAAAAGAGTGATCGCCTCTATATAGCCGACATTCTCGCAACGCTTTTTGTTGATGAATTGGTGTGAATTTGAATAGGTTACGATTTCAATGGGAGAAGCGATCGATAGATCTCCATTGGGCCATATCATGAAATGGTTAAAGTGGAGGTATGATTGCGGATCATTTCCCTTTTTGGATAAGACTCGTTTGAATTTTCCATATTTATCCCAAACGATTAATTGCTCTCCGGAGCCTATGTAAATATCCTCTTGAAAGATAGCGATGTTTTTAACATTGTAAAGCACATCTATCAATGCGTCATCCCTTGTTTCCAAGGGGGACATACCGATATTCCTCAAACATTTCATCCACGTCTTTTTCTACCCGATGTGAGAGTGGAATAAAATACTCGATTGTTTCGTCCTTGCCATTATCCTTGGCTTGATCCGGATTACAACTGATAAGCAAAAGAGTGACTAAAAATAGAAGATAGATCATGGTCATTTTTGTTTTAAGAAAAAAGCTGTTTTAGCAGATATCACCAGCTAAAACCAGCCCTTTCTTTTGTTGCTAACCTCCTGTAGTGTTACAGTTTTGTACGCCGCCATAATTTGAGCATTTATTACTGCATTCAGAGCAGCTTGTTACTTCAATTGAGGAAGAAAGATTATGACAATGACAATACGCACTTCCTCCCCCTAAGATTTTCATCATTTGTTCTTTTGGAAGAACTTTACTTTGTTGGTTTAGTACGACTTTTGTCAGTTTTTTTGAGTTTGTCCATAATTTGAAAGATTTAAAAAGTTAATAGATGTGTAATACTTTGATATTACAAAGAAAATTAAAAAATATCAAACATGGGGTATATTATGTCTTTTTTATTGTTGTTTAATGTATATTGTCTTTCTATTGCTACAGTAGAAAATTAGTGGAGATATGCATATAAGTTAGCTATGTGAATTCGATTGTTCTGTCCCACGTTTAATTTGTTCGAGAAATGACTTATTGTATTGATGTAATTTGTTATGTAATAGTGTTTTATGTAATAGCGTAAGCTATAGGTACAAAGCCTCCCAAATGAATAACTAATCACTTCCCAAGTGAATAACTAACGGCTACCCCTAACCGTTAGTTATTCACTTGACTAGCCATTAGTTATTCACTTGACAAGGCTCAAATTATATATTTGGATACTCCAAAAAGATTATCGGGTGAGCCTGTTTTGATGTTACGGGGATCATCTTTAACGGCTGTGCTGTAAAACATGTTTTAATGGGAATTTTGGCAGATTGCCCTAAGATGGCAAAGCTGTAAATAATCACGGTATAACTTCCCTTCTCGAAGAATATATACTTCAAGTGGCATAGGATATATACTTCATAGCCCAAGTAAGTATATCTTCTATCGCAGGTATGTCACTGATTTGCTACTGACCCGAAATAAGGCCGCACTCCTTCCGGAAGGAAGAAACGGATATCCTTGCCGGTTTGGTAAGCGTTACGGATAAATGTGGAGGAGATTTCCATCAAGGGAGCGTCTACCTTTTTCACGTTCGGATAAATGGTTGGGATCGAGATATCGAATCCTAGGCGGGGATAAATCAGCAGTTTGTAGTTTTGGAGTATTTTTTCATATTCTTTCCATCGGGGAAAAAGCAGCCAGTTATCGGCTCCCATGATAAAATAAAAGTCCCTATCCGGATAGTTGCTGGATAAGGCTCGCAAGGTATCAATGGAATAAGAAGGTTTCGGCAGGTGGAACTCAATATCGCAGACCTTGAATTTCGGATATCCGTCAATGGCGGCTTGGGCCATTTCCAACCGTAGTGAATCATCTAGCAAGTCATCCTTTTTCTTCAGCGGATTATGAGGCGTGACCACGAACCACACCTCATTCAGTCCCTCGAACTCACATAGCCAGTTCGCCAAGGCGAGATGGCCTATGTGAATGGGATTGAACGATCCACTGTAGATGCCGGTCTTGAGTCTCATCCGATTTATACTTACCCCTTCTTTTGCCAACCCTTATAGTTGATAAAACAAATGAATATATTAAATATCAGGGCACCCCCGATGATATACTCCTTATAATACAGGCTGATACCACCTAATACGAGGCTCGCTATCCCACAAACGATAGAAAGCCCTATCATAAAACGGGTATTCTTGAATATATTAGGCATAGACTATTTGTTTAAGAACTCACGAATGATCTTCAATGCGTCTTTTTGGGCAGTCTCCAGATCATCGTTTACGACAACCTTATCAAACTGTCCCGTGAACCCTAATTCATACTCAGCCTTGGCGATACGGCTTTCGATAACTTCCGGGCTGTCTGTTCCCCGTCCTTCCAATCGCTTCCGTAGGTCATCGATGCAAGGAGGTTGGATAAAGACAGACAGGGCACGGTCTCCATAGAATTTCTTGATATTGCATCCGCCTACCACATCCACATCGAAAATCACGTTGTCCCCTTCATTCAAGATACGCTCTACTTCACTTTTTAACGTACCGTAATATTTATCGGTATACACCTCCTCATATTCCAAGAAGTCTCCATTAGCGATACGACTGCGGAACTCTTCCGGCGTAAGGAAATAATATTCCACACCATTCTTCTCGGTTCCCCGCGGAGCCCGGCTGGTAGCCGAGATGGAGAAACGAAGGTGTAAATCCTGTTTCAAAAGATAATTAATAATGGTTGATTTTCCGGAACCCGAGGGTGCGGAGAAGATAATTAATTTGCCAGCCATTCTCGTTAATCTTATTATAATACGTTTAGTACCTGTTCCTTGATTTGTTCCAACTCGTCTTTCATCTGGACCACGATCTTCTGCATCTCGGCGTGGTTGCTCTTTGATCCGAGCGTATTGATCTCACGTCCCATTTCCTGAGCGATAAAACCGAGCTTCTTGCCTTGGCCGTGACCGGATTCCATGGTTGAGATAAAATATTTCAAGTGGTTGTCCAGACGGTTCTTTTCCTCGTTGACATCCAGCTTCTCTATGTAATAGATCATCTCCTGCTCGAAACGATTCTTGTCGTAGTCCTTCTCGGCTATCTTTTGCAGGTTATCCATGATACGAGCCTTGATCTTCTCGATACGTTCCCCCTCGTATTTCTCCACTTCTTTCAACAGAGTGGCGATATTGGCTATCTTTTGCTCGAAAAGCTTTTGAAGCATGGCTCCTTCTTGGATACGGAAATCACACAGGTGCTTAATAGCGTCCTTTACCGTTTCTAAAACCACCTCCCATTCGGATTCGTCCGGTTCTACGGTCTCGGACTTGATTGCGTCCGGCATCCGGAGCAAGGTCTGGAACCAATCGTTCGGAACGCTGATATTCAGTTTCTCTGCGATCACCTTGATTTGGTTGTAATAATTCTCTACGGCGGCAAGATTGATCTGTGTAGGAGTATCTTTGCTATATATTCTATAAAGATATTGAACTCAACTTTTCCCCGCTCCAAAGATTGAAGTAACAGGCTCCGAAGCTCCATTTCCTTATCCTTGTATATGGAAGGGATACGGGTGGACAAATCCAATTGCTTACTGTTTAAAGCCTTTATCTCTACGGTTACTTTTTTTGAAGGGAGCTCGGCAGTAACCTTACCGAACCCAGTCATTGATTGTATCATTTTTCTCAAAAGTTTGCGCAAAGATAGTGGTTTCCTTTTAAATTTGATGTTTATTTTCTCATAAATAGATGTTTCTCATAGGGCTGCCTTGATAGCATAATGAATTTTTGTATACCTTCGCAGCCTAATCAGATTGAAGGATTGAGATTGTTTGTTCGTTCAATTATCAATTGTTAATAGTTAATTATTATGTCATTGATCTTAAATATCGAGACATCCACTTCCGTATGTTCAGTAGCCCTGTCGGAAGGGGAGGAGGTGGTCTTTGAGAAGGCTTCCTTCGAGGGGCCGTCTCATGCGGCGTTATTGGGCGTTTATATGGAAGAGGCATTAGAAGCCGCGAAGTCGAAAGGGATAAAACTGGATGCTGTGGCGGTAAGTAGCGGACCCGGATCTTATACGGGGTTACGCATCGGGGTGTCTGTGGCTAAAGGATTATGCTTTGGGTATGGTATTCCTTTGATCGGTATTCATACGCTGGATATTTTAGCGTCTGCCGCTATTCGGAAAAATAAGGAGGAGGCCGATTGCTTGTATTGCGCTATGTTGGATGCCCGTCGTATGGAAGTCTACTCTTCGATTTATGATTCCCATCTCAACACGATACGTGCCACGACTGCTGATATCGTAGATGCTGATTCGTATGCTTCTTTTTTAGAGAACGGTAAGGTTTGTTTCTTTGGAGACGGTGCCGCTAAATGTGAGACGGTAATCACTTCTCCGAACGCCTGTTTTATAGATGGTATCTATCCATTAGCTGTAAATATGGCATCCTTGTCGCAGAAAGCATATGATGATGGCCGTTTTGAGAATGTGGCTTATTTTGAGCCTTTCTATTTGAAAGAATTCCAAGCAACGATCGCTAAGAACAAAGTGCTGAACGAGGCGTTAGGGAAAAACAAATAAGAGTAAGGGTACACAACCAAATTCATGTTCCGGCTGTTTATTCTAAAATGAATAAATCAGTTAAAGACATGAGAAAGAAAAGTGTGAATACGCTATTGGTATTTGGTGTGGTTGTCGCTATAATCCTTTTGATGATCTGGTTGTTCCTCGGGACAACGTTGGTGGAGGATACGAGTACGGAGATTAGTCCGGTTCCTATAGAGCAAGCTAACTGAGAACAATAACATAAAAAGGCGGGATCCTTTCGGACCTCGCCTTTTTTAATATAGATAGTTGTTTTATTAACCAAGGAATCCTAGCAAGATACCGGCAGCTACAGCGGAACCGATTACACCTGCAACGTTCGGACCCATAGCGTGCATCAACAAGTAATTGGTCGGGTCGTATTCCAAACCTACGATTTGAGAGATACGAGCTGAGTCGGGAACAGCAGATACACCTGCGTTACCGATAAGCGGGTTAATCTTGTTACCGTCTTTCAATATTAAATTGAACAATTTAACGAACAATACACCGGCGCAAGTTGCGATCACGAATGATAACGCACCTAGACCGAAGATCTTGATAGAGTTCAATGTCAAGAACTGAGTTGCTTGAGTAGAAGCACCTACCGTGATACCCAATAAGATCGTGATCGTATCGATCAGCGGGCCACGAGCGGTCTCGGCCAAACGACGAGTCACACCACTTTCTTTCAACAAGTTCCCGAAGAACAACATACCTAACAAAGGCAGACCGGACGGAACCAAGAAACAAGTAAGCAACAGACCTACGATCGGGAAGATGATCTTCTCCGTGGAAGAAACGGCTCTCGGCGGTTTCATACGGATCAAACGTTCTTTCTTAGTTGTAAGCAATCTCATGAACGGAGGTTGGATAATAGGAACCAATGCCATGTATGAGTAAGCGGATACGGCGATCGCACCCATGAGGTTTGGCGCCAACTTGGAAGAAAGGAAGATAGCGGTCGGACCATCAGCACCACCGATAATACCGATAGCACCTGCTTGGTTTGGCTCGAATCCCATTTGAAGGGCGATGATGTAAGCGCCAAAGATACCGAACTGAGCAGCCGCACCAATCAACATCAATTTTGGGTTGGAGATCAATGCGGAGAAGTCGGTCATGGCACCGATGCCGAGGAAGATCAAGGGTGGATACCATCCGGAGGTTACTCCTTGATAGAGGATGTTCAGTACGGACCCTTGCTCGTAAATACCTACTTGAAGACCAGCGTCCTTGAAAGGAATGTTACCGATTAGGATACCGAATCCGATAGGGATCAAAAGCATCGGTTCAAACTCATATTTAATCGCCAGGAATATAAACAACAGACCAACCAGAATCATGATGAGATGTCCCGGAGTAGCGTTGTATACACCTGTATAGGTAAGGAACAGTTGTAAGTTCTCACCTAAGAATGTTAAAAAGCTCTCTTGCATAGTCTTATCCGATTACTACGAGATCAGCACCTTCTAGCACAGAGTCTCCCTTGTGTACTTTAATTTCTATAATCTTACCGTCACGGTCTGCGTTGATGTTGTTCTCCATCTTCATAGCCTCAAGGATAATCAATGTTTGACCTCTCTTCACGGTATCACCTACGTTGCACTTAACCTGCAAGACAACACCTGGTAGCGGAGTCTTAACAGCCCCTTGTGTCGTAGAAGCCACCGGACGGGAAACAACAGGGTCTCCACTTGCCGTAGTCGGGGCTTGAGCTGGGCGTTTCAATGTAACCATTTGTTTCTTTGCCGGTTTCTCCATCTTAACTTGGTAGGGAGTTCCGTTTACTTCAAGTTCTGCGATATCATCCACTACAGAATTGATGTGTACTTTATATACGTTACCGTTAATGGTATATTTAAAACTTTTCATTCTTTAGTTCGTTTTTAGATAATTACTTTTGAGGAGTTTGACGTAAGCCATAGAGTTTTGAACTCCAAGGAGAATAAGCTCGTTGTACCTTACGTATAGTGAGAACCGTGTTCTCGATATCGTGATTATCATCGCTCATTTCGTATAGAGCGGTAGCGATGGCGGCGAATATCTCTCCAGATTCTTGTCCTGCGTCTGCGGTAACTGAAGCAGAACCTACGGCCTTCTCTACGTTACGTTTGCTAGCGGCGATAGATAATTTACCGATCTGCTTAAAGATGATGTACAACAAGAACAGACCTAAGAATACAACAGCCATAGCCGTGATAGTCATACCGATACCTAAAGAGTCATTAACCCTGAAGTTATCAATTTTCTCATTGGAGTCCAACGTCAAGTTGTTCGTACTGGGAGTGACTTTCTTTAACTGTGCCCAGTCTTTTTCGCCATCAATCACTCTACCGTAGCTAATGTCTGCTAATTGGCCTGCCGGAATTGTGATCTCATCGATCAAGGTCTTACCGTCGGCGTCATATAAGGCAACATAATTCTCCTTAGAGGGATCTAATACGAAGTTAACGTGGAATGTACCTCTGTCCGGCTGTCCGTCAGCCCAAAATAGTGTGTGCTGGCGGGGTTGGATCTGAGTCAATACGTCTCCCTTCGGGATCGGATATTTCATGGGATTGTTTTTGTCGTCTGTCAAATAGCATCCCGCGATATTTACCGTTCCGGCCGAAGTGTTGAACAACTCAATCCAGCCATGACGTTTGCCATAGTCATCAACGAAGTTATCCTCATTGACAACCAATACTTCATTAATTCGCATGGAGGTTGCGCGCTGTGCCTTTGCCCCGAATGAAATGAGCAAAGCGAACAGTAGCAATACCCCTATTTTCTTATTTATCATATTCATCTCCTGTTTTACGGATTATAGAGGCAGGTTATCATGTTTCTTAGCAGGATTGCTTAGCTTCTTAGTCTGCAATTGCTGCAAAGCACGAATAATACGGAAACGAGTGTTACGCGGTTCGATAACATCGTCGATATAACCGTATTGAGCTGCGTTATAAGGATTAGCGAATGCTTTCTTATATTCAGCTTCTTTCTCTGCTGCGCATGCTTTCGGATCTTCAGCGGCTGCTACTTCCTTGGCGAAGATAACCTCTACGGCACCGCTCGGGCCCATAACGGCGATCTCGCTGTCGGCCATGCGTAATTCATATCACCACGTAAATGTTTAGAACTCATCACGCAATAAGCTCCACCGTAAGACTTACGCAATGTAACGGTAATCTTAGGAACGGTAGCCTCACCATAAGCGTAAAGCAATTTAGCGCCATGAAGGATTACACCGTTGTATTCCTGACCTGTACCCGGAAGGAATCCCGGAACGTCAACCAATGTTACCAAAGGAATATTGAAAGCGTCGCAGAAACGAACGAAGCGACCTGCTTTACGAGATGCGTTGCTATCCAAGCATCCTGCCATAACCTTCGGCTGGTTGGCTACGATACCGACAGATTGTCCGTTGAAACGAGCGAAACCTACGATGATATTCTTAGCGTAGTCCGCATGGACCTCTAGGAACTCGTTGTTATCGACGATCGTACCGATAACCTCATACATATCGTAAGATTGGTTAGCGTTATCGGGAATGATATCGTTCAATACATCATCCAGACGATCAATCGGGTCTTTGCACTCAACTAACGGCGTTTCCTCTAAGTTGTTCTGAGGTAAGAAACTGAGCAATTTACGAATCAATTGCAAACCATCCTCTTCTGTATCAACAGCGAAATGGGCTACACCTGATTTTGTAGTGTGTACGCTGGCTCCACCCAACTGCTCTTGGTTACATCCTCACCTGTTACGGTTTTTACTACTTTCGGACCTGTCAAGAACATGTAGCTGGTACCACGTGTCATGATGTTGAAGTCTGTCAAAGCCGGAGAATAAACGGCTCCACCGGCGCAAGGGCCGAAGATACCGGAAATCTGGGGAACAACACCAGATGCCAAGATGTTACGTTGGAAAATCTCTGCGTATCCTGCCAAGGCGTTTACACCTTCTTGGATACGAGCTCCACCGGAGTCGTTCAAACCGATAACGGGAGCGCCCATCTTCATGGCTTGATCCATTACTTTACAGATCTTCATAGCCAAAGCCTCAGACAAAGCTCCACCGAATACGGTGAAATCTTGAGCGAAGATATATACCAAACGTCCGTCGATCGTACCATAACCTGTTACGATACCATCGCCTAAATATTTAGTTTTCTCGATACCGAAGTTTGTACAACGGTGTTGAACAAACATGTCGAATTCCTCGAAACTACCTTCGTCAAGCAACATGGCGATACGCTCACGAGCGGTATATTTGCCTTTTTTGTGCTGTGATTCGATTCTTTTCTCTCCTCCACCCAAGCGAGCTTGCTCACGAAGTGCGATGAGCTCTTTTACTTTTTCAAGCTGGTTACTCATTGTATTTTGATTTGTTGTTAGAAATGAACGGATTAATTATTTGTTGCCCGGCATGCAAAGTTCTGTCAATACGCTGCAAGTTGATTTCGGGTGAAGGAAAGCGATGTTCAAGCCTTCCGCGCCACCACGAGGAGCTTTATCGATTAATTTAACGCCTTTTTCCTCAGCCTCGTTCAAAGCTGCCTGTACATCAGGTACCGCGAATGCGATATGGTGGATACCTTCACCTTTTTTCTCGATAAATTTCGCGATCGTGCTATCTTCGCTGGTCGGCTCTAGTAGTTCAATCTTAGTCTGTCCTACCTTGAAAAATGCGGTTTTTACTTTTTGGTCTGCTACTACTTCGATATTGTAGCATTTTAATCCAAGAACGCCTTCATAATAGGGTAAACAAGCCTCGATACTCTTCACTGCGATACCTAAATGTTCGATATGTGTAAGTTCCATGTCAATAATAATTTAAAGATTTAGTAAATGTTTGTTTCTATTGTGTGCAAATGTACACTACTTTTTATGAATGAGGAAATAATTTTTTGTTTTTATCTCCCAGTAAATGTGTTTAAAGATACATTTTATTAAAAATCGACAATCAGACGAACGTTCAATTGACGTCCGGTCAGATAGTTTGGAACTGCGTATTGGACATTATATACATCTGTTATCCAATAGTAGGAACTAACGTTTTTGATGTCTAATATGTTAAACACATCCAGACCTAGCCAAATGTTTTTCAAATGGCGGAAGAAGCCCCTGTCCATGATAGCGTCCGTGCCTCCTGCCAATTGATAGGAGAGGCCGATATCTACACGTTTGTAGGCGGCGTACGGAAATAGCCGCTTCGTATCCTTGCCCGGGATTGTCTGGGGAAGTCCTCCGGATAGAACTCCTTTCAGATTTAGCTTGACTCGTTTATAGCCCGGGAAATAATCTTGGAAGAAGAGTGAGATGTTGTAGCCTTGGCTATTGGCCATAGGAACGGTCGTTGTTTCCCTGATGGTTTGCTGGGCTTTCATCAAAGAGAAGCTGATCCATGAGTCGGTACCCGGTACGAATCTCCGAAGAATTTGACATCGAGTCCCATGGCGTAACCTTTGGCGCAGTTCTCACCGTAATAGCGGATCTTGACGTTATCTACGGTGTAGGGATTCAGATTGTCCAGCTTTTTATAGTACATCTCGGCGGTCACCTTGAAATTCCGGTCTACGGCACGGAACGTATAATCTCCTCCCAATATGAAATGGATGGAGCGTTGTGACTTTAGATCTTTGTTCAATACCGTGATATTATTGCCGTTCTTATCTTTGTCTACTCTACGCAATTCCTTGTAGAAGGGCGATTGATAATACAGTCCGGTAGCGAAACGGAGCGTCAAGTCTTGGTCGAAGTTCGGGATAAAGCCCAAAGAGGCACGGGGACTGAAAAGGAACTCCTTATTATAAGTCCAGTAACTACCTCTAACCCCTGCGACTAACGTGAACAGACCTTGCTTGGTCCTGAATTTGAATGCGTCTTGCGCATAAGCGGAAAAGCGTGTGCTTTCTATCTGATTATCAGAAAAGAGGTTCGAATATACACTTACGTTATTACCGGTTTGGGGCAAAGAATAACCTGAGGAATCCCTTTTTTCCCATTCACTGATCTTATCATTGATTTTCTCCATTTGTACCGTAGCTCCCCATTTCAACGTATTGTTTAAAAGGCGGGCCATCCCATAATGCCCGACATTCATGACGGTGGAGTTCAAACGGTTTCGTGCGTGCTCGTGATAACGGCCTACGGACATGGCGGCTGACGCGTCGTCATCCGGATTTTCCGCTCCATTCTCGCTCAGCCAATATTCTCCGGCGATATCGTATCCCTCTTCTTCCTTGCTTTTGAAAGCGGAGGCTTGAAGTCCCAACTCTGTGTTCTCATTGGGGTTGTGTTTCAATGTAAGTGCACCGAATAAGGTTTGGAAACGGTCTCTTTCCCTTCCGTCGAAATAGACTTTGAAGTTCTTGGGATGCTCGGCTGTACCGAAAGAGGTTTCCCGGCTATAAGGGTGAATTTATAATTATTGTTAGCGAGGTTTCCCAAGAAATTGATTTCCCATTTAGGGGCCAATTGGTACGTGATGTAAGTTTGCAGATCGATAAATTTAGGGTCGTATTCAGCGTCTGTATCCATGGTACCCAAAATAGACCGACCGCTTTTAAAGCGGAAACCCGTTACTTGGGTAAATTTACCGATAGAACTGCCTACATAAGCATTCGCGCCCAACAAGCTCGCGGAAGCCGAGCCTTCGAATATCTTAGGCTTTTTATAGGTAATATCCAGCACGGAACTCATCTTGTCTCCGTAACGAGCCTCGAAGCCACCGGCGGCGAAATTGACCGCCTCCGTCAGGTCCGGATTGATAAAGCTAAGGCCCTCTTGTTGTCCCGAGCGAATCAGAAGCGGACGGAATACCTCGATCCCATTCACATAAACGATATTTTCATCATAACTACCTCCACGTACGGAATACTGGGAACTTAACTCGTTATTGGACGATACTCCGGCAAACGTAACGACCAAGCTCTCTATACTACCTCCGGAGGGATCGGGCAATAACTTGATTTTGTCCGCATTTAGGGACTCCATGGTCGTGGTCTGCTTGCGGATGGCAGTAACAGATACTTCCCCTAAATCAAATGAGGTATAGTTCATCTGTACGTTCAGGCGCATATCGGCTTGTGCCGAAGGAATGATACGTTCAGCTTTATTATATCCCAGACAAGAGTAAATAACGGAGATAGAATCCCCCGGCGATATGGAAAAGGAATAATATCCCTTCTCGTTGGTCATGGAGCCGATCAACGTGTTCTTAACCCGGACATTCACTAATTCCAGAGGGTTACCGTCGGCGTCACGGACATAACCAGTGATTTTTATGCGGCCTTCGCCAAAGGCACTCACGGAAATAAGTATAAATAGCAGCGCGGCTATCGCACGAATCTTCATAATCTATTGTTCAATTATAAAAATACTAACGAGAAAAAAGAACGATACGTATATATGGGTGCAAAAAATTATATTTATATTTGCGAATCTTAATATTAAAAGAGTACAAAGAACGAAAAAAATGGAGAGTTTTGCAACACTTATACAAAATAGAAGAAGTACACGTAAGTTTACCGAACAACTACTTTCACCCGAGCAGGTAGACTGATCTTGAAGGCGGCGTTGATGGCTCCGGCCTCAAAACGTAGTAATCCTTGGCAGTTCGTGGTCGTGAAGATAAGGAAATGTTGAAGAAACTTGCCGGGTGTAAGAAAAATGGTTCCGCTTTTCTGGAGGGTTGTGCCTTGGCCGTGGTTGTCTTGGCGAATGTGATGGAAAGCGATGTTTGGATCGAGGACGCTTCGGTCGCTTCTATTTATATGCAATTGCAAGCGGAGGATTTGGGATTGGGCAGTTGCTGGTGTCAGATCCGAAACCGGGTAACAGAGGACGAGGCGGATTCGAATAATTATGTTCGTTCGTTGCTGGATATCCCTTATCAATTGGATGTCTTGTCTATCATTGGTATCGGTTATAAGGATCAGGTTCGTAAGCCTTTTGATGAATCCCATTTACAATGGGAGAAGATACATATAGGAAAGTTCTCTCTTCCGGAAGAAAATAAAGAGGCGGAAGAATGAGAGTCGTATTTGTTGGTGCCGGAAATTTAGCTACCCGGCTTTCATTGGAAATGCGTAAGTCCGGAATGAGTATCGGGCAAGTGTATAGTCACACAAGTGAGCATGCTAAGATTTTAGCCGATGAATTGGGATGTGGGTGGACTGTTGTCCCGGAAGAGATTGTGGAAGATGCCGACTTGTATGTTTTCTCTTTGAAAGATGCCGTGCTCCAAGATGTTATCGCCCGTGTAAAACCGAATAACGGTTTGTGGGTGCACACGGCAGGGAGTATGCCAATTTCTGTATTTGAAGGTTTTACGGCTAGATATGGGGTGGTTTATCCGTTACAAACGTTTAGTAAGAGTAGGGAGGTGGATTTCAAGAAAATACCGTTCTTTTTAGAGGCGAACTCGTCTGAAGATGAGAAGGTGCTGGGAGAGGTGGCTAGGGCGCTCTCCTGTGATGTCCGTTTCCTCTCCTCCGAGAAGCGAAAGAACTTACATTTAGCGGCGGTTTTCGCTTGTAATTTTACGAATCATATGTATGCGCTAGCTGAAAAGATATTGGAAGAACAGCAAATATCGGGAGAGGTCTTGCTACCTTTGATAGACGAGACAGCCGCTAAGGTACATGTAATGTCGCCGGCGCGAGCCCAAACGGGACCAGCTATACGATATGACGAAAATGTGATAAACAAACATATGGCTATGCTTAAAGATCCGGGTATGCGAAATCTATATGAGCTGATTAGCCGAAGTATACATAAGGAGGCTCGACATGAGTAGTATAAACTATGATTTGAGAAAAATAAAGGCTTTTGTCTTTGATGTAGACGGGGTGCTATCCTGCGATGTGATTCCGCTTCACCCGAATGGCGATCCGATGCGTACTGTCAATATCAAGGATGGCTATGCCTTGCAATTGGCCGTGAAGAAAGGTTATGAGGTCGCTATAATTACGGGCGGATATACGGAAGCCGTACAGATTCGCTTTTCTCGTTTAGGAATACAACATATTTATATGCGTAGCGCTGTAAAGGTGCATGATTTTAAGGATTTCATGGAAAAAACGGGCTTGTCTCCTGAGCAAATCATGTATGCGGGGGATGATATTCCTGATTATGAGGTAATGATGCGAGTCGGATTGCCGGTGGCACCTGCGGATGCGGCTCCGGAGATCAAGGAGATAGCGAAATATATATCCTCCGGCGAGGTGGCGAAGGCGTAGCTAGGGACGTGATCGAGCAAACGATGCGGGCGCAAGGACACTGGTTCGGCGAGGAGGCTTTTGGGTGGTAAAATTTTGGTGAATGTGTAACGCTTAATCGAATAGGTTATGTTAGAGAATTTAAAAAAATACAAGATCGTCTTAGCCTCTAATTCTCCGAGACGACGGAATTTGTTATCTGTCTGGATATCGACTTCGAGGTGAGGGTAATTTCGGATATTGACGAGTCTTACCCGGATTCTATTGACTCCATGGAGATCCCTTTATATATTGCCCGTTCGAAAGCGGAGCCTATAAACCGACTATGGCTGATGATGAATTGCTGATCACGGCGGACACGATCGTCTGGACGTTTGACGGGGTTATGGGGAAGCCTGCGAACCGGGAGGAAGCTTATGCTATGCTTCATGCTTTGTCGGATCATGTACATCAGGTAATAACCGGCGTTTGTATCATGACGAAGGACAAAAATGTAGGCTTTTCCGTCGAATCTGCGGTTTGTTTCGCAAAATTGAGTGATGAAGAGATTAATTATTATTTGGATAAATATAAACCTTATGATAAAGCGGGAGGGTATGGCATTCAGGAGTGGATCGGTTATATTGGGGTAGAGGCTATCAATGGTAGCTTTTATAACGTGATGGGATTACCTGTGCAAAAGCTTTATCAGGAATTGAAACATTTTTAATCTCAATTCAAGGTAAAGTATTTATCCTTCATATAATATTCTATCTGATTTAATGTGTGCGCTAAGGCTGGGGGAATCGGTAAGACGACCGGTTTCTCCACATTCCATTCCGGGTCATTTATGATCATGTCGGATAGGCTGCCCGCATGTATTAAGATAAGGCGGGTAGGGGCTGAGGCTATAACCTTATGATTGGTGTTTTGCGCAAGTAGGATGAAATGATCTTTTGCCACTTCCGCTATATGTGTCCCTTCTTGGCTGTAAATAATAAGTTTTCCCGAAAATACGAAGATTAATAGATTATCCGTGGTTGTGGTATTAAACAGGGAATCTCCGGCTTTCAGTATTTTGCACTCAAGTTGATTTAGATAACGCTTCATGTAGGAACTTAAGGATTTTCGAGGATAGCCAATGTTTTTCTGTTAGGAAGGTATTCCAACATACCTTTTGAGTAGGTGACTTTCTGTTGCCCGTTGTTGTCCGCATAAATAATGAAATACTCTATTTGGGGGATGGATTGTGCCAGTAGCTTCGCTTTCTCGACTCCCAAAACCATGAAAGTCGTAGCGTAAGCGTCTGCTGTCATACAATCTTCCGCCACGATTGTCGCGCTAAGAATATTTTGTCCAGCGGGATAACCGGTCGCCGGATTGATCGTATGGGCATATTTCTTACCATCCTTGATGTAGAAGTTTCGGTAGTCACCAGAAGTAGCTACACCCCCTTTTTGGCATAATTGTACGATCTCTTCAACATCATTTGTTACGCCACTTGTCCCTATTTCCGGCTTGTTGATGCCGATTCGCCAACAGTCACCTTGTTGATTTACGCCTTTCATGGTGACCTCACCGCCTATTTCTACCATGTAGTTCTTTACGCCTTCCTTTTCTAGCAGTCGGGCGATGACATCGCAAGCATAACCTTTTGCGATGGAGGAACAATTCAATAGAATCCGGGGATCTTCTTTGATGATTTTCTTTCCTTCCAATCTTACTTTTTGATAACCGACGAAAGCCTTGATGCTATCGATCATCTGCGGGGTTACGCTGTCCATCTTACTGAATCCGAATCCCCATAGATTAATTAATGGAGCGCAAGTAATATCAAAAGCTCCTCCTGATTTTTGGGAGATTTCTTCCGCCTTATTGAATACTTCGGTAAACCATTCGTCTACCTCCACATCCTCGTTATTATTGACTTTCGCGATCGTGGAGTTGGGGTTGAAAGGATTTAAGGAGAGGTTAAAACGTTGCAGCTCGCTGTCGATCTTATCGGTTAGGATTTGCTTGGCCTTGTATTTGATGTGGTAACTTGTATGAAAAACAGAACCACTCTCTTCGAAATATTGGCCTTTGTCCGAGCAAGCCGTAAGCGATAAGATTAACAGGCTGACTAATATGGTAATATTCTTGCGCATCATTATGAAATTTTATGTCGCAAACTTACATAAAAAATTCCATATATGCCCCTTTCATGGGAGAGACGCTATTGTGTGTATAAATATCAAGGATTCCTTTTTTATATTGTGACTCTGGTTTTATCCAATGTGCACGCCTTTCGGATAGGATCTTTTCTATTCTCTTCCACGCTTCTCTCAATACTGTCGGTACCGATTATATCCAATGTTCTCGCTGGAATATCGATACGGATCAAGTCATCGTTCTCGACCAAGGCGATTGGTCCCCCCTCGGAAG
>ENA-OQCK01000202-OQCK01000202.1-human-gut-metagenome-genome-assembly--contig:-NODE-202-length-35546-cov-2.118213_pt1 | contig 35546 bp, 48 predicted proteins | sample MGYA00242498_ERZ504578 | MGnify/ENA primary metagenome ERZ504578 (study PRJEB26092, sample SAMD00036229) | human gut metagenome | host: Homo sapiens | study: EMG produced TPA metagenomics assembly of...
GTTTATGCCATCCTATAATGAGCTGTTTCCAATGGCGATACTGGAGGCGGTCAATTTGCACAGACCGATGGTTCTGCGCTCTTTGGAGCTGTATGAGGATATCTTATTTAAGAAATATCAGATGGCCGATGATAATGACAGCTTTGCCGAATTGATTCGAAGGCTGCATGAGGATCCGGCCTATTATGCGCGCTGTGCAGCTGACAGTGCCTATATCAGCGAATATTATTCCAAGGAGAATGTGCTCAGCATCTGGAAGGAATTTTATACGCGTGTATATGAGGAGCTGCAGGAACGCAAACGGGGGTAGAGAAGCGCAGCGTTCGCGCTTTGGCAGGAAGGCAGTTGAGGGTTCATGAAAAGTTCATTACGGAGTTATATCTTAAATTTTGTAGTCATCATCGGACTGACCGCTGTTTCTCTGTGGTTTGCACTGAAGGATAACTATCACGAAATCATGCATCTCATCAGCAGTATCTCCTGGTACTGGCTGCTCATCATTTTCCTTTGGGGAATGATCTATGTCATGATTTAGGCAGATCATCATGATTTTTGCCCGGCGTTACAAAAGGACTACACGTACCGGCAGGGGCTGAGCAATGCGCTTGTCGGAACGTTTTTCAGCGGGATTACACCAAGTGCCACGGGCGGACAGTTCGGTCAGGCGTACGTATTAAAAAGCAGGGAATCAAATACAGTGACGGAGCGAGTATTCTGTGGGCGGATTTTATCGTTTATCAGACGACGATGATGGTCTATGTCACGATTCTGTTTCTTTTGCGCTATACGCATTACATGACGATTATTGGGCCGGCGTTTCTGGGGATTCTGATCGGCTATATCGTAAATGTATGTGTCATCAGTATCCTGTGGACGATGGCGCTGTTTCCACGTGTCTATGTAAAGCTGAGCGGGCATGCCGTGACGCTGCTGGCGAAGCTGCATATCGTGAAAAACAAGGAAAAGACACTTGCCGCCTGGACCATTCAGGTTGAAGGCTTTACCAAAGAAATCAAGGAAATGAAGCACGAAAAGAAAATCATATGCAAAACCGTGCTGTGGAATGTGATTCGTATGACGGTTCAGTTTTCCCTGCCGTTTTCATCGCCTATGCGCTGAACCTGAATCTGGGGCTGGATAAGTTCGTGGATTGTCTGGCGCTGGCCAGCTTCGTGCTGATGACAAATGCATTTATTCCGATACCTGGGGCAAGTGGCGGTACCGAGCTGGTATTCGTACAGCTGTTCAAATATCTGGTCGGCGGACTCAAGGCCAGCGGTATTATGATCCTGTGGAGATTTTCCACGTATCACATTGTAATTCTGGTAGGGGCATTTGTGTTTCTGCATTTGAAACGAACCTACGATGATGAAAAATATGGAAGACGGAAGAAACCGAAAGACATCAGGGAGGTGGATTCATGAGAATCGGGCTTTTTACCGATACGTATACACCGGATATCAACGGTGTGGTTTCCAGTATTGTAACCCTGCAAAGGGAGCTGGAGAAAAACGGACATGACGTTTATGTCATCACCAATCACAAGGCAATGACGATGAAAAGGAAGGCAATGTACTGCGGCTTCCCGGACTCGAGCTGAAATGGCTGTACGGCTATAAGCTGTCTACACCCTATCATTTCAGTGCCCGTGATGAAATCAGGAAAATGCAGCTGGATGTGATTCATGTGCATACGGAGTTCGGTGTGGGCATGTTTGGCCGTATCGTTGCAAAATATCTGAATATCCCAGTTGTGACAACCTATCATACAATGTATGAGGATTATACGCATTATGTAAACCGTTTTGAAATCGACGAGGTGGATAAGGTGACGAAGAAGGTGGTCTCCACCTTTTCCCGTTCAATATCCGACAGTGCGCAGGCAGTGATTTCACCAAGTGAAAAAACGAAGGAAACGCTGTTGAAGTACGGGGTGAAGACACCGATCTATGTCATACCGACCGGACTGAATTTTGAGAAATTTCATCCGGATAATATCGATCCTGCCCGGGTGCAGGAAATCCGCAGACAATACGGTATTCAGGAGGATGAACGCCTGATCGTGTTTGTCGGCCGGATTGCACAGGAAAAAGCATTGAGATTCCCATCGAGGGCTTTCGCTATGTAAGTGATACGAAAATCAAGCTGATGATTGTCGGGGGAGGACCGCAGCTGGAGGAGCTGCAGAAGCTGGTGCAGCGCCATCATCTGGAGCGGCAGGTGATTTTTACAGATAAAAAGCTACCGGAGGAAATACCGGCCTATTATGCGTGTGCGGACTGCTTTGTATCTGCATCCCTGACGGAAACGCAGGGGATGACCTATATTGAAGCACTGGCGTGCGGATTACCGGTCTTCGCCGCTATGATGATGTGTTAAGGATCTCGTCATCGAGGAGGACAGCGGCTTTCTGTTTGAAACACCGCAGGAATTTGCAGAGAAGCTGACGGACTTCATGCACCGGAGTGCTAAGGAGCGAAAGGCCTTTTCCCGGCGTGCGCTGAGCAAAATCGTCAAATACGATTCCAGAGTGTTTTATTCCAAGGTGCTCAGTGTATATTATCAGGCAATCAATGACTTTGAGGATGCTACGAGGTTATCAAATCAAAACGCTGGATGATTATGTGCGCATCTATGTGCAGAACGACAAGGAGGATCAGCCGCAGAAGCTTCTGATAGATCTGGATGATTACTTCACCTATAAAATCCGTCTGCACACAATGCTTGACCGCTACACCGTTGCGCATTTTCAGCGGAAGGAAATTGTGCTGGAGGCCTATCGCGGAGCGATCCGCAAGCTTCGCATGCGCGACTATACCCGCAAGGAAATGGGCACCTGGCTGCATCGGCAGCCGGCTTATCCGTTGAGGATGTGGAGGGCTTGTTAAGTGAGCTGGAGGAAAAGGTTATATCAATGATAACCTGTATATGCAGCAGAAAATCGAAAAGATGCAGTTTTCTCTGAGCGGCAAGGGGAATATACGGCGGACCCTGATCAATAAAGGAATATCTGCGGAGGATGTCGATGAGGCATTGTCCGGTCTGGATGATGAGGAGGAGCGTCTGCGTGCCTTGAAAATGGCAGAAAAGCTGATGGCAACCATTAAGGATAAATCCAGAAAAATGAAAAAGCAGACCATCGTACAAAAGCTGGTATCGCTTGGCTTTGACAGTGATATCGCCAGAAGTACTCGGAGCGCTTGAATTTTGAAGAAGAGGATGACAGTGAAGCGCTGAACAAGACGATTGCCAAGCAATCCGTACATACAGCCGCAAGCTGAGCGGCAGCCGCTGAAAAACAAGGTTCTGGTATACTGCATGCAGAAGGGCTTTCTGCATGAGGATATCATGAACCATCTAAATGAAATGGAGTGGCGTGATGAGCAATAAAATTAAAGATTTATACGACGGATACAAGGGAGAGCTGACAGCGCTGATTATCAGTATGAACCGCGGTGTAACAGCAAAGGGAGCACCGTACCTGTCCTTTGTGTTTCAGGATAAAAGCGGCAGCATTGATGCGAAATACTGGAATGTAAGCGAGGAGCTGCTGCATAAATTTCAACCCGGTATGCTGGTGGAAATGAGCGGGGATGTGCTGTGTCATCAAAAGCAGCTGCAGTTTCGTGTGCAGCAGATGAAGGAGCTGGAGGAAGCTGCGGATATTTCCGATTATGTAAAGGAAGGACCGTATTCCCAGCAGGCATTGCATGAAACCATCCAGCTTTATATCGATGAAATTGAAAATACGGTCATGAAGCAGCTGGTATGCGGAATATTGAAGGATCATGAAAAGGATTTCTTTGAATATCCTGCGGCGACACGAAATCACCATGATTTCTATGCCGGACTCGCAACGCATGTACTGGGGATGCTGCAGCTGGCAGAGCAGCTGTGTCATCTGTACCCGATGCTGGACAGAGATCTGCTGTACAGCGGTGTCATCCTGCACGATGTAGGAAAGACTGTGGAGCTGAGTGGTGCCATTGTCAGTGAATACACCACACAGGGAAAGCTGCTGGGACATATTTCCATTATGCAGGCTGAGGTACTGGCCAAAGCAGAGCAGCTGGGGCTGGAGGATTGTGAGGAAGCCATGCTGCTTCGCCATATGATTTTATCCCATCATGGGGTGTATGAATACGGTTCCCTGTGCTGCCGATGATACCGGAGGCAGAAATGCTGCATATGATCGATAACATTGATGCACGCATGAATACGCTGCACAAGGCATTGGAGCCGGTACAGGCCGGAGAGTTCACACAACGAGTATTTGCATTGGAAAATCGTTCGTTTTATAAAAGCAGATACAAAAATTCAGACGGTAAATAGACGCAAAAGCGCTTATTTACCGCTTTTTTTCGGCACTTTTCCAGTTTGTGGATAAATTTTTCATGTTTCTTGTGAAATAGTTAATCTTTTTATTTTTAGAAACTTTCGATATACTAACCATGCAAGCTGATAACGCTTTCACATAAGCGCCAGCAATCCCAACCATAGGAAAGGAGGAAACAGCCAAATGAGAGAAAAACGAATACTGGAAGAGCTCATGCATGCAGATCAGTATTGCAGCCTGGAGCATTTCTCCAGACAGCTGCAGGTATCGACCAGAACCATCAGCAATGATATCAAATATCTGATGCAGGATGGTGAGCGAAACGGCTTTCGCATCCATCTGAAGCGGCGCTTCGGCTACTATCTGGAAATCACGGCACCGCAGAAATTCAAACAGTATATGCAAAGCGATGAAGACAGTATGGCCATCAGCAGCAAGGAGCGTGTTGACACCATCATCGCTCTGCTGCTTCTGCAAAGTGACTATATTACGCAGGAAACAATCGCCGACACACTGGCAGTCAGCAAATCCATCATTAAGGTTGATATGGCCAAGGTAGAAAAGGCATTGTTTGAGCACAGCATTTCCCTGATTAAAAAAGCCCATTACGGCATCAGCTTATCGTGTGAGGGCATGATGCGCAAGCTGTATCTGCTGGAGCTGCAGGAAAAAGACAATCTTTATATGAAGAAGACCATGGATCATTATCTGTCCCAGCAGCACATACAGCATTTGGAAAAGCGGCTGATTGCCCTGCTGAAGCAGTACCGGCTGAACACCAATTATATCGAGCTGAAAAAAATCGACCTGTTCCTGAAGGTCAGCGTGCTTCTGGCGGAAAAGGGCATTGAATCCGCTGGAGGGGTGATAGACAGCAGTGTCCATAAGCAGATGGCAGTCGAGCTGGCAGATGTGATTCAGGAAATCTATCAGGTGACGCTGAGCAGCGGTGATATCTGTGATATCGGCAATTATCTGAAGCAAAAGACAAAGCCGAGTGATGTCTATCTGTATGATGAGGGTCTGATTCAGGATATCGAGATCTTTCTGCAGGATGCAGATGAACAGTATCATACCCAGTTCAATGCCGATGTGGAATTTAAAAAGAGCCTTCTGGCGCATGTATCCCTGCTGCTGGACCGGCTGCATCAAAGCATTTCCTTCTCCAATCCGCTTGTTCACGAAATCAGTGTGAAGTATCCGGTGATTTTCAATATCTGTATCCGCTTTGCCGGTATGCTGGAGGAAAAATATCATGTGAAGACCACACAGGATGAAATCGGATTCATCGCAACACACTTTGCCGCCCATATGGAAAAGGAGCTGCATCACAAGCTGAATCTGTATCACCGCATTGCATCATCTGTTCCAGCGGTGGTGGAAGTGCCTTTCTGATCAAGCTGAAGCTGGAAACGATCTTTTCCTCCAGCAATATTGAAACCTTCTCCTTGCTGGAGCTGGATGAGGTTCGCTCCTATGAGCCGGATATCATCTTCACCATTAAAAAGCTGGATGAAGTCTTTGATGTTCCCATTGTTCTCATCAAGGAGCTGCTGGATGATGCGGATATTCAGAAAATCAAGAATATGCTGGAAACAGATGCATCCCTTGTCCTGCAGGAGCGCTCCTTCACCTCCCTGTTTCGCAAAAATGCATTCCACATCTTTCAGGAAGGAAGCTATGCGGACATGGTTTCCTGTATGGCTGCAAAGCTGGAACAGGAGGGATATTGTGATCCGGGCTATGCGGCTTCCGTGAAACAGCGTGAGGAAGTATTGTCCACCGTGTATAACAATGGTATTGCGATTCCGCATCCCCTGGAGATGTGCGGCAGAGGAAATATTTTGTCGGTGGGCATTGTGAAGCAGGAAGCATCGGTACATAAGCTGCCGGTTCAGGTCATCTTTCTGGTCGATCTGGAGAAGGGGGATTTAAAGCTGCATCAGAATATAACTAGAGTATTGTTTGAGGTTATGAGCGATACGGCACTGATTGAAAAGCTGCGGCGTGCAGAATCGTATGAGGATTTCATGAAATGCATATCGCATCTGAAATTTTAAAGGAGGGACTCTATGAATATACAATTTTTAGAAAAGCTGTCAAATGCGGACGGCATCGCATCCAATGAGCAGGAGGTACGGGATGTTCTGGTTGCGGAGCTGAAGGAGTATGCCGATGAAGTTTCCACGGATCATCTTGGCAGTATTATCTTCAAAAAGGGGAACAGGGGGCCGAAGATCATGCTGTGCGCTCATATCGATGAGGTTGGCTTCATCGTGCGCAGTATATCCGATATGGGGCAGGTCATGCTGATGAGTGTGGGCGGTGTAAAGCCGCTGGCACAGTTTATGCAGAAGGTACGTATTACGACAGAGGATGGTAAGAAGATTCACGGTATCATCCAGGCAACCTATGAGAGCAACGCCGCCACCAAAGTCTATGTGGATCTGGGGGCACAGACTGCACAGGAGGTCTATGATCTGGGCATTCAGTCGGGGATATGGTGACATATACGACAGAATTGAGCACTTCGCCTTAGCGGATGTTGTGGCAGGAAAGGCGTTTGATGACCGTCTGGGCTGCTTCATTATGGGGGAGGTATTAAAACGGCTGCAAGGCATTGATCATCCAATACCGTTTACATGGTGGGCACCTCCAGTGAGGAGGTCGGAATACGCGGGGCAAAAACCGCTGTATACAGGGTGAATCCGGATGTGGTATTTCCAATCGATGTTGCCTGCTTTAACGATGAATTTGTTCGCAATCATACCAATCAGCGCCAGATTGGCAAGGGATGATGCTGACAACTTCGATCGCACACTTGCTCCCAATCGTGCCCTGATTCGTCGTATCAAGGACACGGCAAATACATTGCATAAGCCACTGCAGCTGGATATGTTCAATGGAGGAGGAACCGATGGCGGCGAGGCTCACAAGAGTAGATGGTAAACCGACCGCTGTCAGCTGCCTGCCTGTGCGTTATGGACACTGTGCCTATTCGATTGCACATCTGCAGGATATTGCGGACGCCATCGACATCTTTACAGAGCTGATTGTCAATTTTGACGAAGCAGCGTATCGTGCATCAATAAATTTTTTGAAAGGAGTCTAGCATGACAGAATTAGAACAGCAGATCATCGGTATCATTTCCGCTGCCGGTGACAGTAAGGGGAAGGCGTTTGAAGCCCTTCGCAAGGTAAAGGAAAGCGATTATGAGGGAGCTCGCGCACTGCTTGAGGAAAGCAGAAAAAATCGATCTGGAGGCACACAAAATCCAGACCAAGCTGATCCAGTCGGAAATGGATCCGGAGGCTGAAAAGCCGGAGCTGTCACTGCTCATGGTTCATGCGCAGGATCATTATATGACCAGCCAGCTGGCAAGAGACGTCATTGAGGCACTGGTAGATGTATTTGAAGCAAAAGAAGGAGGAAACTAACATGAGAATTTTATTATGCTGTGCAGGTGGCTTTTCCACCAATATGCTGATGCAGAACATGAAAAAGGTCGTAAAGGAAAGCGCGAAGCTGAATGAAGAGGATTTTAAATTTACGGCGATTCCCGCAGACTCTCTGGAGGAGGAAATCGATAACTGGGACGTGGTTCTGGTCGGACCGCAGGTATCGCACAAGATTGACTTCATCGAGGCTGTATGCAAACCGAAAAACGTGCCGTTTGCAGTCATTGACAAGGATGTATACGGACAGATGGACGGAGCCACCGTATTGAAGCTCGCTCTGGTTACACGCAAGAAACACGAAATGGGAAAGTAATCCCTGATTTGGAATTATAAAAGACTATGCTTCATTTGCGGTCAGTCTTGTATTGTTCAATCAGGCTGTGAGATGAATGAGCAGGGGGTATACTTTCAGGAATGCCCGCTCACGTGTCCTGTAAAGACAGCATAAATAAATAGAAAGGAACCTAGTATGTTTAATAAATTTGAAGCCTTTATGAACAAATGGCTGATGCCAATTGCTCAAAAAGTAGATAAACAGCGTCATCTGAGTGCCATTAAGGCATCCATGGTGGCCATGACACCATTTACGATTCTGGGGAGCTTCTTCGCCATCATCCCCGCTTTACCAAACATGATTGGAGAAAATAACGCATTCAGTCAGTTCATTTTGAACAATGCGGAGCTGCTTGACCTGCCGGTTACCCTATCCATCGGTATGATGAGTGTATATGTAACGATGTGTATTGCATACAATCTGGGGAATCACTACAAGCTGTATATTCCGGGCTGTATCACTCTGTCCACCTTTGCTTTCCTGTTTGTGGCTGCTGAAAACGTAGAGGGCGGTATCAGCATCACCAACTTCGGTGCAAAGGGTCTGTTCTGTGCCATGCTGGTCGGTATGGCTGCTACGGAGCTGTATCGCTTCTGTAAGGAAAAGAATCTGACGGTCCGCATGCCGGAGGGGGTACCGGACTTCGTATCCAAATCCTTTGAGCTGATTCCTACAACCATCATCGTTGCCGGAACCTTCATCGCTGTACGCTTCTTCTCCCAGCAGATTTTCGGAGCACTGCCTCCGCAGATTCTGACACAGTTTCTGGCACCGCTGGTTGGTTCCATGGACAACCCGTGGCAGTCTTGTTCCTGCACTTCATGATCTGTCTGATTTTCTTCTTCGGTTATCCATTCACCTGTTTTCGGACCGATTACACGTCCATCATGGCTACCTTCATTGCGGAAACATCATCGCAAGACAGGCAGGAGAACCTCTGCCACACTTTTATACGGCAGGTACCTCCAGTGCGTTCTTTGGATTCACCGGTGCCGGTATCACCATCGGATGCGTTGTGGCATGCATGCTGTCCAAATCCAAACGCTATCGTAAAATCGGGCAGGTCGCATTGTTCCCGTCACTGTTCGGTATCAATGAACCGATTCTCTTCGGTGCTCCGATTATTCTGAATCCGATAATGTTTATCCCATTCGTCTTCGGTGGTGCCATCATCGGTACCATGCCAATGTTTTTGATGCACTACGGTCTGCTGGACAAGCCGTTCTTCGATCCGCCTTATGTCGGTGTCTTCCTGGAGGGATTCCTGACAAACGGTGACTGGAGAGTGATCCTGGCCTGCGGTGCACAGCTGATTCTGGCAATTTCTGCTCTATCTGCATTCTTTAAAATCATGGAGCGTCAGGAGCTGCGTGAGGAAGAAGCAAGAGCGAAGAAAGCAGAGGAGGCAAAAAACATCTTCTCGGATGATGAGGAGGCTTTACTGAACGATCTGGATCTTGATTCTAGCAATAGCCAGCGGCATCCGTTTGCGGGTGCCGCTTTCCATACAGCTGCGCAAAAAGAGAAATGCAGGTGCAGAGGTATATCATAAAAAGGAGGAAGCAGTATGCAGAGAATCCAAAAAATTCGCTCCATTCTGGAGGAAAAACAAATCGACGCCATCTTGATCAAAAGCCGTTCCAACAAGCGCTATCTCGGTGCCTTAACCGGAAGCGGCGTCAAGGTGCTGGTGACAAGAGATGAGCTGTATCAGATTATGGACGGGCGTTACAGCAATGAAGCAAGAGAAACAACAAGCGGCTTTATCCCGGTGGTGCATGAACAGGGCAACAGCTATCTGGATGAGGTGGTCCGACTTCTGGGAAGCCATGCCCGCATTGGGATAGAAGCGGGACAGGTTCTCGTGAAGGAATATCTGAGCATGCAGGAATACGGGTTGAAAACCGTGCTTCTGGAGCATGAACTGGAGGAGGCACGCCGCTGTAAGGATGCCCAGGAAATCGCGCTGGTACGTAAGGCATGTGAAATCACGGATGCGATCTTTCAGGAAACGATTTCCACGATTCGCATCGGGATGAAGGAAACGGAGGTCAGTGCACTGCTGCAGTATCTGGCAATCAAAAACGGAGCCAGTGCCATGGCATTTGATACGATTGTCGCAAGCGGTGTCCGCGGCAGCATGCCGCATGGGCGTCCGAGTGAAAAAACCTTTGAAGCCCATGAATTCATCACGATCGACTTCGGTATCACCTATCAGGCTACCAGTCCGATATGACCAGAACGGTGTGTATTCAGGAACCAAAGCCGGAGCTGAAGAAAATCTATGATATCGTGCTGGAAGCACAGTGTGCGGGTGTTGACTTTATCAAAGCCGGTATAAGAGGAAACGATGTGGACAGCTATGTGCGCGGCATCATTCAGGGGCATGGCTATGGTCCGTATTTCACGCATGGTCTGGGGCATGGCATCGGCATGGGAGATGGAGAGCTTCCACTGCTGAATGCCGGCAGTGACACCGTGCTGGAGGAAGGCATGATCATGTCCTGTGAGCCGGGTATCTATGTTCCGGGACTTGGCGGTGTGCGAATTGAGGATGATGTCCTTATCGAAAACGGCCGTGGTGTCCCATTGAATGCCACAACAAAGGAACTCATTATTTTGGAGGGTAACGGATATGAAGTATGATTTGATCATGTAATCAATCGAAAGCTTGGAAAATGCAGAAAATGGGACAATACCATTTTGAAGGAAAAATTCGGTTTAAATGAGGATGCGATTCCTATGGATCTTGCCGATCTGGATTTTGAATGTGCACCGGCAATCAAGCAGGCGATGATAGAGCGTGCCGCTTTGGGAGATTATGGCTATACGTATACGTATGATGCATATTATGATGCGCTGATTGACTGGAACAAGCGCCGTTTTCATGTGGATATTAAAAAGGAATGGATCAAGCTGACCTTTGGAACCTGCGGCACTCTGCATTATATCGTACAGTGCTTCTGTAACGAGGGAGATGCTGTTATGATCAACACCCCTGCCTATGATCCTTCGCTGAAGCGGTGGAGCGCGGCGCTGTCGTTTGACCTGCAATTCCCTAAAGCTGGAAAATATGCGCTATTATCTTGATTTTGAAGAGATGGAGCATCAGATGGTCGAAGAGAATGTCAAGCTGTTTATCTTCTGTTCACCGCAAAATCCAAGCGGACGCGTCTGGACGAAGGAGGAGCTGCATCAGCTCAGTGCACTGTGTCTGAAGCATGATGTTCTGCTGGTCTGTGATGAAATACACCGTGATGTGATTTTTGATCGGGAAAGCTTTACCACGCTGTGGAATGCGCATGAGGATATTGCGGATGCATCGATTATGTGTGTATCCCCAAACAAGGGCTTTAATCTGGGTGGTTTAAAATCCTCCTACATCATCGTTAAGAATAAGCAGATTCGGGAACGCCTGCTGGCATATTTACAAAAGGTCTATGTGACCAGTCCGCATGTATATGCTGTTCCTGCCATCATTGCGGCTTATAATGATTCAGAGGAATGGCTGGATCAGCTGACTGCATATATCGGGGAGAATTTCACCATGGTCTATGACTGGTTTGCACAGCACATGCCGCAGGCTAAGGTCATGAAAAGCGATTCCAGCTTTCTGGCATGGATCGATATGCGTTCCGTGTTTGCGGATGAGGATGAAATGCGTGCCTTCTTTATCAGGGCAAATGTATCCATGGTTGTCGGCAGCTATTTTGTGCAGGACGGCTATGGCTGGGTGCGCCTGAATATCGGAACACAGAAGTCGATTCTGCAGGAGGCGCTGCGCCGTATCGCTGTAACATGGGAAGCATGGGAATAAAAGGAAATTACAACATAAAAAAGCTGCCGGAATAGGCAGCAGAAAGGGTCAGATACATCGTCTGATCTTTTTCATATCGATGATTTTGGCAGAAAAGAACTGCTGTATAATATAAGCATAAAACAGGGGCAGGAAAGGAATCAGCGGGAATAGAAAAAAGCAGTTGTGTTTGAAACGGTCTGTTTAATCACCGTATCCTTATAAGGGAAAACAAAGGATTTTATTGCTGATTTACTTTCTTTATCACGTATTGCCGAAAGCAATGCCGGTGCCTTATGAAGGCTGTATGCTTCGTACAAGGAATACAGACTGTGCGTTAGCCGTATCCTTGGATACCCTGGCGTTATGCCGCCGGCTTCGTACTGCAGGTAAGTCCCTGCTGTTCATAAACGACTACCGCGGTATGTACATCGAATACAGCGTCTTCTAAGGTCTGGATGAAATCCAGCTTTTTCAGCTGTGCGGTGTCAATGTCCGTCAGCTTTAGAACGAGCAGCTGCTTCATTTCTTTATCTGTCACGGATGCCTGATAGGTCAAGCCCCTGATATTTGCATAATCTTTCTGGTACTGTTTAACACAGGCCTGTGCCTGCTGCTTGTTATAGCCTAGTGTACGATGGTCTGTATGCAGCTGTATGCTCTGTGTTGAAATTCGTTGATTTTCTGAATCCATGGTTGTTTCAATAAAGGTATCCATCAGGGTTCCCCGGCATGTCGTTTTACTTATGCCTGCTTCTGCTTTTTTCGAACAGCCACTTAACAGAAGCAATAGACTTATCAACAGGATCTGTTTTCTCATAGCATCCACTCCTATTGGTATTATGGTACAGGGATCATTGCTTCATGCAGCAGCTTTACCCGCTTACGACTGTGTGCTTCCCTTTTTGTTTCCCCTGGTACAGGAGCTGATCGGCTTTATTGATTAACTCATCCAGAGAAAGCCGCTGATGACAGCAGATGCCGAATGTCATGGTGACTGGGATATTTTGTTCGCCGTATTGAAATTCTGTGTGATTCATCCAGTGACAGAAATCCTGCAGCTGCTGCAGTGCATCCTGCTCCCTGATATCATGAAAAAGGAAGACAAATTCCTCACCGCCCCAGCGGCAGATAAAGATTGCGGGATCCAGTCTGGTTCGCATATGCTCAGCGAGCTGCTTTAATATGGCATCCCCGCACAAATGACCATAGGTGTCATTGATCCGCTTGAAATCATCAATATCGCCAATTGCAAGACAGCAATTCTCAAGGCACAGCTGGATGCTGTTTTTTTCAAATAAGTACGGTTGTACAGCCCTGTGAGGGAATCGTAATTAGCAATCTACAAAAGACTTTCATTCTGCTTTTTTAAAACCTCTTTTCCAATATCGGCACTGGCATTGGAAACATAGGCAACATAAAGGATTGTGAGAAATGAACCAAAGCTGTTGCAGAGAAATAGCAGCTGTAAGGAAGCAGCCGGCAGAGAAGAGAACATCGTTCCCTGTATTTGTTCATGCAATAGAAAAAAGGTGAGCATATGCAGGATGGAAAACAGATAGGGGATGTAGGGACTGCGGTAGGGACAGAAATACACAAGAGAAGCCATTGCGATCAGAAAGAGAAAGAAGGAAGCGTTCCAGCCAAACAGCACAGTGTGTAACACAACAAAGCAGATGGTTTCCAAATGAATCAGGGAAACGGCCAGCGCATATCGCTTTTTTCATGACCAGCAAAAGCATACCGATGTAAAACAGCACACTGCAGATATTATAGAGAAGAGGGACGCCATAATGCAGAATTCCCATAAGCAATGTATAGCCGAAATGCAGAAGGATTGCCAGACATATCAGATTGCGGTAAATATAATAGCTGTAATTATTTTCATTAAGTTTCATTGGCATACTGTAAACCTCCTGTCTTTTCATTCCTGCCGTGAAGCAAGCTTCTATACTGCATTACACCGCTTTGTGAATAGCCGAAAAAACAGTGCTGTGTATGGGATTCTGCTGCGGCAGACTCCCTTATGGAGCCTGTTTGCCTGATAGCCGTCGATTTAGGCAGTGCTGCATTGCGCGATACATCTGAGATAGCCAAAGGACACGCTGTCTGTTCGTATATCTTATGATTTTTGATATTGTAATTATATCACTTTATGATAGGGAAAAGCAGATATATTCTATAAGTTCGACTAAAAATGTTGCCTTTTCAGAATTATTCAGGCGGGATAAGAAAATAAAAGGACGGATCAATGTGCAGTTAGGTTGAAAATCCACCTTACTGATACAGTCTTTTCTATTTCTCATGGATTTGGATGAAGAAAAATAAAAAAAGCTCTCCAACAGAGAGCTCTTCAGCGTGTATCATGTCATGGACTGATTATTTTTTACAGGTTAATCCGCTTTTTTCGATGTTTTCTTTTGTCTTTTCCAGATCCATTACCATTTTTTTACCGCTCAGCTTCTGGTTGGTAAAGGTACCGTAGTCCTTCGGATCGATTTCTTTGATATCAAAAACAATGGATTCCGTAATTGAGAATTTGTCCTTATCCTCCGTCAGACTATAGCTCATGCCTTCAACACCCTTTGCCTTGCTTTCCAGAGAAGCACTTTTCAGTGTCGGCAGCATTGCTTCATAGGTTTTTTTATCCGGTGCAGTAATCACTGTTTTCTGATCCTGCTTGGTGATGTTGTCACCCTGATAGTCAAACTTGATTGTCTGTGAAATGGTGGAACCATTGGATTTCTGTTCTGCCGTACAGGTCATTGTTTTTGTTTCTTCTTTACCGCCGGAGCAGCCTGCCAGCATGGCAACCGCAAAAGCAGCACATAATAATTTCTTCATTGTATTTTCCCTTCCTTCAGATTATAATGGCAAAACTCAGAGCTTAGCCCTGAGTTTCAAAGATTATTTACAAGTAGCTCCGCCGTCTTTTGCTTCTTCCAGCGTCTTGGACAGACTTGCTTCTCCACCGAATCCCAGCTTCTTCAATGTAGCTGAATCTCCGTCTTTCATATCAACGTCAACGGTTGCGATGATATTCTTGTCCTTGAATTCAGCACTGACATTGACACCTTTCCTTCTTCAACACCCAACTGGCTTAATACAGCAGTTTCCAGCTGTTTTTTCTGATCATCTGTCAGCTCAGTGTCTCCAAGACCGGCAGCGGAAAGATCCATGGTAACCTTTACTGAGGTTTTAGTGATTTTATCATCCTCAGCGGTGAAAGTGGCATCCATTTTCATACCGCTCTGTTCCATTGAACAGGTCTTTGTTTCTGTTTTTGCTCCGCCGGAGCATCCTGCTAATACCAGTACGGCAAATGCAGCGCAAAGTAATTTTTTTCATATTGTCCTCCCTATCAAATGATTGATTGCACAGGATAAACGTATCCTGTATGTAGAAATTATATCATGAAATAAAAGAAGAAAAGATTACAAATTTGAAATTTAAGAAAAAAATATGTGATTTTTGTCAGATATTCGGTATAAAATTGTATAATTTCTGAATTCAACTGCTTTGTATGCGTTTTTTCAGGTGATAATGGCGTGTGGATCGGATCAGCTGTTCCAGCTCTCTGCAGGCAGGCTCCCAAATCAGTTGATCCTCATTGGATATTTGGGGCAGCACATACTTCAAAAAATACTCCTCCCGCTGAAAGGATCTCGTTCCTTCTGCTTGAATAGGCAGTATTGATGGTAAGCGGTCACATGCTTCGGAAAACGCTCGGGATAGCGCGGCTCCTGTAATATTTCAGGAGGGATTACACGCTCTAGCTGCTCGCAGAGAATACAGGCAAGCAGTGCTGCCGGCAGAAAATGGTAGTCGTCCTGCTTTGCCAGCTCACAGAAATAGTCGCATGCTTTTTCATATTGTCCTATTTCATAATACAGCATCCCGCATTGATACAGGCTTTGCAGATATTTATTGCGGTGCAGCTGTTCAGGATGCTCGTTAACAATGGCAAAGAGCTTTTCGACATATTCATGATTGGCCGCATCCTTTTGTACATCTGCATACAGAAGGACAATGGCATCGTATACATCCAGCAGACGGTTGTAATTACCCTGCTTCAAAAATGTCTGCTCCAGATACAGGGAATCCCGGAAGCAGTCCAGAAAGCGTTCCTCATAATAGGCCTGATAGCTGCGGTTCAATATATTGAGCAGCGAGGTGCTTTCCGCCATGTGCAGGCGGGTGAAGACAGCACCGTTTTTTCTGGCATCACGGTGTCTGTGTACGGTATATGTATAAAGCATATCCTTTAAAATCTCCTGTATGCTCACATCAAAGATAGGAAGCAGCTCCATATATTTATGAAACTGCTCCTCACTCATTTCGCTGCAGTGTTCATAATAGGAAGCCATCAGCATCAGCAGTTCTCGATACTCAACCGCAAAGATATCGGTTTTTTCCCGGAGCTGTGCGAAAAGGGCGGCACACCGCTCTGCCAGTCCTGCAAGGTCATAGCGCGTCACCAGCTCCAGCAGCTCCTGAAAACAGGTGCTCCAGGCTCCCACCAACTGGAAGGAAGATTGAGTTCAGCATGAATCTGTACCAGCAGATAATGATAGATGGAATTGCTTTTAATGATTTTACAATTTTCTATTTTACTGTAGGTATCGGCAGAACAGATCGTTGCCCCGTTGTAAGTGATGAAGTCACGCTGGTTCAGATTTGCTTTTTTGCGATAATATTTTAATAGAAGCGACAGCTTCTTTTTCGTTTCATCATCGATTTCCACTCGTCCGTACATACGTTACCTCCCTGTGATAGTCTGTATATAATTATACCAGAGAACGGAAAGAATTTATATGATTCCAGCATGACAATAACAAAATTTTACATAATTTGCGGCTTTCATGAAGCCGGTCTTCATGGTATAGTAATAATCGAGGTGTTTTATATGAAAATTGGGTTATATCACTGGGCTGCAGTAAAAATCTGGTAGACAGTGAAAAAATGATGGGTATGATCAATAGCGGCGGCCATGAGCTCGTTCACAATGCGGATGAGGCAGAGGCAATCATTATCAATACGTGCGGATTTATCAATTCCGCAAAGGAAGAGGCCATTCAGACGATTTTTCAGATGGCGGAGTATAAAAAGCACAGGTGCAGAAAGCTGATTGTTGTCGGCTGTCTGGCACAGCGTTATAAGGAACAGCTGGAGCAGGATATCCCGGAAATTGATGCAGTGATCAGTATTCGCGAATATCCGCACCTGCATGAACTCTTACCAAAGCTGCTGGACGGGCATGATCTGGTAAGCTATGACAAATGTGAGCGGAAGGTGTCCAGCAAGCCGTGGACGGCATATCTGAAAATTGCCGAGGGCTGCAGCAATCACTGTACCTATTGTGCGATTCCGCTGATTCGCGGGGATAATGTGTCCTTTCCCATCGAGCAGCTGGTGGAAGAGGCGAAACAGCTGGCGCAGCGCGGTGTCAGGGAGCTGGTGGTGATTGCACAGGATACGACAAAATACGGCGTCGATCTGTATGGCAGAAGAGCACTGCTTGATCTCTTGCAGCAGCTGCATGAAATCGAAGGCTTCCACTGGATCCGTATTCTGTATATGTATCCGGATGAAATCGATGCCCGGCTGATTGAGGGAATGGCAAAGCTGCCAAAGGTGCTGCCATATTTTGATATTCCAATGCAGCACGCTTCCAATCGCATGCTGCAGCTGATGAATCGAAGAGGAAGCAGAGAAGATGTTGCCACTCTGGTGAAGAAGATTCGGGAAACCTTTTCCTACCCAACCCTGCGTACAACCTTTATTGTCGGATTCCCGACAGAGGAGGAAGCAGATTTCAGCGAGCTTATGCAGTTTGTAGAGGATATCCACTGGGACCGTATGGGAGCCTTTCCCTATTCCCCGGAGGAGGACACCCCTGCCTATTCTATGGATGGGGCCGTGGACGAGGATGTAAAGGAAGCGCGTCTGGCGCAGCTGATGAAGCGTCAGGAGGAAATATCACTGGAGAATCAGAGACGTATGGTAGGTGAGATCATTGAGGTTCTTGTTGAGGATCAGGAAGGTCTTACCGGCGTGTATCGCGGACGCGGGGCCAGCTCTGCACCGGATGAGGTGGACGGCATTGTGATGTTTAAAAGTGAGCGCTTTATCGAATTCGGCAGCTTTGTTAAGGTGCGGATCACTGAGGCACTGCCCCATGACTTCAAGGGTGTGGAAGTGTGCTGAAGGCTTTGATCCCATCATCCGGAAAAGCCAAGACTCATGATTCTGGGTTCTATGCCAGTGTGACTTCTCTGGATAGCAGGAATATTACGGATTTGCCCACAACCGCTTCTGGAAGATTCTGCATGCGGTATTTGAAATGCCGATTGATACCTATGCTCAGAAAAAGGAAATTCTGTTTCAGCAGCACATTCTGCTTTGGGATGTGATTGGAGAATGTGAGCGAGAGGGCAGTTTGGACAGTGCAATCCGCAAGGAAAGGGTAAATGATATCGCACACCTGACAGCGGTGTACCCAACCCTGCACAGGGTGATCTGCAACGGCAGAAAAGCCTATGAACTGTATCAGAAGCATTTTCCGAATATCGCTTTGCCCTGCAGCTATCTGCCGAGTACGAGCAATGCAAATCGCAGTATCCGTGAGGAGGTTCTGTTTGCGCAGTGGAAGCAGGCTCTGATGGAACATGAGGGTGATATGTGAGGAGACAGGCAAGCATCAAAGAGCTCGTGCATATGGAACGATCCTGTACATCAACCACGCATACAGGGGAAGTATGCTGCAAAACAACGCAAATGATATCTCAGGTTTTTTCTCGATTGTGGGTTAATTTAACATAGGGGGACTTCCATACGATTGTAGTTATCAATCGTATGGAAGTCTCCCTTTTGCAAACACCCTAAAGTAAGAAAGAACCATACCTCACCGCTGTGTTATTTCTTTGCATAATGCATTCCAAGAATGTAAAGGGCGTTTTTATCCATGCAGTTTCCAGGTACGGTAAAAAAAAGTGAAACGTCTGTTACAGAGAGGCTTTGACTGACAGTTAGCGTAACCTGCAGGAAAAAAGTACAGCAGACGCTTCAGGTGCTGTCTATGCATAAAAGCATCCTATCTATTACTGATATATCCTAAAGAAATCATAAAGCTGTGATACCGTAAGGAAAACCAGAACATAAAAATCAAGAGCCTGTTATGCTTTGTATAATGCACAACTCTTTGTATATGGATGATGATCCGGCAAAGGGTTCTGCTTTCTCTTGGAAAAGCGCAATTGAAAAGGGAACGACGGCTGCCTGAGTGTCGTATTGGCATATCGAAAATACATTTACAAACCGTAAGCCTTGCTCTATAATGGTAAAAAACAAGGGAGGAATGTATATGGAACTGCGTATCTGCAGCTGCGATGCGGATATCCGTGCATTGGCAGCACTTGCCACAGAAATCTGGCATGAGTATTTTACAGCCATCATTCAAAGGAACAGATTGATTATATGGTTGAGAAATTCCAGAGCTATCCGGTATTGAAAAAAGCAATCGAGGAGGAGAACTACACCTATTTTCTGGCTTATGAGGAGGGTGCTATGATCGGATTCTGCGGTGTGAAGCCGGAAAGGATCGTCTGTTTCTGAGCAAGCTGTATCTGCATAAGAAGGCCAGAGGAAAGGGGCTGTCCAGTATCCTGCTGAAGCGGGCAATTTCCTTTGCGAGGGAGCAGGATAAAAAAGCCATTTATCTGACCTGCAACAAATTCAATCAGCACAGTCTGGATGTATACCGTGCGAAGGGCTTCAAGGATATCGACTCTGTGCAGACGGATATCGGACAAGGCTTTATTATGGATGACTACATCCTCCAGCTGGAGCTTGACGACGGAAAATAGAAAACCACGCTCTTTACAGTATGATGTTAAGAAAAAAGCTGCCGATCAATGCCTTTTTTTCATCTTTTTCACATTTGATGTCCATCCTGCATAGCCCTTTGTGATGGTTATGTGATACAATATCTACATAGGTGATAATTTATGGAATGGGATATTTCGGCAGTGTGTGTATCTGTCATCATGCTCAACATCATTATGGTATATTCATGGAAGGGAAATCTGCTTCCCTCGCGAAAAACCAGGCCTTTCGCGCCTGTCTTTTGATAACCTATCTCTCCATTCTGACAAATATCCTGTCAACGCTGCTGCTGACACAGCTTTCCGCTTCAACGTATCTCATCAATCAGGTGCTGCTACATCTGAATTATATGTCCACTCCGCTTATGGGGGTTGTATATTTTATTTATACATTGACTACTGTGTTTGAACAGGACGCGGATAAGCTCAAAAAGCATATTCTGTTTGCAGGGATACCGGCTCTGTTCTATCTGCTGTGTCTGCCGAGCAATCCGCTGACGCATCTGCTGTTTACGCTGGATCCGATAGCTGGCTATGTGCGGGATCCTGGGTATCTCTGACCTACATCGTCTTTTATATCTATGTATTATTTTCTGTATTCTTTACGATTTCCAAGCGCCGCAATCTGGATACCGCTGTTTTTATCATTCTGAATTTCTTCCCGGTGCTTTCTGCAGCCGTCATCCTGTTTCAGCTTCTGTATCCAAATTATATCCTTACCGGAACTGCCGCAACAAGTGCGCTGCTGATTATATATCTGTATTTGCAGAACAAGCAGCTGTTTACAGATCCGCTGACCGGTATCTTAAACCGTCAGGAATTCAACCGTCTTTTGGAAATCCGCATGAAGGATACAGACCCATATTCCATGATGGTGCTGTCGCTGAAGGGCTTTCGCTTTATCAATGATCACTTTTCTCAGAAAGCCGGGGATGTTTTGTTGATGAGAATCTGTGCCTTCCTTGAAAAGGAGCTGCCGGCAGTACGTGTTTTTCGCTTCAGCGGTGATGAATTTGCGATTGTCTGTAAGGATGCAGAAACATGCAGGCAGTGCCATACGCAGCTGATTGCGCGTATGCAGCAGTCATGGTCTGTTGAGAATTTTGATTTTCGGATACAGTATGGCATAGGCATTCTGCATGTCGAGGCGCATAACCGCGATAAGGATGAAATCATTAAGGGTCTGGAATATGCCGTCATGCTGGCCAAGCGTTCAGAAGAAAACAGAACCTGCGTCTGCACTGCAGATATGATCGAACGACTCCATCGGAATGAGCGGGTGCTTGAGCTTTTACGACAATGTATCCGGGAGGACAGCTTTATCGTGGTTTACCAGCCGATTTACGATGTAAAGGAACAGGCATATACAAAGGCGGAGGCACTGCTTCGTCTGCCGCCGCATGATTTGGGGCAGCTTGGTCCGGATGAGTTTATACCACTTGCTGAGGAAAACGGATTGATTACAGAAATCACATATCAGGTGCTGCGAAAGACCTGTTTATTTCTGCAGCAGCTGCAGCATACCGCTACAACCCTGAAAAGCATCAGTGTTAATTTCTCTGCCGTCATGTTTTTACAGCAGGATCTCGGAAATAACATTCTGAAGATTATAGAGGAATATAAAATACCGGCACATATGCTGCAGATTGAGATCACGGAGAGTATGCTGAGCAGGGATTACCATATGATCATTGCTTTTATTCAGCGTATGCGCAAGCAGGGAATTGAATTTCTTCTGGATGATTTTGGAACAGGGTATTCCAATATATCCAATGTACTCAGCCTGCCGATACAAACGATCAAATTGATAAGAGCCTGCTTTGGAAAGCGATGGTGTCTACTGAAGGTGCTGTCGTTCTGCGCAAAATGTGTGAGGTTTTCATGAGGTGCATCAGCTTTTGCTGGTGGAGGGTGTTGAGAATGAGGAACAGGCTGCCTTTGTGAGAGACTGTGCCTGCCGCTATATTCAGGGATATTACTACGCAGCGCCACTTCCGCAGGAGCAGGTTTACAAGTTGCTGATACAGAAACAGGAGGAGATGTCCGGGTGACATCTTTTCTTTTGGCGAACGCCTGTACAGGTGCTTTTAAAATGCGTAGTATGAAAGAGAAAGGAGGTGTGTGTATGCGAAGACTTGGAATTGACGTATCCGAGCATAATGGCATACTGGATTGGGATGCGATAAAAAAGGGCGGGATAGAATTTGCCATCATCCGTTCCAGCTGGGGACATTTTGAAGAAGATAAGCAGTTTCGAAGGAATGTACGGGAATGTGAGCGTGTCAAAATGCCCTATGGACTCTATCATTATTCCTATGTTGCCAATGATGCACAGATGAGGGAGGAGGCTTCCGGCTTCATCAGATTGTGTAAAACCTGCAAACCGAGCTATCCATGCTATATAGATATGGAGGATGCGGACGGTTGGAAACGGCGTAACGGAGTCAGTGATGCATGAATGTGGAAACCTGCTATTATACCTGTCGGGAATTGGAAAAAGCCGGCTTTATGCCGGTATCTATGCTAACCTGGACTGGCTTACAAACCATATCAATTCATCCCGCCTGGATCGCTTTGATAAATGGGTGGCACAATGGGCCAGTGTAAATACCTACGTAAGCTGTACGGAATGTGGCAGTTTACCAGTGACGGCTCCATTCACGGCTATAATGGCAGAATGGATCTGGACTATGCATATAAGGATTATCCGGCCATTATGAAGGAAAAAGGACTGAACGGCTATGGCAAGGCACCCGATCAGCCGAAGCCGGATCCAAAACCGAATCCGTCAAAGAATCCGAAGTATAAGGTTGGAACTCCGGTAACCTATACCGGCTTGTGGACACAGGCAAATGGTGGAAACTGGTATCCCAGAAGACTTCTGGCTGTAAAAGAGGGTATCATCACACGTATTATAAAAGGAGCTGAGCATCCGTATTTGATCAATGATGGTACCGGATGGACAAATGATCGTGCAATTGATGATGAACCGACACGACCAAGTGGATATTAGTTCGATGTATTAGGCAGGGGATGTTGATTGCAGCATCCCTTTTCCTGCGATACCTCCGGATGATAGCAGATTTTCAGTAATCCGTGTATTGATAAATGGCGGCGCTGCAAGGTATCGATATGGATGAATGACTGCCCTGAATGCTGGCTGTGGCAGGATGTGAACCGCTTTGAAAGAGGCATCTGTCCATGCCTGTGTACGGCGCTGGTCGTAAGGGAAGCCTGTTCAGATGGCAGCGCTTTTTTTATAGCTGTATGAATGTATACAAAGGGGCATGGATAGGATATCGTGATGGTATAACGTATACATAATAAAAAAAGTCACCGCAGGGTGACCTGCCGCAAAATACTGCCTAGGTATCTTTCTATATCAGGGCGGCAACGGTATCATTATAATCACACAGACATCACACACAGTGTCGTTGTCTGTCGAATAATGGAATAAGAGGCAGAGATTTCCATACCCTCATCAGAAAGGCAGGATATGCGGCAACACAGGAAGGGCGGCATGCAGATATTTTATGAAATTCGACATATATAGACTCTGCCAAAGCTGGACCGTATGTACACTATAGATTTTGGGAGGGATGTAAACATGAATGGGATAGTGAATCTGAATACAAGAGTATCCGAATTGCTGAATCGTATGGGAGTTCCCGATTACACTGCAGGCTACAGCTTTTTACATACGGCAATTATGAGCGTCTATGAACAACCGGACCTGCTTGGCAGTATCATAAAATGCTTATATGTGGTGGTTGCGAACAAGCATAAAACGACTGTGGCGCATGTGAGGAAGAACTGGAGCATGTACTTCTGGCAACCCTATTATCCGGAGATCGTGTCATGCTGCAGAAGGTACTGCATACCCTGCATTACAGACAGCCGACATTGCGGGAATTCATAGAAATGTCATTAAAATATATTAGATCTGCGGAGCAGGTGGGATGATAAAAGTTCTTAATTGCAATGCTGTAAAGGAATTTACATGATAAAATGAGGAATTTTGATATTATTTTCTATTGAATTTACGACTCATTTTCTAAAAAAAGAATGAAAAAATGCATTTTCTGCAATTTAGGTATTGCAATTATCCAAATCATTTGGTATTATAATTGAGCAAGTTACAAATGACTCCTTAGCTCAGCTGGCAGAGCAACTGACTCTTAATCAGTGGGTCCAGGGTTCGATTCCCTGAGGGGTCACCATTGTAAATTTGAAAGGCTTTCTTCAATTTCGAGGAAAGCCTTTATTGTATATTTTTAATATTTTATGAAATCAGTTTTGTTGTTTTCCGGATTCAGCACATCCTCTTACATTTTGGATGAAACAATGCTCAAAACGTTACGGGCTAGGATGCTCGAATGCTGAAAGCACGGATAACAGGATGCCCTGAATCAAGGAACCCTGCATATATCCGAGGTTATGGGAAGACTGAAAATCTAGCTTTCCTGTAACCATTTTCCTTCGCTTACACGCTATAGCTTTGAGCTTGGCTTTCATTTCCTGGATTGCGAAGCTCTCACAGCTACCGGCGTGTTATCCATTATGGCTGTATCTCAGTGCTACAGAAATCCTATCGTATGATAACCTACGCCATTCCTCGGGGGATAGGGAATCTTTTTACCTTTTGTTTATTCATAGTCGTATAATTTATGGTGTTCGATTAAATCGTGTTTGTCTTTGGCGGTCTGCCATTACAGCATTGCATAATTACACGCAAGGATGAAGTCGTGTCAGGAAATATCTGTACACCGTTAATTACTTCTTTATCGTAATCATCCTTCGTAACATGTACATCATACGCTGCGTAGGGACATACCTGCGGATTGCTTTGCATGGAATGTATGCTGTTTGGGGCAGGAAGAAAAATCGGTTCACTTAAACCATTTTCATCGGTATAACAGCACATAATAAATGTGGAAGTATCCTCTGTTCTTCCATACACTCGTACAGCTGCCGCATTGACGGGAGAACCATTTGCTTCCATAGCCTCAACTGTTAACGCACCTGTCATTTCACTCACCTCCGATATAAACTATGCAAAGGTTATACTGCTGTTTATGTAAATAGCTGATACACCTGTTCATGAAAATAATTTATTGGATGTGCAGATCATGTTATGCTTCAGGTGAAAGTCCCATGCAGGTGATCTGTGTTTGCCTGCCCTTATATAGTAAAGGTAAAGCTTTTTCAAGCGAGACTCTTTATAATACTGCAGGTTTCCGGATAGGCAGCAGTTGTGTAAGTGGTTCCTACAGATACAGATGAATCTAACGATACGATTATTTCCTTTAGGTGATAGAACAGAAAGGTAAACATAGAAAAAACAATTATGTGAAACTGACGGTATCCGATAAGGAAGGTGGAAAGAAACTGAAATTTGTTATATAATGTTTACAATCTACAATGACAATAAAAGGAAGATGGTGTCTATGGTATTTCGAAGAAAAAAACATAAAAACACAGCAGAGGAATCGATTGATTTTCATGCACTAGTGCTGGAACAGCTGGAGCATATGTGTGAGGAAGGACAGATTCTTGATGATGCCTTTGTGCTGGAAGCACAGGATATCTATATATATGCAGACGTGATATCGGTTGAGCATAATGTGGCACAGATCGTTTTTCAGCTCCACCATGAATGGCTGGATGATGCCATTCTGGAATCTGTAGCAGCAAGCGGTTCAAATGCGCAGGAGGCGGTTACATTGGCATGTGAGGATTTTTACCGGCATACCCTGCAGCTGTATCTGCGGCTCTGCAGGGAAAGGCGGAGGAAACTGTTTTCGGCTTTACCCAGCTTCGTCATTACTTTCAGGTGTACAGGAATGAGATACACGGCATCGGAAAGCGGGAAGGTCTGATAGAGCAGGACTTCTGGGAAATGCTGAAGCAGAAGCTGCAGCTGCGTCTTGGCAATAAGAAGGCATACTGGATCAAGGTGTTTGCATCCAAAACCCGTAGCAAAGTATTGTGCGAGGTACGAATCAACGGCAGGGAAGACAGTGAGCTGAGTGAGCTGCTTCTGCCTATGCACAAAACTGGGACTGTATCGGAAGCTATCATACGGAAAAGCAGAACTTTCTGCTTATTCAGGAGGAACGCAAGCTATGAACCTCGGATTTCACAGGGGACAACATCCGTCAGTATACGCGTAAGGCTATCAAATGGTATGAGAAATGCGGAAGCAAGGAGGAGCACAGAAAGCTGCGTGAACAGCTGATTCGTTTATGCAAGGATGATTCCCTGGCATATGAAATCTTTTCCTTCGTTCCGGAAATCTATTGTAAATATGCATATCCGAAGGTTGAATACGGAGCACGTCTGTTTCTGATTCAGAAGGATCAGAAAACGCGGGAGCTGTATCAGAGTCAGCTGCAATCCTTCTCCTATATCGAAGAAACGGTTATGGAGCATTTGAAAAGGGATCATGTAAATCGCAGCATTGTCGAAAACGTGATCAGCTTCAGTGCAAATGCCCGGGCTATCCAAAAAGCGATGGACAACGGGGATGCTCTGGATGAGCTCATGATACCGGGAATCGCTATTATGCCAGAAATGATTATATCATGCGTTAATATCCTTGACACAGGTCTTTAACTGTGATATGATAACCAAGCAGAAAAGTTAGTGGAAAGTTAGAAGCACCCCTTCTCACCTGATGTCCGAAGGCATAGGTAAAAGCTACAACATATCGAAAAGACGAAATTGTTGATGAGATATTTGAGCGGGTGCATATGAGTACCCGCTTTTCTTATGGCAACATTGGAGGTGTCTATTATAAACAAGAAGTTATTCCTAACAACGTAAACGACGATCTGGTAAATGAAAAAATCCGCTTCAAGGAAGTCATGGTGATTGATGCCAATGGAGACAAGCTTGGAATCAAGATGCGTCGTGAGGCTCTGGAAATTGCATACAGACAGGAATTGGATCTGCTGTGTGTGGCTCCGAAAGGGCAACCGCCGGTATGTAAGGTGCTGGATTACGGCCGTTATCGTTTTGAACAGCAGAAAAAAGCGAAGGAAGCCAAAAAGAAACAGCATGTTACAGAAATCAAGCCGATTCGTCTGTCCCCGGTTATCGACAAGCATGACTTTGATACAAAAATGCGTCATGCACGCAAATGGATTGAGGACGGCATGAAGGTCAAGGTGGACATGCGCTTCAGAGGAAGACTGATTACGAGACTGGAAGTTGGAAAAAAGATTATGAATAGCTTCACAGAGGAAATCTCAGATATCGCGATTATCGAAAAGAGACCAATTCTGGAAGGTAACACGATGTCATGCGTTTTGGCACCGAAGAAAAAATAGATATAAATTATAGGAGGTACTACTTATGCCAAAGATGAAATCACATAGAGGATTAGCGAAACGAGTTAAACAGACTGGATCTGGAAAGCTGAAAAGAAGTCATGCATATACTTCTCACCGTTTCCATGGTAAAACACAGAAACAGAAACGTCATTTAAGAAAATCCGGTACGGTACACAGTACAGACTACAAGCGTATCAAAGAGATGTTAGTGAAATAATATAGGAGGAATATGAGATGGCAAGAGTAAAAGGTGGATATACAACACGTCAGAGAAGAAAAAAAGTATTAAAGTTAGCGAAAGGATACTATGGTGCAAAGCACATTCTGTATAAGACTGCTCATGAGCAGGTTATGCACTCTTTCAAATATGCATATAATGACCGTAAGGATCTGAAGCGCAACATGCGTAAGCTGTGGATCGCACGTATCAATGCAGCTGCCAGAATGAATGAGATTTCTTATTCCAAGCTGATGCACGGCCTGAAGCTGGCTAACGTTACGATCAATCGTAAAATGCTGAGTGAGATCGCTATTCACGATCCTAAGGGCTTTACAAAAATCGTAGAAACTGCTAAGTCAGCATTAGAAAAAGCTTAATTGAGGAAGCTTTATGGATGACACACGTCATACTTTGAATGAACTTCTGGTAGATCTGTTCAACTACATTCTCTTGATTGAGGAGAAAAATCTCCGCGATCAGGGAGTAAAGCTGTCCATGACCGAGGTACATATTCTGGAAGCAATCGAAAAGAGTGAATCCAATATGATGTCCGCGATTGCCAAGCGTTTGATGGTAACACAGGGGACACTGACCGTTTCAACTTCCAAGCTTGTGAAAAAAGGATATGTAGAGCGTGTTAAGGATGAGCGGGACAAGAGAATCGTGCGTCTGAAGCTTACCGAAAAGGCAGTGAGTATCCTGGACATTCATAATCGCTTCCATGAGGAAATGATTGAGCGTCTGTTGAATGAGCTTGAGCTTGATAAAGAGGTGGAGCTGATTCAGTCACTGCGTAATCTAATGGAATTTTTTAAAGGAAAATACTAAAGCCTGTTCTTGTTAGCAGGCTTTTTCTGTATGCAGGCAGGGGAATGGTGCTATAATAGGGACAAAAGGTACAGGAAAGAACGGATGCTGTAGGCGCGGGAAAGCAGCGGCATTATGTGGTATCAAAGCGAAAGCATGAAAAGCTATGAAGGTTAAAGGTGAAGATAACGGTATGCGATGAGAGGAGGATGCAGATGAAACGTGCACTTGTGCTAGGTGGAGGAGGCAGTAAGGGTGCCTATGAGCTGGGGGTCTGGAGGGCTCTGGATGAGCTGGGAATTTCCTTTGATATTGTAACGGGAACCAGTATCGGTGCGATGATTGGTGCCATGTATGTGCAGAAGCAGTTTGAGCGATGCTTAGAGCTGTGGGAGCAGCTGTCTGTCGATGACATAATTGCCAATGGTGTGAATCTGGATATGGATATCGAGCTGTTGATGTCACAAAAGGGAAAGTATAAGACACTGTTGAAAAGCTATGTGAAAAACAGGGGAGCGGATATCACCCCCTTTGTGAACAAGCTGCAGCATTACTTTGATGCGGAGCGCTTTTTCTCTTCGGATATCGAGTATGCCTGCATGTGTGTGAATGTCACGAAAAAGCAGCCACAGCCGGTCTATCGCCGAGATATGAGCAGGGATACGGCGCTGGATTACATCATTGCCTCTGCCTCCTGCTTTCCTGCATTTCCCATGAAGGAAATCGAGGGGGAGCATTTCGTCGACGGCGGCTATTATGACAACGTTCCCATTGAGCTGGCACGCAGCATGGGAGCTCAGCAAATCGTGGCGGTTGATTTGAAGTCTGTGGGAAAAAGGAAAATACACCGGCCGCAGAAGGATGTGATTTACATTGAGCCGCAGGTATCCCTTGGCAGCTTTCTGCTGTTTGATCAGGTGCGGATTCACCACAATATGGAGCGTGGATATCAGGACACCCTAAAGAAATTCGATTGCTGTCTGGGAAGTATTTATACCTTTTCTCTACAGGACAAGGCGCACATCATCGCGTTTGAGGAACGAATCCACATGCAGCTGGAACAGATAGATGATCTGGTGGACCGCCGCTATATGAGCAGGCTCGTAAAAAAGGCATTCCACCATCAAATGATTGCCAGCTTTTCTCATTTTCAGGAGTATGACTGGCCGTTCTTACGTATGCTGGAAATGACTGCCCTGGCATTTCAAATAGATGATATCGGCATCTGGAGCTTTCCGAAATTTGCAGAGCAGGTGCTTGCCTGTGCACAGAAGCATGTGAGTATCGCAGAACGGGCTGACCGTGACTCCTTGCATCTGCTGGATGCCGCAGCGTCTTTAAAGGAGCAGAGCACAAAGGAAATCATATGCTCCATCTATTATTATATGCGGACTGCGGGAGCTGCAAGCCGCAAGGAGCTGGAGGCGGTCGCACTTCTTATGAATGATTCCTTTGTTATGGCGTATCTTCTGTTCGCGCTGGAACAGCTGGTCGATAAGGGGAAGGGATACAGACTTTCTTGATATGGGCAGTTTGCGTTTTCCGTACAGCCTATGATGCAACTCATAGTCCGATTGTATATTTCAAGCTACTGCGGATATACGCTGCTAACGCAGCCATGCAAGGCGATTTGCTTCTTTTTCACAAAAGCTGCCTCTCATTTGTGAAAACGCCTGCAGGCTTTCCTTACGCAACCGCATATATAAGGAACCCGTTATACACCCATATGGAAACTGCCTGCCCTTTCCTGAAAGCTGTGCAAACAGGAAGAAGGTCAGGGAGAAAGCAAAAAGAGACAGGTGTGGATATGAATGATATCCAGCGCCTGTCTTTTTAACCTGCAATTGCTTCTTTTATCCTTAATATTGTAATTCCACTTCCGTTTTTAGAATAATGTTTCCTGATGCGTTGCGTACAGGTATTCGTCAATCGTGTTTATGATGCGATCCCTGATCAGTGCCTCCGGATCATTTTCCAAATGTCCCTCGCGAACCTTTGTATACTGAATCGGCATGAACTGGGACAGTACGCTCAAAGGAATACCGCTCTTACGCAGATTGGCAATCAGCTTATCCTTGGCTGCGGCAACATTAGGATTTGGCATATAATAGCGGCTGCGGTCAGAGAAGCTGTATTTACGCTTGAACACAGGCATTGTCATCTCCGTGATAGTGCTTTTTCCAGTTCTTCGGCTCCTCCATCATGCTTCTTCCAGAACATCGATAAAGTTGCTGAGCGCTTCTTCTTTTCCATGATATACGGCCGTTTCGATGTTTGCGAGTGCGAACAGTGCTTCCCGCATGGCATAGGTCAGCCCCGGGCCAACCTTCAGGATACCGACACCATCCTCGATCAGCTCGCGCAGCTTGAATTTTGTCTGATAATCTGTGGAGTGCCCTTCAAAAATAAGGTTTGGATACTCCTTGATGGATGCCATCAGATCCCTGGCCTTGCTGCGGTCATACTCGGTACATCCGTCATCCTTTTCCTCGACACCCGGTTGTACAACAACACCCATAACATCCTTCCAGGTTTCCTTAAGCCCTTCAGCCGCAAAGGCCTCTTCAAAGGTTTTGACAGTAGCCTTGAAATCTTCAACACGGGTAACCTGCATACCGGCACCCTCTTCCTGTGCGCCTCCTGGAATCGGTACCTCACTTCCCACGATGTATACCGGGCGTACGGCATTTGGATTCTGCTTCAGCAGCTCCTGATAGGTTTCCTCACAGATGCGTGCCAGATGCGCACCGCGTTTTGCGATAACCGCGTCACTCAGACGAATGTTTGGATCATCATCCGCAACCTTCATGCTTGTATCTATATGAATTTTTGTAAATCCGGCAGCTACATAGCAGCGTACCAGCTCTTCTGCCTTTTCCATCGCTTCCTTTTCCGGTAAAGCGGCAAAGGTCAGAGGACCCAGATGATCTCCTCCCAGGAATATACGGCTTTCATCCACACCGATCGCCTTTGCTTTCTTTAATACGAATTCACGGAAGTCTTTGGGTGTCATTCCGGTGTAACCGCCGTTCTGGTCAACCTGATTGGCTGTTGCCTCAATCAGTACGCAGGAATCATCGCGTTTTACACATTCCAGTGCAGCCTCGATAACGTAGTCATTCGCACTGCAGCAGGAATAAATTCCAACCGGTTTTCCTTCCTTCTGTTTAACAACAATCTGTTTTAATGGATTAGCTTGTGGCATTTCAAAACCCTCCTTATATATTAAAATTATAGCACGAAACGAGGGAAAGTAAACGGAAGTGAAACGGAATGCTAGTTTGTATAAAAGTTTTGTACAAAAATACAAACAGAGATATTTTAAACGCGCAAAAACGACAGAAAAGAATACAGAAATCAGCTATGATAAATCAGGAAAAATGAAAATAGAAAAGTAAGTGGAAATTTAGAAATACTTTATCTGAAAAGGTGTTCTTTTGTGATTCCGGTGTGATATACTATAGTGAGATGAGCGAACAAATCGTATACAAGAAAGGTCGGTGGGGATGATGCTTGACGAACAGGAACAATTTCTCCTCCATCAGATTCGCATTCTGTTGAAGCAGCTGGATGAACGGCAGACAAAACAGAAAGATGAAGAAAAACCGGAGAATAAGGATGACAGATACCGTACACTGTTACAGCTGTCCTGCAAAAATATATGGGAGTTTGATCCATTGACACAGATGGTAAGTATAACCTGTCAGGACGGACGCGTAATCATCAATTCCTTTCGCATGCTTATGCAGGGAGTTAATGCGCAGGACCATAAGCGAATCAAGGAAGCTGTGCATCGCATCATGCTGGGAGAAAGTGAAAAGGAGTATTTTTCCTATCAGCGCGAATGCAGGAGCGGTGAAATCCGGTTTTATGAGGTTGGAGCTCATGCATACTGGATCAACGGCAATCTGCATATCATCGGTGTTACGAGGTCTGTACGGGCGATGGAGGAGCGAATCGAGCGTGTTCTGCATGAGCAGGAGAAATTCGATTTACTGCTGAGCATGGCCAATATGTATATATGGGAATACGATGTCGGAAAAAGAGAGTTTTCCGCGAATCAGTCTTTGTGCGACAAGCTGGGACTTCCCATGCGTTCGTATACGGTGGAGCAGCTGAATGAGCTGCTGCAGATACACCAGATGCCGGTCCTGCTGGAACGTATCGAGCGAAAAGGCGTTATCGGAGCATGCGGTCATTCATCTGAAGAATATTCAAACCAGTTTCGATTTGATTTTTGAGACGAATTTCAAGGGATTACCGGATAAAAACGGCAATATCAAGGTCGTACTCGGCACTATGAATGATATAACGGAAAAGGAGCTTTTGAAAACAAGCGCCAGCAGGGATCCGCTCATCGGCTGTTTTAACCGGCGAAGCGGCGATATGACGCTGGTCTCCACGTTTCAGAAATTTCAGAACGGGGAGGATTTTTATACCATCATATTTTTCGATGTGGATGATTTTAAGAAGGTCAATGACCGCTATGGACATGATATGGGAGACTATGTTCTGCGCCATGTCTGTGAACAGATCGAGAAGGAAATTCGAAGCAGTGACATGCTGTTTCGCTGGGGCGGTGATGAATTTCTGCTCATCTGCAGCGGAATCAGCAGGAAAATATCTATGCCTATATCGAGCGTCTGCGCCGTCTGATTGAAAGCTCAGATTTTATTTTCGACGGCAACCGTGTGCAGGTGACCCTGTCTATCGGTGCAGCGTATTATTATAAGAGTGATCATGATTATCAGGATGCATTAAAAAGAGCCGACCGCAGTGTCTATAAGGCAAAGCTGGCCGGGCGCAATAAGGTATGTGTTTTAAAGTGAGTCAGGCCTAATCTAATCCAGTAGCTGGCGAAGATCCTGCGGAAGCGGGCATTCCACGCGCAGCATATCGTTGGAAAGGGGGTGAGGGATGCTTACACGACAGGCGTGCAGTGCGAGGCGGGGACATCTGCTGTCGCGGATTCCATATAGCGGATCACTGAGCAGGGGGTGCTGTATTGCGGCCAGATGGACACGGATCTGATGCGTTCGCCCGGTATACAGCCGGCAGCGAATCCATGTGAAATCCGTGAAGTTCTGCTTTACAAACACATCGGTTCTGGCACTCTTGCCATGCTCGGATATGCGCATCTTTCGCGCATCGTGTCGATCTCTGGCGATTCCCCGGGTGATGGTGCAGTGCTTCTGTGCAATGTATCCCCTGGCAAATGCCTCATACTCCCGATAGATCTGCTTGTTTTTCAGCATGGCATCAAGCAGTGGCTGCAGAAAGGGAACTTTGCAGAATATCATGGCTCCGCTGGTTTCGTAATCCAGGCGGTGAAGCGGGCGAACACAGGTATTGTGTCCCTCCAGAAGATAATGTGCCTTGACCAGATTACAGACGGTGTGTGCATGTTCGATACCGTCACTGTGTACCAGAAGATTCGCAGGCTTATTCACGATGCAAAAGAGTTCATCCTCAAACAGTATCTCCAAATCCTCGTACCAGGGCTCTATCGTATCTTCCTCCATCGCAAGAAAGATGCGTACGGTATCCTGCTCCTGCAGCATATGATTGCCGTGGATGATGCGGTTATTTATGGAAACACGGTTTGTTTGATAATATTCATAGCGTTTCTTTTTTGCGGTATGGAAATATGCGAAAACAGCATCGGTATCCGAAAAGGAAATGCCGCGTAGTTGCAGTATATTGTTTTTCAATTCGATTTTCATAAAATCACCTCATAATTTTTCGGTCAAATGAATAGAATTTCCTATATGGGTCATGCTATACTGCATTGAGCCAGGAGAACTGGTTGTAAAGGATGATCCATAGCAGCAAACGCTACTATGAAGATAACATAAAACAAGGAGGAAATAAACATGAAATTATTAAAATGCTCAGTATGCGGCAACATCGTTGAAATGATCGAGGACAAAGGAGTTCCGGTAATGTGCTGCGGAAAGCCAATGGATGAATTAAAGGCAAATACGACAGACGGCGCACTGGAAAACATGTTCCGGTTGCTGAAATCGCAGATGGAATCTGCATGTAAAGGTTGGTTCCATGGACATCCGATGCTTGCAGAGCACTATATCACAATGATTCTGGTTGAGGCCGGAGACAACATTATGCGTAAAAACCTGAAGCCCGGTGAAAAACCGGAGGGTGTCTTCCCGCTTGGTGATTACAAGGGGAAAGTGCATGTATATGAATACTGCAACCTGCACGGTTTATGGAAGACTGACATCGAGGCATAACCTATACAGAATAAGGAGCACCGGATCGTGCTTCTTTTTTATCACTTTGTATAAATAAGGAAAGCATTACATAAGCACCTGGAGGGTTTCCGTGGAGGATGAATCCATAGTTGAAGAATGAGTGCTCTTGTGCGTGAGAATTCAGGCAGCTGCCAGTTCAGGGTACGGCCTACCGGTATATGCAAGCGATGCAGCGAGGACAACCGAGACATTTTGCATCGTTGATCACAATATGGCTGCCCTTCTTTGTGCGTACATTCTTATGAAAACGAAGAATTCATGAAAACTATGGTATACTATTGAAAAACAGGAGGTCGATCACATGTTTGTAGAGGAGCGGCAGAGTGCCATTATGGAGGAGCTGCATGCCAATGGAAAGGTAAAGGTCAAGGAGCTGAGTGAGCGGTTTTCCGTTAGTGAGGACTTGATTCGTAAAGACCTCAGCGCATTGGAAGCAAAGGGACTGCTGAAAAAGGCATACGGAGGTGCTGTGCTGATTCGTGAGAATATTCATCGCAAGATTGCGGCGCAGCGCAAGGATGTGAATCAGGAGGAGAAGCGCGGTATCGCAAAAGCCGCTGTGGATCTGATTCAGGAAGGAGATGTGGTCTTTCTGGACATCTCCACCGTCAATATACGGGTGGCCAGGGAGCTGGTGGAACGGGAGAAGCAGGCAACGATCGTTACCAATATGCTGGAGGTTGTATCCATACTGGCAGACAGCAGTCTTCCTGTGATTTTCATCGGTGGAGAATTCGATTATGGCAGGGACGGCTTTGTGGGGAGTCTGGCAATGGAGCAAATAATGAAATTCCGATTCGACATATCCTTTCTGGGTGTTGTCGGTATTGATGTACACGATAACAGCGTATATACCTATATGGCCAATGACGGGGCGACAAAGCGTGCGATCCTGTCCAGCAGTAAGCAGGCGTTTATGGTATGTGAATCGGATAAATTCATGCAGATCGGCAATTACCGCTATGCTGGAGCGGATGAATTCACCGGGATCATAACGGATCATAAGCTGGACAGGGAAAATGAAAAGCTGATGAAAAACATGCAGCTATGTATACAGCTGGCAGAATAGGTCGGGAAATGGTATCCCGGCTTTTTTTTATTTTTTC
>ENA-OQCK01000203-OQCK01000203.1-human-gut-metagenome-genome-assembly--contig:-NODE-203-length-35508-cov-3.064639_pt1 | contig 35508 bp, 40 predicted proteins | sample MGYA00242498_ERZ504578 | MGnify/ENA primary metagenome ERZ504578 (study PRJEB26092, sample SAMD00036229) | human gut metagenome | host: Homo sapiens | study: EMG produced TPA metagenomics assembly of...
GTCTTTTTCCACTAGTGCACTTCGCAATTCAAAGTTATTATAATCCTTGCTAATGCCGATATTCTTTTCAATCTGTTCGGGAGTAACACGTTTCTGTCCTGCGGGTAAAGTAATAATCAATTTCTCCAGTTCTCCTGTCAGCCGACTTAAATCTGAGCCGACAAAATCAGCGAGCATGACTGTTGCCTTGGGTTCCATGTCTACGCCTTTCCGTTTCATGTAAGAAGCAATGAAGGCTGGGAGCTGTGCATCTTTTATCTTTTAGATTCAAACAGCACACCCGTCTTTTCAACTTCGGCGGCCAACTTCTTTCTGCGGTCCAATGTACCATGCTTATGGCATATTACCAAGATAGTTGAATGAAGCGGCTTCTGAAGATAGTAAGACAGTTCCTCCATGTTACGCACTGCTTGTGCCTCCTTGACTACTACCACTTGATGTTCGGACATCATCGGATAACGCTTGGCAGCATTTATGATAGTCGCTACATCTACATCAGCCCCGTATACCACAGTCAGGTTGAATTCCTTTTCCGTATCGTTCAACACATTATCAGTAATGTAATCGGCTATCAGGTCGATATAGTACGATTCCTCTCCCATTAAATAATAAATAGGACGATACTGCTTTGCCTTTAATTCCTTGAGGATATCATCACAGGTCAGCTCTTGTTTTGCCATATATATTTTTCAGAAAGACCGGGTTTACCAGTCAAATTTCAAGTGTTTAACAGTTTTCTTTTCATCAATAATCATACGCAGAGAAGCAATACCGATTTCAACATGCTCCTCTACATAATTTCTGGTAACCAAATTATCACTCTTATCTGTTTTTACTCCGTCGGGAGTCATAGGCTGGTCAGATACTAATAATAATGCACCGGTAGGAATGTGGTTGGCAAAGCCACAACTAAACAAAGTTGCAGTTCCATGTCGACCGCCATAGCCCGTGTCTTTTTCAGATATTCCTTGAATGCATCATCATGTTCCCAAATACGGCGGTTGGTAGTATATACGGTACCGGTCCAATAGTCGCGGCCTTTGTCACGGATTGACGAAGAAACGGCACGCTGTAACATAAATGCGGGTAATGCAGGAACTTCAGGAGGAAAATAATCGTTGGAAGTTCCCTCCCCACGGATAGCCGCAATAGGAAGAATCAAGTCGCCAAGCTGGTTTTTCTTGTCGATACCGCCACATTTTCCCAAGAATAAACACGCTTTGGGACGAATAGCCCCCAGCAAGTCCATGATGATAGCAGCGTTGGGACTTCCCATACCGAAGTTAATCATTGTGATACCTTCGGCAGAAGCAGAAATCATATTTGCATCCCTTCCCAAAATAGGAACATTAAACTGATTTGCGAAAATCTCGACATACTTGTTGAAGTTAGTCAACAGAATATACTCTCCAAAATCCTCCAGGTTACGTTTTGTGTAACGAGGCAGCCAATTAGCTACGATTTCTTCTTTTGTTTTCATAATTATCTATTAAATTTGTGCTCCCGATGATGGGAACCATTATTTAACTTACAAAAATAATAAATGTTATCGTTAAACCTACCAGTATTCGACACTAAAATAAACGTACGAAACGGAAAAAATGTAATTTTCGACGTGATTCGCAAACGATATGTCGCTCTCACTCCGGAAGAATGGGTGCGTCAACACTTCGTTCACTTTCTTATTGCACACAAAGGATATCCGACCGCCCTTCTTGCCAATGAAGTAATGGTAAAGTTGAACGGCACTACCAAGCGGTGTGATACAGTGCTCTATCGCAGGGATTTATCGGCACGCATGATTGTGGAATACAAGGCACCGCACATTGAAATCACACAGACCGTATTCGATCAGATAACCCGGTATAATATGGTACTGAAAGTAGATTACCTGATTGTCAGCAATGGAATGCAACACTATTGCTGCCGAATGGATTATGAACACCAGAGTTATATTTTCCTCCAGGATATTCCAGACTATAATAACTTATAAAAAAGAGTGTCGCTATCCGGTCACGATAGCGACGCTATGTAAAGCACATACCGTCACTATCACATCCATCTACCGACACCCTGATTCAGTCGTCTTCCGGATACTTTCCGGATAGTATTCTATCTTTACATACTCCCTTCCTGCTTATCGTTATTTCCTTTTTTCTTACTGAATTTCTCCTGCAATTTCTGCATTAATTCATAGAAGTTAGGTATATAAACCGTTGCCAGCAGTGTATTCATTGCCATACCAAAAACAACGGCGGCACCTAATGCAATACGGCTCTGTGCACCTGCTCCAGAAGCAAATAATAACGGCATTACTCCCAATACAAAAGCAAAAGACGTCATTAGGATAGGACGCAACCTGACGTGTCCGGCTTCAAATGCCGACTCACGGATAGAGTTACCCTCGGCATGGAAGTCGCGGGCAAACTCCACAATCAGAATACCATTCTTGGCAGAAAGCGCAACAAGCAAGATAATACCGATTTGAGTATAGATGCTGACCGGAGTTCCCATTACCAGACAGCCTATCATAGCTCCCAATAATGCTACCGGCAATCCGATAACAGCCGCCACCGGACTCGTCCAGCTTTCATATTGTGCAGCCAAAACCAGAAAGGCAACAATCAGAGCCATTACTAAAACAATGGTAGTTGTATTCCCGGCCTGCGTCTCCTGATAAGCAACGGAAGTCCATTCATAACCAAATTCATCGCCCAACTGTTCCTTGAACAATGCTTCCACTTCTTGAATGGCTTGCCCTGTGCTACTTCCCGGAGCGACATTGCAAGTCAGAGAAGCAGTCGAGTACATATTATAACGGTTGATCTGATCCTGTCCTAACTGTTCCTCCACCTTGGTGAAAGATGAAAAAGGCACCATTTCTCCTGCCGCATTGGGAACACTCAGTTTCAAGACATCATCAATCACCCGTTGCGCCTGGTCGCGCGCCTCTATCTTCACTTGGTAGATACGGCCGAATTCTACAAAATCATTTACATACGCCGCACCCATATAATAACTTAATGTAGAGAATACATCATTCAAAGCGATGCCCATAAACTGTACCTTATCCCGGTCGATATTCAGAAAATACTGGGGAACGTTTGCCTGATACTGGCTGGAGACGGAAGCTAAAGCCGGCTTGGAATGATAAGAGGCAAGCATGGCATTGATAGCCTGCTGCATTTCCGTCGGTCCCAGATTTCTCCGGTCTTCCAACTGAAGCTGTAACCCGCCGGACGCTCCCAATCCCGGAATGGCGGGAGGAACCATGGCAAACACAGTCCCAGCCTGAATCGTCATATACGCTTCGCCATTAAAGCGGTTGACAACAGCGGCTGCCGTATGCTCCTTCCCTTTCCTTTCACTCCAGTTTTTCAGTACAACGAAATAAGTGGCCGAGTTACTTTGTTCTCCTCCGCCCATGACGGAAAATCCGGAAATTCCAATATAATTCTCCACTTCCGGATACGAATCTAGAATCCGGTTAATCTTGTCGCCTACCGCCTGTGTACGTTCCAGACTGGCTGCGGGCGGAAGTTGGACAACCGCAATAAAATACCCGTCATCTTCATCCGGAATGAATGTAGACGGCCAGTGCATAAAGAGCAACACGGCAATAGCGTCAATATGCCATACGACACAAGAGCCATTCCGGGACGTGCCAACAACCATTTGACTATCTTATCATACGCTCCCTGCGTCTTATCATAAGCCTTGTTGAATCCTTTGTATATGAGGAAGTTAGAAGGCTTGCTCTTTTCCAGAAACAACGCACAGAGAGCAGGTGTCAATGTCAGGGAGTTGAAACCGCTCAATACGGTAGAAGCTGCAATAGTCAGCGCAAACTGTTTGTATAATTGTCCGGAAATTCCACTAATCAGCATAGTCGGAATAAATACCGCAAGCAACACAAGCACCACTCCGACGATTGGTCCGGTAATTTCTCCCATAGCTTTCGTCACAGCTTCACGAGTTGAATATTGTCCCGTTTCCAACAATCTCGAAGCGTTCTCCACCACCACTATGGCGTCATCCACCACTATGGCAACTGCCAAAATCAATCCGAACAATGTCAGTGTATTAATAGAAAAGCCGAATGCTGCCATTACCGCCAGTGTACCAATCAGAGACACCGGAATGGTAAGACAAGGAATAATCACCGCCCTCCAGTTCTGCAAAAACAGGAAAATCACAAGTATCACCAGCAGCGTTGTTTCAAAGAAAGTAACCATAACTTCATCAATAGAAGCATGAATCACATCCGTAGTATCCAACGTAACATTATAAGACACTCCTGCCGGGAAGTTGGCGGCCAGTTCCTGCATCTTGGCTTTCACTCCTTTCGAGACATCCAGCGAATTGGAACCCGGTTGCTGATAAATAGCAATAGCCGCCGTAGGCTGCCCTTTCAATCGGGACACCACACTGTAAGAAGCAGATCCCAGATCAATCCTGGCAATATCTTTCAGACGGAGCATGGCCCCATCCTGTTCGCGGCGGATGATAATATTTCCGAACTGTTCGGGAGAACTGAGCCGCCCCTGCACATTCAGTGTATATTGAAAAGCATTCTTATTCTCTTCCCCGATAGGCTGGCCGATATATCCGCAGATACTTCCATATTCTGCGACTGGATAGACTGATAAACTTGTTGCGGTGAAATATTCCGGATACGCATTGCTTCCGGATCGAGCCAGATACGCATGGAGTAATCCCCTGCTCCCATTACATTCACGGCACCCACTCCGGGCACACGTGTCAACTGGTCGACGAGATTCAACTTTGCATAATTGGTCAGATACAGACTGTTGTAAACAGAATCCTGTGAGGTCATTGTCAGGAACATGACAATATTCGATGATTGTTTCTGTACAGTGACTCCCTGCACACTACGGGTTCGGGGAGCGATGATTGTGCGACGCTTACCCTGTTTTGTACCTGGACGGTTGCCATATCAATATCCGTACCGACGGCAAATGTGATCGTCAGAGAATAGGCTCCCGAAGAAGATGAATTAGAGGACATATAAAGCATACCGTCTACCCCGTTCACCTGCTGTTCGATAGGAATACCTACTGTTTGGGCAACGGTTTCGGCATTTGCCCCCGGATAAACAGCAGATACCTGTACCGTTGGCGGTGTAATCTCCGGAAATTGCGCTACCGGCAATATATTGAGTGTCACCAGACCGGCTACTACAATCAGCAAGGCAAGGACGGTAGCAAATATCGGTCGGTTGATAAAAAACTTAGAAAACATAAGATTATAGTTTAGGATTAATATTCAGTTTACGGCATCGGTTTTATCTTCATTCCGTCCCTGACCTTCATCAGAGCCTTCGTGACATACCTGTCTTGTGGAGAAAGTCCTCCCGTCACTTGCCGTAAAGTATCACCTATCAACTGCCCTATCTCAATATGCCGGTAACGAACAATGTTAGAATCATTGACAAGATACAAGTATTTTCCCAACTGGTCCGTCCCGATAGAAGCCTCTTTTACCAACATGGCATTATCGGCTTCTCCATACGGTAACGTGATACTTACATATAATCCGCTCTTTAGTATCTTGCGGGTTGTCAAAGTTGGCACGAACTGTCAACGTTCCCGTATTCAAGTCCACGTTCGGAGACAGATAATCCAGTGTGGCCGGATACATTTCCGAACCTTCCTTGCCCAACTGAACCATTATTTTCTTCGGAAGTTCCTGTGCACTTTGCCGGTTGTTCATCAACATTCCCAGCCATTGGTTGTCAGCTACATTGAAATATGCGTACATTTGATTATCCTTATAGATAGTAGCCAAAGTGACAGGCTGCAACGAACCGCCCACATAGCTGCCTACATCAACAGTTGCTTTACTGATCGTTCCGTCAAACGGAGCGCGGACATAGCAATAGCTCAGATTCGTACGGGCCGTGCTCAAAGCTGCTTCCGCATTATTGACCGCCGCCACACCTTCTGCCACGGAAGATTCCGCTTGAAGTACCTGTATCTGACTCACGGCATCGCTTTTGACAGCTTCTTTCATACGGCTGTAATTGCTGCGGGCATATTCCAACTGGGCTTGGGCCGTTTTTAGTGCAGCTTCCGCCTGTTCCACCTTATCCTTATATAAGTAGGTTCGATGACAAACAATAATTGTCCTTGTTTCACCCGTCCTCCCGCAGTATACGAAGTCGATTGCAGCGTTCCGTTCACTCTGGCCACCAGGTTTACAGTCTTTTCCGTTGTCAGATAGCCCGGATAATCTTTCGTCAGAGTTACATTCTTTATTATTGGTTTAGCTACGCTAATTTCCGGAGTTGGCATCCCTCCCATTGCTCCTGCGCTTTTTTTCTCCTTGCAACCGGTCAATATCGGCAGCGCAAAGAAAATATACATTAGTTTTTTCATATCCGTTACGTTAGGTTATATTTTTATTTATAGATTCTTTATTCTTGCCAACCGCCTCCCAAAGCCTTGTAGAGAGTTATCAACTGGAGTAGCGAATTCCCCTGTGCCTGTACCAACTGATTCTCATAGGACAACAAAGACCGCTGTGCATCCAACACATTCTGAAAGGGAGAAAGCCCCTGTTTATAAAGTTCCAATGAAAGTTTCAGTGTCTCAATTCCCTGATTGCGTACTTCGCGCAGCGCTACAATCTGCTTGATTGAATTCCGGTAAGAATTCATTGCATTATCTGTTTCCTGTACAGCAGTCAGGACAGTCTGATTGAATTGGTTGATTGATTCGTCCAGTTGGGCTTTAGCCAGTCGTGTAGCATTAACCAACTGCCCTCCGCTGAAAAGCGTCCAACTCATTGACGGTGCAATCTCATACATCATGCTTTTACTCTTTGTCAAGTCTTTCAAGTCACGAGCCGCATAACCGAACGAGCCTTTCAGAAAAACTTTCGGCAACCAGTCCGCCTTTGAAGCTCCGAGCAATGCCGCTTGTGCGTTCACGCTTCGTTCCGCACTCCGCACATCGGGACGTCTCATCAACAGATCGACAGGCATTCCCACGCCGATCGGTTCCATATAGTCGGGCAATGTTCCGACAGGTTCCAGTACCGGACGAATGTCCTGCGGATACATTCCCAGCAAAACTGCTAACATCGTAATATACTGATTGATACCGGCTTCCAGTTGTGGAATGGAAGCTTTTGTGCTATATAACACAGACTTAGCCTGTGCGACATCCAGCTTAGCCACTAATCCAGTGTTATACCGTACTTCCGTGATTTTCAGTACTTCTTCCTGAGAAGCGCAGTTTTTATTCACAACTTCAAGTTCCTGTTGCAGTTCCCTCAAATTGATATAGGCCGAAGCCACTTCCGCCGCCATAGAAATCATTACTCCGGTATATTCCTCCTTACTGGCCGCAAAGTTCTCTTTCTGTGCCTTTACCCGTTTGCGGATACTACCGAACACATCAATTTCCCAACTCATGCTGAGTGATGCATCATAATAATGTTCCGTAGTTTGGGGAATTGAGCTTGTATTTCCACTTGTTTCCTGTCGGGTCCAACCGGCATTCAATCCGATTGAAGGAAAGAAATTGCCACGTTCGGCCCAAAGGTTGGCACGGGCAGCAGCGATGCGGTTAATTGCCATTGCAACGGAATAGTTACGGTCTACCGCCAAAGCAATCAGAGAATCCAGTTTGCTGTCCCCGAAAGATTTCCACCAATGGTCGTCTACCGGAAGTGTCTGTTGAAACACTTCCCCATTTTCTTCCCAGCCGTTAGGGAGAGGAGCTTTCAAATAGCGGTTTGCAGTTTGCCCAACCGCAGTCACAGTTGAAAGAAACAAAAGGAGCGATATGCTCCATGCTCGTATGTTCATATTCAGTTCAGGTTTTTATGAAATGAAAAGATAACAACTAAAGGGTGAGTTTGTTTACCGGCGTAACGACAGAACAAAGTTTCTATTCAGCGTGATGTTATCTTGGGTACGAGATCCCTGTTTATACGGACACTGATAAAAAAAGCCCTGCATTGTTGCAGGGCTTCCTATATTAAACAGTAACTTTAACTACTTGTTAATGGATGACTTCTCTTATTCAGCAGTTTTTCTTCTGATAGCTCTTTTAGTAGTTGGTGCCGGAGCTTCTTCTACCTTGTGCTCGATTTGTATGCCAGCCAATTCAGGGTCAATCATGATGCGTCCGCAATATTCGCAAACGATTACCTTCTTACGTGAACGGATGTCCAACTGTCTCTGAGGCGGAATCTTGTTAAAGCAACCACCACAAGCGTCACGCTGTACGTATACAATACCCAAACCGTTGCGGGAGTTCTTACGGATACGCTTAAATGACTGTAACAAGCGCGGTTCGATCTTAGTTTCCAGGTCTTTAGCCTTGTCTCTCAGTTTTCTTCTTCCTGCTTGGTTTCAGAAATGATTTCGTCCAGTTCGCCTTTCTTCTGTTCAAGGTCTTTCTGCCTTTCGTCAAGCACCAGTTCATTCTTTGCTACTTCAGCCTCTTTTTCTTCTTTATCTGCAGAATACTCTTTAATTCTCTTTTCACAAGTTCGATTTCCAATGTCTGGAACTCGATCTCTTTGGTCAGGAAGTCGTATTCGCGGTTATTGCGAACGTTGTCCTGTTGCGACTTATATTTTTCTACTGAAGATTTAGCAGTTTCAATTTCCACCTTCTTGCCGGCAATAGCAACTCTCAGTTCCTCCACTTCTGCTTTGATCTTGTCGATACGAGTACTCAAACCAGCAATTTCATCTTCAAGGTCCTGTACTTCCAATGGAAGTTCACCTCTCAATGTTTTGATTTCATCAATCTTAGACAACATCGTTTGTAGTTGGAACAGCGTCTTCAACTTCTGTTCTACTGTCAACTCATTCGGATCTTTTTTTGCTTCTCTAGCCATTTTACTTACAAATATTTTATGGGATTCGTATTTATTTTACTCAATTGGAGCGCAAAATTAGGAAATAAATCCCGGATTATGGAATAAAAAATTTCTTTTGTATATTGTTCGCTTTCGTAATGACCAATTTCCGTCATCAGGATTTCCCCTTCGTGACCGAAATAATCATGATACTTTATCTCACCTGTAATAAAAACATCCGCTCCCGACCGGATTGCCTGTGGAAGCAGAAACGCGCCTGCACCTCCGCATAGTGCTACTTTTCGTATTTCCCTGCCCGTCAACCTATTATGCGCAGACAGCCAACCTCGAAGGTTTTTTTGATACGTTTCAGAAATTCAAGTTCGGTTTCCGATTCATCCAGTTCACCGATAATTCCCGAGCCTGCCTGTGTCCAGTCGTTCTGCAACGGATAAATGTCGAACGCCGGTTCCTCATAAGGATGAACGGCCAGCAAGGCTCTGACGACTGCCGATTTTTTGAATGCAGGGAGGATAGTCTCTATCCTACTTCTCCTTCACGATGCAATTCGCCGATTGCCCCACAGAAAGGATGCGTTCCCTCCTTTGCCCGGAAAGTCCCCTCTCCTTCTAAATTGTAACTGCATGAATCATAGTTGCCTATGTTTCCGCATCCCGCAGCAAACAGCGCTTCCCGCACTGCATCAGCTTTCGTATTAGGAACAAATGTAACCAATTTAATCAGGCTATTCTCCTTCGGTTCAAGTACTTTCAGATTCTTCAGTCCGATTTTTTCGGCTATCTTATAATTCACTCCGCCTTGGGCATTATCAAGATTGGTATGTGCCGAATAGATCACAATATCATTCTTTATTGCTTTCAGCATACAGCGTTCCACATAATCTTTGCCCGTAATGGACTTATATCCTTTAAAAATCAGCGGATGATGTGATATGACGAGATTGTATCCCAACGCGATAGCTTCATCCAACACAGCCTCGGTGACGTCAAGACACAACAAAGCCCCTGCTGCTTCCGCATCTGTCAATCCGATTTGCAGGCCGGCATTATCGAAACCGTCTTGCAATGGCAGAGGCGCGAATTGTTCAAGGCGCTTACTATTTCCTTAATTTTCATTATTCGTAGAAAATTTGGTTGCAAATATAAGAAAATAAAAGGGAACAAACACTCTTTGTTCTCATTTTTTTAGTAAATTTGTCGCCTATCCTATAATCATTGAACACGATGAAAACAATTTTATTCTATTTTCTACTAACTATTTTGGCAGTTCCTGTCAATTGAAACAGAGCGAGAATACCGAAAAGGAAGTTTCCGACAACGTAAGTAACAGTGATACTGAAGAATGTATTGCGGACACAATAAGCGCCACCGCTATCTTCTGGATAGATAAAGCGGAGACAAAACATTGCAAAGAATGGGGATTCCGTACCGTTAAAGCAAAAGTTCTCATTCATGAAAACGGAAAGGTCGATTTAGAGGCTTTCGTCAAAAACAATCGCCGGATATGGAGAAGTATGTACGGCATCATCTTGCTAAATTTCAAGTATCAGAAAAAATGTTGGAAAGCGGATATGTGCAACCGGGTGAACAGTTCGTTCAGCTTCGTTGCTTATATGGGAAAGTCAAAGCAAAGTAAGACTCCGCTCCTCTTCCAACAGGGGACGATTTCTCCCGACCGTTCAGACTTGATGTTTCGAGCCTTGGAAACTCCAGTTCCAAGGCTCGAAACTGTAGTTTCATACGCTGGAAACCGGAGTTTCTAAGGCTGGAAACTGTAATTTCCCATAAGCCCAGTGGATAAAAATCCCAAACTTTGCATTCTCAAACCAGGAAGGGACAGGTCTTGTATCTAAGGACTCCCATGCAGGAGCATAAGTTTTTTGCCCCATTAAAGAAATAGATACCAAACAAAAATAGCAATCAGATGTGTTTTCATCGTTTTCAAAATTAAACAGTTATTGTACTATTCTTTAAAGACATTGGCAAATATATTAAAAAATATAATTAATTGGATCATTTATTATTATATTATTTAATATGTAGGGCAGATTAAGTTATTATACATGGCGGAATAGAACTTTATTCTTCAAAGCATATCGCTCGTCCACGACTCTATCTGTGGGGAAAAATGTAAAGATCAACCGCCATTCTCCTTTGTGATAAACGAACTTACGACCGTTTGCGCCTCGAAGAATTATTTCATATTTTTCCCATAGAAAGGCTTCAATACGTTTCGGCATTTCGCAGCCCATTGCCGAAAACTCCACTGTAATGAAGAAATGTGGAATAGATATTCCGGCAACTTCCTGAAATATACGATCGATTATTGTCATTTCTTAGCTTCTTTTGATACCTCCAAGAGCTTTCCGTATGCATCAAATGACCTTCGCGAAGCTAACGAAATGGTTATCATCAGCGACAACATGGATGCAGTGAATGTGATCACCATAATCATCATCTGATATTTGATAGCCACATTCGGACTGCTTCCTCCCAAAATCTGTCCTATCATTGTTCCCGGAAGGGCTACTAGTCCCATTACGGCAATATTGGCAATCAACGGGCTGAAGGATTTGATAATAGCTTGTTTGATAAATGGTGCCTGCGCTTCTTGTCGCGTAGCTCCATTTCCCAATAAATATCGGTATAGTTGTTGCTCACGTTTCAGGCCACTATAATATGTATTCAAAGCAATCACATTGCTCGATAGCATATTTCCCATTAGGATTCCGAAGATCGGAATAAAGTACTGGGCGCTAAAAATATTATCCAGTTGAAGCACAATACCTATAAAATATAATCCGACCAATATTACACTGCACAAGAATCCCACAGTAATGGGAATCAGTAAGATGCGTCGTTTCAGTCCGGTCCGTACCAATGCTGTTTGTCCCGCAACGAATATCATAACAATGACCCAAAGAAAATTAATCCAGGGGTTATTCCATAAAAAGAGATATTTTAGATAAATGCCGATAAAAAATAATTGAATAATCATTCGGAGTGTGCCTATCACAGCAGGTTTCAACAATCCCGTCTTAAATTTCCATAGATAGAAAAAGGGAATGGCAAGCAGCAGCAAGCCAACAAAAAGATTATAATATGATATATCAATGGTTCCCACAACAAGTTTCGTTTTATATCGTCCTAACAGATTTCGTTTATAATTCTATTAAATAATGGCATCCCGAAGCAAAGTCCTTATCATGCGATACTGCCAAAACAGCTGCCCCTTTTTCTGCCTGCCGTCGGAAAAAGCCAGTACTTTGTCTGTCGATCCGGTATCTAATGCCGATGTCGGTTCATCAATTACAATCAACGGCTTATTGAGCAATGCGGCCACAGCTAACATAATGCGCTGGCGCTGTCCACCCGAAACCTCATTTACTCTTTTAAAGTATAATTCATGCTCCAATCCCAACTCGTCAAAACACATAAAAAGCCTTTCTTCCGAAAAAGGAACGGAACGGTTTACTTTCAGCTCGAATGGCAAAGATACCATTTCTTTTACCCATTCGAAAGGTAACGCCAGTTCTTGGGGAATCCATGCAATCTGGCGGCGGACAAGATCAATGGTTGATTTATCCAGTAACGTCCCGCCTACTTTAATAGTCCCCTCATATAATGGCACAAAGCCATTACGGCGTTTAGTAAGGAAGTCTTTCCACAACCGGATTGTCCTACGATACAGGCTGTCTCGCCCTTCTCCAATTTCATTTCAAAACCGGAAAAAAGGACTTCTGTTCCAAAAGCGATACAGGCATTATTGATATGTAACATGGCGTTTTTAATTCTTTCTTTCCGGCAAAGGTACTATTTTCTTGAAAAACGTTATCTTTGCCTCACTAATTAATTCGAGAAAAGTTATGATACTAAACGAAAGAGATGCCCGTCACGAGCATATATTGCAGGTTGCCCGTCAGATGATGACAGCTGCACGTACTGCTCCGAAGGGAAAGGGAATTGATATTATTGAAGTGGCCTTAATCACTGATGAAGAGATTAAACAACTATCCGATACAATGGTTGCTATGGTTGAAGAGCACGGAATGAAATTTTTCCTTCGTGACGCTGACAACATCTTAAATGCCGAATGTGTTATATTAATAGGAACGCGCGAGCAAGCGCAGGGCTTGAATTGTGGCCATTGTGGATTTACAACCTGTGCCGGGCGTACGGAAGGAGTCCCTTGCGCAATAAATAGTATTGATGTAGGTATCGCTATTGGTTCCGCTTGTGCCACAGCGGCCGATATGCGCGTAGACACACGTGTCATGTTCTCTGCCGGACTGGCAGCACAACGCCTGAACTGGCTGAAAGACTGCAAAATGGTTATGGCAATTCCTGTAAGTGCATCCTCCAAGAATCCGTTTTTCGACCGGAAGCCTAAACAGGAAACCAAGGCTTAACACCGTGTATGGCCGAGTTAAATTAAACAATTTATATAAACTTAAATAGATTAGTCTAATGGGAATTATGGTTGGACTCCCCAGCCCCAGTGGTTCGGAGAAGGATTTACAATTAAATTTCGGAAAGAATATGACCGTACAGGTGGAAATGAGAGCTCCTCATCTGCCTGCCGAATGGCATACGCAAAGCGGCATACAATTAACATGGCCACACGCCGGTACGGACTGGCATATATGCTGACAGAAGTACAGGAGTGTTTTATAAACATAGCCCGGGAAATAGCAGAACGTGAATTACTCCTGATTGTCACTCCCGAACCGGAAGCCGTGAGAGAACAGATCGCTTCAAGCGTAAATATAGATAACGTCCGTTTCTTGGAATGTGAAACCAACGACACATGGGCGCGTGACCATGGTGCTATCACCATGATAGACAACGGCACTCCTTCCCTGCTCGACTTCACATTCAATGGTTGGGGGTTAAAGTTTGCCTCCGACTTGGATAATCGAATTACCCGACACGCCGTAGAAGCGGAAGTATTAAAAGGTCATTATGTCAATCGTCTCGGTTTCGTCTTTGAAGGAGGTTCTATCGAAAGCGACGGTATGGGTGTTCTACTCACCACTTCCGAATGCCTGCTCTCTCCCAACCGGAACGGACAACTCAATCAAGTAGAGATAGAAGAATACCTGAAATCAACCTTCTATCTGCAAAAGATTCTTTGGCTGGATCATGGTTATCTGGCAGGTGATGACACTGACAGCCATATCGACACTCTAGCACGTTTTTGTTCTACAAATACCATTGCTTATGTGAAATGTGACGATAAAGAGGATGAGCATTACGAAGCACTGCGCGCAATGGAAGAACAACTGAAGACATTCCGTACGCTGGCAGGAGAACCTTATCGTCTGTTAGCTTTGCCAATGGTCGATAAGATAGAAGAAAATTGCGAACGTCTGCCTGCTACATACGCTAATTTTCTGATAATGAATGATGCCGTTCTCTATCCTACATACAACCAGCCGGCAAACGACCGGAAAGCAGGTGAAGTACTGCAACAAGCATTTCCCAAACATGAGATAGTAGGAATTGATTGCCGTGCGCTTATCAAGCAACACGGTTCTTTACATTGTGTCACTATGCAATATCCACAAGGAGTTATTAAATAAACAGTCATTATGAGAAAGATAAAAGTAGGATTGATACAGCAATCCAATACCGCAGATATACGAATGAATTTAATGAATCTTGCGAAAAGTATTGAGGCTTGTGCTGCTCATGGCGCACAGTTGATTGTACTTCAAGAATTACATAATTCGCTTTATTTCTGTCAGACAGAGAATACTAATTTGTTCGATCTTGCCGAACCGATTCCCGGTCCTTCCACCGGATTTTATTCGGAACTGGCAGCAGCTAATAGAGTGGTTCTTGTCACCTCTCTTTTTGAGAAACGTGCTCCCGGGCTCTATCATAATACTGCCGTTGTTTTTGACCGTGACGGAAGCATTGCAGGAAAATACCGTAAAATGCACATTCCTGATGATCCTGCCTACTACGAGAAGTTCTATTTCACTCCCGGAGATATAGGGTTTGAACCGATCCAGACTTCTTTAGGAAAACTTGGAGTATTGGTATGTTGGGATCAATGGTATCCGGAAGCTGCCCGTCTAATGGCGCTGAAAGGTGCAGAACTTTTAATTTATCCTACTGCTATCGGCTGGGAAAGTAGCGATACGGATGATGAGAAAGCTCGTCAACTCAATGCATGGATTATCTCCCAACGTGCCCATGCTGTTGCAAACGGTCTTCCTGTTATTTCCGTCAACCGTGTAGGACATGAACCGATCCTTCGGGACAGACTAACGGTATTCTATTTTGGGGAAATAGCTTTGTGGTCGGTCCGCAAGGAGAATTCTTAGCGCAAGCAGGTAATGACCGTCCGGAGAATATGGTCGTCGAAATAGATATGGAACGTTCGGAAAATGTACGCCGTTGGTGGCCATTCTTGCGTGACCGTCGGATTGACGAATACGAAGGACTGACTAAACGCTTTCTGGACTAGAGTTTGAGATATAATCAATAGTCGTATATTAAAAAACGAAGGGCACAGAGTGAAATGTAAAATTAAAACTCTGTGCCCTTTCTATATACTGTATAATGGACTTCTTATTGGAAAGTTATCTTTTTATTAGCCAAAAAATTGGCACCTCCATAAATAAACAAGCCCAGAAATTGCGCAAGATATTCATTAACGTCCAATCCTTCTACTAACAGGATAAGAAATAAGAATTGTGCGGTGTAAGCCACTCCGAAAGCAGAGCAAAAGAGCAGTATCTGTTTCCAGAGACTGTTCTTTTGTTTTCTACGGGAAATATCCAGTACTTTACACCAGATAAAATTATGAATCTGAGCTATCAGGTACGCCGTTATATTAGCCACCATATAGTCACCGTCGAATGATATTTCTTTCATCATTAACCATACAACCAACGCCATAATCAAAGCGTTCATTGTACCGATTACTATAAAACGGAATATACGTACTGATTCTTTCACTCTCCTTCCTTGATATCAACGATCAAATTCAATTCGTCAAGTTGAGTCTGGTCAATAGCAGACGGCGCATCCAACATTACATCACGTCCTGAGTTGTTCTTCGGGAACGCAATACAGTCGCGGATAGAATCGAGCCCGGCAAACAGAGATACCCAACGGTCAAGTCCGTATGCCAAACCACCGTGAGGAGGTGCACCGTACTTAAACGCATTCATCAGGAAGCCAAATTGTGCCTGTGCTTTTTCAGGTGTAAAGCCCAGAATCTCGAACATCTTAGCTTGCAGCTGTGCATCGTGGATACGGATAGAACCGCCGCCAACTTCCACACCGTTAATAACCATATCATATGCGTCAGCGCGCACAGCAGCAGGATCTGTATCCAGCAAAGGAATATCTTCTTCTTTCGGATGAGTGAACGGATGATGCATAGCCATTAGACGGCCTTCCTCTTCACTCCATTCGAACATCGGGAAGTCTATCACCCAAAGGCAAGCAAACTTGTTCTTATCACGCAATCCTAATTGAGAACCCATTTCCAAACGAAGCTCACAAAGTTGCTTACGTGTCTTCATCACATCATCACCGGACAGGATCAAGATCAAATCACCCGGTTTCGCACCGAACGCTTCTTTCATCTGCTGCAATACTTCTTGGGTATAGAACTTATCTACGCTCGATTTCACCGTTCCATCTGCTTCGACGCGGGCATATACCATACCTTTCGCACCAATCTGCGGTTTCTTCACAAACTCAGTCAATGCATCCAGTTGCTTACGGGTATAGGTTGCAGCACCTTCCGCACAGATACCACCCACGTAAGCAGCATTATCAAATACAGAAAATCCGTGGCCTTTCATGATATCCATTAGTTCCACAAATTTCATACCGAAACGTAAGTCTGGCTTATCACTACCATAATATTTCATGGCATCTGCCCAAGACATACGCAGGAACGGTTCGGTTAGTTCCACACCACGAAGGGTTTTAAACAGATGTTTAGCCATTCCTTCGAAAGTGGCGATAATGTCTTCCTGCTCAACGAAACTCATTTCACAGTCAATCTGTGTGAATTCCGGCTGACGGTCGGCACGCAGGTCCTCATCGCGGAAGCATTTTGCAATCTGGAAATAACGGTCGAAACCGGAAACCATTAGTAGTTGCTTCAAAGTCTGCGGAGACTGTGGAAGTGCATAGAACTGTCCCGGGTTCATACGTGAAGGCACAACAAAATCACGTGCACCTTCCGGAGTGGAACCGATCAATACAGGCGTTTCTACTTCGATGAAACCTAACTTGTCAAGATAGGTACGGACTTCGATTGTCATCTTATGACGTAACTCCAAATTAGAGCGGACAGCATTACGACGCAAATCCAGATAACGGTATTTCATACGGATATCGTCACCGCCGTCCGTGTTATCTTCAATTGTAAACGGAGGAGTCATTGCAGTATTCAGTACGTTCAGTTCGGAAACAATGATTTCAATGTCTCCGGTAGGAATATTTGCATTCTTGCTGAAACGTTCGTTTACCGTTCCTGTCACCTGAATAACGAATTCACGTCCCAATTTATTGCACGTTCACAGAGTTCTGCGTTTACTTCTTCATTAAAAACCAATTGGGTAATACCGTAACGGTCGCGAAGGTCAATAAAGGTCATGCCCCCCATTTTACGGCTGCGTTGCACCCAGCCGGACAACGTAACTTGCTTATTTACGTCAGAGATTCTCAGTTCTCCACATGTATGCGTTCTGAACATATATTTTATTATTTAGATAATTATCACTCGTGTTTCTAATTTTGGACGAGCCAAAACTTTGCAAAAGTACGCAATAATTTGTAATTCGTGAGTAGTAATTAATAAATTTATTACCCCTTTTTCGTCAGTTTCTTTAATATCTTCTTGTTTCTATCTGTTATATTATCTACAATCGCTTCATTCATTAATTTGATTCCGTTCATGTACTCCTGTGCTCTTTGAAGCACATTTGCCGCATCTTTTTCTGCTGCTTGTGGCACTACCACACGCAAACCTCTCTGAATCAATTCAATATTCACATCAGCATCCGTTTCCATAGGATCACCGTCGAAATGTACCACACCCGGAGCGTTCTACGGATACACAATCGTCTACAACGGAATGTTTGATACGGCTATTCTGATCAATAGTCTTATTGAATAACTGAAAAGCGAGTGAAGGAACATCTAAAACGGTAAACGGTTCGAGAATGGTCACATCCAGCAATCCATCTGTCAGTGTAGCTTGCGGAGCGATATATGCATTGTTTCCATACTGCGAAGCGTTACCGCATGCAATAAGAAAAGCTTTGTATTTGGTTACTCCATTTTCCGTTTCCAGTTCATAAGTTTCTGGCTGATATTTAAGACTTTCCTGCAATGTCTTTTCCAGATAAGTCAATAACCCACGTTTGCCGGCATGCGCAAACTTCAAGCTAACAAAAGCATCGAAGCCGACTCCGCAGGTACAGAAAAAATCTGTTCCGTTAATCTTGCCATAATCTATTACGTCCATGCAACCTTCATTAAGCACTTCCAATGCTTTCTTCGGTTCCATGGGTATATGCAGGTGCCGTGCAAGTCCATTGCCCGAGCCACAAGGAATGATTCCCAAAGCGGTATCCGTATGCACCAACGAACGAGCTATCTCATTGATCGTTCCGTCTCCTCCGATAGCTACTACTATATCTGCCTTTTCCTCGGCAGCTTTCGCGGCTATTTCTACTGCATGACCGGCTCTCTCTGTATACACTACTTCCCAAGAGTATCTCGCCTTGTCTATTTTTTCATTCAGCAAGCTAAGAATCAATTCCTTACTTTGTGTACCCGAAATAGGATTGACGACGAATATTATTTTCTTCATTCTTTCGTTCATGCTATTCTTGTCGATTGTAGACGACAAAAGTAATACAAATATATTAAATTTTAATCTATTAGAGGTTTCTAATCATACGAAGGCAACTTTTTTCCCTTAAAAAGAACAGATAAAAGCAAATTTTGTTATCTTTGCCCCCTGTTTTAAACACTTGTTAAGAAAAAAGGATTATTAGATCATCAGCGAGTGATCTGAGTATGAGTATAATAAATTATAATTCATGGGATTATTACAAGAGAAGTTAGCTAAGTACGACCTGCCACAAAAGTTTATGGCACAGGGCGTTTACCCATATTTCCGTGAGATTGAAGGGAAACAGGGTACAGAAGTAGAAATGGGCGGACACGAAGTGTTGATGTTCGGTTCCAACGCATACACTGGCCTTACGGGAGATGAAAGAGTTATTGAAGCAGGTATACAAGCCATGCACAAGTATGGTTCCGGTTGTGCCGGTTCACGTTTTTTGAACGGTACGCTTGATCTGCATGTCCAACTGGAGAAAGAACTGGCCGCCTTTGTAGGTAAAGATGAAGCGCTTTGTTTCTCAACCGGTTTCACAGTTAATTCCGGAGTTATTCCTGCATTGACAGACCGCAATGATTATATCATTTGTGATGATCGTGACCACGCTTCGATCGTAGACGTCGTCGTCTTTCCTTCTCCCAGCAATTAAAATATAAGCACAATGATATGGCTGATTTGGAAAAGCAACTGCAAAAGTGCAATCCAGATTCAGTAAAACTGATTATCGTTGACGGCGTATTCTCCATGGAAGGCGATTTGGCAAACTTACCTGAAATTGTACGTTTGAAACATAAGTACAATGCTACTATCATGGTAGATGAAGCTCATGGTTTAGGTGTATTCGGAAAGCAGGGACGCGGTGTTTGTGACCACTTCGGATTAACTCATGAGATTGATCTGATTATGGGTACTTTCAGCAAGTCTTTGGCTTCTATCGGTGGTTTTATCGCTGCTGACTCTTCTATCATCAACTGGTTGCGTCACAATGCTCGTACATATATATTTAGTGCATCCAATACTCCGGCTGCTACTGCATCTGCTTTAGAAGCTCTTCATATCATTCAGAATGAGCCGGAAAGACTCGAAGCTCTGTGGGAAGCTACCAACTATGCTTTGAAACGTTTCCGTGAGGCAGGTTTCGAAATCGGTGCTACCGAATCACCTATCATTCCTCTTTATGTACGTGATACAGACAAGACTTTCATGGTTACTAAACTGGCTTTCGATGAAGGGGTATTCATAAATCCGGTTATTCCACCGCATGTGCTCCACAAGACACATTGGTGCGTGTGGCATTAATGGCTACTCATACAAAAGAGCAGATTGACCGTGCTGTTGAGAAGTTAGTAAAAGCATTCAAGGCTTTGGATATTTTGTAATCAGTATTAGAATCATATAAAAAAGCTACTTTCCTGATTCCATAAAAAGGGAAGTAGCTTTTATTTATTGGATAAAATGTATGTTCACATATTAAATTACATCATTTCTGTTTCGCATAGCGAATCTCCATTCCCCGATTATCCAAAACTAACGAGTCAGCCGTTATTTTTTTATCTTCATTGTATCTATAAACTCAATTGTCTGCCCATTGCCAATACTGTTTCCTGCCAGAATCAGTTGATCACCTTCCTGCTTCCAATTTTTATAAACTAATGTAGCCATATTAACGGAAGATGCAATACCACCTTCTTCCAGTTAATACCCTGCACTTGGTCTTCCATTCCTGGGATAGCTCAATCCATACTCCTGTGACGGAAGCAGAGTTTCCACTACATGCAGCCAATAGCCCTGTCAACAAAGTTGTTGCCAACATTTTCTTTTTCATAATTCTACGTTATTGTTAGATTAATTATTTATTGATTCCGGTTTTTCTTTCCTATCACAATCACTTTTTGAGCGGTCGGTATAGTATTTAACCCGGGTTCTTCCTCCTCTTCTATATAATTCACTCTCACCGTATCTCCTAACTCAAAGCCTGCTACATCGTTTGGCTCTTGATCCATTGTACTAATAAAGAGTGTATCTCCTTGCAAGGTAATTAGCATAAAGTTATTCATTGAAGCGTCCTTTACAACTCCGGTTATTATTTTTATCTCTTCAGTTGGGTTAGTCGACAAACTGTCAACTTCTACCTCCTGCTCTATGTTTTGTTTACTTCTCGACTGGCATGAACTAAAACCAATCATAACTGCCAACAATAAAAAAACTTCATTCTATTCATACACATTCTCCTATTTGATATAAAATTGGAATAGTGCAAAGATAATTTATTCAATTGTCTTTTAAACTAAAAACAACAAAAACATTGTATTTATTCACTCTTCATTATCAATGCCGGATTGATGCGGACAGCCCTACGAACCTGCCATAACAATGTTCCTAAAGAGATTATTAATGTAAGAATAAAACCTGTTATAAATATATCGACTCCGACTGGAGCTTTCACTGTAAAGTCCTTGGTATAATCATGAATGATATAATAGGCCAAAGGAATAGCAACTGCAAATGCCGCCCCCAGTATATATATATACTTCCGTACCAGCAATAAGCCACTTGTTTGCCTGTAGCGCCATTTACCTTGCGCAAGGCTATCTCCCGATATCTCTGGCGAATATCATACAACGACAGACCGAACAGGCCGAGACAGGATATGCAGATAGCCAGTCCGGCAAAAGTGACATAGATCTGAGTGGCTCTTTTATCTTCATCATACAACTTTTTCACTTCATCTTCCACAAACGAGTAATCAAATTCTCCCTGTCCCAACACTTCATCATGCAACTCTTTCAGAAAATCAACCGCTTCTTTACGCTTTCCTTCCACAATTGTCGCTATCAAAGGGTTAGTAGGATTATCTCCTTTATCATATAATATAGCTAAAGGAGCATCTCCTTTCGCCAAATGTCCTGTCCGAAAATCCTCTATTACTCCTACTATTTCGAAAGGAGGATTTTTCCCTTCATCTATTCCCATACTCCACCACAAACGTGATTCCGGCTGTAATGAAGCTCCTCTATATTCTTTATTTGAAATAACTTCTTAGCTGTTTTCGTTGATAATCATTTTATACTGGGCAAACTGATCTTTGTCGTTCCACTCCCTCCCTTCTTTCAGTTTCAATCCGAACATATCCATATACTCTTTATCGGCATTCATAAGGGCTACTTTATGTTTTTCTCCATTATCCGCTTCCAAGTTAATGTAAGGTTCCAGATTTATAGGAATTTCACCATAGCTCCATGTAACGAACAAAGGACACGCATTCATTTTCTGCTTAATGACTTGTTCTTTGTGCTGTTCCAAATCGTGCTCTTTCTGCCATTCTTCATCACTTGCATACCTCCTGTTTTGTGTCTCGTGTGACAGGAATTGGCAAGATATAATATCCTTTGCCCGATAACCCAAATCAGCATGAAGCATAGTATATAACTGGCGCACAAAATACAAGGAAACCACAATTAAACAGAAAGTGATGATATATTGAACGAATAGAAAAAATGCACGAGACACAATGGAATGTCCCCCGACACTGACTGAACGCAATGAGGTGATAGGTGAAGAGTAATTGTATCTTAAAAAGGGATAGATAGACGTAATTAACGGTAACCCGAATAATATAATAAGAGACAGTAGTAAATCAAACTTTAGATCCGGTTTCACGGGTATTGAATATACAGTTGCGAATAACCCTGCTGTAACCTCTATCAGCATCCATATAATCAGCATTGAAGTAGCAACCATACATAGATTTTCTGCATATATTTGGGAAAATACTTGAATACCACTCGCACCATACACCTTTTTAACTCCAAACTCACGCGCCCGCTTCAGTATAATAACCGTGTAGATATTGATAAAATTGAAAATTCCGACCAGCAACAGCATACATGCTACAACAGACAACACAATAACATGTTCTTTATTTCCTCTTAAGAAGAAACCGGATGCAGAGCTTACCACCTTATTAAAATATAGCTCTTTCAATGGAAAAAGCCTGAATTGTATAGGTGAATGACTAAAACAAATCAATGACTGTGGTTTAGAGATTTTTTCATTAAACTTAGCCAACTCCGTACCCTTAACCAAACGTGTTATACAAAATCCCATTCGGCTCCAATCCATATATTTTCCCTGATTCACAGGAGTTATCAAATCAAACTGCAAAGAGGATTTGGTATCCGGTTCATCTACAATTCCCCGTATAGTAAGTGTATAGCCTGCGGAAGAAACAAGTTGCTTTCCAAGCGGGTTTTCATCCTTAAAAAGATGTTTAGCATATTTTCGGGTAATGATCGCATCATCCGGACGTTGAATAGTCTTAATGCCTGAAATGACAGGATAATCCATTAGTTGTAGAAAGAAACTATCGGTCACTAAAACATTGGCCTGAAAACGGTGATCATCAACTATGATATAATCATCCTTAAAAGAAATGCAATATGAATACTTTTCTACTTCCGGATTCTTCATCGGATCAATAAAATTAGGATCATTATTCCTGTCCGTATTGTCAATTATTGAAATATGACCGTTACTTCTTTGAGCTGTCAATATATATAATTGATCCAGATCCTTGCAAAAGTGGTCTACGGTCACTTCCTGATGAATATAACGTACGATTATTAATGTTGCCGCTACACTAATCGCAAGCCCTATAATATTTATTATCGTATAAATCTAAAACGAAACAGGCCTTGATAGCTGATAACTGATTCTTCATATTGCTTTTATTAAATAATATTCTTACTCACTTTTAATCACCTCTGCCGGATTCTGCCGGGCTGCTTTCCATACTCTCCAAATAATGCTCAGGAAAATGATAAGAAGCATTACAATAAATATTCCTCCATATATCCAAAGACTTATCGGAGTCTGTTTTACATAACTTTCAAGCCAATGTTTCATAATGACGTATCCTAATGGAAAAGCGATACATGATGCAATGATAAGCAAAAGCAGATATTCTTTAAAGAATAAATTCAGAATTGTTCCTATACTGGCACCATTGACTTTACGAATAGCAATCTCTTTACGACGTTGCTCGCACGATAAAGTAACTAAAGAAAAGATGCCGAATACGGCAATTGCTATGCATATAAAGGAAACAATACTCAATAGCATACTTAAAGAATTTTCCGATTTCATGTACTCATCGTATTTCTCCTCCATATTAATCAAACGTAATTCTGCATTCGGATTAACTTTATAAGCTTCTTCTCTCAATTTTTGAGAAACATTTTTCCAGGTACCCTCTTTAAACTTAAAAATCAAATGACCTCTATTTTCACTTTTTTGCTTGTTGTCCGGCAAGAAGAATATAGCTGGAGTAACCGGATGTATCGGGGCATTATAATAAATATTTTTAATAACCCCTTTTACTATACATTTTTCGTTCAAGTGTATCTTCTTTCCAATAGGATGATCCCAACCAAAAGCCTTTGCCGCAGCTTCATTTATAAGGACCGCCTCTTTCCCGTCTTTTTCATCCAACATATTACCTTCCAAAACTTCAACTTGGAAAAATTAGCATAATCCTGATTGATGGTTTCCTTCTCTAACTTGATACGTTGTTCTTTGTCCGCCTGTCCTTCCCATTCCCTCACTTCATAACTATAAAATGACATTTTAGGAATAGGAGTATAAAAGCCATATAAACATTCTATAACATCAGGCATTTGTTCCAGAATTTCTTTAAAAGGAACACCTTCAAATCCATAACCGGAAGCTATAACTCCTATATTATGTCTATTCAACCCAAGTTCTTTTGAATTCAATAGATAATCCAGCTGTTTCATCATCACCATAGTACAAAACACCAAACCAATACTAACAAATAATTGAAAGGAAACACTTCCTTTATAAAACCAACCGGAAAGATGAAGATTTGATTTATGTTTAATACTATCAAGCAAAGACTGCTTGCTGACATATCGGATAAGTATGGCTGCCAGACTTATAGTTATCAATATTAATAATAATATATACATAAGCGTTTCACTATAATAGAATGAAGTATCCTCGGCTATTTGTGATAGAGATCTAAAGCCCGGTAAAATGAGTTCTATTATCATAAGTCCTAATCCCGATGATACAATGAGTAACAATACCAATTCCCAAAGAAGCAATGACAGCAAACTACCATTAGAAGCTCCATTTACTTTCCGTAATGCCAATTCACGTTTTCGCATTCGAATACGAGTAACAAGCATTGTTAAATAGTTACATAATCCACAAATAATAACCAAAGCTCCAATCCAGGCAAAAAGACGAATGTGATTCAATTTGACATTAACATCTTCTCTCGGATGTGTACTTCGTAAGGTAGATAATAAAGCAATAGGAGTAGACATTAACTGTTTATATGAGTCTTGTTGCACTTCATATTTAGCCAATCTTTTCTCCAATGCATTTATATCACTATTAGGGTAAATACGGAAAAGTGTATGGCTTCGTTGACTCCCCCAATGTGGATCTTGATCCTCATAAGGTAATAATATATCAAAAGGATATAAAGAATGACCTTCCCATGATTTTACCACTGCAACTATTGTCATCTTTGTATTATTTGTATTAGGAAATATAAATTGCTTACCTATCGGAGATTCAGTTCCAAATATTTGCTTAGCAATTTTATCAGTAATGGCAATCTGGTTATTCTCTAATCTCATACGGTTGCTTCCTTCTAATACAATAATATTAAAGATTGAGACAAAGTTTGAATCAACTCTTAATTGTTGTGTCTGATATACATTTTTCTCATATTCAATGGGTATTATGTCTTCTTGTATTATATGACAAGCCTTTTCTACTTCCGGACAGTTTTTCATTATATAATCAGCCAACAAACTTGACGAATAATAAGAGAATCCGTCTCCTTGCAAATCAAATTTATCACCTGCCAGATAAATACGGTCTGCTCCTTCATGAAAATTATCATACGTCATTTCATAACGAATCCATAATACGGAAAGCGCAAAGCAAGTAAACCCAACCGATAATCCAATTATGCTGATAAGTGTCTGCGTTTTGTATTTTACTAAGTTACGAAAAGCTACTTTTAAATAATGTGTAATCATAATATCACCATTAATTATTATTCATTCTTAATTACTTCTGCCGGATTCTGCAAAACAGCTTTCCATACTCGGCAGCCTATACATAGTAAGATAAAAAATCCTATAATTCCAAATATAGCTACATATATCCATACCTCAATCGGCGTTTGCCTTACATACCGATCAATCCATTGTTTCATTAAAACGTATCCGACAGGAAAAGCTATTATAACAGCTGTTGCCAGCAACAATAAATACTCACGGAAAAATAGATGAAGAATATGATATACCTGTGCCCCGTTGACTCTACGTATGGCAATCTCCTTACGACGTTGTTCACAAGATAATGTAACCAATGAGAATATTCCGAACAAAGAGATCAGAATACAAACTAATGATACGAAAGTCAACAGCTTCATTAAAGCACTTTCCGAACGGAGATACTTATCATATTCTTCCTCCTCATTAAACAATCGTAAATATGCATTCGGAAAATCTTCTTTATGCATGGCCTCAATCGCTTTCCGGCATTCGTGCCAGGAACCTTCCTCAAATTTAAACAAAATACTGGCACGAAACAGCAGATAATTTTGTGCTTGAGGTTGTTGTAAAGCGATACATCCCGGAATACTTGTAGGCGGTTGATAACAGAAATTCCGGACAACTCCTACCACTCTATATGAATGAAGAATTTTGCCATCCTTCTCATATCCCAAAGTCTTTCCTACTCCTTGGTTCCAACCAAATATCCGAAGTGTATTTTCATCAATTACAATATCATTGGGAGCATTCTTTTCTGAGAGCAGTTCGCCTTCAATTAATTTCAAATCATAAAAATCAAAGAAATCCTTCATTGCAGCATTATGCCAACAGTTATAGGTTCTTCTACTGCTTCAGGCATATCTTCCCAATGGTTCATTTCCGCATACATCATTGGTCCGGTAGGGATAATCGGAAAATAACGGGGAGGCAGAACTTCGGTCACCATAGGTAAAGCTGCTATCTTACCGCCCCACTGTTTTATATCACCTCTCCATAATGCAACATTGGCAATATTATGACGTTCCATTCCTAAGTCTGTATGCTTCAGGAAATAAATCTGTTTCATTATAACCACTGTACAGAATATGAAAACAAGACTGACTATCAATTGTATAACAATCCCGAACTTACGGAAAGCATACGGTCTGTTTACTGAAACTTTCCCTTTGACAGCGTCTTGCAAAGTTCGGCGACGAAAATGATATAGTGGTATCTGAGCCAACAAAAGAGACAAAGCTATCACAATAAACAGATATACTAAAATCTCTCCATAATAAGAGTTGGGAGCTATTCGTGTGAACTCGAGGAAACGGGACATACATATTTCAATAAAGAACAATCCGGCTACCAAAGCTATAAACTGAACAATCAATAGTTCAACGGTCAACTGAACAAACAAATCTTTATTACCTGCTCCATTCACTTTGCGAAGTGCCATTTCACGCCTACGCATATATAACCGACTGATATAGAGAGTCAAATAATTAAATAACGAACAGATAATGACCAATCCACCGGCTAATGAAAAATATAAGATATAGCTAAAAGTAATCACGGTATCTTCCCGAGATACATAACCGGAATAGCGTAAAGCCGATAGCGGGGTCAATAATAGCTCTCCCAATTCATTTTCCTTCTCAATATCATTGATACGGAGAGCAGCAATTTTTTTCTGAAATTCTTCCCCATTTGTCCCCTTACGAATGCGAACAAATAAGTTTTCATTCGCACTCCCCCATTGTGTATAATGTCTGGCAGAAGTTAATATACTATATGGAATATTGGAATGAGAAGACCAGCCACTCACGATTGCTCCAACTTTAGAAGCATGTCCACTAACCTCTACCTCCCGACCAATGCCTCTTCCTCTCCAAATATCCTTTTAGAAAATTCTTCTGTTATAGCAATTTCCCCATTGGTTCCCTTCAAGAAGTTCACTGTTCCTCTTAATACTCGTATATTAAAAAAGTTCATCAAAACAGAATCTGCAGTAGCCGACACAACATCCTTCTCAGTATCCTTCACACGAAATTTAACTTTCTGTACGGAAGTAGAAGCCATTGCCTCTATTTCCGGATTACCTTTCTGTAAATAATCAGCTAAAGGATAAGGAGTAGAATTGGATATCTTACCAGGTTCATGTGCATAATGTGCACGCACCAGATAAATACGTTCCGCACCTTCGTGAAAAGTATCATAAGTCATTTCATAACGAATCCACAAAGTAGACAATGCAAAGCATACAAAGCCTACTGCCAATCCTAAAATACTCACAATACTTTGTACCTTATATTTCGCCAGATTGCGGAAAGCTACTTTTAGATAATGTTTTATCATCATACTCTTTTAATGTTACATGCTGACTTCAGTTACTACTTGTCCGTCGAACAGATTGATGACGCGATCTGCGTAACCGGCGTCATGCTGGGAGTGCGTTACCATTACAATCGTTGTTCCTTCCTTATTCAATTCGCTCAATAGCCCCATTACTTCTTTACCATTCTTTGAGTCCAGATTACCGGTAGGCTCATCGGCAAGGATCAATTTAGGGTTGGCAACTACTGCACGGGCGATAGCGACACGTTGCTGCTGACCACCTGACAATTGTTGGGGGAAATGTTTGCTACGATGAGTAATAGCCATTCGTTCCATGGCAGTCTCCACTCTCTTTTTACGTTCGGAAGCTGAGATACCCATATAGAGCAGAGGTAATTCAATGTTTTCATATACGTTCAGTTCATCTATCAGATTGAAACTCTGAAATACAAAACCAATGACTCCTTTACGGAGATTTGTACGCTGCGATTCCGTGTACTTCGAAACTTCCATTCCATTCAGATAATACTCTCCTCCTGTCGGATTGTCCAACAGTCCCAGAATATTAAGTAACGTTGACTTTCCACAGCCGGAAGGTCCCATAATAGCAACAAACTCACCTTGTTTCACTTCAATACTGACATTATTCAATGCCCAAGTTTCCACTTCTTCTGTCTTGAAAATCTTCTGTAAATTAATTGTTTTAATCATAATTGTACTATTTAAAAATTATTGAATTTATTCATTCTTGATAACTTCCGCAGGATTGAGTCGTACAATCCTTAGGATTCTAAAGATAACGGTTAGTGCAGTCAATAAAGTTACTCCTACAAATATTCCTACCCAATATAATATCCCGTCATTAAAGAATATCTGATATATTTCTTTCCACATATGGAGAATGACGTATACCACAGGAAAAGCTAATAAAGCCGATGTTGTCAAAAGTAACATATACAACCGGGAAAACAGTAAGATAATCTGTTTTATTCCCGCTCCGTTTATTTTCCGGATTGCCACTTCTTTCTGCCGACGTTCGGTGTCAAGAGTAATAGCTGAATATACTCCCAATAAAGTTATAATCAGACTTACAATAGAGAAAAATAAAGTTATATTCTTGAATTTAGTTTCCATGGCCTGTTGTTCAATGATATCATCCAAAAAAGTTGTTATTTCGGGCTCAACACTTTCCGGTAACACTTCCTGCAAAAGTTGGGTCATCCATTGGCGGACCTCTTCTTTTTTATCTGTGTAACACTTGATATAACAATGACCTACATTTCCATTATCTTTCATAGGAAAGAAAACATAAGGAATCTGCTCCTCTTTATAAGCATAAACCGAGGGAGTAAAAGAAGACAATATACCGCGTATAGTATAAGCGTCTTTATAATGATAAAGAGTAGTCCCCAGTATATTTTCTTTTTTATTCATAAATATTTCATCGACCAATATATCATTATTGCCTTCCATATTTTGTCCTGCTGACAAGGGGATATTCATAAAAGAAATAAAATCAGGCGTTACCCTCATTATATTTATTTCCAGCCACCTATCCGAGTCTTTATCTAATTGTATGCCTGTACGATCCGGACTACCATTAAGTAACCGTCTTCAGAAAGTAAGACATCTTTCACGCCTGAATACTGCCGGATACGTTCAACAAGCGCAACTTTTTCTTCATTTTTCATAAAAGTATAGTCCAATTTAAGACTTAATATGCTATTTTTCTCCGCTTTAGTCAACGTATTGTACAGCGTAGATATTGTAGTATTTGTTTGTAAATAAAGAGCGACAGTCATAGAAACGAATAGCCAACAAATGAAAAACTGGATTCCTAACATGCTATTACGAAAGAAATGCTTTTTACTTTTAAGCCCATTGCTCATGCCTAATTGTATGTTTACCCTACGGATATAAAAAGCAACAGAAAAACAGATCACAAATGTTGCTATGAGAAGAATGATAATATATTGTCCGGCTTGTAACATCAAACGCTCTCTATCAATGGACAAACTTAAATCAGACAATGAAATATGCATTCCGGAAGACAATATTTCTATGAGTCCGAACATAAATAAAGAAGCGATTACAATGACCAAAAACAATTGCACAAAAAGCATCATTGCCAGATGAAACATATCATTTCCTATTATCTTCCGAATTGTAAATTCCCGTTGGCGATTGATTATACTTCCAATCTGAAAATGGAAAAAGTTTAGTAAAGCAACTAATAAGATTAAAACTGCTACAATGCTAGTTATTGAGCTAAAGATGGTTATCATGTCAGAGTTGCCATTACTTTTTCCAATAGGAGAAACAATCAGGTCATAATCGCAATTAAACATTCGGTGAGTGACATTACTCTTTCTATACACTTCATTTAAATCTTTGGCTGTTCTGCCTTCATGAAGCAATCCGTAAGTATAAACGCCTGTCTGGTCATTATTACCGGTCATTTTAAATAATCCTTCACTATCGTTCAGAATGAGAACTTCAATTGTCCGCATGAAGTTCATACTGACATTGGCTGGAATATCTTTAATCACAGCCTGAATTGTGTATGAGATACCTCCGCTATCAGGAGTTGTTTTCGGAGAAGACCATATTTTGCTTGTCATCACCATACGTTTACCGATAGCCTCCTGATTATATGGAAATAATTTGCGTGCTGTACTTTCTGTTATTACTACCGCATTAGGAGTATAGGCTGCCACTCTCCACGAACCTGCCACAACAGTCGGAGTGAACAAACGATTAAAAAACGAGTCGACTTCTATGCATTCAAATGTATAGGGTAGTTTCTTTTCATCATTTGTATACACATCAAAAGGCCGTTGCCGTGCATAAGCAACTCTGGAATATGCTTCTACTTCATGTCCATATTCTTTTGTCAACTTCTCCGCCAATATTGCAGGAGTACCGGATAACATCCTACCTTCATCAGCTAAATTGATGTCTACCAAACGATGATAATTATTAAAACATTGGTCAACACTCTGCATATAGCGGCTACAATAGAAACAAATACTGAAGCATAGCAGTCCCACAGCCAAGCCTATGGTTGATATAAGATTTTGGGTTTTATATTTCATCAAATTGCGCAAAGCAACTTTTGAATAATGCTGTATCATTTTGTTTTCTTTTATTTTCTAATTCAAATATGGTTTTCCTATTCATTTTTGATAGACTCCACCGGATTAACTCTGGCAATCTTCAAGATACGGAACCAAATCGTTAGTGCCGTTATCATAGCAACAGATATAAAAATCCCTGTCCAGAACCAGAATCCACAGTTAAAGAATACCGTATATATTTGTTTCCATAGCTGTAACACTAGGTATACTAACGGAAAGGATAGAGCTGCGGTAACCATCAACAAAGTTATATACAAACGGGCAAACAACCAGATAATATGCGACATTCCGGCTCCATTTACTTTACGGATAGCCACTTCTTTCTGTCTACGTTCAGTATCGAGGGTAATGCTGGAATATACACCCAACAAGGTAATGATGATACTGACGATTGCGAAAAACAGGATAGTATCTTTCAGCATATATTCCATAGCCTGTATTTCATATAGGTCGTCTTGAAATGTACGAACCTGATACGATATATTCTCCGGAAGTACTTCACGACGGATTTTCTCAATCCACTTTACGACTTCTTTTTGTTGTTCAGGGTAACATTTTACATAGCAATGGCCAACATATTCAGAAGGATCATAGAGCATAAAAGCATAGCCGCCACTATGATAATGGACATCAGTCTGGAAAGGAGTACAAACTCCACATACGGTATAATCATTATTTTGGTCATAAAAATTCATTCCAATTACATTCTTCTTTTGTTTGTTTTGCCATACTTTATCCATGACAAGGTCATTTTTTGTCCGGATAGTTCTGCCCTCCTCTATCGGAATATTCATAAAAGCAAAGAAATTCAGCGGAACGCACATAATATTGATATCAGTCCAGGAGTTGTCATTCCCTTTCTCGGTCATCAACAGGTTTCCGGATACTCCTTGTGTATAAGCAATATCTGCCAATAAGACATCTTTTACCCCTGCATGTTGCTGAAAACGTTCTACCACACTTAACTTCTCTTCATTTTTCATAAACGAATAGTCTAATGGAATGCTAAGAATCGCTTCTTTTTCTTTTTGGTTAAGCGTATGAAACAATGTTTGGGTTGTTTTCTCCGACTGTAAAAACAATGCGACAGTGAATGATACAAATATCCAGCAGATAAAGAACTGGATTCCCAGCATAAGGTTACGTCCCCACTGCTTACCTCGACGTTTATTTACTCCTCCATGAATGCCTGTTTGTATCGAAATTCTGCGAATACGGACAGATACAAACAGACAAATTGCAGCACAGAGCAATATAAGAAGAATGATATATTGCATAGCGTGTATCAAAAGAATTTCGGGCGGAAAAGTCATTGTAATGCCCTGTAGAGAAAAATCCATTCGGTTGCCAATCAATTCTATTCCCCATATTACTAAAAAGGAAGATATAACCACCACAATCAATGATTGTACAAACAGCAGGCAGAATTGTTGTTTCCAATTACATCCTGCCATTTTCATAATACTGTATTCTTTAGTGCGATTAAGAAAAGAACCGATCAGAAAGTGAAAGAAATTGATTAGTCCGACCAGTAATATCAATGTACCGACTATTCCTGTCACCCATCCCAACACAAAAGCACCTTTCTTCTGTGCCCTGTCGCTAATATAATTAGCAACAACCGCATAAGACTGATTATACATAGTATAACTATAATTACGCTTAGCAAACTGCTGCTCCAGTTCAGCTATATTCGTATTGGGAGAAAGCAAGACATAGGTTCTGGCTCCTGTCATATCGTGACGTTTCGTACTTCGGAAAAGTCCTTCGCTATCGTTCAGAACCATTGCATCAGTATGCGTCATAAAACTAAAACCATTGTTTAGCGGGATATCTTTCATTACTGCCTGTACCGTATAAACAATACCTCCTGTTTTCGGAGTACTTTCAGGCGAAGTATGGAGTCGTCGCGCCAGAGTCAGATGCTTACCGATAGCACTTTCTATTTTACCGAATATCTTTATGGCAGTAGATTCACTTAAAATAACGGCATTAGATGTCCGGCTTGCCGTCTTCCAATTTCCGGCTACTATTTGGGGAGTGAATACCTTATTGTATAAAGTATCTATTTCTATCGTTTCAAGTTCGTATGGTAATGATTTTTCCTCTGAAATTTCGGCAAGATAAGAACGTTCACGCGAGTATGTCATACAAGAAATTGCTTCCACCTCTCCCATTGCCCATGTGCGGAGTTCTTCGGATAAAGCCACTTGTGTACCGGAAAAATATGTTTCCGTCTGATAATCATAAAGGTTTAATTCCACAATGCGAGTGTAATTACTGAAACAATGGTTGGTGTCTCAACAAAACGACTACAATACATACATATGCAGAAACATAGTAATCCTACCGCAAGACCGATGATAGAAATTATATTTTGGGTCTTGTATTTCAGTAAATTACGAAAAGCAACTTTCAAATAGTGTCGTATCATATATTATTATTTTTATTCTATTTTCATTATTTTGGCCGGGTCAATACGTGATGCCTTTTTTATTTGCCAGCACAGTGTGCCTAAAGAGATACAACTTACTACGAGCAATGCTATCAGAAAGACATTCATGCTTAACGGAGCTTTTATCACAAGAGCTTTAGTATACTGATAAATCAAGTAGCAGGACAATGGAATAGATACTGCAAAAGCGCTTCCCAATACAACCAAATATTTACATCCAAGCAGCAAGTACAAGTCTTTCACCAATGCACCGTTTACTTTACGAATTGCAATCTCCCGATAGCGCTGACGAATATCAAATAATGAAATACCGAATAATCCGAGACAGATTATTATAATTCCAATACATGCAAAAATAGCATATACCATGGCTATTCGCCGGTCGTTTTTATAGAGTGCCGCCACATCATCATCCAATAGTGAGTATTTAAAGTCTTCCGTACCATATACTTTTTTCTGAATATCTTTCAGATAATTGATGACTACCTGAGTTTTCCCCGGATAACAAGCAATCTGATAGTAATCTCCCTTCAACCGTTTATTTACGATAAATACCATAGGGCGAGCACCCAATCCTACATGTCTATCATAATAATCTTCTATTACGGCACCAATAGGCTGTGCCTGTAAATCGGGTTTTATCTTTCTCATCTGCTCATTAATTATAGTAGCCCCCTTGCAACTTGTGTAGCCTAAAGCGGCCAATGCGGCACGGTTGACAACTATAATTTCACCTCCTTGTTCTTTATCTGCTTCCGATAAATCTCCTTCAATAAAAGGAATCTCAAAGAGTTTAAAGAAACTGTCGGTAACATAACTCTGATTCAACGTAACCAGTTCTCCTTTTGCATTTCGAAATCCTGCAGAATAATCAAACCCAAGAATAGAATAAAAACCGGTTGTCCAGCTTTGGATATCCGGACAATTATCTATCAGTTGATCTATCGCTAAAACTCTTTCTTTACGTTGGTTTACAGTTTCAGATGTATACGAAGAATAATCGTTCGATTCATATATCATATTTGCCTGAATTATATCTTTTGTACGGAATCCCGGATCTGTCTGCAACATCAAATTGAATTGCTTATTAAAATAGATGGAAAGTAAGACCAATAAAAAGGTAACAACATATTGTACAAAAAGGAATATCATACGAAAACGAATAGAACGTTTATCGGTACCTAATGCCTTGAGAGCAACAGCCGGTAAAGAGCGCTGGCATTTTATATGTGAATACAGGCTTACAGTCAAAGACAGGAATATCAGGATAGATATCGACAATATCCAGTCGAATTTAGTATAGACTATCCGGCTATCCAACAAGTGGGATACAAAAACAGATGTTATTTCAACAATAAACCATGCAAACACAATAGAAACGGCTATCAGTAGAACGTTTTCTGTGAAAATTTGCGTAAACAGTGTATTGCCACTGGCACCGAATACTTTTCGAAGATTGTAAGTCCTCCCTCGTTTCACCATTAATACAGAATAAAGATTAATAAAGTTGATAATCCCGGCAAACAGTATCAATAAACAAATTCCTCCAAGAATGAATAGATGAGAACGATTCCCACTAACAAGCATACTAGGCCCTGTTTGGTAAAGTAATGCTTGCTCCCAATACATTTGACTGACAGGAATAAGAGAGAATGTGTATTTACGAACATCTCCGAAACGAGAATCTTGATTTATAAACCGGGGATAACTCCCTATTTGATTGGCTTGTTCCACTGCCTTCTCAGAAAGTAAACTGAACT
>ENA-OQCK01000204-OQCK01000204.1-human-gut-metagenome-genome-assembly--contig:-NODE-204-length-35397-cov-4.941934_pt1 | contig 35397 bp, 46 predicted proteins | sample MGYA00242498_ERZ504578 | MGnify/ENA primary metagenome ERZ504578 (study PRJEB26092, sample SAMD00036229) | human gut metagenome | host: Homo sapiens | study: EMG produced TPA metagenomics assembly of...
TTATGGGGTAAGGGGATGGTATGCGCATTGAAACGGACGCGAGGACTTAATGGTTATCTTACGAATCAAAAGTCCATTTCTCTTTATGTAGGTAGCACTTCGGGAATGGAGTTGCGGATTTAAGGTTAAGTTTAGATTGATTACATTGTCTATGTAATTTTTATCGTTATAGATGGACATAGTTCGTACGGAACAATATATTTTTAGTACATTTAAGGGCTGATATTCTTGGTTTCAAGGGGTGATTTGTGATAAATGTGTCATTTTTATTAAAAAAATACTATAGATTTAAGTCTAGTTTACAAAAAAAGTTATACATTTGCCCAGTTTTTAATGATATAGACCATGAATGGCGCACTAGTTCCGTACGGACTTACAATAGTATCATCGCCTTTCTATCACATAAATAATTAACTATCAAATATTAGCAGTAAAAACACTTTAAATTGGTTACAATAAACAAATGTTAAATTTATTGAGATTCAAGGCTAGGCGAAAATGGCACTAGTATGGCTTCTATGAAAAAACAGATAATGTATTCAGAGACTGGATAATATGAAAAAATTTAGCCCTCCTTTATAAATAAAAGAAGAACCACATTATCTACAATCTTTCTACCAAGAAAGCGCCATAGACTTATTCCCACAAGGCTTGAAATCCAATAAGGCATTACCCGAAACAGAGTCTCTCATGACACTCTTCACCCATCACTCTAACACAAGCAAGTCTTCTGCTTAGAATAATACCGATTTATTTGGGGTTAGATCCTATCAAAACATTCAATATACAAACATAAGACAAACTGGATAAGGGCGGGCAAACCCCGCCCCTTACCATGCTACCAAGATAATTTTATAAACTTATTCTCCCACGGAGCGAAACTCAACGGATTCCCCGAAACTGGGTCTCCTACGACATCACAAACCGTAGTTTTCACAAAATTAATTTTATCTGAAGTTACGGAGAAAGTAGCTGCTTCCCGCCTATCTCACGCAATTGAAGCATAACAGCATTCTCGCCTTCCACAGGCCTCATGTTTACCAACAACAAATTCTCCGGTACGATCTTGAAAATGGAAGCCGATTGGAGAGGCTCCACCTTTTTATCTCCGGCAGGCAAAACACGGGTCAAGAACGGAATCCGGTTTTCCCAAGCGAACTTAGTCGCATACTCAATAGAGTTGTCTTTCGAAGAGTTGATGAAGTAACTCCATTGCATCTCTCCCATTTGGTCCGCATTGAAATTGGTTACCCAGTAGTTGTTCATCGGCCATGAATACATATTCGTGGACTGAGGTACGGCTCCGGCTTTATACCGCCCCGTATTGATCGCCCCAAATTGCATTAATGGTATTTCTTGGCTACCCATCACGACCTGTGACTCTCCATTACGAGCCGTAGCGAAGTTTTGCACCGTGTACCAATCGTTAGAGGAGCCCGGGATTTGGTCTACACCCGCCTCAATCGATCCGCCGGGTACATCTAAATGGATCTTTCCTCCTTCAACCTCAAACGGGAAAGCGATATAAACCGCTTCCGGATCTGTTACCGCTTTTTTGCGCAGGCGATAAACTACCTCGATTTTCTTTGTTACGTTAAATACACGGAATTCCACCATCAAATTATTCGGCTCACGTCCCGCTACCGTCTCTCCCCGGAAACGATAGGTATCCCAGACATCGCCTTTCTCATATTTCTCGAAACGCATCTTCTCTGGGCGACGGCGGAGGAATTGGGGAGCACGATATTGTTCCATCGGATGACGGCTATCGATAATCTCATAAATAAACTCGCCCATCTCCCATTCCGCATCCGGCGTAACCAATTGTTTGTTCAAATCCTTATCATATAATTTACGAATCGTACCTTTACGGGTATTGAAGTCGATGGCATACCAAGGATTCTCCACATGTGTCTCTTTTAATTCCGTAGCGCCCTGTATTTCCGGACGTGGCGCATCCTTTACCTTTATATAATACTGCGCATATCCCAAAGCCGGGACATCTTTCACGTAAAAGTTCCAATAAGTACCATCGGAACGGCTTTCGCCAGCTTGTGCGGGAATTACGTTGCCAGCCGCATCCACGATCTCGAAAGCCTTGTCTTTCGGAAGAATCTGATGATCGACATAAGCTTTAGCGATACCGCTATAACTCCAGTTGAGCGTATTGAATACAGCGATAGACGGAACGTCGCTTTTGGGCACGAACGATTGTAATATACATAGTGGCCTCTCCCAGCAAACCGGAATGGCGATAGGCTTCCCACGCATACGATTGTTTCAAGGAGCGTTGTTCCAAGTTTCCAGTCCATAAGCGTTACGCACGCTCTCACTATGCCCGAAAGTATGCTCATCATAGAACAAAAGAGCTTTGTTGATATCATAAATCCGATCATTGATGTCTGTCGGCAATTGAGCGCCTAGTATTTTGGCGAATGACAATCCGGCTTGGTTCGCGATAATATCCGAGTGAGTCACACGAGATATGGCAGCTTCGCGAGCACCGGAAGCGAAACCATCCGTCCACCAATCCGGCCAAGCTCCACGAACGGTCTCAATACGATCCGCATATTGGCTCTCTACCGTCTTAAAGAATTCGCTGGCTACCGCCGTGCGTAATTTCGGCCATTCATATTTCTCATTCCATTTTTGTAGCATCTCACAACTTTTCGTGGATGGAGGCGCATTATCCGTAAAATAACCCGAATGCTGGGCGGCCAATATATCATACGGATAGTTTTTCGCTTCCATTTGATCCAGATACGCTAAGACCCGTTCCTCGAACTGCTCAAAATCATCGGTATGGATACCAAAGAAATTTCCTTGGTTATAATGCTCGGCACGATAGGTCAAGACCTTCTTCCCGGATGGAGATTCCCACCAGAATACGGTAGGTTTATCAAAACAGATCAAACGCCCCGGTGGCCATGGGTTCCCATATTCACATATTTCACGCCGGCATCCGCAAAATACTCGCTGAAGCACCAACCGATTCCATTCACGTCGTCTTGCATAGCTACCTCGGCACGCATCCCATTCTCACGGAATTGCTTGATCGGATAAAGGGAGGCGGCGAGCGTTTGCTCATCGGGTAATTCGTCAAAGTTCAAGTACATCGTAGCTAATTCGATACGACCCTCTTTTACCCGCTGCTTCAGGCGAGCGATCTGTTCCGCCGGACGGCATTTCAAATATTCGCTAACCGCCCAAGCGATCTCGCAAGTCCAACGGAATTTAGCGAAATCCGGATAATTATCCGTAGCATCACAATAATCCAACGCATAATCAATATATCGTAGATGTTCCGCTAAGATTTCCATTTGGGAACGAGTATAACCGATATCCGTATGCGTGTGCTGCACCATATTCATTTGCCAATGGCGAACCGGTTTTACCGTCACCATAGTCTCCTCTTTCTCTTTCCCACTTGTCAGCGTCAACGGTAATTGGCGAGTCGTGCTAACCTCGGGTATCTCGATTCGGAACACATTATCCCCGGACACCAGTTTCTCTTTACGGCTTTGCTCGCCTAAACGGATCGTTACTGTAGAAGGCTCTCCTTCATGTTTCACGGAGATCTCGACCTTTTGGGTCAGTCCGTTTTTCGATTTATAAACCGCCGGCAATACACGGCTCTTGACATCCGATAATCCCGGAGACGCATGGACCGACAATGTCCCAATCAACAAAGCCAATCCTGCTGATAAATAAGTTCTTTTTTTCATTTTATCGTGTTTTTATGGATATAAGTCCTATATACAACATACATATTAATAATAGCATCAAGCCGGCTACCTGCCCGAACATATCGGCTAAGCTCCCATACAAGGCGTAATCAAGGCGCCTCCCGATACCCCCATAATCATCAAGGCCGATACCTCGTTGGATTGCTCCGGACGATGTTCCAACGCGAAAGAGAACAGGATCGAAAACACATTCGAGCAAGCCAAGCCAACCAGTACGATCATAACGCCCATGCTCCACAAGCTATCCGAGATAAGCAATCCCACGAAAGCAAGGATAACGATCAGCATGCTTCCCCTTAAGAAAGGTCGTGACGAGATCCTCGCCAACAATATAGCCCCCAGGAAAGAGCCTCCCGTACGAGCGGCGAAATAAAGGCTACTCCCTAATCCGGCCTCTTGCAACGGCATGGATAACTTTTCCATCAATAGCTTAGGGATCGTCGTATTCAGACCGACATCGATCCCGACAATACACAGAATCCCCAAGAAAAGCATCCGTATCCTAGCATCTTTACATAAAGCTAATGTAGAGGCGAACGAGGCTTCTTGCTCCTCTCCTTCCTCTTTACCCGGAATAGTCGTTATCAACCAGATGATAGATAACAAGGTAGTCACCGAATAGACAATGAATATCAACTTCCAATCTCCCCAGAAAGAAGAAGCTACACCTGCGATAATCGGCCCTAAGAAGGAAGATACCGCCTTAATAAACTGCCCTAAAGTAAGCACGCTCGTTACTTTATCCGGATTTACCACCCGCGCTACCATCGGATTCAAGGACACTTGCAAGATCGTATTTCCAATTCCCAGCAAAGCGAACGCAAACAAGATACAAGCAAAGTCATAGAAGAAAAGAGGTATCAGCATCGCCAAGGTCGTGATGGCCAAGGCAGCGACTACCGTATTCCTACGCCCGTGCCGTCCCATCCAGATACCGGTGGGGACAGAGAACAGGGCGAACCAAAGAAAGACCATCATGGGTAATAGGTTCGCCAAGGTGTCGGACAAACCAAAATCCATCTTCACATAATTCGTGGCAACTCCCACGACATCCACGAATCCCATCACAAAAAAGCCGAAAAGGATCGGGAATATAGCGGAGTTCGTACTTTTAGTTCTCATATCGATCTTTTGGTTGGCTACCCATTTCTAAAACCAAATGTCCACCTTGAACAATCTCCGAGAAAGGAATACGAGTATCCGTCAATGGTTTCCCGTTTAAGTTCATCGATTGCACGTAATCATTTTGCTTACTATTATTACGAGTCTCGATCACAAATTCCTTCCCTTTATAATAGCGGTCATTCAGCCGGATCGTAATCTTATCGAACAAAGGACTACCCAAAGCGAAAGAAGGCGCTTGATCCGTCAAGCCTTTCATATCGAATAAGCCTAAGGAAGAGATTACGTACCAAGCCCCGAGCTGGCCTTGATCCTCATCTTGTCCGTAGCCATAACCGTGGATGCCATCCGTACCATAGAACTCATTCAAGATCGCCCGCACCCATTTTTGCGTAAGCGAGGGACGACCGGCCTCGTTGAACATCCAAGGGATGTGCAAGCACGGTTGGTTTCCTTGGTTATACAAGGTTTGCAAACGGCGAAAGCCCCTACTTCCGTGCCTCCGCTAAAGATTAATTTACGAGACACCGTGAAGATGCTATCCAGCCGATGGTTAAACACGTCTGCGCCTACTTTCGCGACCAAGCCTTTCGCGTCGTGCGGTACATAGAATGTATATTGCCAAGCGTTACCTTCTTGGAATCCACGCCATACTTGCATCGGATTGAAGTCCTCGATAAACGTACCATCCTTCTTTTTAGGACGGACAAAATTACAGGAAGGGTCATAGATACGCTCCCAGCCTTTCGATAAGTCCATCAAACGGTTATAATCGTCCGTCTTACCCAGTTGCTTCGCCCATTGGGCCACGGCCCACGCACTATAAGCATATTCCAAGGTATGGGAAGCGGAGAACATGAAAGCCTCGTCCGGCCCGTCCCCCTTATCCAAATGAGGCACATAACCATATTCCACGAAATAACGGGTATCGATCTTTCCTGCGCCCAATGGACGATTCTCCCCATCCAACTCATTCTTCAAGCAAGCCTCATAGGCCGTATTCACATCGAAATCCCGAATGCTACATTGATAAGCGCCGGCGATAATCGTACTTAATAAATTCGTACCAACCCCGGAGACATAACGGCTATTAGCGATTCCATCCGCCAGCCAGCCGGCGTCCTTGTACACCAACAAATGGCTACTTATATAATCCGAATAATATTCCGGATAGGCCAAAGCCCAAACCTGCGTCAGATTCCATTGCGCTCCCCAAGCGGCATCGGTATTGTATAAGTTATGTACCGGTTTTCCGTCTTTCAAAGGGATTTGTCTTACCGAGCCATCATTTCTCGGATAAGCGCCATTCACATCGCTAGCCAATCCACGCCCCAATAAAGCGTGATACAAACCGGTATAGAATTTCACCTTATCCTCTCGCGCTGGAGTCTCTACCGGATACGTCCCAAATATTCTTCCATGTTTGGCGAGAGATTTCCCTTGCCTCGTCAAACGTAAGGGTAGCGGCCTCAGTCTCCCTATTTAACCGGGCATTCTCCACGGATGTATAGGAAAGACCTACTTTAGCGGTTACCGACTCTTGATCTTGGGTACGGAATGTCAGATAAAGTCCGGCCCCCACGCCCGTCGCTTTCCGTTCATCCGGACGGATATCCGCCCCGTTGAAAGCGCCATATCCAACGGGAGCCTTATCCAGCACCGCCGAGAAATACAAAGGAACCGATGCCCCGGGCTGGTATTTCCTCACATATTCAGGCTCGGTAATCACCCAGCCCTCGATACGCCCGTCTTCCGTAAAAGTAATTTCCGCGTCCCGCACGGCTCCGCTTTCTCCTTGGCGGTTTCCTATATCGAACAAGATACGGCTATCCTCCCCGGCCGGAAACGTATAACGCTGGATAGCGACACGAGGGGTAGCGGTAAGCTCCGCCCGGATCGAGTAATCTTTTAGGAGAACGGAATAATAACCGGCGGTAGCGATCTCGTCCGCACGATCAAAACGGGAACGGTATCCTATACCTGTCGAGTCGTCTACCGCCCCGGGAATTGTTTTCAATGAACCCGTCGTAGGCATCAAGACGATTCCACCGATCTGAAACTCATGCAAGCAGGGGAAACCCTCGATCGATTGATCCCGATAATCGTAACCGGTAGCCTCCCAACCGGATTTATTCCCGATATGCCCGTTCGTAGAAGGGGCCGGCTTGGCCATACCGAAAGGCATCGCTCCCGGGGTAAAATGAAACCAACGGCAATGCGCCGTGCCGATCCGAGGCTCTACATATTGGCTAAGCTCCTCTTGCTGGACCTTCTTGCCTTGTGTCACGCAGGATGTGAAAACCCCGCACAGGAACAAGAGGAAACAGACCGGCTTCATACTATACTTCTCATAATTTATTTAGATAGATGGTTTAACGCAAAAACATAAGCACCCATAGCGATCGAGCGGTTGGCTCCTTGCTTGCTGAAGGTCACCCCTATCCGTTTACAAGGATCGTATCCTACCTTGCGATTCGTACCCGGGACTAGCACCTCGACAGCCTCTCCCCGGGCAAAACCGGCGAAGCTCTTCTCGTCGTCCAAGTCATACACCTCCTTTTGCAAGCGCCCGAAACGAGCACCGTCCATCATTCCCGTCTGCGCGTTCATCTCTTTCAACAAGGCCGGCAGGATGTACTTGGAAGCACCGGACAAACCACCGCCTATCACGATAAGCCCATCGATCAAGGTAATAGCGGAAGCCAACGCGTCCCCAGCCATCTCACCCAACTCCTCAAACGCGGCGATAGCCGCTTCCCGGTTACCCGGACGAATACCCTCGGCGATCTCGAAGATCTCTTTCGGGGTACGCGCCCCCGCATCACCGCTCCGCTCCGCATAGACACGCATGACCGCCCGTATGCTGACGCTCTCCTCCACGATATACTCCGGGTACTTCTTGTTCCGCAGGCACCATACATATCCTCCCGCCGCGTTATCACCCCGCAAAAGCTCTCCATCGATGACAACCCCGGCACCAAAGCCTGTCCCTAGCGTGACACCTAGCAAATTCTTATATCGTTTCGTACTTCCCGCCTCCCGCAAACGGCGGTTGATCTCCGGGAGCACTCCCGTCAACGCCTCTCCGTACGCGAACAAGCTTCCGTCGTTATTGATAAATACCGGTATCCCGAATATATCTTCCAGAAACGGGCCTAACGCTACGCCACCCCGGAAAGAGGGGAAGTTGGGTAAATCGCCTATAATACCGGCTTGATAGTCTGCCGGACCGGGAAAAGCGAAACTGATAGCGACCGGAGTTTCCGGCAAGCCTGCTTGAATTGCCTTAAAACCCTCTACCAAATTGCCTAAACACTTATCTAAACAATCTGCGCATGCCGGAAGAACTACCGGATCGGCTATCTCTTTTCCACCTTGGATGGCAGAGAAGACAAAATTCGTTCCTCCCGCATCCAATGTCATTACTATTCTATTGTCATTTGTGTACATCATATATTCCTTTTCTTTACTTAAAGAGGTCCCGCCAGTGCCACAGCAGTGGCACTACTTTGCCATTAGAGGTGACACAACCTTGCCTTCGAAGTGGCACAATCGTGCCATCAGTAGTGGCAAAGCAGTGCAATGCCTATGCAAACGGTGATTATTGCCTAAAACGTACGTAAGCCTTTATAGTACCACAATATTTACCTACAGACGATCCATACGGACGGATCGTATATTCACCACGCAAGCCGGGATGATAAAAGTCTCCGCGTAATGAACGATGAAAGGTTCGAATGCGCCTGTCGGGCTCTCCACGATCAACTCATCTCCCTTGATCACGTTCAGCACTTGCACCCCTCCATTCGTATTGTGAGGCACGATATCCGTGAACCAATGGCGGCGGGTCTCGATGAACTCGTTCTCGTGCAAGCCGGTCCGTTCCTCTCGCCATCCGTCTCCCTCGGCGACCATCTCCACTTGGTTGATCAAGTGGTTACGGACAAACTCCGTTTGCCGCTCCCATTGGATCACTTCGAACCGTGGCCGATATTAATAGGTCGAGGCAGTCCGTCCAATCCCAAGCGGCCCCAGTCCCAAAGCTTAAACGTAAAGATACTTGGCGTAGCGCTAATCTCAAGCACCATGGCACCGGCTCCCGAACAATGGACCGTTCCGGCGGGAATCAGATAATGATCATGCGTTTAGCAGGCCATTTATTGACATATTTCTCCGTATCGAAAGGCTTTCCGGTCTGTTGGGACTCGTTTAGGGCAGCGATCATCTCGTCCGGATTTACACCGGTTTCAATCCCAGATAAACGGTAGCGTCCTCCTCAGCATCCAGCAGGTAGTAGCTCTCGTCCTGCGTATAATAAATCCCGAACGTATCCCGGATATATTGGGTGACCGGATGCACTTGTAAACTTAGGTTTCCTCCTCCCATCGTATCCAAGAAGTCGAAACGGATCGGGAAATCTTGCCCGAAACGAGCCTCGACCGGCCCGCCCAGCAAGTCTCTCGTCTTATAGAATACCAAGTCATTGGAAGGGATCTCAAACAGCTCTCCGGCAACTTTCAGGTATAAACTATTTTCCTCGGGCACGCAATCAAAACACCAGCCGAAGTTATCTTGCTTTTTATCCAGATCACAGACCTCTTTCATCCATTGGCCGCCCCAAGGAGCCGGATCGAAGAAAGGTACTACCCGGAACGGAGTATGCGCCGTTTTCTCCAACCCTTCTTTCAAGGTCTCCCCGGAAATCATCTTAGGTGTTCCGACGATATGGGTATCCAACCAATAATCGACCTTGGGAAGGACTTTCTTCTTCAGATTATCGCAAACAATCCAATCAATAAAATATCCTCGCTTATAATGGTACGACGGGGCTTCCTCCCGGTTTTCCACACCTAGCCCGTTCACCTCTTTTCTACGGGAACGCATCTGAATCTCCCAACGAGCCATGTCTGCGTAGATCAATTTGTCCGGAGCGGGAACGATCTCGGCGGCGGCGTGGCCATAAACGATTGTCCAGCCTTTTCCATCACGCAAGGACTCCCGGCAGGCGTTCACCTTCTCCGCATCCAAGAAATCCGTATAAGAGAAATGAGCCCGGCGGCCAAACAACCGGTCATCCGTCAGATAAGGATAGGTCATCGCCTCTATATCTTCTGCCGATTTAAATAAATCTCGCGTATTGATAAAACGATCGGGCGCGAGTGCTTGCAGTTCACGCATCAACTCCTCGTGATGAACCCCTTGGTAGCATTCCACCACCCAAACTTGTGATCCATTTGTTTCCGCATGTATCTCCGCCAATCGCTTCCGTATCGATTCCCAGCCTTTCCACAAGGTACCGTCTACAACGGTGGCCGGCATTTTATCATAATTACTTTTTCTCATCTCTTTTGATATTTAATATTGCACGCTTGTATTTAACTCTTATTTTTCTCTGCCCAATCCCTTAATAATTCAATCGCCTTAGATAACACTCCGGCCGACCCCTTGAAATTACCAGAGCCACTGGGGACACCGCCTTTGCCATACCATTCGTAGAATCCGTCATTTTGGATCACACGCTCGATCATCGATGAATCTCCGCATAAGCCTCCTCAACCATTCCATTAACGACAAGCTGCTGGATCATCCGACCGCCAAACCAAGTCCAATCCCCGCCATTCTGATACAGATAAGCCTTTGACATTCCTCCATGGAAAAAACCATCCGGATACACGGGATATAAGGTAAGACCAATGCTTGGCATACCCGACAGGCGAACATTCTCAAGCATCTGGGCATTTACGGTACGTATCTCGTCTTTCGATAATAAGCTGGCCTCTATAGCGATAGCCGTCCCACCATGATAATGAATGGCAAGTTCATCAAAACCTTCCGGAATCGGAGATTTCTCCGGATAAATATGAGGAATGAACTTCTGGCGCTTTACATCCCATAGATGAGCCCGCACATTTCTCTCGATTCCCTCACGCAGACTTTTCCAACGGGAGGCTTGCGGAGAATCAGGAGCCATTTCCAACAAATAATCCAAAGCGATTATGAACATAGCGTTATCATATACATCGATAGCCAGATCCGACAAATCATTCATATCACATCCGAAATCGTCATTCGGCTGTACATCGCCCCAATCAGCGGTCATTGCTCCATAAAGCAATCCATATTTCTCATTATATCGTTCCCGCATCAGATAATCTACCATCGCGTTCATTCGCTCGAGAACGGTCTTCCCGGCAACTTTCTCATTCAATATCTCCCGATCACCCGTCTTACGAATGTATTTACCTACGATCTGAATCAAGGAAGACTCTTGGTCCGTCTCTACCGTATTCTTAAAAGCGACATGTTTCGGAGCGGCATTCGAATAATAAGGCGTATCATCATACCATGTAAAATCTTCTTTCAGCACATAACCATCGATCATCTCATCATTCGGCTGTTGAAGAGCGAAAAACAATAAAATAGCTTCCCGCAGTTCGTGTGGATCACTCTCCTCGCAAGCGATCTCTATAAACGTATTCATATCACGAGCATATCTGGGAATAACCGCTCCCTGCGTTAAAGCCACTACGAATGGTCGCACGAGCCATACTATCCACCTTATGTAAAGCCGTGTCGGACAATATTTGATCGGCCAATCGCTGTTTCTCGGTCAATCCCGTACAGGATAAAAAAGATACAAATACAAAAGAAGTTACAACTAGAATTTTATTCATGGCATTAAATTATGATTTATGGCGGCAAAATTATTTCAATAATTCAGAAAGGAATACTACATTTGTTCCGATTTACTTGTACAATCTTATGATTTATAGATTATGGTCAAGATAAAAGAAGGATTTAAGGGGGAACGGCTCGTCTCTTTGCCCGAGGAACTATTGACAAGCTATCAAAGGGAACCGCTCATCAATAATTTATATGTACGTAAGATAGGTTTCTTCCCACGTGTTAAATATCATTTTCTCCAAAAAGAACATGGCTGTGACTACGCCATGCTTATTTATTGTACGGAGGGAAAAGGATGGTATCGTATCCTCGGTAAACAATATACCGTGGAGAAATACCAATATATCATCATCCTCCCGGTATCCCCTACTCATTCGGGGCAGACGAGGGAGATCCATGGACTATTTACTGGTTACACTTCCAAGGGAAGCTTTGCGATCAATTCCTGCCGTCGCATCCGGTTCCGGTCACTATTTCGCCGAATGAATATTCCCGTTTACAAGATCGGTTACGGCTGTTTGAGGAGATATATAGCAGTTTCTCCATGGGATATATTAAAGAATATATGATTTATTCCTCCATGTGCCTTTACAATTTTCTGGCCTCTTTCATCTATCTGGAGCAATTCCGCCATATCATGATTCCCTCGCAAAAAGAATATCCGTTCACGGCACGGGTTATTCATTATATGCGTGAGAACATCCAGCAGAATCTTACCTTGAAGGAATTAGCGTCTTATTTCAAATATTCCCCTTCTCACTTCTCGGCTCTCTTCTTTGGCGAGACCGGGGTCTCGCCCATGAATTACTTCATACGCTTGAAAATACAGAAGGCTTGTGAATATATCGAGCTAACGAATATGAAGTTGAATGAGATCGCCACGCATCTGGGATTCGAGGATGCCGCCTACTTCTCGCGTACGTTTACGAAAGTTATGGGTTGCTCTCCTTCCGTTTATCGTAAAAAGGAGATGGAGATATAGAATTCGTTTGGATTTCTAGTATTTCTCATGAGAATAAAATATATTTGTACAATAGATATTTAAACGAACATAAAGTAAGTAGTTACTATGATAGACCTAACACAGTTCACCCCTTGGACTCTCTTTACGGATCTTGGATTCATTTCGATACTTCTATTGGTTGGCAAATTCATACGAGTCAAGGTAAAACTGGTACAACAATTATTCATCCCGCCCAGCTTGATCGCGGGCTTGCTAGGACTGGCGTTCGGACCTAATGGACTGGGGTGGATTCCGCTTTCCAATGATTTAGGTACTTACGCGGCGATCCTTATCGCCTTGGTGTTCGGCGCGTTCCTTTATCTTCCCCGAACGTATCCATGAAAGAAGTGGCAAAACGAGTCGGACCAATGTGGGCGTACGCTCAGGTGGGTATGTTATTGCAATGGGCATTAGTAGGCTTGTTCGGATTGTACGTGATCAAGCTGATCTGGCCGGACCTGAATGACGCTTTCGGCATTATGCTGCCGACAGGTTTTTATGGCGGACACGGCACGGCCGCCGCTATCGGGTCCGCATTCGAGGGATTGGGCTGGGACGAGGCTCGCAGTTTAGGCATGACTACTGCTACCGTAGGGGTTATTTGCTCGATCATCGGAGGTTTACTGATGGTCAAATGGGCGGCCAAGCATAAACAAACCGCTTTTATCTCGGATTTCGACGATCTCCCGGACGAGCTGAGAAGTGGGTTGCTGCCAGAGGATAAGCGGGATTCCATCGGAGAAGCTACGACTTCCTCCATATCCATCGATACGCTGACTTTCCATGTGGCTTTGGTATTTGTCGTGGCTTTTTTGGGATATATGGTTAGCCAAACCGTAAAGGTGTATTATCCGGTATTGGAGTTACCTGTTTTCAGTTGTGCCTTTATCATTGGATTAGTATTAAAGAAATTCTTCGACGCGACAACCATATCCAGATATATCTGTCCACAGACGACCCAGAGGCTGAGCAGTTCCTTCACGGATATGCTGGTAGCTTGCGGTGTAGCGTCTATCAAGCTAGGGGTGATCGTAAAATATGCCTTGCCGCTTATCGTACTCATCATAGCGGGCGTGGCGATCGTCTGGTGCATAACATTCTTCTTAGGAAGAAGATTAGCCAAGACCTTTTGGTTCGAGCGCATGATTTTCGCTTGGGGATGGTGGACCGGCACGATGGCTATGGGCATCGCCTTGCTGCGGATCGTCGATCCGAAACTTTCCAGCAAAGCGATGGATGATTACGCAATGGCTTACCTGCCTATCGCTCCCATAGAGATCTTATTGATCACCTTCGTCCCCATCCTTTTCGTAAACGGATTGGGAGTTTGGTTGCTATTAGCCTGCTTGGTCCTTTCCCTACTGATCTTGCTACTGGCGTGGAAGATGATGGTGGATTACTCGCTCTTGATACTATTTACCGGGTTCTCGTTCGCCGCTTTCCAGTTCTGGAAACTCACGGTCAATAACGTGATTACGGTTACGATCAATAAAGCGATTAAGAATACCCACCCATGGATCGGAGTCTTGTAGGCGAAACCCTCGAGCCACATCCTCACGCCCTGCCAAGCGATCGGCGCCGCTATCACGAAGCAAATACCTACAATCCTCAGATAGGCCTTATTAAACATCAGCAGGATCTCCCCTACCGTAGCTCCATGTACCTTGCGGATACCTATTTCCTTACGGCGATATTGAGTCTCGAACACCACTAAGCAAATACCCCGACCAAAGAGATAATAATCGCCAGCAGACTGAAGACCGTCACCAAGCTGCGTAAGTTCTCTTCCTTCCGGTAGAGATGATTGAAGATCTCATCATAGAACTCGATATTGAACGGATAGGAAGGGTCTAATTCTCTCATCGTCTCCTGAATGTGACCTACTACGGCATGAATGTCCGATCCGGCTTTCAAGCGGATATAAGAGATTGGCAAAGAATAACCAAAGTTTCCGACCAAGAAAGCGATATTATCCTCTCCACCACGAAGCGAGGTGAATTTCACATCGTCGGAGAAACCGACAAGATGACCGGAAGAATAGCTATCGAACGCGTCACCCACTTGCATATCCAACCCCTCCATCGCCGTACGATTGAATATATAAGACACATGATCCGAAAGCTCGTCCGCCTTTGAGAAATCTCTCCCTTCTATAACCGGAATCCCCATCACCCGCAAGAAATTGGAAGATGCTATAATTATGAAATACTGAAAGTCCTTACCCTTATAATTACCGCCATTCGTGTTATACCCGTCCTTAGAGCCCACTTTCTCCATAGCGAAAGCCACATCCTCGATCCCCGGATTCTCTTTCAAGCGATTCACATATGTATCGTGATGCTTATTGTACATTGTCTCATTCAGCTCCACGATAGCTACCTGATCCTTATCGAATCCTAAAGAGAAATTCCTCATATAACTATTCTGGATTTGCACAAAGCAAGCCCCAATAATCAACACGATCGAAACAACGAACTGGACACAAATCAATGTCGTACGTAACTTACGCCCGGAAGGAGATAACCCGAAGCTGCCCTTCAGCACCAAGGCCGGAGGAAAAGAAGTTATATAATAAGCAGGATAAATACCCGCCAGCCAACCGATAACCAACGCTACGATGCCACACAAGAAAACGATCGGAAGATTTGAGACCAAACTCAAATCGGCCTCGATAAAAGGTAGCGCTTCCGCCCAATCCAATCCCCAAACGATAACGAGACTTACCAGCCACGCCATAAAACTAATAAGGGCTGCCTCTATCAATAAAGATCTGCGCAACAAAGTATCCGAGCTACCCAATACCTTCTGCGTATTGATGCTTTTGATTCGCAACGGAGTCAAAGAAGTGCTAAAGTTCGTGAAGTTAATAGCCGCGACAATGACGATCAGAAGGGCTATACCGAACAATAAGGCCGTGACTTCCTTGTTTCCGCTCCGGAATGTACCACCGTCTTGCGTCTCATTCATATAATAAATATCAGTCAGCGGAACGAGCCGGATCTGTTCTCCTTCATGGTAAATCTTCTTGAAATCAAAATGACGGTTGAAATTATCGGCAACCTCATCTGCCATGGCAGGATTATCAAGCAATAAATAACAAACCCAGTTACTTGAGCTAAAATTATTGATATTATAATCCGGATCGATCGCCGTATAGACCACGTTCCGAAGCTGCGTGTTCTCCGGGAAATCCTTATAAACCGCGCCAATCGTAAAGAGCTTAGCCGATTTAGTCCAGATATTTTCTTCCGCTCGCAACGTCTTACCAACGCAGAGATATCTTCCCCAAACAACTTGTCAGCCAAGCTTCGGGGTACCATTACTTTCTCGGGATCTTTCAAGCAATCGATATCGCCTTCCACGATCGGGAACGCGAATATCTTCGGTAAACTAGCGTGGCAGGTTGTCACGATTTCCTTAAACCCAAACGGTTGCCCGTTTCTATCCACCGAGAGATAAACACCATTCTGGCCAAAAGAAGGAGTCAACAATGTACCGCCTCTATATGCGGGGAAGATTGGATGACAGCCTCCACAAAGGCACGGGGTAATATTGTCCCGAAAGTACCCGGAATGGTCAAGTCCACCCTAAAAATCCGCCCGGACGTAGGATGGCAACGGTCAAAAGTCCGCTCAAAATTAATCTGTATCAAAATCACGATAAAAGCGGCGAAAGCAACCGCAAGACCGGCTACGTTCAATGCGGTCGCCATTTTAAACCGCCTCAACACACTTAGAAAGTTTCGAATAATCGTTTTCATTTTATTATAGTTTCATTTATTATTCCGTTTTAATACTATCCACCGGATTCGCATTCGCCGCACGCCAGTTTTGGAAAGTTACCGTAAACATCGTTATTAAGGAGACAATTAATAGAGCGAATGCAAATATCCACCAATAAATAGGAGTTTTATAAGCAAAACCCTCTAACCATTTCCGTACGCCATAATAAGCCAAAGGAGCCGCTATGATAAAGCAAACGCAGACAATACGGAAATAAATCTTATTGAACATAACCAAGATCTCATGAACCGTGGCCCCGAATACCTTACGAATACCGATCTCTTTCCGGCGATACTGGGTCTCGAATATAACGAGGCCGAATATACCGACAATAGAGATAATCACAGCCAACAAGCTAAACAATAAAATCATCGTACTTAAATTCCGTTCTTGATGATATAAATGATCGAAAATCTCATCATAAAATTCCACCTCACAAGGATATGTGGGATCTAAGTGGGCTACTGTCTTACGGATATGATCCACCACGCCCATGATATCGCTTCCCGCTTTCACACGAATAAAAGAATAAAGCATCAAACGAGGTTCATTAATAACAAAACCTAATTCGGAGACGCTTTGTCGCAAGGAAGTAAATTTAACATCATCTATAAATCCGATGACGGAACCATCGGCCGATTCCTCCTCAAGCCATGGAATCCGCATGATATCATTCGGTTCCATGTTCCATTTATCCCGCATTTGTCTATTGAATACATAACTATAGTTGTTACCTCTCTCATCAGACTCGGTAGGCATCCGCCCCCAATCAATGGAATACCCATTACTTTGAAGAAATTCCAAGAAACAGAAAGAGAAGTGAAATTAACACTCTGCTCTTTATATACACCTCCCCACGTACGATAGCTATCCTCCGATCCAAACTTCTGGGAACAGAACGCCACATCCTCTATTCCCGGATATTCTTTCAATCCACCCACGTAGCTATCCTTATGGTCATGCATAATATTCCGGTTCAGCTCGACAACTACTACCTGATCTTTGTCGAAACCCAAAGAATATTTTTGCATAAACCTATTTTGTTGACGAACGAACATGGCTGATATAATCAATACGATAGAAACGATAAACTGAAAACCGATCAATGCCGTACGCAACTTCTTCCCAGAGGAAGAAAGCCCGAAAGAGCCTTTCAATACTAATGCCGGAGGGAAAGAAGTCATATATAAAGATGGATAGATCCCCGCAATAAGACCTATTATAACAGATAATACAGCTAAGCCACCTACTAAACCGGGGTAAGCAGTCAATGTCGTATCCGCTTGCACAAAATACAGCCATCCCATATGTCCTAATCCCCAAACGATAAACAAAGAACAAAGGAAAGCAAGCAAACTAATACCCACGGCTTCAAATAACAGGGAAGCACGTAATATGCCAGCAGAACTCCCCAGAACTTTTTGCGTGTTGATACTCTTGATGCGCAAAGGCGCCAAAGAGGTACTAAAATTCGTGAAGTTGATACCCGCCACAATAATCACCAGAAAAGCGATCAGCATCAGTAACCGGGCTTTCTCCGCGCTACCGCTTTTCACTAACTTCCGCTGGAATCCTCGTTCATATAATAAATATCGGTTAGGGGGACCAGCTCGGCATGTATATCTTTCGCCATATCCCCATATTGCTTCGAATAGTCAAAATGGGCATCAAAATTCTCAGCTACTTCTTTCGGGGAGGCAGAAGGATCTAGCATCACGTAACAGAAATAGTTACTACTTATCCAATTCGTCAGTGCGTAATCCGGAGACATCTCTGTATAAATCACGTTTTTCAACTGTGTATTTTCCGGGAAATCCTTATAAACACCTCCTACGACCAAATATTTCACGCCCGGTTTCGTCCAGATCCCACCATCGGGAACGATCTGCTTTCCAATTGCCGATTCCTTTCCAAATAATCGGTGAGCCATACTTTCGGGCATCAAGGCTTTTTCCGGTTCCGACAAGCAAGAAGATTCTCCTTCACACATCGTAAACTGAAACATCCGGGTAATCTCCGGATGGCAAGTTATGATCGTCTCCTTAAAACCTTGCTTTCCTTCTTTTCTTGTAACAGTCACATACATCTCTCCTATATACGGATTGATTAACGTACCAGCTCAATATGCGGGGAAGAGTGGATAAACGCCTCTATCAACGGTCGGCAATGGATCATGCTTGCTCCATCCGGGAAAGAAAGTCCCATCCGATAAATCCGGGTCGAGTTCGGATGACAACGATCGAAGTTATGCTCAAAGCTTACTTGCACCATGATAATTAAAAACGCAGCGAAAGCGACCGCTAATCCCGCTACATTCAAAAAGGTAGCTACCTTGAAACGTATTAATACATTGATGAAATTGTGTATGATTGTTTTCATAACTTGCTCTATTTTATTGATACTAAAATCGACCAAAAGAGTATTCCTTAAATAAGATGGCTGATATTCATTCGTTTCAAGATATTCAAAGAAACCTTGTTCAACGCAATTGTCTCAACCTCTTCCGTACGGAAAAACTTACTTAAACCTTCGATCTTAATCATGCTGTATTTGTTTTAATTTATTATACTCAAATCCATCTAATAATATTCAAATAACGTGCCAAACTACATATCAAACTAATATTCAATAAATTAATTCTCAATTCATAAAACAGAAGTGTCCAATAATTGGACACCATTGTACAATTATTGGACACATACTTTTCTATGAAAACAGCAATATGATTCTACAAAAATCTTCTACTCATTCTTAATACTATGTACTGGATTCTCATTCGCCGCACGCCAGTTCTGGAAAGTGACAGTCAATATCGTGATAACCGCTATGATAGCAAAAGCGATCAAATACACCCACCAATACATAGGAGTCTTATAAGCGAAATTCTCAAGCCATCGATGTACCACATAACCGGCGATAGCGCCCCCAAACAAAACAAACACATAAGATTCGTATGTATGTCTTGTTAAACATCACGATAATCTCCTCGGTAGTAGAGCCTAATACCTTACGGATACCGATCTCTTTCTTCCGGTACTCACTATCGAATACGACCAAACCGAATACCCCTACCACCGAGATAAAGATCGCGATTAAACTAAATAAGGTAATCAATGAACTGAGGCTTCTCTCTTTCTCATAAAGTCCGTTAAATACCTCATCGAAGAAACGGACATTAAACGGGTATTCCGGATCAAATGATTGAAGCGTAGTCTTGACATGTTGCATAGCCCCCCGTAAGTCAGAGCCGGCTTTTACCTTTATATAAGCGTAATTAGGTTGGTTTCCCCAATTATTAGTACCCCATACAAAAAAGGCCATAGGCGTTACCTCCGTACGGAAAGAGGCGAATTTAACATCCGGCATAAAACCGACAATCTCCATACTATCTATTAAAGATCCTATCTCCAGCCCATATTCTGTCCGGGCACGTTCGTTAAAGACAAACGTGCCATAACGTTTCGCCTTATCTTCCTCCCGGAAATCACGACCTTCCGATATTTTCACATTCATCACCTTCAAAAAAGAAGGTTCAACCGGTAGACATTGGAATTGTATATCCTTATCCCGGTATTTACGTCCCCATCCCATGTATTGGTCCTGACTAGAAAGGAGCATCTCCGCATATGTAACCTCTTCGATACCGGAGAAAGATTTCACTTGGCTGGCGAAGGCATCCCGACTTTTCCGGATATTGTTATTCATATTCGTAATAATTATCTCATCCTTATCATAACCGAGAGGGGTGTTTTGCATATAATAATTCTGCAAATACATGAATGTAGCACCAATAATTAATCCGAAAGAAGCTACATACTGCACTCCTATCAATGCATTTCGTAATTGACGTCCCTTCGGAGACAAGCCAAAACTACCTTTCAACACTAAAGCCGGTGGGAAAGAAGTCATATAATATGCTGGATATATACCGGCAAGAAGCCCGGTAGCTATTGAGATAAAAGCTGTAGCCAAAACCAATCCGATATGCATTGATAACGAAATATCGGCACTTATCAATGAGGCTATTTCCGTCTTCCCCGCAATATAAACTAATAGCAGTCCTAACAAATAAGAGATTATACTTATTAACACCGCTTCTAAAATCAAAGCAAAACGGATCACAGATTCTTTTCCCCCTAATACTTTTTGTGTATTAATACTCTTAATACGCATCGGGGTAAGTGCCGTACTGAAATTCGTGAAATTAATTCCGGCGATTATCACGATCACGATAGCTATGGCAAATAATATCATCAAAGTTTGCCTGCTGGCTTTCGGGGTCTGGTCATATTTTACATCAGTCGTATAATGAACATCAGGCAACGGATTAATACGAAAAGTCATTCCAGATCCCCCCATGAGAAACTATTATCCTTTATTAGAGCAGGATCAAAATGTGCCTTGAAATTTTCAAATAACCCCTCGACATTCTTCGGATTGTCCAAACGGATATAGAAATATAATTCCAGTTTCCCCAGCTTTGGCGTTTTCCTTCGGTCCATCTTTTGATAAATACAATTCCGTACAGATGAATTCCGTGGATAATCCTTATACACTCCACCTACCGTTAGATGATCTCCATTCTCAAACTTCAATTGCTTGCCTACAGCCGATTGATTCCCAAAAAACTTCTGAGCCATGCTCTGCGGCAACAAAACAACGTTTGGCTCCTGTAACGCCTCCGGATTTCCTTCCTGAAATTTAAAGTCAAATACCTTCGTGAATTCAGGATAAACATTTATACATTGTTCCTTAAAAGTATTCCGTACACCATTCTCTTCTACAGAGAAAAACAAGTCCCCTCCCCAAGGATTCGCCAAGGTCCCAGCTACGATATGAGGCGAGGATTGGATAAAAGCATCGGCCAGCGGACGGCAAATAACTGCCTGCCCACCATCCTCAAACATAGCTTCTACCCGAAATATAGATTCCGTATCCGTATATCCTCGGTCAAAATTCTGATCATACTCGACTTGCATCATAATCAAGATGAAAGCAGAAAAAGCCACAGATAGTCCTAATACATTTAAAAGTGTCGCCATCTTGAAACGGCGCAATACACTCAAGAGATTCCTCAAAATAGTTTTCATACGTAATTTTATATTACCTGTTATATTATTCGTTCTTAATGCTACGGACCGGATTCTCATTGGCGATATTCCAAGATTTCAGGATCACGCATCCCCAAATGATCGCTAGAACCAGTAGAGCCGTAGATATGAAAATAAAAACAGTCAGCGATATCTTATCCGCGAATTGCCTCAACCAGCTCTCTCCCACGACTCGTGAGGCTATCACTCCTAAAAGGATAGCCGGGAAAGCCGTGATCAAAACATCCTTAGATAAAAGACGTAAAATATTCGGGGCCGTCGCTCCATTCACCTTGCGAATCGCTATCTCCTTGCTCCTACGGTGCATCTCGTCCGTAATATATCCTAATAATCCCATTAAGGTGATCAGCAAGATAGCGATCGAGGCAACAAAGACACCGTCACGGAAATGACGAGCTCCCTCATACTGAGACTCTATAATCGTTTTCAGCACCGTAAAACCGACATCCTCATCCGGAAATAGTTCCGCGATCCGATCATTCATTTCCCGCAAATATTCCGGAGTTAGCTCGGAGACACGAACCGTAAAGTTACAATAACTCATCCGGTCACTACCAAACATGATTACCGGTAACTGGGGAGTGAAGAAGGAATTCACCATGAAATCACGGGTTACACCCACTATTTTTCCCTTTAAATTGCCCTCATCATCATAAATATATTTACCGATCGCACCATCCGTCCACCCACGTTTACTCACGAATGACTCATTCACTAAGATATCCCCATCACCTTTTAGTGGTTGCCCCTCAAGCAAGGGGATTTTCATCAGAGAGAGATAATCGGCGTTATAGTTTACCTGTCGGGCCGTGAACAGCCAGTTTTTCTCATTATCCAGAATAGGGAAACCACCATAACCACTTAGAATGTCCATGGACGAAAGCCCCGTAGCCATGACATAAGGTAACTTCTTGAGCTCGGCGGTAAGTTTGGCCGTTTTCTGATCATCCATATTATTCAAGGGGGCATACACTATATTTTCCGGATCATATCCTAAATCATTATTCATTAGCCGATCATATTGCAATAACACGATCACCAATAATGTAATGACAAACGCAATTCCCCCAAACTGGATAAAAAGCAAACTCCGCTTCCATCCCTGCTTACCCGAAGTAGATACCGGAATACTTGGGTAACCGGGATAACGCTGAACAAACGGGCCGGTAGCAAGGCGGACAAAATGAATATAGCCAAGATCATGATCGCAGGAAGCCATATAGTCTGCGCATTCAATAAAGTGCCCAAAGTAGGAACAGCCGCCATATCCGCTACATATTCCCGGAAAGCGAATAAAAGCAATGCCATACATACAAGAGCCACAACAAATAAAGCCGCCGTCTCAAACAAGAACATATTGAAAATGTCCTTGCTGGAAGCTCCATTACATTTGTGTACTCCTACGGATCTCGCCCGGATCGGCAGAGAAGATACCGAGTTCAAGATATAATTCATCGCCGCCACGAATAACAAAGCGAAAGCCAGTACGCTCATGATCACCACCATCCGCTTCACCTCGGTACTTTGCGTATATATCTCCGAGACCGGCTTGATATAAAGCTCCATCTCAAAACCTTGTTTCCTCTCCCTTTCTACATCTATATATTTAGCAATAAAGCCGGTATTTTCTGATTGATTTGTTCCGGGAACACACCCGGTTTCAGGCGGATATAGCCCAGATAACTATCGTCGGCACCCCAACCGGCATAGGCACCGAACTGGGTTTCATATTAATGAAAGAAGCGACAGCATCAAAACGTAAATGACTATTTTCCGGTATGTCACGGAATATCCCGGCCACCGTATAAGGATAGTTTTTTCCGTACAGCAGTTGTTTCCCGATCGGATCTTCCTTGCCAAATATACGTTCAGCCATTTTTTCCGATAAGAAAACTTGATCTTCGATTCCTAACAAACGGTCATCCCCTCTTAGCACCTTGATTCCCATCGTACGGAAAAGAGGGAATCCGCCATCATCAAACGGGGCTTGAACCGATCCTCACCATGATACAATACGGCTCCGTACCTTCTCCGGCAAACCGTCGCGTACTGTATCTCGGGGAACTCTTGCCGCAAAGCCTCCGGGATCGGGGCAAATAGGATACGAGACTCATCTTCCTCTCCCGTTTTATCATCATTGTATCGCACATGCACGCTATACAAATCTTCCACTTGGTCAAAGAATGTATCGAAGCTCAATTCAAAAGCGACCCTAGCGAACAGGATCAATCCCACTCCAAGTCCTAGTGTCAAGGACAGAACCTTGATCACATTTCCCCCTCGGCCTCGAAGTAAATAACGGATTGTATAATATAGCTGTCTCATCGATTTGTATTTAAGTTAAATTGAAAGCTAACCGACCTTCACAGGCCAATTAGCTTATAAAAAACTCTTGTGTGTATGTGTTTATGTCATGTTGACTAAATAAATTCACTAACGGAAGAAACAACGCTACCGTCGAATAAATTGATCACACGGTGGGCGAAACCCGCGTCGTGCTTGGAGTGCGTCACCATTACGATTGTCGTTCCCTCCTTATTCAGCTCGGTGAGCAGCTGCATAACCTCGGCACCGTTCTTGGAATCCAAGTTACCCGTTGGCTCATCGGCAAGATTATCTTCGGGTTGGAAACTACCGCACGAGCGATCGCCACACGCTGCTGCTGACCTCCGGAGAGTTGCTGAGGGAAGTGAGCCGCACGGTGGCTGATATTCATCCGCTTCAAGATATCCGTTACCATCTGCTTACGCTCCGACGCTTGATCTTTAGATAAGTCAACGGCAGCTCCACGTTCTCAAAAACGTTCAACTCGTCTATCAAGTTGAAGCTCTGGAACACGAAACCGATGTTTCCCTTACGGACCTGCGTACGCTCTTTCTCTTTCAAGTGTCCTACCTCTTGGTCGCCCAAGTAATAATTTCCCTCGGAAGGGTTATCCAGCAAACCCAGAATATTCAACAACGTAGACTTACCGCAACCGGAAGGCCCATGACAGCGACGAACTCGCCATCTTTTACCTCCAAAGAAACCTTATTCAACGCAATTGTCTCAACCTCTTCCGTACGGAAAAACTTACTTAAACCTTCGATCTTAATCATGACTGTATTTGTTTTAATTGTTATCTAACTATTTAATTTACCATATCTAATTCAAATAGTGTGCCAAACTAACTAAATATTTAATTCTCAAACAAGTAGTATTTTACTTTCCAAAACAGACTGTCCAATTATTTGACAGTGGTGTACAAAATTTAGACACTACTATCCAATATCTCGACATAAAGAAACACCTCCCAGCTTCACAGATGAGAGGTGCTATTGTTGACTTATCTACATAGTAAAACCTACATGTCACTACTTGATCTTATCTCTATATCTTTTTCCTCCGGCATGTCGAAGTTCTCAATGACTGTCAAGAGAAGCTCCTCTTCATCAACATTTATAGAATAAGAAACTGTACTTTTACCCTTCGAGAAACGGATAAACCAACTAACCACCCCATCGTTCTCATTCTCGATCACTTGATAAGCCTCTTCCTTGTCCCGCTCAAAAGCGGATTTAATTTCTTGTTGTAATGCGGCGTGGCCTCCACGACGAAAGAAGAGACTATCTTATATACCTTTTTAGTTTTCGGATCTTTATTCGTTACTACGCTTTTATCGATCGTCTTATCCGCTTTACATTTCTGCACGACAGCCTCCAAATTCTTCTGTGCCCATAACTCTGTACTGAAACTTCCCACCAAAAGGCATAATACCACCCAAAAACATTTACTTGCTTTCATAACTTCTTTTGTTTATTAGTTAATTTACTATTTATCCAATTCCAAGATCTTATAAACTTCCTTACGTACCTGAGTATCCGGAATATTCCTCAGTAGAGTCTCCCGTTTCTTCTCGAACCGCTTATTCATCCTTTCCGGCAAATAAGCTATTTCATCCGCATTTCTTAAGAGCTGATCCGCATTCTTCTCCATCGCTTCCGCCGCTCGGGATATGACCTCCAATTCGGGTTGTATCTTCTTTATATCTGTCATTACGACACCATTGCGCACGATGTAGCTTCCCTCATAAGGTTAAAAGAAGCATTTTGATTCATAAAGACCGTATTCACCAAAAACAACAAAAGAGAAGCCGCCACGCAAACTGCGATTGCCCATCCTATTTTTCGTTTATAAGAAATTTCCTTAGCGGGTAGCCTCAATTCCGGAGTCTCGCTAAAATCCAAGCAATGCCACTCTCGAAATATCCGAATACCTCCCGATAACGTTCCAGATGGGCGGGAATATCCGGACGGGCGAAGAACTCATACAACACTCGCTCCTCCTCGTTCGAGGTCTGACCCTCGAAGAAGCGGTCTAATAAATCCTCTATAGACTTGTATTCCTCTGTTTTCATAACGTCTGCATTTTAAAGAATTGATCTCTCACCCGTTTACGGGCACGGGAAAGATTCATACGTACCGCCTCGGGGGTACTTCCGGTCAACCCGGCGATTTCCTCCACCTCGAAACCATCCACGTGTTTCATGCGAAGAATGGTCTGTTGAAGTCCCGGTAGTTTATTGATAAGCCGCATTACATGCTCCAAACTGTCTTTTTGTTCCAGCTGGGTATAAGGCGTGGAGGCATCGCAGATAAAGAATTGTTCGCCCGCCTCACCTTCCGTGCGTTCACGAACTTTCATCCGATTCAGGCAAAGGTGCTTTGTGATTTGTACAGACAAGGCCATTACATTATTATAATAGTCTAACTCGCCACGCATATACCACAGTTTCAAAAAGACTTCCTGCATGATATCCTCGGCATCCTCCGGGTTATCCAGCAGCCTTCTCGCGTAAAGGAATAGTTTCTCCCGCAAAGGCAATATCTCTTTTTTAAACTGTTCTTGTTCCATTCTATCTTAATGACAATCGAGAAAAGAAAACGTAACATGGCTGGAGAAAATAAATTCAAGGTCTTTGTCATTCTAGTATTATAGTCGTGCCACCCTTATGGCACGATAATGCCACGGCGATGGCACAACGATGCCACGCTAGTGGCACAGCCGTGCCACTATAACGGCACTGGTTGGCACTGTAAGTTATTACTAAATAGCCTATACATCACAGATACGGATACACTTCTCCAAGGAAGCGATCTTGTCTTCTTGGGCGGGGACGAACTCCTGCCCAACGAAGCCTTTATAGCCTGTCTCCATAAGAGCCTTGATGATAGCCGGATAATAAAGTTCCTGCGTCTCGTCGATTTCCGCGCGTCCCGGACTACCACCGGTATGGACATGGGAGAAGTATTGATTATATTTCCGGATATTCTCGATGATATTCCCCTCCATGATCTGCATATGATAAATATCATATAGTAACTTAAAATTAGGGGAACCGATACGGCGACAAAGCTCCGCCCCCCAAACCGTATGATCGCACAGATAATCCTTATGGCCGACACTGTTCAAAAGCTCCATGGTCAAGACGACCTTATGTTTCTCCGCTAACGGGATAAGGCGCTTCAACCCCTTCTCGCAGTTCTCCCAGCCTTGCAAGTCCGTTACGCCATTACGTCTGCCGGAGAAGCAAATCAAGTTTGTCAATCCAGCGTCCGCCACCATCGGGATCACCTTCTCATAACTGGCGACCAACTCGTCATGCAAGGCCGGATCATTGAAACCTCGATCTATTCCAAGCCCGGCCCCTTGCGCCATCGCCACCGTCAGGCCATGTTTTTGTACGATCGGCCAATCTACCGGGTCCAGCAACTCGACGGATTCAATCCCTATATGCTTGCAGATCTCACAGAACTCGTCCAGCTTATAATCGCCGAAACACCATTTACTTACGGAGTGGCGGACATTTCCTTTCAAGGGTCCCCTCGCGTCTGCTTCCTTTTTAGCGGCGGCTACCGCTCGATACCTGTAGTCGCCAAAGCCACGCCTCCGGCCAGAAATGTCTTGATAGCCGTTCTTCTTGATATGTTTTCCATGTATTCGAATTTGATAGTTAATAGGAGACAAATATAAGAAAAATCGGATATAATATCCTGAGGCGTTGGTATTACATCCAAAAACACTACTTTTGCATCGGAAGTCACTCTACATGAAAAACACATCATATACAAAACGATCTATTTATCTGATCCTATTCTTTATAATAGGATGCACTTCATCCTATACGGAATGGAAGGCGCAGGTGTGTATTTCAAGGCGAGCCTATGCGGAAAAATCTATAAGCATTTTTCCTTTCTTGTAGAAGAGGACATCCGTCCGAGAGATGACTTTAAGGAAGCGGAATGGTTCCTCACCACCGTTGAGGTAAACTACAAGTTTAATAAATATCTTCTGGCAGGAAGCGGATATATGTCTCTAGCACGATACAAGGCATCCGACGAGTTACGAAACCGATATTATCTCTACGCTACGGGGACTTATTCGGCCGGACGTTTTACCCTCTCTGTCCGGGAACGTTTTCAAAGTACCTATAAGGTTCACGCCGAACATCCCAAGAATTATCTGCGTTCGATGCTGACCCTCTCCTATAAGATCGGCAAGAGTGGTTTCTGTCCTTTTGCCTACACCGAGGTCTTCAATGATACGCGAAATAAGATGCGGTCCGATAAGATCCGTTTCTCCACAGGAAGTAATTACCAACTAAACCCGAACAATAACCTCCAACTCTATTATCGCTACCATATATTTAATGTAGACGATCCCGTGAATTACCGCCATGCGATCGGTATCTGCTATACCCATCGTTTTTAATAAGAATTTTCGTACCTTCGCACCTCGAGTGCTTGATAAACCTCGTTAAAAACAAGAAGACATGCAAAAAACAGTTACAGTACCTTTCATGCTGCTAGGTATACTTTTTAATATATGCCTTGTAGCGTCCAATCTTTTAGAGACAAAAGTAGTGCAAGTAGGCGGTATAACGGCTACCGCAGGTTTGATCGTATTCCCGATCTCGTATATCATCAATGATTGTATAGCGGAAGTGTGGGGATTCAAGAAGGCACGGCTAATTATCTGGAGTGGCTTCGCCTCTAATTTTCTGGTGATCGCTTTCGCGCAATTGGCGGTATTATTACCGGCCGCCCCTTTTTGGAGGGTGAGGAAGGTTTCAATTTCGTCTTCGGGATGGCCCCACGTATAGCGGTCACCAGCTTGATAGCGTTTTTGGCCGGTTCTTTCCTGAACGCTATGTGATGAGCAAAATGAAAATCGCCTCCAACGGAAAGAATTTCTCGTTACGAGCGATCGTATCTACCCTTATCGGTGAGAGCGCCGATTCCCTGATCTTTTTCCCGATCGCCTTCGCCGGATTGGTCCCGGCCAGAGAATTGCTTATCATGATCGGGACGCAGGCGGTACTTAAATCCTTGTACGAGGTTATCATCCTTCCCGTCACCATCCGTGTCGTAAAGTACATCAAGAAAGTAGACGGGAATGATGTGTATGATCTTGGTACCTCGTATAATATCCTAAAGGTTAAAGACATTTAGGCCGGGACCAACAATGACCGGCCTTCATCTGATAGATGCGACCAATCCTCCCTTTGCTGCGCATATAGGACTTCATTCCCAATAATTCAGCCGCCCGGCAATTCACGGAAGCGTCATCAATCAGCATAGTCTCCTCGGCTAAAAGATTCGAGTCCTTCAGTACGTACTCAAAAATATCCGCGTTCGGCTTCAGCATATGCAATTCATAAGAGAGGTAAATCTTATGGAAGAAATCTTGGGCACAAAGACCTTGATAAGAGAAATAGGTATCTTCGGACCATTTCCAATGAAGCTCGTTCGTATTGCTCAGAAGCATCGTATTATAGCGTTCACGAAGCTCCAATAGCAGACGCAACTTATTTTCCGGGACGTCTCCCAACATGGCGATCCATGCCGTGTCGATTTGTTCGTCCGTCAGGGGCTTCCCCGATAAGGCACGAATATCATCGCGAAACTGTTCCACCGAAATCGTTCCCAACTCTAATCGCTCAAACAAGTCCTTATGTTGATAGTTATTCGTGATCTGTTCCCGGATATTCTCCACGCCCAAATTCTCGAAAGCCTCGATACAACGGTTGCGAGTCAGGTTAATAAGCACACCGCCCAAGTCTATAATCAAGTTCTTTATGCCTTCCATATCATTTCTTTTTATACCAGCTACGACGTCTACGATGTCGTCTTTTCTGTTGATAACGATTGATCCGCTTGTAAACGACCCAGACAAACAACAAGCCGAAAACAGCGAATATCAATATAACAATCCAAGAGTTAAGATTGTCACCTTTTACCCGGCTCCACATTTCCAGAACCACCTCCGTCTCGTTCCCGAAATCACGGATCATGCACAACGTTCCACGACCTTCCGGTCCGGATATTGAGCCGGGTCTATCTGGACACGCTCCGCTCCCGGTCCGAAGAAATAACTTACGTCCGAGAACTCGGTCTGCGTCGTATCGATCTTTTCCGCCAATATTTCCGGGGTGGCCACGGTGCTGACATATCCGGTCACCTCCATATTACGGCTGACGATGTCCGGACGGCATAGATAGTCCATAAAATAACTGGCCGCCTTCACGTTGCGAGCGTATTTAGGGATCGCCCAACCATCGTACCAGATATTACTACCCTCCAAAGGAACCTCATACCCCAGATCTACGCCTACGGCACTCGCCTCTTCCATGGCCCAGACCGCGTCGCCGCTCCAAGTGAAATTCAGCCACGCCTTTCCTTTCGTCATCATCTCCTTACCGAAATCGGCCTCCCAACCGGCGATATTCGGTTTCATTTTCTTTAAGTATTCCTCGGCGATAGCGATCATTTCCGGGGAGCTATCGTTCATCAATTGCTCCACCGTGATGGTACCGTCCGCCAATTCCCTCGCATGGGCGTAGATGATGGCGGTTCCATAGGCGTCGCGATAGCTATCCTTCATCAAGATCTTATTCCTGAAACGAGGGTCCCAAAGGCATTTCCACGACATGACCTCGTCCCTCGAGACATCGGCTTTATTATACAACAGGCCGGCGGTTCCCCACATATAAGGAACCACGTAGTCGGTAGTCTTACGGCCCGGCTGACTTAACTTATTCAGTTCCTCTTGGATATAGGGAGAGACATTGTCGATATAATCCGGTGTCTTCCCGAAATTACGATCGATCGGTAGCAAGAGATTTTTCCGCAGCATGCGCTCAAGGATATACTCCGAAGGGCAAATCAAGTCGAAATCCTCATGTCCCCGCTCGATCTTGGTCAACATGATCTCGTTGATATCAAAGACCTGATAGATAATCCGGACTTCCTCACCCGTCTGTTCCTTATACCATTTCGGGAAATCCGTCAAGACGTCCTCGTCGATATAATCTCCCCAGTTATAAATCTTCAAGATCTTGCTTCTCTCCTCGTCCGAGCGCCCGCAAGAAGTGAACAGCCCCATAAGCAGGGCCAAAACAGACAGAATCGATATAAACTTCTTCATTTTCATTTACGCTCGCTTCGCTTTCTCAGCACGTTTATTTATAACAATCAACAATACTAACACGGTTACGAATATAATCGTTGAGAGGGGACGCAACTCCGGGGTCAATCCTCCTTTCCGGGCATCCGCGTAGATAAAGGTGGAAAGAGTTTCCAAGCCCTCATTACCAATCGTAAATATGGTCACAGCGAAATCGTCGATAGACAGCGTGAAGGCAAGGATAAAGCCACTGATCATACCCGGACGGATTTCCGGGAAGATCACCTTCCGCAAGGCCTGAAACGGGGTCGCCCCCAAATCCAACGCCGCCTCGTAGATATTCTGGTTCATTTGTTTCAAGCGGGGCATGACGCTTAATACCACATACGGCGTACAGAACGTGATATGCGCCAGCACGACAGTCATCAAACCTTGAGAGATCCCTAAGCTGACAAACAACAGGAACAAGGAAATACCGGTAATGATATCCGGATTCAACATCGGGATGTTATTGACAAAACTCACGGCATTGCGGCCCTTGCCTTCAAATTAAAGATCCCGATAGCGGCTACGCTCCCCAACAAGGTAGATACCGTAGCGGCTATCATGGCGATAGCAACGTATTCCAAAGTGCGCTGACCAACGAATGTTGTACGTTGCCGGCAAAAAGAGAGCTATATAATTTCGTGGAGAACCCGGTCCAGTTACCCAGTACTTTCGCCTCCGTAAACGAGAAGATCATGATAATCAAGATCGGCGAGTAGAGCAATAATAACAAAGCCCATAGATATCCCTTAGCTAAATATTTCACCATCAGATAAGCCCTCCCTCATTCGCCGAATCACTGCTCTCATTGCTGAACAATCCCGTGATTCCGATTAATAACAACATGATAAGAGAAAGCGCCGCCCCGTAGTTCCACATACCGTTATTGATATTCTCCTGTATGGTCGTACCGAAGAGCTTGATATTGTTCATCGTCAACAACTCGGCGATGGCAAACGTAGAGATGGTCGGCATAAACACCATCATGATACCGCTCATCACTCCCGGCATCGATAGTGGGAATACGGCCTTGATAAATACCTGCGACGGATTCGCCCCCAAGTCTTGCGCCGCCTCTATCAAGCTGTGATCCATTTTCTGGAGTGTATTATAAATCGGGTAGATCATAAAGGGCAGGAAGTTGTACACCATGCCAAAGATCAAGGCCCCCTCTCCCAGCGGGAAATTCAAGAAATCGAACAAAGCCACGGTAGCCAACGTACGGATCAAGATATTGACCCACATCGGAAGGATAAACAAAACGACCATCGTACGGGAAGTATTAAACCGGGCTTGGCTCAATATCCAAGCGGCCGGATATCCCAGCAGCAGACAAAGAATGGTCGTTATCAAAGCGATCCCGACTGAATACACGAAGGTGTTTATCGCCTCGGGATGGATCATAAACTTACGGAAATTGGCGAAGGTAAACATCCCCTCGTCATTCGTAAAGGCGTAATACACGATCAAGAGGAGCGGTATCACGACAAAGATGGCCAAGAACAGGACATAAGGAATGGTCCAGTTCCTTCGTCTCATAAAAAATGCAGAAAACGTATTGATCACTTCCTTCCCTTTTTAAGCATGAATAATTCGAATTTTATCCGGGGCGATCGTTATGCCGACATGGTCTCCATCATCCCAAACATCGTTGGTATCGACAAAGATGTCCTCGTCCCAATCCGTAAACACGGTCAGATGATAATGGTTGCCTTTGTAGAGGATAAATTTCACCTCTCCGGTCAGGCGACCGTCTTCCTCGTTATCCTCCAAGATCACATCTTTAAAATCGATCTCGACTTTCACAGGCATATTTGGCTCTATATCGGTTACCTCCTTGCATTCGAACGTACAGCCTAGGAATTCCACATGCGTAGCGTCGATGAGCTTTCCCTCGAAGGTATTGCAAATACGCTCTTTCTTCATTACATGGATATCGAAAGGCTTGATAAGAAGCCCGACCTCGCTACCCGCCTCGAACGGGTGGTAATCCTGTACCATAAACTCGTATCCGTTCGGGGTTTGCACCATCATCTCATAATGCACGCCCTTAAAGATAGAGGAGGTTACCGTACCCGTCAGCATCGCCGCCTCCGACGGCTCGAAGATGTAAATATCCTCGGGGCGCAACACGACATCTACCGGCATTTGCTCCCCGAATCCCTCATCCACGCACTCGAACTCATGACCGGCGAAAGAGACTTGCTTATCCTTGATCATCGTTCCGTTCAAGATGTTACTCTCACCGATGAAATCAGCGACGAACGAATTGACCGGCTCGTTATAAATATCGATCGGGGTACCGATTTGCTGGATCTTTCCCTCGCTCATAACAACGATCGTGTCGCTCAGCGTCAGCGCTTCCTCTTGGTCGTGGGTCACGTACACGAACGTAATGCCTAAGGACTTATGCATCTCTTTCAATTCCATTTGCATGTCCTTGCGCATCTTCAAGTCCAAGGCCGCCAACGCTCATCCAGCAATAACACCTCCGGCTCATTCACGATAGCGCGAGCGATCGCCACCCGTTGCTGTTGGCCACCGGAAAGGGAATCGACATCCCGATCCTCATAGTCTGTCAACCCTACCATTTTCAACGCCTGTTTCACTTTCTTCTCGATCGTGGCGGAAGGAAGTTTCTTCAGCTTCAGGCCAAAGGCGATATTATTGTACACATTCAGATGTGGAAATAAAGCATATTTCTGGAATACCGTATTTACGGGGCGTTTATGCGGCGGCGTCTGCGTAATCTCCTTCCCGGACATCGTGATAACGCCCTCGGAGGCCGTCTGGAAGCCGGCTATCAAACGCAACAGGGTAGTCTTTCCGCAACCGGAAGGCCCCAAAATGGTTACAAACTCGCCCTTGCGGACCTGTAAATTTACATCATTCAGCACGGCCTTCTCGCCAAAATACTTCGATACGTGCTCCACGCTGATAATGCGATCCGATTTTCGTATTGACATTCTCGCTTGATCTAATTAGAATTAAACAATCATGAACAATGTTCTTATTTATTTTTGCGCGAATGTACAGATTTTAATAAGGCCGGGCACTATCGTTTTTACAAAATCTGACCTTACACCGGGTGAGAAGCGTCGCATTTCTCCAAGATTCGACCTTGCACCCGATGTAAGCCCAGTTTTAAATTTGAAATTTGACCGCGCACCCGATGTAAACCCGGTTTCAAATTTGAAATTTGACCGCACACCCGATGTAAGCCCGGTTTCAAATTTGAAATTCGACCGCGCACCCGGTGCAAGGCCAAATATTTTCTAAATATTCAATCCACACATATCCGGTAGCTCCCCGATCTCAATCGGTACACAGCCTTCCCATCCTTCAACCTCACGAGCGTGATACCCTCCTGCCCTTTCTCCATACGAACGGACTTCTCCGATTTAGCGGGCAGATATAAAATAGCCGTCGTATTAGCGGGGATGGTTGCCTCGTATATATAGCCCCTCTTTTGGATTTGCCATCCACTCTCGATACGGCCATAGGCAGAATCGTAATGACCCCGGATGAACGAGAAGGTTCCGCCGATACGGGGTTGAAGGATGATGTGCTTATAGGCGGGTTGTTCCTCATCCCGCTGGATACCCAAGGTATAAGCTATCATCCACTCCTCGATAGCGCCATACGAATAATGGTTGAAAGAGTTCATATCCACAGGACCGAAGCCATTTACCAACGTGTAGGAATTCCAACGTTCCCAAATCGTGGTTGCGCCTTGCAGGACAGGGTATAGCCATGAAGGATAGGCGGTTTGCTCAAATAATTTATAGGCGACATCGTCATAACCATTGTCGGATAATACCAAATTCAGGTAAGGCGTACCGATAAAGCCAGTGGTAAGCGTATAATTATGTTTCTTGATATTCTCTACCAGATGCCGGATCGCCAAGGGTTTGTTTTTCTCATTGAACAGATCGAACTGGAGAGGAACCACGTATGAGTCTGCGTATCCACGATCTTCGCCTCGGTAGCCGCCGTTCCGGGCCACATACCTACTTGCGAATCCTTGCCAAAGATAGATTCCACCGTCGGGGCGAACGTGCGTCCTTCCTCGTTTACGAACAAGTCGTTAAAGGACCTCTTCACGTTCTCGTAGAAAGTACGGAAACGCCTTTGGTCCGCATCCTTCCCTAAACGTTTCGCTACCTGCTCCATAATCAAAGCGTCGTAGGCGGAATAAGCGGTGTTCGTCAACATGGAATTCGTCGGCTCGATAGCCAGCCAATCGCCGAAACCACCGAAGGGCTGTACATAGCGTACGGCACGACGCTCCAAATAATCCATATAAGCGACCATGGAAGCGTAATGTTGCTCCAGAATACGCACGTCTCCGTATTGTTGATACATTTGCCACGGTACGATCACGCCGGCTTCCATCCATCCCATGGCACCTCCGCCATCCTCCGCGCGTGAGGCGGGAAACCGACCACGGTATATAGTTC
>ENA-OQCK01000205-OQCK01000205.1-human-gut-metagenome-genome-assembly--contig:-NODE-205-length-35273-cov-2.888437_pt1 | contig 35273 bp, 43 predicted proteins | sample MGYA00242498_ERZ504578 | MGnify/ENA primary metagenome ERZ504578 (study PRJEB26092, sample SAMD00036229) | human gut metagenome | host: Homo sapiens | study: EMG produced TPA metagenomics assembly of...
TCCAGAGAATGGATACAGAAAAGAAAAGAAGACTTTGATCACTGAAAAAAGACAGAAAGAATAGAGAAATGGTAAAGTGTGCACGAACACATGAAAATATTCAGTGTATATAAAAGCAAATAGAATGGTAAAAAAGAAATTGGTAATCAATTAGATGTTAACTGATTACCAATTCTGGGAATGTTATTTTTCCCATTTTTCTTTTGCTTTTCCAGCGACTTTATCAGCTTCTGCTGCCACTTTATCAGCTATTTCAGCTCCGGTTTCTACCGCTTTCAATCCAAGATTCATTGCTTTCTTCTCTGCACAAGCTGCTGCCACCTCAGCATCACGACCAATGCGGTGGATAGCGTCATAAATTTCACTTTCCAGTTGTTTAGCTTTTGCTGTACGTGAAAGACGATAAACAACAGCACCAAGGATAGAACCTATTCCGAGTCCAATCCAGAAATTTCCATGTCTACATTCCATAATTAAGTTCAGTTTTTTTAGATTAAAAATAAATTATATAAAATACCTATTTGGATTTTGAGAATAAAGAAGCAATCCATAATACAAGAATAGCCCCCACTGTAGAAGTTATCAAACTTCCTATCAATCCCGAGGCTGCAAGTCCGAAAAGGCAAATACCCAACCGCCTAATACACCTCCTAGAATACCAAGTAATAAATTTATTACAAGACCAAAACCTCCGCCGCGCATAATTTTGCCTGCAAGAATCCGGCCACAATACCAATAATAATATACCAAATAAAGCTCATATCATCCTCCTTTTTATTTAACAACAGCAGGTGTGGCGAATGGTTCAGTCAGTCAAAAATGAATTAACGACAATTTACAATCCTTAGTTCTAGGGTTTTATTATCAGAGACTATTCTCTTGAAGTAAAAAAAGGGTCTGCCAAAGAAATGACTTCACAATATCCGAACAAACTATCTTTATACCCTGCTCGGCAGTCTTATCCGCTTCAATCGAGGACAGACAACCTTTAAAAGAATCTATCGCCAGCACTACTTTCTTCATATCATATAGAATTAATCGTAGCAAATATATTGAGAAACGGGAAGTTTGCGTACCTTTGCAGCCAATTTTTCAGGAACATCTCTAAAGAACAGGTATTATGGTACAGAATCAGGAACAACCCGTAGGAAAAATTACATTCTCCATTTTAATCGCATTGAGTCTCTCACATTGCCTCAATGACCTTTTACAATCGGTTTTATCGGCCTCTTATCCTCTATTCAAAGATGACTTAGGACTTAGTTTCGCTCAAATCGGACTGATAACATTGGTTTATCAACTTTCAGCTTCGGTTTTTCAGCCGATTACGGGAATTATCTTTGATAAATATCCCGTCGCGTGGTCATTGCCTATCGGAATGAGCTTCACTATGATAGGCTGATAAACTTAGCTTTTTCTGATAATCTTTATTGGATATTATTGTCTGTATTCTTAATCGGAATCGGTTCTTCCGTATTGCACCCGGAAGCCTCGCGCATCACATTCCTTGCTTCGGGCGGGAAACGCGGATTGGCACAGTCACTCTTTCAGGTGGGTGGTAATTTTGGCGGTTCATTAGGCCCTTTACTAGTAGCTTTACTGGTAGCTCCCTATGGAAGACAACACCTTCTTATATTCGCATTTGTCGCATTGGCAGCAATTGCCGTCATGTATCCGATATGTAAATGGTATAAGTCTTATCTCAATCGGATGAAGGCTCAGACGGTCAGCATCAGAAAGCCGGTCCACCTCCCTTTACCTATGGATAAAACAGCTATTTCTATCGGTATATTATTGATATTGATTTTCTCAAAATATATCTATATGGCAAGTCTGACCAGTTATTATACATTTTATCTGATTCACAAATTCAATGTTACGGTACAGGAATCACAGCTATATTTATTCATATTCTTAGTTGCTACCGCTATCGGGACATTGATTGGCGGTCCTGTGGGCGACCGTGTCGGTAGAAAATATGTTATTTGGGCCTCAATTTTGGGAGCTGCCCCGTTCAGTTTATTAATGCCTCACGCTAATCTGGTATGGACTATTATTCTTAGTTTCTGCGTAGGATTGATGCTTTCTTCCGCTTTTCCCGCCATATTACTTTATGCACAAGAGTTGCTTCCGACCAAGCTCGGATTAATATCAGGACTGTTCTTTGGATTTGCTTTCGGAGTTGCCGGCGTTGCATCGGCTGTGCTTGGCAACTTAGCGGATAAGACGAGCATTGAGTATGTTTACAATATCTGTGCTTATATGCCGTTGCTGGGATTAGTCACGTTCTTTCTGCCTAATTTGAAGAAACAGAAAATATAAAATAATATCCTCAATATAGAAAATAGTCGGCACGCATCCTCACGATGCATGCGACTCACAAGTTAAGGTCAAAGTCAAAAAATTAAGAGAGCTATTTATATGTTAGGATTAGCATTAATTTCTTTTTGCGGGATAGCATACAAATAATAAGTGCTATTTACTATAAACGGCTTTCCGTTCGGGAAGTTAAGAAACCAATGTCCCAATGGATTACGTTTGGCAAAGCTACCATCTTCCTGCCAACAGTCTACTTCCATTTTTTGTTCATCTTCCGACAAGGCTGTACGCTCCACAGCTTTTTGTGTACGAAGTATATCTGTAATACCAAATCCTTCTCCCCAAAGTTCGCGGCGACGTTCCATCAGAATCTCATTGATTACATCTTCCTGTGATTTTCCCGTTACCTCATAATCCCCTACTCCACGGGCATTACGCAACGTGTTCAAGGGTGCAACAGCCTGCGCCAACGCCACGCCATCGCGTACTTTTGCTTCAGCTTCTATCAAATACATTTCAGCAGCACGCATCAAGACCAAGTCAGCCGTATCATCTGCACGCATATGGAATTTCTTATATCCCAAATATCCTTCACGCATCCACTGAAACAAAGGCAAACGAATATCACCTCGGTAAGGTAATCTTTTAAATGATGGAATCAGGCCATAAACTGCTAATAAGCTCCGACGTATGTGGCATCCAAATAATAGAAGTTATAGCTGGCGTCCGATTGGGAAGGTATTTGAGGGAATCCCCATATCCATTCCTTATTGGATATATTATTAAAACCTTCGTACTCGGCAGTAGTTGTCATCAATGTATAGCCTGCACGAGCGGCTTCAGCAACTTTTGCAGCTTCTTTCCACTGTCCGGTCAGCAAGTAGGCACGAGCCAGAAGGCCGTTGACGACTGCTACATTCGGCTTGAACTTCTGGTTATCACCACTGCGAACATAGTTTTTCAAATAATCCTGCGCCAAGTTCAAATCGTCAAAAATACGCTGGTAAACCTGTGCCACTGTCGATTTTCCTTTCGGTACCGTCTCATTATTACTCGGTTCGGTATAAATAGGAACACAAGGTGCATCCTTATCCTTCAAATAGGTAAATTGATAATGCTGTACCAAATGCAAATAGCAGAAAGCACGCAATGCCAATGCTTGTCCCTGTACCTGTCGGAGTTCTTCCGAATCCCCCTTGATAGAAATGGCAGTATTACAATTATCTATCGTTTTATATATCAGATACCAAGCAAACTCTGTTCTACTGTTCGAAGAAAGTGCTATATCATTAACTGATACGAAGAATTAAAACCATATTTCGGACGGGAAACAACATCACTTGCCATCATATCATCCAGACACTGAAGTGCCCGATAACCAATATTGGCATAGGTACTTGAATAATCGAACAGATTATACCAGGCACCATTTACAAGTGCTTCCGCATTTTCGGGTACAGATACCTTATCCGAACTTACCGCATCTGTGGGATCTGTATCCAAAAAGCTACTGCTACAGCTCGTTGCCAGAAAAAGACCGGCAACAGCTACAAGAATGGATTGTATTTTTATTTTTCTCATAATTTAGTCTGAATTTAGAAAGAAACATTGATACCTCCGGAAATGGTTCGCATAGCCGGATAACGGTAATAAGTAATACCGGTAATTCCCTGTTCAGGGTCCAGTCCTTGATTCCGATGAATGGTAAACAGATTATCTCCTTGCACATACACCTGCACACTGCTCAATGACAACTTACTGATCCACTGTTTGGGCAAGTTATAGGAAAGTGTCAGGTTTTTTAATCGCATATACGAATTATTCTGCAAGAAACGGGTAGAAGCCGAGTTCCAGTTATTAGAAGTAGTACTCAAGGCAGGAACATCTGTATAACGATTGTCGGGCGTCCATCTTCTTAGAATCTCCGTCGACCAGTCGCGTCCTTCCAAGCTACCATTGTGCAGAATCATCGTAATATCACGATTGTAGATATATCCACCGATACTATAGGCAAAGATGGCCGAAAGATCGAATCCTTTCCAGGAAAGAGACGTATTGAATCCGCCATACACTTCGGAAGAGACGACTTATTGACATAATAATAGTCAGCCGAACTATAATCGTTTGTTGTGACACGTCTTCCGGTCGGATTTTTATTTGCATCTTTCTCATCCATATACCACAGCGGATCTCCATTTTCCGGATCTACTCCTGCCCACTCTATCATGTAGAAATCGTAGACCGAACGGCCTACCTGCAACTTGTTCACGCCACTTCTCGGCATATCCTTCAAAGGAAGGTCCGTCACCTTATTCTTATAATGCGTCAGGTTCATTCCCAGTTCCATACCCAACCGTTCTGATTAATAATCGTTCCGTTAAGAACCATTTCAATACCCGTATTTTTTAACGCTCCCACGTTTTCGTCAATAGAGCCATATCCCAAAGAAGGAGCTATCGGACGCGAATAAAGCAAATCTTTCGAACGACGGGTAAAGAAGTCGAACGAACCGGAGAAACGGTTGTTAAACAGAGAAAAATCAATGCCGACATTAAAGTTCAGGTTCGTTTCCCATTTCAGATTTGGGGTTGCCATGCGGTCGGACACCAACGCATTTTCTCCCAAGTTGGAAACAATTGAATAAAGCCTTTGGCTTGCATAGTATGTACCCAGGTTGTCATTTCCTTGCGCACCATAACTCATCTTCAACGTCAGGGCAGAAAGCCAGTCTGAAGTGGAAGCCATAAAACTTTCCCGATCGACACGCCATGAAGCACCCAATGACCAGAAGTTTCCCCAACGAGTCTCCGGTGCAAAACGGGAAGAACCATCACGTCGATAAGAAGCAGAGAAGAAATATTTATTCCGGTAGTCATAGAGTAACTGGGTAAGATAACCTACCAAAGCATAATCAATACGATAACCCGAACCTCCTGTCAATTGCGAACCCACTACCAGTTCCGGCATATCAGGTTGCGCCATTTTAGAACGTGAAGCCGTCAGTTCATCATACCGATAAGAGTAAGACTCCATACCGGCAAGAACATTAAAATGATGTTCACCGATAGTCTTGTCATACGTGACAATATTATTCCATGTCCAGGAAAAGGTACGGGTATTCAACCGACTGACACCACCTCCGTTTTCCTTGGCAGGACCCAATTTCGGGTTCGTATAATCCAACGTATTGTAGTTTATCAAATCGAAATTGAAACTTGTCTTGAATTTCAATCCTTCAATAATCGTAGCTTCCAGAAAAGTACGACCGGAAACTTCATCTTTCATCCGCTCCGATTTGTCCAAAGGTAAAGTGGCGGGCAAGTTCCAGTTCGCCATAGAGCCTGAAGGACGGTAAGAGCCGAAATCGTAAATCCGGTTTCCGCTATCATCCAGTTTATAGCTTCCGTCGGCATTCATCTCATAAATCGGATAAAACCGGGCATTGTACGTCCTGCTGTAATTACATTGCTGGTTTTAGAGTCTGACGATACCGGATAATTCTGCATGGAGTGGGCGAAACTCAAATTGACGCCACCCTTCAACCAAGAAGTTATTTCACTGGTTATATTCGAACGAAGATTAAAACGCTGGTAACCGGATTCGAGTGCTATACCTTTGTCATTCAGGTATCCGGCGGAAAAGAAATACTGATTAGCTTTACCGCCACCGGAAACACTCAAATTCAATTCCGTACGGAGCGCCTGCTGTTCCATAGCGTCGCTCCAGTCAGAATCCCATAACGGACGGGCACCCGCTACCAATTTTCCGTCTGTACCGACAGGCTGTGCATACTGCGGACCATAAGGATTGGGACCTCCGCCCATTAATTTCGTTACCAAATCCTTGGAAGCCTGGGCAGCGGCAGTTGCGGAAGTATAATCCGAGCTTTTGGCATACTGATTGCGCAGCGCTTCCCAATACAATTCAAAGTACTGATTCGTGCTGACACGGTCGTAATCACGGACAGCACGATTGGAACCTCCTAAAGACGCTTTCACTTTTACCGTCGCCTTCGAGTCCTGTTGTCCCTGCTTGGTAGTAATGATAATCACACCATTCGCACCACGCGAACCATACAAGGCAGCCGATGCGGCATCTTTCAGGACAGTCATTGAAGATATATCATCGGGATTGATAGAATTGACACTACCATCGAACGGAACACCGTCCACCACATACAGCGGAGCACTGGAAGCATTAATAGAGCCGATACCACGAATACGGATTTCCGCATCCGTTCCCGGCTGACCGCTTGCCGCACTTGCCTGTACACCGGATACAGTGCCTTCCAATACACGTGATACGCTGGAAGTCTGCAACTTCTCAATCTCGCCTGCCTTCATTGTCGAAGCAGCCCCGGTAAAGCTATATTTCTTGGCGGTAGCATAGGCTACTACCATTACTTCTTCTAGTTCCTTACTTTCGGAGTCCAGCGTCACGTTAATCACATTCCGGTTATTGACCGGTTGTTCCACTGTTTTCATTCCTACAAAGCGGAAAACTAACGTACCGTTGACGGGAGCTTCAATAGAGTAATTTCCATCAATATCGGTAATCGTACCGGAAGAAGCCCCTTTCAGTTGTACGGAAACACCGGGCAGCGGTTCCCCTTCGGAAGTTACTGTCCCCGTCACGCGTCCTGTTGTGTATTTGCATATATACTTCCTGCAAAAAACAGAAAAAACGCTGCTAATAAATGTAAATAGATTCTCATAATTTTGTGGCTTAATATTTATTTGCTTGCCGTAATTAACAGTATAGAGAAGTTTTTTGTTTAGGAAACGAAACATTTTTTAGATGATTGTTAGCATAAATCAGCGAAAGATAGTACTTTCGTGAAACGAACAACATCTATAACAGTAACGAAGAACCTTATGATGAAACGGCTTATTCTATCTTTCTTTCTGCTGCTGTCACTCTCTTTGCAGGCTCAAACTGAAAAGAGGGACAGTCTCATGAATGACAATATAGAAGCCGACTCACTCACATCCGTCCGACCGAGCGCCTTTAAAAGAGCCATCAAAAATTCATGAACTTCAGTGATTTCGATACGCTCTATATCAGTCCCAACCGATATAATTATGCGCTAATGGCCACTCATTTCAGCAACTTCGAATACTACTCGGTCAGTAGTGACCTGCCCCAACCTCAAAAGCTCAGTTTCTCCCCCAATCCACATAACAAAATCGGATTGTACTTTGGCTGGAGGTGGATTTTCCTGGGCTGGTCTGTTGATGTGGACGATATTTACAGGAAAACCAATCGAAAGAATAAAGGTACGGAGTTCGACCTAAGCCTTTACAGTTCCAAGCTGGGTGTAGATATTTTCTATCGTCGCACGGGAAACAATTATAAAATTCATAAAATCAGAGGATTCTATGACGAGATTCCTTCCAATTATTCCGAAAACTTCAATGGCCTGAAAGTAGATATCAAAGGCTTGAATTTATATTATATATTTAATAACCGGAAGTTTTCCTATCCGGCTGCTTTTAGCCAGTCAACCAACCAGCGTCGTAATGCAGGTACATTCATTGCAGGTTTTTCTATTTCAAAACACAACCTTGATTTTGATTATGAAGAATTACCCGAGTATATTCAAGAAAAGATGAATCCGGGTATGAAAGTCAATAAAATCAAATACACCAATGCCAATATCAGTTTCGGTTATGCCTACAACTGGGTATTTGCGCGTAATTGCCTGGCTTGTATCTCTCTCACCCCCGCCATTGCCTACAAGGCTTCCGACGTAGATGCGGAAACCCACGAAGGAAAACAATGGTACAGTAAATTCAACCTCGACTTTCTGATTCGCGCAGGCATTGTCTACAATAACGGAAAGTATTTTGTCGGTTCCTCCTTTGTTGGAAAAAACTATAATTATCATCGGAACAATTTCTCTTTGGACAACGGATTCGGCACACTTCAAGTGTATGCAGGCTTCAACTTCCATTTGCGCAAAGAATATAGGAAGAAGAAATAAAAATACATACATCAGAAATCTCTAACTTGCTTGCTTATCCAAAGAATCTTTGTACATTTGCCCCGTTCTTACCTTTAAAACAAGAACCAAATGAAGAAACAACGTCATATACAGACCACACGTACCCTTCTTTCCCGTTTCCGCTACTGGGGCAGGAAGAACTATGCTGCTTTTGCAAGTATGGGACGTGAATTCCAAATCGGTCATCTGCATACCAATGTGGTGGACGTTGCCCTTCGCAAGCAAAATGCTGCACAAACTATCCCTTATCATACATTTATGACACTTCAAGAAATCAAAGACCAAGTGTTGGCAGGCATTGACATATCGCCCGACCAAGCCGCTTGGCTGGCCAATATGGCTGACAGCGAGGCGCTCTATGCCGCCGCGCACGAGATTACCGTCGCACGTGCTTCACACGAATTCGACATGTGTCTATCATTAATGCCAAGTCCGGCAGATGTCCGGAGAACTGCAAATGGTGTGCACAATCCTCTCACTACAAGACGCAAGCCGAAGTCTACGACCTCCTTCCCGCTAAAGAATGTCTCCGACAGGCTAAATACAACGAAACCCAAGACGTCAACCGTTTCTCCCTCGTCACTAGCGGGCGAAAACCTTCTTCCAGACAGATAACCCAACTTTGTGATACTGTTCGCCATATACGACGACACTCGTCGATTCAGCTTTGCGCTTCCTTAGGACTACTTGACGAAAACGAATTGCATGCATTACACGATGCCGGAATTACCCGCTATCATTGCAACCTGGAAACTGCACCTTCCTATTTCCCGAAACTGTGCTCCACACATACGCAAGAGCAGAAACTGGCTACCCTCAATGCTGCCCGCCGTGTAGGTATGGATATTTGCTGCGGCGGTATCATTGGCATGGGAGAAACAATGGAACAACGGATTGAATTCGCTTTTACGCTGAAAGCACTGAATGTCCAATCCATACCTATCAACCTGCTGAGTCCGATACCCGGAACGCCGTTGGAGAACGAAAAGCCTTTGAGTGAAGAAAAAGTTCTCAGAACAATTGCCTTGTTCCGTTTCATTAACCCAACTGCTTTCCTGCGTTTTGCCGGAGGACGTTCACAACTATCTTCCGAAGCTATGAGCAAAGCGTTATACATTGGTATTAATTCCGCCATTGTAGGTGATTTACTCACTACACTCGGTTCCAAAGTCTCGGAAGACAAGCAAATGATCCTGAAAGAAGGGTATCAGTTTGCCGGCTCTCAATTCGACCGGGAACATCTATGGCACCCATATACATCCACCACCGATCCGCTACCTGTATACAAAGTAAAACGGGCGGACGGAGCCACTATCACCCTCGAAAACGGACGAACACTCATCGAAGGGATGTCATCCTGGTGGTGTGCAGTGCATGGATACAATCACCCGGCATTGAATCAGGCTGCCAAAGACCAATTGGATAAAATGTCTCATGTAATGTTCGGAGGATTGACACATGACCCTGCCATTGAACTGGGTAAATTACTATTACCTTTAGTACCACCCTCCATGCAGAAAATCTTCTATGCAGATTCCGGTTCGGTAGCGGTGGAAGTGGCTCTGAAAATGGCTGTACAATATTGGTATGCAGCCGGAAAACCGGATAAAAATAACTTTGTGACTATCCGTTCCGGATATCACGGCGACACATGGAATGCCATGTCCGTATGTGATCCTGTAACGGGAATGCACAGCCTTTTCGGTGCGTCACTTCCTGTCCGTTATTTTGTTCCGGCTCCTTTATCGCGTTTCGACGGTGAATGGAATCCTCAGGACATCGAACCGCTACGAAAAACAATAGAAAAACATTCGGAGGAACTAGCAGCGCTCATTCTTGAGCCTATTGTCCAAGGAGCAGGCGGTATGTGGTTCTATCATCCACAATATCTTCGCGAAGCGGAAAAGCTTTGTAAAGAGCATGGACTTCTTTTAATCTTTGATGAGATTGCAACTGGATTCGGACGTACCGGCAAACTTTTTGCCTGGGAATATGCCGGAGTAGAGCCAGATATCATGTGTATCGGGAAAGCATTGACAGGTGGATATATGACACTTTCTGCCGTATTGGCTAGTAATCATGTGGCAGATACTATCTCCAATCATACACCGGGAGCTTCATGCACGGTCCTACCTTCATGGGAAATCCGCTCGCTTGCGCGGTGGCTTGCGCGTCTGTCCGGTTATTACTCCAATCCGGCTGGCAGGAGAATGTGAAACGAATCGAAACACAATTAAAAGAAGAACTGGCACCTGCCCGGGAACTTCCACAAGTAGCCGATGTAAGGATATTAGGGGCAATCGGAGTAATTGAAATGAAGCGTCCGGTAAATATGGCATTTATGCAACGCCGTTTTGTGGAAGAAGGAATTTGGGTACGCCCGTTCGGAAAGCTCGTCTATCTGATGCCCCCCTTTATCATCACTCCCGAACAACTAAGCAAACTAACGACCGGATTACTCAAGGTAATCAGTGGAGAACGTAATAAAATATACATCAATAACTTATGATATCAGACCATATAAACCAAGAACTTCTTACTCTAAAGGAAAAGAAGAATTATCGCTCTCTCCCACCCCTCATCCACGACGGGCGGAATGTAATTCTGAACGGGCAACGGATGGTGAACCTGTCTTCCAATGATTATCTCGGACTGGCTAATAACATATCGCTGAGAAAGGAATTCCTAAAGACAATAACTCCTGAAACATTCCTGCCTACCTCTTCTTCTTCCCGATTGCTTACAGGCAATTTTACCGATTATCAAGAACTGGAACAACAACTGGCAGCCATGTTCGGAACAGAAAGCGCACTTATATTCAATAGTGGTTATCATGCCAATACAGGGATTCTTCCTGCCGTCAGCAATGCTCAGACATTAATTCTTGCAGACAAACTGGTACACGCCAGTTTGATAGACGGAATCAGGTTGTCATCTGCGAAATGTATCCGGTATCGCCATAATGACTTATCCCAGTTACAGCGATTGATTTCCGAGAATCACAATGCGTATGAGCAAATCATTATTGTCACTGAAAGTATCTTCAGCATGGACGGTGATGAAGCCGACCTTCATGCCCTTGTCCAATTAAAAAAAAGTTATTCCAATATTCTTCTTTACGTGGACGAAGCCCATGCTTTCGGTGTACGGGGAGACAACGGATTAGGATGTGCTGAAGAACAAAATTGCATCAACGATATAGACTTTCTGGTAGGAACATTCGGGAAAGCAATAGCCTCAGCAGGAGCTTACATTGCCTGCCGACAAGTTATCCGGGAATATCTAATCAACAAGATGCGCACGTTTATATTCACAACAGCCTTCCACCCATTAATATTCAATGGACCTCGTGGATACTAGAACAACTACCCTCTCTCCAAGAGAAAAGGACTCATTTGTTACGGATCAGCAACAAACTAAAGACTGCACTTGTCGACAAGGATATAACTGTCCTTCGGTAAGCCATATTGTCCCTATGATTGTAGGGGCAAGTGAAAACACTATATGTAAAGCAGAAGAAATCCAACGCAAAGGATTCTATGCATTGCCGGTACGTCCGCCTACGGTTCCTGAAGGGACTTCACGCATCCGCTTCTCATTAACAGCGGACATCACCGAACACGAAATCGACCAACTTATAAAATTGATAAACGGATGAAACAGCATTTTATCATAAAAAATAATCAAAAGCATCTATTGCTTTTCTTCGCAGGTTGGGGAATGGATGAACTCCATTTTTGCAAATCCGCCCGACCAATAAGGATTGGCTGATTTGTTATGATTATCGTTCATTAGAGTTCGATGCCATCATCTTGCAAGAGTATTCCGAAATTACCCTCATTGCCTGGTCCATGGGAGTATGGGCAGCTTCTCAGATAATGAAACAATATCCATCCCTGCCCCTCTCCCAAAGTATCGCTATCAATGGCACCCCTTATCCTATACATGAAACGAAAGGGATCACTCCTGCCATTTTCGAAGGGACATTGCAAGGTTTGAACGAACAATCCTTGCAAAAATTTCAAAGACGGATGTGTGGTTCAACAGCCGGTTACAAAACTTTTCAGACAGTAGCTCCCCAACGTTCCATTGAAGAACTCAAGGAAGAACTTGCTGCCATACAAAAGCAATACTTATCATTACCACCTTCGGACTTTGCATGGCAAAAAGCCATCATAGGAAAGAACGACCATATCTTCCTGCCGGATAGCCAATGGCTGGCATGGAGAAACAAAGTGGATTCTCTTGAGTATACAGAAGCCGCCCACTATCAACAAGAACTTTTTGATAACGTAATCATGCATATCAACTAATTATTGATTTATGGATAAACAACTAATTTCAAAACGTTTCTCTAAAGCCATTGCTACCTATCCGCAGGAAGCAAACGTACAGCGGCAGATTGCAGATAAAATGATTCACCTGCTTACAAAACATATATCCTTCCCCTGTTCTAAAGTAATTGAGTTCGGATGCGGTACGGGCATTTATTCCCGTATGCTGCTCCAGGCTCTACGACCGGAAGAATTATTCCTGAACGACCTTTGCCCGGAGATGAAATACTGCTGTGAGGATATACTAAGAAAAGAGCAAGTATCCTTTCTTCCGGGAGATGCAGAAATCGTTCCTTTCCCTACTGGAAGCACATTGATAACTTCCTGTTCCGCATTGCAATGGTTCGAATCTCCCGAAAACTTTTTCAAAAGATGCAATGCTTTGCTCAATAAACAAGGCTATTTCGCTTTCAGCACTTTCGGGAAAGAGAATATGAAAGAGATACGAGAGCTAACAGGAAGCGGACTCCCTTATCGTTCACGGGAAGAACTTGTAACAGCCCTGTCAACTCACTTTGACATACTCCATTCGGAAGAAGAACTTATTTCTCTTTCGTTTGATAATCCCATAAAAGTACTTTATCATTTGAAGCAGACAGGAGTAACAGGAGTAACCGGCACATCTTCCCAACAACTGCGGACACGCCGTGACTTGCAGTTATTCAGTGAACGTTACACACAAGAATTTACTCAGGGCACTTCAGTATCCCTGACTTACCACCCCATTTATATTATCGCAAAAAAGAAAAAAAGTATGAAACAGAATGTATATTTCGTAAGCGGCATCGACACCGATGCCGGTAAGAGCTACGCCACCGGATTTCTAGCTCGTGAATGGAACAAGAACGGACAACGTACCATCACTCAAAAATTCATCCAGACAGGAACGTCGGTCATTCCGAGGATATTGACTTGCATCGTCATATTATGGGAATCCCCTTTACAGAAGAAGACAAGGAAGGACTCACTATGCCGGAAATATTCTCCTATCCTGCCTCTCCGCACCTCGCTTCCCAACTGGATAACCGTCCCATTGACTTCGGTAAAATCAAACGTGCTACGGAAGAATTGAGTGAACGATATGATTATGTCCTACTCGAAGGCGCAGGCGGTTTAATGGTTCCATTAACTACGGAACTTCTGACAATAGACTACATTGCCCAAGAGAATTATCCTCTTATTTTTGTTACTTTCGGGAAATTGGGAAGCATCAATCACACCCTTTTAAGCCTTGAGGCCATACAAAAGCGTGATATTGTACTGGATACGGTACTTTACAATATGTATCCACCCAAAGATAAACGATTCAGAATGATACGATGAACTTCATTCAAAACTGGTTGAAGAAGTATTTTCCGAACACGAAGTTTATATTGATTCCGGAAATAAAAGACTTATGACTTCAAAAGACTAGCCTCACTATTTAGCAGGCTAGTCTTTTGTTTCTACAGACCACTTATTCGATTACCATGATGCGGTCATTCAGCCCAACCTTCATATTATCTTCTATGAACACTTCTTTCACAACGCCGTCGGTCACCGCACGAATCTCATTTTCCATTTTCATGGCTACCAACACACAGAGCGGATCGCCGCGTTTCACGCTATCACCCTTCTTTACGTATGTTTTCAGGATCACTCCCGCATAGGAGCCTGAACACCTGACGTCCCACAGCTTCCGCCCCGCTACGGGCATTGTGTATCTTTTCCATTTCTCCCTGCAACTCAATCTGATAAAACTCCCCCTTATTCATTATAGTATATGAATTATTGGAAGAAGGAGAAATCTGTACTCCATGTGAATGATGGTCGATGATGATTGAATGGATAGAGTCACCCCCCATATTGTAATCGACCTCATATACCTTGCCATTGACTGCAATCTTCTTGATTGGCCCATCTTCCAGAATTTCCACCTTATATTCACTATCCGGCATATCCTGAAGTTTGGCATAATATGTAGCCAGTGTTGTACCCATAAGCTATTTCTTTAGTTTTTAGTTTAATAATTATTGGCTGTCATTTGCAACTTACCGTAATATTTCCAGAGCGACTCTCCCACTACCGGAAGCGTCGTTGCACGCGAGGCGGCCTCCTTCTCCCGTTCGTAATGCCTTACTGCGGCAGCTATGACGGCCACCGTCGGATCAGTATTCTGCCGGCGTTTCAAATCTTCCTTATCGAAGCGTGTATCAATAAAAGTAGTATCATACTTTCCTTCCAGAAATGCCGCATTCTTCAATACACGCTGATGGAAAGGAATCGTCGTCTTGATACCCAAAATCTTATATTCGCGCAACGCACGCGCCATATTCGAAATAGCCGATTCGCGGGTACGTCCCCAGCAACAGAGTTTTGCAATCATCGGATCATAATGCAGCGAAACTTCAAATCCGGCATAAGCCGCACTATCCAGACGCAGGTTACGTCCTTCGGGAGCCTCACGAACCGTAATCACGCCGGGAGAAGGCATAAAGTTATTTTCCGGATCCTCCGCATAAATACGGCATTCAATAGCAACTCCGCTAAACTTTATATCATCCTGTTTATAAGGCAGAGGATTGCCCGCAGCCACGGTTATCATATCACGTACCAGATCGACACCGGTGCATTCTTCCGTCACCGGATGTTCCACCTGCAAACGGGTATTCATTTCAAGGAAGTAGAAATTCTGATCCTTATCCATCATAAATTCCAGGGTTCCGGCACTATAATAACCGATTCTCTTACAGGCTTCCACAGCAACCTTCAGCATTTTCTTCCGGGTATCTTCCTTTACAAAGGGAGACGGAGATTCCTCAATCACCTTCTGATTCCGTCGTTGGATAGAACATTCACGCTCTCCCAGATGAACGACATTACCATATTTATCCCCCATAATCTGTACCTCAATATGATGTGGGTTTTCTATATATTTTTCGATATAGACAGCGTCATTACCAAACGAAGTCCCGGCTTCAGATTGAGACAGACGGAGAGCCGCCTCCACTTCCTCTTCGGAGCGTACCAGACGCATCCCCTTTCCTCCACCTCCGGCAAGTGCTTTCAGCATGATAGGATAACCGACTTCCTTAGCCACCTTTTTCACTTCCTCGATTCCCTGCACAGGCGCTTCCGTTCCGGGCACAATAGGAAGTCCTGCTTCACGCATAATTTTACGGGCTTCCGTCTTGATTCCCATTTTAGCTATTATGTCGCACCCGGACCAATAAAAATCACTCCTTCTTCTTCGCAACGACGAGCAAAATCCGCATTTTCCGACAAGAATCCGTATCCCGGATGAATGGCGGCTCCGGTCTTTTTGGCAATGGACAATATAAGTTCCGGCTTCAGATAGGAAGTATCTTCGGGTGATTCGGAGATACAATAGGCTTCTTCGGCATAACGGACGTGCAAAGCTCCCCGATCTACATGTATATACAGCTACCGTTGAAATATTCATCACCCGGCACGTACGAAAGATGCGCATGGCTATTTCACCACGATTAGCTACTAATATTTTCTTTATCATAATCTTTTTCTTTTTAATGAATACTCTCTCCATTCTCAACTCTCCACTTCTTAAAGCGGAATATTCGAATGCTTCCGGGGTGGATTGGACTGCCGCTTGTTGGCAAGCATCTCGAAGCTGCGAATCAGGCGCAAACGGGTCATTGCCGGATCAATCACTTCATCTACATATCCCAGTTCTGCCGCACGGTATGGATTCGCGAACTTTTCCCGATAGTCGTCCTGAAGTTCTTTCCGCTTCTCTGCGGGAGCCTGCGACTTTTCTATTTCTTTCTTGAAAGGATGTTTACTGCTCCGTCCGGTCCCATTACTGCAATCTCGGCAGTGGGATAAGCCAGGTTCACATCACCACGGATATGTTTGGAACTCATGACGTCATAAGCTCCTCCGTATGCCTTACGGGTGATAACCGTAACTTTCGGAACGGTAGCCTCACAATAAGCATACAGCAACTTCGCCCCGTTACGAATAATACCGCCGTATTCCTGATCTACTCCCGGAAGGAATCCCGGCACATCCACCAATGTCAGCAAAGGTATATTGAAAGCGTCGCAGAAACGGACGAAACGGGCAGCCTTGACAGATGCATTAATATCCAAAGTCCCTGCCAGTACCAACGGCTGGTTAGCAACGACTCCCACCGTCTTTCCGTTCAGACGGATATAACCGGTAACAATATTCGCCGCAAATTCCGCCTGAAGTTCGAAGAAACTGTTATCGTCAGCCACGGCCTCAATCATTTCCTTTATATCATAAGGTTGGTTCGGATTCGTAGGAACCAAGTTAGAAAGTTCCGGAGTCAAGCGAGTGGGCGAATCGCTCGTTGCTACAAACGGAGGTTCCTCCATATTATTTCCCGGCAGATAAGAAATCAGTTCGCGGATATAGTTGATACATTCAATATCATTTTCTGCGGAAAGATGAGCCACGCCGGATTTGGTCATGTGCACGCCTACTCCACCCAGATCTTCCTTGCTCACCTCCTCCTGTGTCACACTTTTCACGACATCAGGGCCGGTAATAAACATATAGCCGGAATTTTTTACCATGAGAATAAAGTCAGTCAGTGCAGGTGAATAAACAGCTCCCCCGGCACAAGGTCCCATAATCGCACTTATCTGCGGAATCACTCCCGACGCCATAGAGTTGCGCAAGAATATTTCGGCATATCCTGCCAGAGAACGGACACCTTCCTGAATACGCGCACCTCCCGAATCATTCAGTCCGATGATAGGTGCCCCCATTTGCATCGCCATATCCATCACCTTGCAGATTTTCTTGGCATGTGTTTCTGAAAGAGCTCCTCCGAACACGGTAAAATCCTGTGCAAAGACATAAACCAGGCGCTTGCCGATCATGCCATAACCGGTGACAACTCCGTCTCCTGCAAACTTCTGCTTCTCCATACCGAAATCGGTACAACGGTGAGTAACCAACTTGTCCAGTTCGATAAACGAACCTTTTTCCAAAAGTAATTCGATACGTTCGCGGGCGTGAGTTTGCCCACGGAATGTTGTTTTTCAATACGTGCGTCGCCGCCGCCTTTTTCTGCTTTCCTGTTCAGTTCTTCCAGGTTCTTGATAGCTCTTTCATAGGCTCTATTAATTTAAATTGTATGTGTGTAAAAATAAGCAGTAATAAATAGAATCATTGTCATATTGATTACACAAAGGTATTTTATATAATGAACGCACGACATCCCGAAAATGTTAGCATTTATGCCTTTAAACATCTTTATTTATTCTTCAAGGCATCATTTTTTTTGCAGACGGAGACAACAAACACCCGTTCTTTACTGTTTATCGCGTATCATTTTTAATAAAATCTAGACCCTAACAAAATGAGAACAATTAAATTTTTACTAGCAGCCGGTTTCCTGCTCATGTCCGGTACAAGCATTTATGCGCAAGTACAACGGAACGAAGCCTATCTACCTAAATTCGCTATCAAGACCAATGCCCTCTATTGGGCAACCTCCACGCCCAACCTCGGCTTCGAAGTGGGACTGGCAAAGAAACTCACCCTCGACATATCGGGTAATTACAACCCGTGGAAATTCGGAGATGACCGCCAGATTAAACATTGGCTTGTTCAGCCGGAACTGCGTTACTGGCTTTGCGAACGTTTCAACGGAAGTTTCTTCGGTCTGCACGGACATTACGGAGAAATGAATGTCAGCAACCTGAATATCTTCGGAATGGGGCACGACCGTTACGACGGGAATGTATACGGAGCGGGTATCTCTTATGGTTATCAATGGATAATAAGCAAACGTTGGAGCATGGAGGCCACCATAGGCGTCGGATATGCCCACCTGAAATATGATAAATACGCCCGTGGCGACGGAGGAGAGAAGCTGGGACATAACAACCGCAATTACTTCGGTCCAACCAAAGTCGGTTTAAGCTTCATTTATATCATCAAATAATCGAACCTTCCAAAAACTTACAAAGATGAAAAGAAAACTTATCTATCTATTTATAGCCTTTGCCGCCGCAATATTGCCGGCACATGCACAGAAATTTCTGAATGATGAACTCACTCTCTCCAATGTATCGTTATGGCAACAAGGTAACTCGCTCTATGTCGGAATGACTTTTGACATGAGCAAACTGACAATAGGCTCCACCCGAAGCCTCAGCCTGATTCCTTTATTGACAGACGGACAGCACAACGTCCCCCTGCAAGAAATTATCGTCAACGGTAAAAGACGCGAAAAGGCCTATATCCGCGGACTAGCCATTACCAAACAGGAACCGACTGCTCTTATCGTCCCTTATAACAAACGGGAGACTTTTAATTATACGCAGATCATTCCATATAAGCCTTGGATGAGCAACGCCTCCTTACAGCTCGTAGAGAATTTATGCGGCTGTGGCAATTATCAGGAGATGAACGCGCAAGAATTAATCACCAACGACGTATCTACCGAAGCCAAACGGTTAAGTGCCATGTCTCCTTTCGTCGCCTATATCCAGCCTACGGTAGAAGTTGTGAAAAACCGTAGCGAACAATATGAAGCTCATCTGGATTTCCCGGTCAACAAATCAGTTATCCTTACCGACTTTATGAATAATCATACCGAACTGGTGAATATTCATTCCATGTTCGACAAGATTCAGAATGATAAGAACTTGACTATAAAAGGAATCGGAATCGAAGGTTTCGCCTCTCCCGAAGGACCGCTGGCCTTCAATGAACAGCTTTCCAAGAAACGTGCGGAAGCCTTGAAAGATTATCTGGTCAAGAATGAGAAGTTTCTTCCAAACTTTATAAAGTGACTTTCGGCGGCGAAAACTGGGACGGACTGGTGAAAGCTTTAAAGTCCTCGTCCATGAAAGACAAGGAAACTTTCCTGAATATTATCAAAAATACGACTGATGACGCCCAACGGAAACAGGAAATCATGCGTGTGGGCGGTGGAGCTCCCTATCGTAGTATGCTCAAGGAAATCTATCCGGGATTGCGTAAGGTGAATTGTAAGATCGACTATACCGTCGTCAATTTCGACGTAGAACAGGGACGCATCATCATTCGTGAGAATCCGAAGTATTTGAGCCTGAATGAAATGTATCAGGTAGCCAACAGTTATCCGAAAGGTAGCAAAGATTTCGTGAATGTATTCGATATCGCAGTACGTATGTATCCTACCGACCAGGTAGCCAACCTGAATGCCGCCGCCGTCGCCTTATCACAGAAAGACTTGAATACAGCCGTGAAATATATGGAAAAAGCAGACCACACAACTGCCGAATTTATGAACAATACCGGAGTTTACAATTTCCTGAACGGAGATATCCAACGTGCTATGCCGCATTCGAACAAGCTGCCAAATTAGGTAACGAAGCAGCTCAGGCGAACCTGAAACAGTTACAGCAAATATTAAATGTGAAGATGAAATAAATAGAAAAATCTATTTGCCGCATCGACCCAAGTGAGACGTTTGTTTGTTATACTCATAACAAATGAACGTCTTACTTTTTAAAACCAGACTATTATGACCTTGATTCTTGCTATCATTCCGGTACTATTATTAATCATATTAATGGCATTCTTCAAAATGCCGGGCGACAAAAGTAGTATTATTTCCTTAGTGGTAACCATGCTGATTGCACTTTTCGGCTTCACCTTTTCTGTGGACAATCTGTTTTATTCCTTTCTATACGGAGCGTTAAAAGCTGTCTCCCCTATTTTAATCATTATACTAATGGCTATTTTCAGCTACAACGTATTGCTGAAAACAGAAAAAATGGAGACTATAAAGCAACAGTTCGCTTCCATTTCCACCGATAAGAGTATTCAGGTATTGTTATTGACTTGGGGATTCGGCGGATTGCTGGAAGCGATGGCGGGATTCGGAACGGCAGTTGCTATTCCGGCAGCGATTCTTATCAGCCTGGGGTTCAAGCCGATATTCTCGGCTACGGTCAGCTTGATAGCGAATAGTGTGGCTACTGCTTTCGGAGCTATCGGAACGCCGGTGCTCGTACTGGCAAAGGAGACGAATCTGGATGTTCTGAACCTTAGTACCAATGTCGTATTGCAATTATCAGTCCTCATGTTCCTTATTCCGTTTGTATTGCTTTTCCTTACCGACCCCAAACTGAAATCACTCCCCAAAAATCTGTTCTTGGCTTTATTGGTAGGCAGTGTTTCTTTAATCAGCCAATACCTCGCAGCCAGATATATGGGAGCGGAATCTCCGGCTATCATCGGAAGCATCCTGTCTATCATCGTCATCGTCCTTTATGGCAAACTGACTGCATCCAAAGAAGAAAAGGCACGGAAAAGCTCGTTGAAGACGAAAGATATTCTGAATGCATGGAGTATTTATCTGCTTATTCTCGTCCTTATTATTCTTACAAGCCCACTATTCCCGGGATTGCGCCATACATTGGAAAATAACTGGATAACGAAAATCAGTCTACCTATCAATGCTTCTACCGTAAATTACACTATTTCATGGCTGACTCATGCGGGAGTATTGCTTTTCGTGGGTACTTTTATCGGCGGATTGATACAGGGAGCAAAAGTAAAGGACTTGTTCACCGTACTTTGGAATACGGTGAAACAGTTGAAAAAAACTTTCGTCACGGTTATCTGCCTGGTCGGATTATCCACCATTATGGACGCTTCGGGAATGATTGCCGTTATTGCCACGGCACTCGCCACTGCTACCGGAAGTTTATATCCGCTGTTCGCACCGGTCATCGGTTGCCTGGGAACATTTATTACCGGAAGCGACACCTCATCCAATATCCTTTTCGGCAAACTGCAAGCAAGTGTAGCGGGACAAATTCATGTCAGCCCCGATTGGCTTTCCGCTGCAAATACGGTAGGTGCTACGGGCGGTAAGATTATCTCCCCGCAAAGTATCGCTATTGCCACTTCCGCCGGAAACCAGCAGGGTAAAGAGGGGGAAATCCTGAAAGCAGCTATTCCGTACGCATTAACTTATGTGCTAATTACCGGAATTATCGTCTATATTTTCAGTTAGTTCCCGAAAAGTATTTCTTTGTCGGAATAATTTTAATTCCATGAGGTTCTTCTTCAAATTTGGTGGTAAAATTAATTAAGAAAATAATAATTTGATAGTCGATAGTATTCTCCATTCTCCTCCTTCGGGAAGGAGGAGTACCCGTAGGGGAAGTGGTAGTGATGCGTAAGTCGGTTATTATCAACATTGTGTATCCACCTACCACCCCGGCTTTCAGCACCCCTCCTTCCCCGAAGGAGGGGAATGGAGATACCACCGACTGGTTAAATTACCACCAAATTTGAAGAAGAATCTACATAATGAAAAAATATCTATCACGCTATCATTAATTTTAATAACCTCTTAATTATCAAAAGAATAAATATGATAGACAGTTTTTTTTAATTTATCTATCATACTTTTATTGTAAAAAACGTATATCTATCATACCCAGCTTATACCTAATTCCAATATAGCATTAAATAAAATTCTTTCTTTAAAGGCATAAGAATGCACGATCTATAGTAAGATAACCTATATCTGACAGCTTAACAATCTATTAGAAATAGTCGTATTTTATAGCCCACACATGTGGCTATACAGCCTGCATACGTGGGATGTACGGTTTATACATGTGGGATGCACAGCCCGCATACGTGGGATACAAACTTAGAGCTGCTAAGTTGGATTATCAACCCATGATAGTCGGATTTATACGGATTCATAGCAACAAAAACAAGCTATATTACGTCCGTCCATCCTTTATTCAACTATCTTATTGATGATAGATACTCTATTTTAGCTGTAAAAGTATGATAGATACATTCTAAAAAACTATCTATCATACTTATTCTTCTAATAATTAAGAGGTTATTAAAATGAATGATAGCATGATGCATATTTTTTCGTTATGTAGATTATTTTGTTTAAATCTGTACGGCTTTGCTCTATTTTACTTCAATCATAAATGAAAGTCATTTATAGGTAATCAATATTACATAAATTCGCTACATTTGTACAATGATAATAGATAGGCTCAATACACCTTACTGATTGATAATGTCTAAACCTAAAACAAACGTACACATGAATACTGATTTTATAAACCTGACGAATGAAAACCTTACCGATGAACATTTATGTTGCATTATCCGCAGTAAGAAGTCTCATCCGGGTATTGATGCCAAACGCCAATGGCTTTCCGAGCGCTGAGCGAAGGTCATATCTTTAGAAAATTAAATGCAAAGGCCACGGTTTTTATCGAATATGCCCCTCTTGAAACAGCTTGGGTTCCTATCATCGGCAACAACTATTATTATCTGTATTGTCTATGGGTGCTGGGTAGCTCCAAAGGAAAAGGATATGGAAAATCGCTCATGGAGTATTGTCTGGCTGATGCGAAAGAGAAAAGCAAATCCGGTGTTTGTATGCTCGGGGCAAAAAAACAAAAGAGCTGGCTTTCCGACCAGACATTTGCCAAAAAGTTCGGCTTTGAGGTTGTCGATACTACCGATAATGGATATGAGTTGCTAACTCTCTCTTTTGACGGAACAACACCCAAGTTTGCACCAAACGCCAAGAAACTAGAGATTGAAAACAAAGAACTGACAATTTATCATGATATGCAATGCCCTTATATTTATCAATACATTGACATAATAAAACAGTTTTGTGAAACAAATGACGTTCCTGTATCTTTCGTCCAAGTGGATACGCTACAAAAAGCAAAGGAATTGCCTTGCGTATTCAATAACTTTGCCGTCTTTTATAAAGGTGTTTTCGAGACAGTGAACTTAACGAATACCGACTATTTAAAACGAATACTTAAAAAATAAATAACTCCGTTTTTCTCCTAATATCCTGCAAATTGATTGGTGATTAGCCTGAGAAGCCGGAGTATAATACTCCTTGACTATGACACATGATACACCACCTCATGCGCTTCCGTCAACAAAGATATGATACGGCTATTCCAAATAGACAATCTTCACTCGTGCACCATATCCACAAACAAGTCTATCTCTTCCCTACCAAAGAATAAAAGACATATTTTAGCATTAACTAACTGTCTAAAGGAAATTTCGCCAAGTGTTCCGGCCAAATCGCCATTTCAGGGGAACTGTAATCCCTCTATCTTTGCATCAGAGAAAAAATAAAAAGAAAAGAATTATGAAACTAATCAAAAGTATTATGAGTGCCTTCGCTATCGTACTTGCTACCACTGCTTGCGCAGGAAACAGCGGAGAAAATAAAAAGAGTAATGAACCAACAAAAAAAAGAAAATAAAATGGAAGTAATAGCATTAAATAAAGCGGACTTTTTGAAGAAAATATATAATTATGAAGCCAATCCGAACGATTGGAAATTTGAAGGCAAACGTCCGGCAATTGTTGATTTCTACGCAACCTGGTGCGGACCCTGTAAAGCGCTGCACCCTATTCTTGAAGAACTTAGCAAAGAATATAGCGGTAAAATAGATATCTATCAAATTGATGTGGACCAAGAACAGGATTTGGCCGCCGCTTTCGGAATTCGCAGCATCCCTACCTTGCTGATGATTCCGATGAACGAACAGCTAGAATCTCACAGGGAGCTTTGCCCAAAGACCAACTGAAGAAAGCAATTGATGAATTTCTGTTGAAACAAAATAACGAAGCCAAGCAATAAACTTCGACTTTTTTCTCGTCATGGTAGCCGCCCTCTGTCAGTCTTTTGAAGATTGGCAGAGGGCGAATTTTATGTTCTTGAACAAACTTTCCCAAAATAAAAACGAACCTTATTCTACGTTTCTGATTAATTCACTATATTTACCACCATACCAAAAGAAACAAAATAGCTTATGGATATAACAAATAAAATATAGTCAGAAAAATACACATAAATACAGAACTATAAAATACCCAAAACAAATGAAGAAATTATTTTTAATTAGCAGCGGTCCTTTTTTTCTATCCCTGTTTTTTCACAAAGTGCCGACGAACGTATCGGAACACTTATCAATCAGTCGGACTGGTTCGGTCTGGAAGAAAACTATCCGATCTTAAAAGATTCCATGCAGGTTGATTTTCTTAAACTGATGTCGGAAATCATGATTGATTATAACTTCAACCGTCCGGATAAAGCAATAAGCGGCATCCGGAAACTACTTACCAATCACCAGAATGAAATTGGAGGTTCAAATGTACTTGGCATGACTATACTGGCCTGTCAAATAGACGGTTTAAGGGGCAATTATGCTTCAGCAGCGCAGAATGCACAAAGCATCATCGACCAGCTTAAAGCACAAAATGCAGAGAAAGAGGCTTATGAAGGACTTGAACAGGTCTTTTCTTTCTATAGCAAATTGAGTAGCATCCCGGCACCAAGTATCACACGACCGGATTGCGATGTATCCGTCCCTATTGAAATAGAAAAAGTAAAACTACCGACAAGTGTTGAACCGAAGGGTTGGCGGGGTACAACAATTTTAATACCTGTTACAATCAACGGAAAAACATACCGCTTCATTTTTGATACCGGTGCCGGAACCAGTTTCATGTCCGAACGTTTTGCCAAAGAGGTAGGTGTACGTATGTTGAATGATTCGCTGACAATCAATTCAACGCTTCCCGGAGCTATGAACGGACAAATGGGAACAGTGGAGAATATGCAGATTGGTAGCATGATTTTCCATTATCCACTCATTACCGTTGCTCCGCCTAACGCGCTGGACAGTGTCATGAGGGTTGACGCAATTCTCGGCATGGATTTTATCAATTTGTTCGATGAACTGCGTATCTATCCGAAAGAAAAAAAAATTGTCTTTCCTGTATCATCTACACCGCTCCCCGCTTCGGGACGTAACATGATATTGACCGACCGCGCACTGAAAATAAAAGCAGAGGCAAACAATGGGGAAAGGCTCAAGTTGCACTTTGACACAGGATGTTCTACTGCCGGCTTGTATTACCGATATTATGAAGGCCATAAGTCCGAACTCGACGCTTCCGGCAAACGGGAACACATTACGGGTGGCGGCTTCAACATAGTGGTAACAAAAGAAATATTGCGTTTACCGTCCTTCCGCATAAAGGTCGGTAAAGTTCCGGTCGAATTGAAAAATCTTGCAGTGGATACTACAAAACGGTGATTTCCAGACATCAGATGATGCGGGGATTATCGGTATGGATATGATGAATCAGTTTGACTGCGTGACAATCAATCTAAAAGAAATGTTTCTAAAGCTTGAATAATATCCTTGCATTTCTTATACGGTTTTATGAAATTATCAAACGATTCGATGGAAAATGCATTAACTATATCCGACTTACTTCTCCGCAGAAAAGTGGCTTTAGCCAACAAGTCGGATATCTCATTGCAATGAGTCCTTCGCAGATATTTCTTTAAAGTCCTTTTGTTATCACCGGAAGCCCGAAGAATCCTTTCTGCAAAGTCAATGTCTTTGTTGCACCCTGTCGTGTCTTGTTATAAGTAGAGAGTGGTACATGCAATGTTTTCATAGTACCATTGTAAAAGCTACTTCCAAATAGTACTCCTTACGTACACCGTCCGGTACATAACGCCTCTTACCTACGGCGGGTTTCTTATGCGTCTCCTGATACTTCCTCTGCACTACAACTTCTTCTTCCTGCATGGAAGCAGGGTCTGCCAACCAATAGTTACCTACAAGAAACAGTGCATAACTCATAACTCCCACACATACCAAATGACACAAAAAATTAACTATTTTATTATCTCCGGCTGTCAGCCATGCCCACCTCATGTAGAAAGGAAATGTAGCAACAGCTATCATCAATGCCACTCCGACAGGTATCCACCACTCCGACAATGTATCTTCGTAAATTATATAGCCAATAACTCCTGAAATAAGAAGCAGAAAAAGCATCAGGACACGAAGAATTTGAATAAAAATATTTTTCATAATAATACTAAAATGTATCTGTTTGCAAATATACAAAGAAAAAATTCAGGTTAATGACAAATACAGTACAAGAAAAGGCAACTAACTCCCGATACCGATGAGCAAGTTGCCTTTAGACTTATATCAGTGAATATGATATCACTTATTTCATGCTATCATAAAGCGCTTTCGCTTCTGCTGCCGTGAATGCACGATTATACACCAGATAATCATCTATATAACCATCCATAAAGTTCTCATAAGAACGGGAGCCTTCTGCCCCTCTGTACATGGCACCGATGAAATAAGGCTTCCGATCAATTGGTTTCAAACCTTTATTGAGTGCTTCCGCTGCTTTTACTCCGTCAATATATAAATAGGTGCTTCCATTGGTATGAACACATACATAATGATGCCACTCTCCGTCTGTCATGGCTTTTGTCTTATAATCAGTCCAGTTTCCGGAAAGCCCAGAGTACTCAATGACATATCTTATAAACGGACTGGATTTTTGGAATCTAAACCAAGTCTGCTTATTCTTTCCGTCTGTACTTGCATTAGGACCGGATCCATGCTGGAATACCCCCAGATTAGCAGCTGTTTTATTCGAAGTTTTCACCCAGAAAGAAGTAGTCACCGGAGTTGCCTGGAAATCTAATGCATCATTATCCGGCAACGACAAGAATGCATAATTCTGATTATCCTTACTTCTGAACTCAGCACAAGTAAATCCTTCCTTACGGCAGGTGCATTAAAGTTGACATCCATATTATCTCCCAATTTAAGAATTTCCGGATGAATAGCATTGGGACCCATATCTTTACTGTCACCCTCGAACGGATAGAAAAGAACAATATCTTTACCCGGCAATACTGTGATATATCCTTCCTGTTCAGCTGTGGAAGTATTCATATCATTAGAAGCGACTAAAGTAACTTTATACTTACCGGCAGTTGAATAAGTAACAGTCGGGTTCTGCTCATTGGAAGTAGAAGGTGTTCCTCCTTCAAACGTCCAGTTCCAACGGGTAGGACGTCCCAAGCTAGTATCCTTGAATGATATGACTCCCCCTTCTATAACCATACGCCGGTCTGCCGTAATATCTGCAGCAACTGAATTCTTATCAATAATATTCAAATAATTCTCTTGCGTAAGCGTAGCCGTTGTCTTAGGATTAGTAACTGTTAATTTAACAGAGTAAACTCCCGGCTCAAATACTAAACTCGGATTCTGTTCCGTTGAGGTGACGGTACGGCCTTCTGCAGGAATAAATTCCCACAACCAAGTAGACGGGAATCCTACGGACATATCTGTGAAACTAATAGATTCATCACTCAATGCCTGAGTTTTATTGGCTTTAAAAGCTACGGTGATTTCATCCGGATATACAACTGTGATATATTTCAACATCTCAGTCTCCGCATTTTCCGTCCCCCGCCCTACTCTTAATTTTACGGTAATAAGTTCCCGGATAATATACACGATTTCCGGCTGAACAGATTAGACACACTAGGTTCTCCACCTTCAAAAGCCCAATCCCAACGTACAGGTTCTCCAGCAGACTTATCCATAAAATATACCTTCTCCCCTGCGGATATGGTTTGCTTGTCTGAAATAAAATCTGCATTCAACAGTACTTGTTCCTCGTCTTTGCAGCATAAAAGGCCCCGACACACACGAACAAGAAATATATTATCTTTTTCATATCAATCTATTTTTTAATTCTACGCATGTTTTATTGTAGCTGTGACAACTCAACATTCTGAAAAGCAATGCCTCCGATATTCTTGAAACCATATTCATATAATACTCCAATTGTACCGTCAGGATAACGGGCAATGTCCGAGTATCCTCCATAATCACTTCCTGTATAGGAATATTGCTTCTTCCAAGTTACTCCGTCATCCTCGCTCATCTTTAACGTGTTATTATTACGATTGGTCTGACTGTCAGGATTCGAGAACAGAATAATGCCTTTACCATCATCCCCCAAACCGTAAAAGAGTATGGAACCTTGGCATATAGGTTCTTTCAATGTAGTATACTTACACGAAGTCCATGTCAGTCCGCCGTCCGTACTGGTGGAGACCATCCTATATTTTTCCGTGTCAGACTGTTTGCGCATGTTCAACATTAAATCACCGTTACTTAATTCAGTCACAGTGCTTTCATTCGTATAATCCACGTCCATAATACCACCCAAATGCCAAGTTTCTCCCTTATCATCCGAATATATCACATGAGAACGTCCCGCACCGGATGTAGTGGTATTATGATTACACGGCACTACAATTCTCCCTTTATGCGGCTCAAACTGTTTCACTATTCCATGACAAGGCCCTGTAGCGTACCATCTATATTTGTCAGGAGTTACGGAAGCAGTTATGTCCTTTTCTTTCGCCCATGTCAATCCTTCGTCATCCGAATAAGTTACAAAAATTGAATTAGTTCCTGTTGCACCCGGATTCCAGCAAGATAGTAAAATGATACGATTGATATCCGAAGATAAACAGGTACTTGATTACGACAACGATTTTCTCCATCATCCTTGACTGTTATTAACGGCCCCCAAGTTTTTCCTTTATCAGTGGAACGCTTTAACACGATGTCGATGTCCCCTTCATCTTCAGGACCATTGCGACGTCCCTCGGCAAATGCCAATATTGTACCGCTGTTAGTAATTACCATCGTGGGGATTCTAAAATAGGCATATCCTTCCCTATTGATGGAATAAGGCTTGCTCGTGGGAACCGGTAAAGAAGATATGCTCGGCTCCACATCATTACATGCCGTCGATATAAACAACAGGCATACCCATGCAAATATTAAGTTTAAATTTTTCATTGTTTCTATTTTTTAATAACCCTCAGTTTGTTCCAAATTAGGATTCAAATCAATCATCTTCCTCAAAATCGGGAAATACAATGGAGTAGATTTACCAACCAAATTAGGAATATAACTATAAATATCAATGGTACCCGCGTGATGTGCCCGCATCAGATCGGGCCAACGCTTCAACTCGAAACACAATTCCCTGCCGCGTTCGTCCAATATCTCTTTCTGAACCACTTTCTGAACCGTACTCCCGGTATACGCTCCGATTCCGGCACGATTACGGGTAGCGAACATAGCATCAATGGCTTTTTGTACATTGTCACCACCCAGATAACACAACAATTCCGCTTTCAACAATTTGACTTCGCCCAAACGATAAACCACGATATCATTATCATAATAACGGTCATCGGTATAAGCTGTCCCCCGAAATTTGTTCTGTGAAGTGAAAACTACCGCCCCTTTTGAATTTATAGCATTGATATAAGCTGACGAAGCCCGGTTGTCCTTGTCACTGAAAAGCGATATCAGACGGGGAGACGGAGCATACACGTGACGTGCGATTGTGGAGTTAGTGTATGGAATGTCTTCTTTGTTCACAATATCGTTAGTCAGCAGTCCGGCTGCGGCAGACATGGACAACGTAGACATATACATATTGTTATATTCATCTTTCTTCAGATAAATAGAGAAAATGATTTCGCTGTTCTTCTTGTTTGCCACATCGAAATATCCGCATATTTATCCATCATACTCACACCGCACTTTTCCACTTCTTCCAATGCAGAAATCGCATCTGTCAAGTCATTCTTGTCATTACTCCGCTGAACCGTATATTTCCATGCCAGCGCTTCCGCTTTCAGACATAACGCAGCAGGTCTTGAAATCCGATTCTTATCCAAAATATTCGTTTCCGGGAAAAGATCGATGGCAGTCTGAACATCTGAAAGAATCTGTTTCATCACTTCTGAAGCCGTACTACGCGTCGGGCGTGACTCCTTATCATAAGATTCTGTCGGATTTAAAACAACAGGCACGTCTCCCCACATCTGAGTTAAAGTAAGATAGGCTTTTGCCCTAAAAGTATATGCCTGTGCCAAGATACGTTTCTTTTCATTTTCCAGTGTAAAGTCAATTCCCGGAGCATATTTGATTATCATATTGCAATGATGAATGTTCTCATAGAAAGTACGCCAGTCCAATCCATATTCTTCATTCAGTTCATGCTGATGCGAACGTGAAACACCGCCAATCACTCCCGATACCATAGCATCTCCACGATCTTCTCCATACAGGGTAGTACTGTCATTCCTCTATAATCCGAATAAAGACCATTCAGGTAGCCTTTCACGTCAGATTCCGATTTCCAGTAATTTGCCATAGTTATTTCAGAAATAGGATCTATCTCCAATATAGATTCACAACTACCTAAGGTACAGGCAGTCATTATACTAAACATTATTAATTTAGCTCTCATCATCGTTTACTTTAATGTTACATTGTAAATTTTACAGAGAATATAAACTGACGCGGACGGGAATATTTACCGGCATCAGCACCAATTACTTCAGGAGTAAGTCCGTCATAAGCAGTCCAATATCCTAAATTATAAACAGCTGCCGTCAAGTCCAGCGTTTCAATCTTAGCAGCACGCAGCCACTTGGTACGCAAGGGATATGATAGGGAGACTTCACGAAATGCCAGATAATCACCTTTCTTTATATACAAGGTGTTGGCACTGCCACCACTAAAACCAATGGTAGAACTGCTCGGACGACCATGATTACGCTTTCCGTTATCCCAGTCAGACTCTACATCATAACGAGGAATAGAAGCTATATCACCCGGTTTGTGCCACATCTTGCTACTGGCTACATCATGAATCGTTGCAAAGTTATTCCGTGAATTTGCGTTCGCCTGTGCCCTGAAATGGTTATCAATCACATTTCCCAATGAGAAGTCCGTGGCAATCCGTAAAGTAAAATTCTTGTAAGTGAAAGTATTGTTGAAAGACCCCATCTTATCAGGGTGAATATATCCTACAAACACCATGTCTTTGGAATTGATGATACCGTTTCCATCCACATCACGCCAAATGGCATCACCTGCACATTTCCCTTTACCCAACCAACCGGAAGATACTCCTTCATCATAAGGAGCGTTGGCTGCATCTTCATCTGTTGCATAAACCCCGTCCAACTGATAAGCAAAACGGGAACCGAAACGCTCTCCTTCCGCAAATCCACCTACTTCAACATATTTTCCCAGTTTCGGGTCAAAAATGATTCCGCCGCCGGTACGATTCTTATCTGCGCCATTATTGGGTAACTTGCCGATAGTTGTTCTCCAAATCGAAAAATTGGCATCTATATTCCAACGGAAATCATGGGTTTGTATGGGAATCGCATTAATGGCTATTTCCACCCCTTTCGTGTTCAAGGAGCCGAAATTGGACTTGATTGAAGCAAATCCCGTTTCCGACCACAAATTCTCGTTCAGTAAACGGTTCGTTGTCTTTTTATAATAAGCGTCGAAAGACAGATTAATACGGTTATTCAGGAAACCGGCTTCAAGTCCCAAATCGGTAGAGGTTGTTTCTTCCCATAACAAATTGCGGTTCATAAGCACTGTATTCAAAATACCGGCTTCCCCTGCATAGTTTTTACCGGCTTCATAAGAGCCTTCCGTATTTTCCAGAGCAAGGTTGTCATATCCCGTTTTTCCCCAGCTGGCTCTAAGTTTCAAATTGCTGACTACTTTCGATAAGGGTTCAAAGAAAGCCTCACGATGCATATTCCATCCGGCAGATACACCCGGAAAAGCAGCAAACTTATGATTGGCGGCAAAGTGAGAAGAACCGTCATAACGAATACTTGCAGAAAACAAGTATTTCATATCATAATTGTAATTGACACGCCCGAAGTAACTATTCATCTTCTTCTCTTCAAAAGTGGAAGTAGTCTTGGCAGATTCCGTCGCAATACCGTTCAGCGTTTCGATATAATCTGATGTTCCGCCATAACCGGAACCACTGAAACGATACCAGTTATCATAAATATAGTTGCCACCGACCATCAAATCCAAGTTATGCTTATCCTTTATTGTCTTCGCATAATTCAAAATAAGATCATATTGATAATGCAGATCCATATTATGCGCTTCGGACACCGGTCTATTCTTCACCACTTCATTATACCTCTCGAAGTTATGGTCTTTACCCTCATTATTGGTATACGAGAACATAGGTTTGAGATGTAGCCCGGGAATAATCTCCCAATCCAGTTCGGCAGAAAGATTGATTCGGCTCACTCTGTTTTCTTTCTCCTGATAATAAACTTCGTGCAGACGAGTACGGAACGAACTTGTCAATTCACCCGGTGCCGGAGTTCCGTCTTCATAATACTGGCGCACTGTAGGCGGCATTTTGGCAGCCCTTGACATTACATTATTTTCATTAATGCCCGCAGTCGTTCTCATAGAGTAGTTTACCATACCTTTTACAGTAAGGTTCTTACGAATCTTGTAAGAAGCATTTGTAAGAAAACTCCAACGATTATAATGAGTACCCACAACAATACCATCTTGAGTGAGATATCCCAAACTCATATAGTAAGTCGCTTTCTCGTTGCCGCCACTGAAGTTTATATTAAAATCATGGTTGACTGGCGTTTGAAAGAGATTATCCTGAAAGTCCGTTTCCTTAAAAATCAACATCTTACCGGGATTTGCCGGGTCTTCCATCATCTCCCACCCCTGATTATACAACAGGTCTTCTACATATCCTTGACCATAATTGGCAATGTAATCATCCAGAAAAGCGGTCGTATTCAAAGCATTTCGTTTATTAGCGGTACTCATTGCAAACGTACCTGACAGATATTTATCCGGATCGGTTGCATGCAGTGCAGCCGTACGAGTTGCGGTCAGATATTCACGGGCACCGGACAACGGCATTCTTTTCGGCTGGTGGTCTACAGACAATCCATAACTGAAAGAGATACTTCCTTTACCGGCTTTTCCTTGTTTGGTTGTAATCATAACAATACCACGAGAAGCCTTTGAACCATAAATGGCTGTTGAAGCTGCATCTTTCAATACTTGTATGGTTTCTATATCCGCATAATTAATATCCTTCATAGTACGAATCACGCCGTCAATGATTACCATAGGAGAATCACTTTCGGGCGCAGTATCGTTCCGCCACGTACTATAATCTGAGGGTCAGCCCCCGGTTGCCGGAATTTACACGGATTTCCATACCCGGCACTTTTCCCTGTAACATTGACATCGGATTTCCTGTCGGCGAAATTGCCATATCTTTTGAATCCACTTTAGTAATGGCACTGGTCAATGCTGCCTTGGACTGTTTACCATACCCGATAACAACAACATCTGATAAAGCTACCGAACTGCTTCTCATCGTCACCAGGATATTGTTCCGCCCCTTTACCGGTATTTCCTGTTTTTCCATTCCTACAAATGAGAATACCAAAATACCGTCTGCCGGAGCAGTGATGGAATATTTTCCATCCAAATCTGTTACTGTTCCTTGTTGAGAACCTTTCACTAAAACCGAAACCCCTATTAACGGTTCTCGTGTATCGTCCAAAACAACTCCGTTTACTGTTACCTTCTTTTGTTCTATACCCAAAGCCTCGAGCGAAGCCGAGAATGCAGGTATACAAAAAGAGAGGATAACCAATAAGATACCCGACATGCGGAGTAGCTTACTCTTTAAAAAAATGCATTTAACATAAATTGTAGATTACAAGTTAATAACTCTAATTTCAGGTTTTTCTATTTTCTTGTTTCATATATTATAAAATTATTTTGCAACAAAAGGAGAAGCCGGTAATCCGAAATTTGAAAATAAATTCAACGGCTGATAATTTCTGAACCCGTACTTAACCCCTACCGGTTCGGGAACTTGATCGCTAGTCAGCATCACTTTGGTTTTATTATCAAAAAGAACAGCCTTCGCCGGATAATAAATACCATCTTTTCCTGCAATCTCAAATCCGACAATTTCCCTGTCATAAGATGTCATCCCCATTTCTGCGTAATCGAACTCCACAATTATCTTTTCCTTATCTATTGTAAAAGACTTGTAGAGAGGACCACTATAAGGTGTTCCGCTACGCTGATAAGTTTTGGCTAATGCCACAGAGCAAGTCGCTTCCCTACACTCTCCTTATCAGAGGGGTGTACGCAGGTGCGATTCCCAATATCCGCCGTGACAACCATACCCGCATTAGGATCTCCTTCAAACATTCCAGTTGCACTTGGCGAATTTCAGCCGCTTCCGTCTTATCTGCATTTTTCCGTCCGTAATCATAGGGTGCTATCTGCACATAATAAAAAGGAAATTCACCTTGGTTCCATTCCTTCCGCCAAGACCTTACCATGCCGGAAACAATCGCTTATATACCTGCGGATTATTTAAGTTACTCTCTCCCTGATACCAAATGGTACCTTTAATGGTGAATTGCTTTATCGGATGAATCATCGCATTGTATAGTAACGTGGGTTCATCTTTTGGTCTGGCAATGTCTTTAGGATCTTTGGTCAGTACCGACAAAGATATTTCCGGGAATTTTTCCGTATATACCTCTTTATTAATCCATGACTCAATCTTGGACCCACCCCAACTGGAACAAATGACACCTACCGGCACATTCAAAACTTTACGCAGATAACTTGCAAAAAAATAGGCAGTGGCACTGAAATCCGCGACATTAGCCGGTGTAGACTCCACCCAAGGAGTTGCCACGCAATCATCTAAACAGTCTGACTACTATTTATTTAAGCGTAATCATACGAATATTATCGGATGGGAGAGCTGTTGCAATAGCATCACATGAGCCTCCACCGGTTGTCCCTAAACCCTTTTACAGG
>ENA-OQCK01000206-OQCK01000206.1-human-gut-metagenome-genome-assembly--contig:-NODE-206-length-35152-cov-2.904383_pt1 | contig 35152 bp, 47 predicted proteins | sample MGYA00242498_ERZ504578 | MGnify/ENA primary metagenome ERZ504578 (study PRJEB26092, sample SAMD00036229) | human gut metagenome | host: Homo sapiens | study: EMG produced TPA metagenomics assembly of...
CAGGTAATTGCTAAAAATGCTGTTCTGTTATCCTTTATAACAGGCTTTACTCTATATTTATGCGACTTGGTAATATCCTTTTTATAAAGGATATAGCAAATACCGTAGCAAATATGAACTCACCGCTGGCGATGATCATAATCGGTGTTTATATGTCGCAGATTTCTTTTATGAGAATGTTACAAAGAGAAAGCAGTTATATCTGCAGCCTGTGTCGCCTTTTCGTGATTCCATTGGCCTCTCTTGGCTTACTTGCTGTGATTCCCTTAGATTGTTGTGAGGTGAAAGTAGCGATATGTATTGTACTTTCTGCACCTGTGGGTGCTAATGTAGCTATGTTTGCTCAGAAATTTCATCAGGATTATACATATGCAGTAGAAATAGTAATATTATCAACACTGATGTCTGTTGTAACACTTCCAATGATTGTTTATGCCGCACAGATTGTTTTATAAATATACATTTTGCATAAAAAATCCCTGTCTGGGATTTTTAGGTTCTTTCATACTTAGATTTACCCACAATCGAGAAAGACCCTTTTTTTATCTATTACTTGTCTATTTATCTCTTGTCCTCGTTCATTGCATAATCTGAACCTTGTATGCTTACCAGAGGTTCGTATAATATGAACGGCTGTTGACTTTGACTTTACGTTACTTCTGTATACAGTAAGCGCGTATTGCTTCCGGATTCCTTTTTCAATTTTAAAGGTGATAGATGCATATCAAATACGTGCAAGGATATATTCATCATAATGAAAAGCAGTCTTAGGATTGCCGAAATTCATATAAGCAATAAAATTTTTTAATATTATAGACGGATATAGAACAATAATTATTAAAATTGAAAAATTTGATTACAAAATTATTGACTATAACAATTTATGGCGTTATGATATAGTTGTAAAAGGAGGCTACAAACATGAAAATTGTCGTATGTAAGGATTATGATGATGTCAGTAGAGTTATGGCAGAAAAGGTGGTCGAACAAATTCGTAAAAAACCTAATTTGGTATTCTGTCTGCCTGCGGGGAACTCTCCTATCGGGATGTACAAATATCTTGTTCAGATGTACAAAGAGGGAAAGGCTGATTTCTCACAGCTGAGAACATTTGATATGGACGAATATGCAGGGCTGACTCCGGACGATTCACACAGCTTTATTTATTTTATGCATCAGCACTTTCTGGATCATGTCAATATCAATATGGATAATGTACGTTATCCGAAAGCAGATGCAGCAGATCTGGATGCGGAGTGTAAACAGTATGCGCAGGAAATCATTGATGCGGGCGGTCTGGATATTGCAATCACCAGCATTGGCGATGATGGGCATATTGCATTCAATGAACCGGGAGAGTATTTACTGCCACGCACACATGTCGTTAAAATGGATGAGGCAACCAGACAGCAGAATGCAAAAGCATTTGCTGACTGTGCAGGAGGTGTTCCGGAATATGCGATTACAACCGGTATGGAAGAACATATGAAAGCCAAAAAATATTATGTCGTTTGTTCTGGCACCCACAAAGGAAAGCTATTGCATAAGCTGTTCGAAATGAAAAGCTGGATCCTAAATTTCCTGTTTCCTGGCTACGTATGCACCCGGATGTTGAATTTATCATAGATGAGGCAACTGCTGCAGAAATTCAGGAGGATGCACTGGAGTATTACAGAGAGAAATAAACATAACGGCTCATTTGATTCTCACATCAAATGGGCATTTTATGAAGCCTTTGGTTAAATACCGTTTAGAAAATAAATCAGATGATTTCAAAGGAGAAGGAAAGATATGAAGCTGCAAATTGCAACTGATATTGCAAATACCGAGACAGTATTCAGCATAGCGGATGCAGTCCATGATGTTATTGACATACTTGAGGTTGGAACACCGGTAATCACGAAGGAAGGACTAGTACCTGTATACCATGTAAAACTAAGATATCCGAATCTGTGTGTGTTTGCCGATACAAATATCATTGATGGCGAAGCTATGGAATGTGAGGATGCCTGTAAAGCTCATGCGGATATCGTAATGTAAGGGCAATGGCAGATAATGCAACAATGAAAGAGGATGTTGATACAGAGAACCACTACAAGTCGTTAATTTTATTTGGATGATAGACGGTTTACAGATGCTATACATAGGGAATAAATTCTGGCTTATGTGCTTGTATGATTTTTTTAATGATAATATTCCATTTCCATATGAAAAAGCGGTCTCTTGATAGAGACCGTTTTCGTGCAATATTGTAGTTGCATTATATTGGTTATGAATTGGTATCCTATAGAAATTCAGGTAAAAGATGATCATGTAAAATATAATATTTCCTGGGAGAATCAGAATCATCGCTCAATAGGGGGTATCCTGTTTTATTGTCCCATAAGAAAGTTTTATCCTATATTTCTAAAAGCGACATTATTTAAACCATCTAAGTATGCTGACACAGGATGGGAAAACAAAGATTTTCAAATATTACTAGCATCCTTACAAATTCCGCGATTTCCTTTTATCCTCATACATAGCTTGATCTGCCATGACCAACAGCTCCTGAATTCCCTTATTCCGGGATGTATTGCTGGAAAATCCCTTTGCTATTGATAAAGGAAGCTCAGCCGTTTGATTATATTCTTTCAGTCTTTGGTCCAGCAGGCTGAACATTGCCTGCGCGGACATATAATTTTTCTCGCTGAGAACTACAAATTCATCCCCACCTACCCGATATATTTGACCGATATCCGTAAACACGGTATTCAGGAGGTCGGCAGCACTGCGTATAATGGTATCTCCGGCATGATGACCGTAGGTATCATTGGTATGCTTTAGATTATTGATATCAAACATAAAGACCGTCAGAGGAGCATCTGGTTTTAGCTTTTCCATTTCCTGACAGCGCTGTTCGTATGCAGAGCGATTCCGTGCTTTTGTCATGGTATCCGTATAGGCAAGCTGGCGGTAAAACTGAATCTGTTCCTGCTCCTGAGACAGCAGATAAACCTTATGAAAGGAAAAGCAGCTCAGCATGACGATAAACAATAATAATCCGATACGGAAGTATATATTATAGTCACTCATTGGATGCAGATAAAAGGCAGTCAGCGCCGCTGTGGAGAACAGGGCAAGGATAAAGAAGGCAAGCAGTATATTGCGGGAATAATCCGTCTTATACAGGCGAACCTCACGAATCAATGCAAACAGCAAGGCGGCAATACTAACCATCATCAACAGATGGGTAAATGGCAGCATCTGTACAAAATCCAGGATGCCTGCCTGATAAAGAATACACTGGACAATGGTATTTCCCAACAGTAAAAGCTGAAGCAGGGTCAGGGAACGGCACCGCAGCTTTAATGCGTCATTTATAAAGACCAGAAGCGGGATTGGCATAAGCATAAAGCTGCAGAAGGATAATAAAACGATACGCAGACTGCCGCTCACATACAGCTGTAATATAGGAGAATCTGTAAGCAGCCACAGTGCTGTGAGGAAAATGAAGCTCATAAGCGCATATAGCGATGTTTTAGACAACCAGAAGCTGCGGTTCTTCAGCCATATAATCAAAAAAACAAGAATGATGTCAAGCAGTAGCAGCAGGATTACTGTGATAATAATTCCGGCATTCTCCTGTAAAATATAAAAAGCAAAAGAGGATGCGGAAACCAGCATTGGATATTCTATATCAGAGGAAACATTTGAGTAATTGTTTTTGAATTTCAGAAGCAGCTCTTTGCCACTGTCTTCTGATGTAACCGGCATACGCACATATACATTACCTAATAATGTAGAATCATCGCGATGATAGCCGTAATCCAGGCGGACTTCGTTATCGATACAAATCTGTACACCGCGGTAGTTGTTTCTGATCACAAGCATGGTATCCTTCGCTATCTGTGGCAGTGTCCTTTTTCTACTGAAGGTTTTATCACGTATATCTGTCTTTGCCTCAGCCTGAGCGGCTCCATCCTTCCAGCCGTTCTTTAATACCTCAATATCATTGGATTTCGGTGGTATAACAGCTGCCGGCGGTGTCTTTTGCGGAAAAATAACAGATACTACAAGACATAAGCAATAATCCACAGGCATATGTAAAGAAGCAGCATTTTCTTTCTTGTCATCCTTCCACATCCTTTCTATCCTGATAATTTTAACATACTTTTCATGCACATTATATTTTTTGTTAAATTATCACATAAAAAACTGTTTCACATTGACACCGATTGTTAACTGTGGTAAACTTTTATCCGATAAGTTATCTTAAACTAACTAGGAGGTACTATGATTGACAAACGACTTTTAAAAGAGATGCCGGAAACAAAGCCATATATCATGAAGCAGGTAGCGATGCAGTGGTTCTCTCTGCTATGCAATATTGTCTTTGTGGCACTGCTGGCAAATGTACTTTCACACATATTTTATAAAACCGTCAATGAACAGCTTCTGCTTCTGACAACGTGCGGAGTCATTTTGTGCATTGCACTAAGAGCAGTCTGTGTCCGAAAAGCGAGCTTATATTCCCATGAAGCTTCCTGTCATGTGCGTGAGCAGCTTCGCATGCGGTTGTTCAAAAAGCTGCTGGAAATGAAAAGCGGCTATACCGAAAGCGCACCGACAAGCGAGCTGGTGCAGCTGAGCGTAGAAGGCATTGACCAGCTGGAGATTTACTTCGACCGATATCTTCCCCAGTTTTTCTACAGTATGCTTGCCCCGGTTACACTATTCCTGATTCTTGTGTGGATGGATGTAAAAGTGCACTTGTACTCTTACTCTGTGTACCACTCATTCCAATGTCTATTATCGCAGTACAGAAATTCGCAAAGAAGCTGCTATCCAAATACTGGAGCAGCTATACGACGCTGGGAGACAGCTTTCTGGAAAATCTGCAGGGTCTTACCACGCTGAAAATATATCAGGCGGATGAATGGAAGCAGCAGGAGATGAATAGGGAAGCGGAAAATTTCCGTAAAATTACGATGAAGGTACTGACTATGCAGTTAAATTCTGTCAGTGTCATGGATCTGATTGCATATGGCGGTGCTGCTCTGGGCAGCATTGTCGCAATTCTTGGTTTTCAAAACGCAGTCTGTCATTATTTCAGGTGATTTGTATTGTATTGCTATCCTCAGAGTTCTTTATACCGCTGCGTCTGCTGGGCTCCTTCTTTCACATTGCAATGAATGGAATAGCGGCCAGTGATAAAATATTCCGTATTCTGGACAAACCGCAGAAGCAGGCAGAACAAAAGCAATGGAAAGCAGAGACAGTGGATATTCAGCTGCGTGATTTGAGCTTTTCCTATGATGAACAGCGCACTATCCTGAAGCATGTCTATATGCAGCTTAAGCCTGGTCAGTTTACTGCTATCGTTGGAGAAAGCGGTTCGGGCAAGAGTACGATCGCCAGGCTGATAGCGGGCATTATCAAGGATTACCACGGGCAGCTGCTGATTGCGGATACACAGCGAAGAGACATTGATGATGATGCCTTTTATCAATCCTTTCTGTATGTCAGTCATCAGCCGTTTATCTTCAAGGGCAGTGTTCGTGAAAATCTGGCAATTGCAAAGGACTCTCTAAGTGAGGAAGCAATGCTGGAGGCACTACGTAAGGTAGCATTGCTTGATTTCGTCATGGAACAGGGCGGATTGGATATGGAACTGCAGGAACAGGGTAATAATTTATCGGGCGGACAGAAACAGCGTTTATCCATTGCAAGGGCATTGCTGGCACAGCGGGATGTTTATATCTTTGATGAGGCCGCAAGCAATATTGATGCAGAGAGTGAGGACGCTATTGTTTCCGTTATTCATAAGCTGGCAGAAACAAAAACGGTAATCATGATTACGCACCGGTTAAAAAGCATAAAAGACTGTGATCAGATCTATGTGATTGACCAGGGTACCTGTCAGGAACACGGAAGACATGAGGAACTGCTGCGTTTGCGGGGAACCTATGCAAGGATGTATGAAAAACAGCAGGAGCTGGAAGCTATGGAAGGAGCTGAACAGTATGCATAAAACAGGAAATATTCGATTGATGGCACGTATGAGTCTGCTTGTAAAACCGCTTGCCCCCCATATGCTGCTGGCTGTGTTTCTTGGTGTAGCCGGTTTTCTGTGTGCGATTTACATTCCGTATTTCAGTGCACTTCTCATCAGCCATATTGCCATACAGGCAGCGGATTTCCCAATTGGCGTGTTCTTTGTCATTATGCTGGTGCTGGCACTTCTTCGCGGTATTTTACATTATGGGGAACAGGCCTGCAACCACTATATTGCATTTAAGCTGCTTGCCATTCTGCGGGATAGGGTATTCACCGTTCTGCGCCGCCTTGCTCCGGCGCGGCTGGAGGGCAGGATAAGGGAAATCTGATTTATCTGATCACCAGTGATATTGAAGCACTGGAGGTGTTTTATGCACATACGATTTCTCCTGTGCTGATTGCAGTTGTCACATCCGGCATACTGCTGATACAGTTTGCGAAAATGCACATCCTGTTCTTTATGATAGCATTGCTCGGATATCTGTTCTGTGGCGTCCTGCTGCCTCTTATCATAACAAAGCTGGGAACGCAGGAGGGCTGTCAATCCCGGGAGGGGTTTGGAAGATTGAGCAGCTATGTGCTGGAATCTCTGCGCGGAATGCAGGATGTGCTGCAATATCGTATCGGAAGTCAACGTATGGAGGAAATGCAGAGAAAAAGTGAAGAGCTGCACGATACAGCAAAGCGTCTGAAGCTGCACGAAGGGACCTCTTCGATACTCGGAAATGCAGTTGTTACGTTATTTACCCTTCTTATGCTGCTGGGCGGCTGTCTGCTGTATCTGCAGGGGACGGTAAGCTTTACAACGGTGTTGATGAGTACTGTGCTGATGGTATCCAGCTTTGGGCCGGTTCTGGCGCTTGCCAGTCTTTCCAATAATCTACTGATTACCATGGCAAGTGCGAGACGTGTGTTGCAGCTGCTGGATGAAAAAGAAGAGGTTGAAGAAATCAGCGGAAAAAAACAGGCAGTCAGCGGGGATATTAAAGTGGAGAATCTGAGCTTTTCCTATGAGGAGGAAGAGGTGCTGCGCAATGTGCAGGCAACCTTCAAAAAGGGAAAGATTACCGGAATTCACGGAAAAAGCGGTTCCGGGAAATCAACACTGCTGAAGCTGATCATGCGATTCTGGAATGTATCACAGGTAGTATTTCTGTGCACGGCGTTGATTTAAAGGATATCAATACCTCGGATCTGCGTAATATGCAGAGCCTGGTAACACAGGAAACGGTTCTGTTTCATGATACTATTTTCAATAATATTCGAATTGCAAAGCTGGATGCCTCTGTCGATGAGATTGAAGAAGCCTGCCGCAAAGCGGGAATTCATGAGTTTATCATGTCACTGCCAAAGGATTATGCGACACCGGTTGCAGAGCTTGGTGATTCTCTTTCCGGAGGAGAGCGTCAAAGGATTGGCTTGGCCAGAGCATTTCTACATGATTGTGACTGTATCCTTTTGGATGAACCAACCAGTAATCTGGATGCGTTGAACGAAGCTGTTATTCTGAAAAGCATTCAGGCACAGAAGGATAAAACGATTCTTCTGGTATCGCACAGACCAACTACCATGCGCATTGCGGATACGGTGCTTTCTGTGGAATCCGGGAGAGTCAGCTGATGGAAGCCGCAGCCAAGCGCGAAAAGGAAAAGCAGGTCATACAGGAAATGATATCCCTGTACTGCCGGAAACAGCATCATGGACAAAGCCTCTGTAAGGAATGTCAAACGCTTTGCAGGTATGCACATCAGCGCATAGACTGCTGTCCGTTTATGGAAAGCAAGACCTTCTGCAGCAACTGCAGCGTGCATTGCTATCAAAAGGAACAGCGTGAACAAATCCGCAGGGTCATGCGCTTTAGCGGACCAAGGATGCTTCTGCACAGACCGCTCATGGTCATTCAGCATATGTGGCTGTCACGAAAGGAGAGACATACATGAAACCTGTTTATTTTATCATCGGTATCGTATCCATGCTGCTAGGAGCCGTCGGTGTTGTGCTTCCTGTTCTGCCTACGACACCGTTTCTGCTTCTTTCCGCCTGGTGCTTTGCGAAAAGCTCCCGGCGCTTTCACTGCTGGTTTATCTCAACAGCACTTTATAAAAATCATCTGGATTCCTTTGTACAGCACCGCTCCATGACATGGAGAACCAAGCTTTCCCTACTGGCATTTGCCAGTACTATGCTGTTATTTGCCATGTATTTTATGAGTAACCTGTGGCTGCGTCTGTTTTTGCTTGCACTCATGCTCTTTAAGTATTACTATTTCCTCTTTCGCATTAAAACGATACGGGAATAAGATTTCATGAAAGCATTGTATGTATCAGATAAAAAGGTATGCACGCGCATACCTTTTGTTAGTTGGTAAAGTAAAGGGTCAACGGCCCTTATGCTTTGCCTTTTTCTTCATCTGCCGCAGACGAAACGCTTCCTTCTGTCCTTCTCTGTTCTCCTTTCGTCTTTCAGCTTTCCGCTGTGCGCGTTCCTCCTGCTGCTGTTTACTGCAAGCTGTGATTTTGTAAGGGAAAGCCCTGTACCTGTGCCTTGCGGGCTTCACGCTGCATGCGTTTGGGATTTCGATGGCTTGCCTTTGAGCGCACGGTTTCCACAGGAGCCTGAAAACTGATGGAATACCAGCAGCCTTTCAGCCATTCATATACCACCTGCTCACTGGGTTCACTTCCGAATACAATTCGCTTCAAATACAGCAGCTGCTGTTCACGGTATTCAAACAAGCCAATCCAGAAAGGGTCTTCAAAGAAGACAGTAAAGCTTAGCGAAGTCTGATTCATAATGCTTCCTCCTTATATACTTCATAAGGAAACGGACAACCAAGGAGGCAGGTTACTGACAATTCTCATTGCGTCTGGACTACCAACCAGACTGTGTTTTTATTCCGTTATTATACTATCAGGAGTGAACGCAATCGTCAACAAATTATCCGTGCTGTATAAGCTGTTTTAAGTAGTATAGTTCAAGAATCTTTTCCTGCAGACCTTCTAAGAAATCACCATATATAGGCAGGTTCTTCATTTACCAGGATGGCACGTACCAGCTCCTGGGCAGTAAACTGCTTCAACCCCCTGTGTACCTCATCCTGAACAGGCGGATATGGATCTATGATGTAGTAGGACGTAATCTGATCCTTATTTTTTCATAACCGATCACCAGCACCATATGGTTTGCATGTGCAAGTGCAGGATATAAAGCATTTAAATCAACTGCGGCAAAAACTGGATATCCGTCATCTATATTTTGTACACAGCGGCGTGAAAATGTTTCTGAAGCATCCTGCGTGTAGTCGTCTGGCGACAGTGTCTGTACATGATAGCCTGCTTCATCAGCTGAGGGTATGCTTGTGCCGGGAAACAGGTAGCTGTTTAAGACTCTTGCCATATCCACATATTCCGTTCCGGTTACAGGATCTGTATGAAGCTGCTGTGCCAGGTGCTGCTGGGTGCTTTCTATAGCGTGATAGCGAAGTGCCATCTGTATACAGGCCGGTACACAGTAATATGAAGTTTCCTGCATACTCTGAACAATAGGAAGCTTATTCTGTTTATGTTCATCATCCGTTTCGCTCTGTTCACGTCTCTCAGGCATGTTCTCTGCATCACTTTCCATAAGAGAACCTTCCTTTTGTCTGTCAGCAGCTGCAAAAGCGCCGTTCCTGTCAAAATGCTGTGCAGATAGGCCGGTGGAAATCGTTCCGTAAACCGGTATCTGTGTGCACGCTGTGCGCATAATGTATGCAAATAGAAAAACAATGATACTAGTTAACAGAATAAGGATACTGCTGTAGGTTCGTTTCATACAGGTACGTTCTCCTTTCATTATCTATACGAGGCAGAGATAGTATATATTTCATTTCACAGCAATAAAGAAATCAGAACCTAAAAAAATCAAGAATATGTGGATTTTTTAGGAATTTCATACGTTCTTAACGTATAGAAGTATGTAAGTGATGATGAGCTTACAGAAGGAGGTTTTCGTCATGGAAAATACGAAAACAAATACTGTATTGGATTACTGCAATGATGTATTCTTCAAGTACGCCCTTTCCCGTGAGGATGAAGGCTCTGTGTACGCCCGCAACACCATTATTGAACGTGTTACCGGAATCAAGGTAAAGGAAAGCACCGTCCTCAATCCGAATCTGGATCCGGGCATCATCGGAAAGAAGCGCATTATTCTGGATGTCCATGTGAAGGATGAGAAAGGTCGTTTTTTTAATCTGGAAATGCAGACGACCTATGCAGGAGTAGCGGAAATGATGCGCTTTGAATTTTATGGGGCCAGAGCATTGAACAACCAGCTGGACTGCAGTGAGAAGTACAGGGATTTAAAGCCGGTATATCAGATTATTTTCATTGAAAAACGCGCATGGAATAATAAAAATCTGATCAACCACTATCGAATGCGCAATGAGCAGGGAGAAGATGAGAGTAAACATCCATTGATTAGAAGAACCTACATCCATCTTCCTGTTATCAATGAAATCGCTAAGAAAAAAGCCATCCAGCAGATGGATGACTTTGAACAGCTGTGCTTCCTGTTTGAAAACAATGCGAAAAATGATATACTGGAATCAAAGGAAAGGCTGGTGAAGGTATTCATGAACAAGTACGAGGAAATGCAGAAGGATGACGAGCTGTGGTCAACCGCAATGGCGATTCAGATGGGAGAGGCACGTTATCGCTACGGCTTGGAGGACAGCTTTGAGGAGGGAATGAAGGAAGGTATCATAAGAGGTAAAGCAGAAGGTAAGGTTGAAGGCAAAATCGAAGGTAGAATCGAAGGTAAGCTTGAAGGAGAGAGACAACTCTTACATAGCTCATGGAAGCCAAATTTCAGGAAGACTGTACAGCATGGCTACAGTCATTAACCGAGGATCAACTGCATATCGTATCCAATCTGCTTTTGGAATGTGATACCTTGGAGTCAGTTAAAAAACAATTAAATAGACGCAACACCATATAAGAATACTTCATAAACAGCACCTTTATACTTATGTCTGTACAAAGTAATGGTTATTTATGTGTCTAACCGAAAGAATTCATAAACAGCATATTTATAATAAAGGAATCAACAGATGCAATACGAAAATTTTTACAAATTCATACGTATCTTGCAGTCTATTTATTTTACGGCTTCGATAAAAAAGCTCTCAGCGTAATTACAATGATTTGCTGAGGGCTTTTCATGTCTGCTATATCACTGCTTCGAATTGCGGCTTGATTTTCCGTTTCATAATGAAAAAGGAAATCACCAGCAGAAGATAGGTAATATCAAAATTAGCATATGCGGCAGGTGTTACTATTTTTATAAATACACATGCGACAATTGCAATGATATCCATACGCATATAGAAGCTGCCGAACTGGTAGCGTTTTACGATTCTTTTGCGTATCAGGAAATTTTTCATTGCAATTCCACCAGCGACACAGGCAACGATGACATCTACCAGATAATTCACAATAAATTTCTGGTCCATCAGATTTTTAAAGAAGAACAGCACGATACAGAGTGAGAATACATACCAGATACTGCTGATTTGCATTTTCTCATAATCCTGATTGCGTATTTTTCGTTTCATATCCTTATATACATTGCCACGGGATAGCTTTGTCGTATATTCTTTCAGATCCCTGGGAATTACCAGCGTTGCTTTCTTTCTGTTTTTCATGCCCTCGAGACATTGTTCGAGGGCGGTATTAACAATGATATTGATATCCGCATCGGATGTATTGCTGTGCAGTACATAGTCATAGAAACGCATAAATCTTTATGATAATCCTCATCCAGCTTTTTCATCAGGTAGAGATTGTCAATATGAATTTTTTTCTGACTGCTTTGATTTTTCATGGAGACCTATGCGACCTCAATCGTTTCGCTGTCGGTAATATGAAGATTGGTGTTATAGAAGGTTGTCAATGCACGAATCATATACTCACTGTCTTTGATACCTGCGGTTTCATAGGAGGAATGCATGGCAAGCTGAGCCAGTCCGATATCCACAGTATGCATGGATACCTTCTGACTGGAGAGATTTCCAAGTGTGCTGCCTCCTGCTGCATCACTTCTGTTAGCGAAATGCTGAACAGGAACCTCTGCTTTTTCACAAATTCCCGCAAAGACTGCCGAGCTGACTGCATCGGTTGTATATTTCTGATTCGCACTGAATTTCACAACGATTCCCTTATTCATATAGGTGCAGTTTGTATCATCTGTCTTTTCCGGATGATTCGGGTGTACTGCATGTGCATTGTCACAGGATACCATGAAGCTTTTCGCAACAGCACGGTAGTAATCCTCTTTTGTGTAACCAAGTTGTCGTTGATTCTCTGCAGAACATCATACAGGAAGGTTGAGCATGCACCCTGCTTGTTCCGGAACCGACCTCTTCATTGTCAAAGCAGGCAAACACATTGACTGCTTGTTCATTTGTCCCGTGCAGTAAGGCTTTCAGCGATGTGAATGCACATTGCAGATCGTCCAGCTTCGGTGATGAGATGAATTCCTCCTTCACTCCCCAAATGCTTGGGCCATGCGGTTCACCAGATACAGGTCTGTCCCTAAGATGTCCTCTTTTGCACAGCCCAGTTCATCGGCAAGCAGCTGGCATAATCACCCTCATTGCATTCTCCGGCTGAGAACAGCGGCAGCATATCTATCTGATTGTTATATTTCATACCGTTATTTACATCACGGTTCATATGAATGGCAACATTGGGAATCAGAAGCAGATCACGGTCAAAGCTTACCAGCCTGCTTGTAAAGGTATTTCCTTCTTTCACAAGAACACGTCCTGCTAAAGACAGCGGGCGATCCATCCATGTTGCGCACAGCATACCACCATAGCCTTCCGTATTCAGCTGCAGATAGCCGCCCTTTCCTTTCAGCACTGCTTCTTCCTTAACCTTAAAGGTTGGTGAATCCGAATGGGATGAAGTAACCTGAAAGTGGTAATCCTCCAGACTGCTTCCGATGTGGAAGGCGATCAGACTGGAGCCGTTTCTTGTAGTGAAGTATTTTCCGCCCTTTTCCAGCGTCCAGGCTTCACATTCCCGTAATTCCGTATAGCCGTCTTCCAGCAGCATATCTTTCATAGTGTTCACTGCATGAAAACAGCTTGGACTTTTCTGAATGAAGCTTAGTAATTCGTTCGCAATATCTTTATACATAATTGATTTATCCTCCTGTAATCTACACGTACAGTATAGCATGGTATGCTTACGGGGTAAACATGCCTAATGATATACCAGATCAGCGGAAGGGGGATTTCCTGCAAGGAAATCATACCCTGTGCACAGCATTTTCTATAAATATTTTTTGGAGTCTATGCTAACCTCTCAGACGATTTACCACATTCCTCCTGCATGAAGGGTGAGCAGTAAAGGGAAAAGGTAGAATGCATAGGATGAGCCAATAGTAAGAAAGACAAGACCGGCTGATCTTGTCTTAAGGTTTATGCCTTTTCGTTTCTTTTGATAACCGGCAGGATCATACCAAGCGCTGTCAGTACGACTGGTGTGATGACATTCAGTGCTGTGGTGAACATGTCTCCCGGTGTATACATACCCATGATACAGCATGCTGCAGTCAGAATAAAGCACCAGATACCAAAGGTCATAGCGACTCCCTGATTCTTAACAAACCGGTATTCCGGCTGAAATTTGTTTCGTGCCGTACGCAGTGCGATATAGGCGGCAAATACCCATAGATACCGCATAGGCATAGTGACAGAATTCAGCTTGTTCAGCTGTGCAAGCACGCTGGCAGCACCAGGCACGAAGGACTGAATCAGAATAATGCTTCCGGACAGAATGACAACCATCCAGATTCCGTTGATATAAGCACCATATTTGTTTTTCTTAAGCAGTCCGGATGGAATAAACTCTCTGGCTTCCTCGTTGTCCAGCAGCATACGCAGCGGAGCATCAATACTTAATACCAGAGTTGAGAACTGACCGATCATGTTGCACAATGCATAAATAATCAGCAGTGCATCTCCATGTGATAGTAGCCGCCCAGCTTCTGGAATGCCCAGTAGGAGCCGTTGGATACATAGGAATTAAAGGATTCCTGTGTTCCGTTAATTACGGCAGGATCAAACATCATACCCATTGCAATCGTACCCAGAATGGCACATACAACAACCATGATTGCCAGTGTAATCATACCCTTCGGGAAGCCCTTGCTTGGATTTTCCACCTTATTAACATAAGGGGAGATCTTTTCACAGCCACCCACGGCAAACACCAGAATGGACAGCGATGTAAAATACTGCAGGTTAAACTGCGGGAAGATATTGTCCCAGCTGAAATCCGGAGTGACAAAGCCGCCGTTTGGATTGATGACCGGTGCGGCAAACATCATCAGAATGTACAGTATGGACATGATGAACATACTGCTTCCGGCAATCGTCGCCAGCTTCTTCAGCGGATTTAAACCGCGGCTTGCGACCCAGCAGAAGAACAGGAAGACTGCAGCGTACCCAGCTGTACATAAACGGTTGGAAATGTGTCATACGTTTCCGCATTGCGAAACACTGCCCAGCTAAGTGCTTTTAGTCCACCGCTGCCTTTACTTGCGATGTATGTAATGTGACATGCCCAGTAGGTCCACCCGGCATAGTAGGCGAATTTCGGACCAATTGTTTCATTGATCCATGAGCTGACTCCACCACCGGAGTCTTTGAATGCTGATCCCAGTTCTCCGACCATGAGCGCATACGGCACAAAGTACAGAGCAAACATCAGAATCCAGCTGAATATAACCTGAATACCATTGAAGTATACGAAGCCGTTTAATACATTTCCAAAACCCCAAACGGTAGAAAATGCCATAAACGCAAGGTTATACCAGACTATTTTCTTTGAACTTTCCATTTTTACCCTCCTTAGAATATAAATGTCGAGCCTAGCTATCATACCATAGGTAGTTCATAAACTCCATGATTTTTCAACATTTTGTTCGCAAAATATACTACAATTTCCAGATTTTGTTTATGATTCTCCATTAACTTTCCATCATTTTCTATCCACTGTATGTTTTGTGGAAATTCTGTGCTACAATGCTGATAAACAGAAAGGAAATGATGAACATGGAAACCAGACGGTTTGATAAAAAGGATGTAAAGGAAGTTGCAGAGCTGTTGAAAAACGGGCAGGTTGTGGCATTTCCTACAGATACGGTGTTTGGTCTGGGGGTCATTTATGAGAATGAGGAAGCCTTGCGCAAACTGAAGGAAAGCAAGGGACGTCCGGAGAATAAGCCGATTCCCACCATGGTTGCGGATGTGGAGCAGATGAAGTGTATCGCACAAATGCCTGCAGAAGCTGTGGCACTGGCGGATGCCTTTATGCCGGGAGCATTCACTATGATCTTGAAAAAACAGGAGACGCTGCCGGATTATGTGACGAACGGATTTCCTACCGTGGGAATCCGAATGCCGGATGATCCGTTTGTACTGCGTCTGATTAAGGAATGCGGAAAGCCGCTTCTGGTAACGAGTGCCAACCGTTCCGGAGAGGAAACTGGTGTTCGGGATGAGCAGGTGCTGGAACAGCTGGACGGCAGAATTGATGCGATTGTTTTAGGAGAAGCAAAAGGCAAGCTGGCGAGCACGATCGTAGATATGAGCGAAGAAGAACCGCGCATTGTCCGTGAAGGCCCAATCTCTGCGGATGATATCAAAAAGGTGTTACATAACGCATAAGGGATAGCTTCTGCTGAATTTCATATAGTTATATTGTCAAGATAAATAGGAAAATCAGAAAAAATGAAAATCACTGTCCGTTAATGGCTTTGTTTTTTCATGATTTCTGATTTTTTCAGCCCTCTTTTCATGAGATGGATTTGTGATAAAATGAAATCATAGAAAGCAACGAGGACATCCTATGAGAAAGAAAAATATATTGAAAATTCATCTGCTGGGTGAATTTTATATGGAAAACAAGAATTACCGGTTTCCGCAGGAAACAAAGAAGAGTACACAGCTGATCCTTTTGATCGCCTATCTGATGATGTATCGGCATACGGTGGTATCCAAGGAAAAGCTGATTAAAATATTGTGGAAGGAAGATGAATCGGATAAGCCGGAGGGTGCCTTGCGCAATCTTGTGTATCGTGCAAGAAAGGAATTGCAGAAATTTTATCCGGATAATCCCGAGCTTTCCTTTATTCTGTCAAAAGGCAATACGTATGCATGGAATTCTGAAATACCATGTGAGATTGACATCGTGCAGATGGATGAGCTGTGCAAAAAAATCGAAGAGGAGGAAGCACCGGAAGCCTCTTATCAGTATTGCAAAGAGCTGCTCAGCAATTATATGGAAGACTTCATGTTTGAATTTCATACGCAGGACTGGGTGGAGCTGCAGAAAACCTATTATGACAACAATCTGATGCGGGCAACCAACCGCAGCTGCAAGCTGTTGATGGATAAAGAATATTATGATGAAGTAATCAAGCTGTGTGATATTCTGGGCTTTAAGCATTATGCGAATAACCATATTCATGAATACAAGCTGGAGGCATATCGACAGACCCATCAGTATTCGCTGGCGATTTCGTATTACCACAAGGTGACCGATATGTATTACGGAAGACTGGGGATCGAGGTAACACCGCTCTGCAGAGAAATTTATGCTGAGGTTGTACAGTGTATTGCCAGCAATCCGGTTGATGTGGATGAGCTGGAGCAGCAGCTGAAGGAGCATGTCCGAAATGAAGGAACCTTCTATTGCGATTTTGATGTATTTAAAAATATTTATCAGATGAATCTGCGTTCTGCGAGACGATCCTCCCGTTCCCGTTATCTGGTGCTGTTGACCATGCGGCAGCCGGAGGGTGTTAAGGAAGAGGCTCAGCAGAGAGAGTCGGATATTCTGCGCGATGTTATAACGACAGAGCTGAGAAAAAACGATGTGTTTACGAAATGCAGTCCGTTTCAGTATTCCCTGATTATTGCGACAACCTCGATGGAGGGGTGTGACAGGCTATCAGCCGGATCATGGATAGATTTGAACAGAAAAAAACGATAGTTGAATCTGAACTGGCATATGAATATAAACATATTGAATGATAAGTATATTAAGCGTATAATGAAGTTATTGTAATTATTATGGGAGTTTCCTATCTTATGAAAGGGGAAAGAAGATGGAAGTGATCAAAGCATTCCTGTTTGGAAATTTGCAAATAAATTATGGTGATATACACCTGGATGAGACAGATATGCGTTCCAGCCAGCTTGTTACACTTTTATCTTATTTTCTGATTTATAACGACCGTAAAATATCATCATCGGAATTAAATGATATGTTTGGGAGGATGATGAGGAAATCAGTAATCCGCAGAGTGCATTAAAGAATCTGATGTACAGGCTGAGAACCCTATTAAAAAAGGTGTTTGGTAAAACAGATATGATTATTACAGGAAAAGGCTCCTATTACTGGAATACATCATTTAAAATCAAGCTGGATACTGATAAATTTGAAGATTTGGATAAAAAATTAAAGACTGACAGGGAGTATTCGTACGAAGAACTGACAGAAATGTTTGATTGTCTGACGATGTATGAGGGTAAATTTTTAGCAAGTATAAGCTCAAAACGATGGGTCTTATCACTTTCTACATATTATCATTCTATATATTTGCGTTGTGCGAAGCAGCTGGCCTTCAGATTTGAAGGAAAACAGGAATATGAAAAAATGAATAGATTATGCAAGGATGCTCTCATTCAGGATCCCTTGGATGATGAAATGCAATATCTGTTTATTTCCTCATTGATGTATTTAAATCATTATGATTTGGCAAAGGAACAATATCATACAGCCAGCAAGCTATTATATGAACGTTTAGGTATTAAGCAATCACAATTTCTTCAAAAGGCATATATGATGCTGCTGAAAAATAACAATGAGGTAAGCTCGAATCTGGATGTTATTCAAAACAGCATAGCTGAGGAAAAAATTGAAAAGGCGTTTTATTGTGAATTTGGTGTATTCAAAGAGATTTATCATCTGGAATTGCGTAGAATGGTGAGAGAAGGTTTTCGGAATATGTGGTATTGATGACATTGCAACCGAAAAATTTGTTGATCCGCATTCGCAGGAAGGTTTGCATATGTTATCAAAAGAAATGAATACATTAAAGGAGATTCTCTGTATAAGCTTGCGAAGTGGAGATGTGATCTCAAAATACAGTGGATCTCAGTTTATATTCATGCTGCATAATTGTAATGCAGAGAATGCAAAGCAGGTGATTGAGCGTATTCAGAATAAATATGAATCAGCCAATAAATACAGCTTCATTGATTTAGATTATACTTACGATGAGCTGCAGTTGTTCGAAAATGATACATTGAAAGGATAAAATACTATGAATGATCACAGATACTATCCTAAAAATGCCGTACGGATATGCTTGCATGAGCCACAACAGGATGATTTTGATGGTACATTATTTAGCTGTATCAGAAAAAAAGGGGTTTTCTTTTCACAATTTCACATCTTTTATCATTTTAACGGAGGAAATATTGGATTTTGTTGGAAAGCCGCAATCCTTTCAGGAAAAAAAGAACGTTTAATAAAGAAAAAAAATATTTGAGAATCGAGAATTTGCATATACAAGAGGATTGCTCTTATATATATGAACAGCATGGTGCCTATGCTACTTATGATATCATTATTATGACAAGACGGAAAAGCGATTGGCAGGGGATTGTAAAAAAGGATGAAGAAGTAATAGGAGAATTTAAAAGCATTCTTGAATTGATGCATCTCCTTGTTGTAAGATAAACCTCCCTTTAGAGGAATAAAACATAAGTGAACAGGCTGTTTTTTTCAGCTTGTTTTCTTTATTGTAGAATAAGTTTGCTTCGTGTGACTGCCTTGTTACTTGTTTTTATTATACTTATATCGTAAAGTAGTAGGGTGTAATATTTATGATGAGAGGATATGATGATATGAAAAAAATAATGCTGGTGGTCACAACCGTTGTGTTACTCGCAATATTTGTATATGAGGGAAGCTTGGCATTCTTTCACGCACAGACAGATATCAGTGCTAAAATAAGTGCCGGAAATCTTGGGATTGAACTTGTGCAGGATATGGATAAGGAAAAAATAACAAAGACAGAAAACGGTTTTCAGATTCGTTCTTCCATGTCCGGGGATGAAATTAAGGATAGGGTTTATGTAGAAAATAAAAGGGATCATTCCCTGTATACCCGTGTTGCTGTTACAAAATACTGGGTAAATAAGGATAATGAAAAAATGGTGGACGCAGATGCTTCTAAAATCAAACTGATCACAGAAGATACTTCCAAGTGGATCATTATTGATGATGCTGATAATTCAAATTCGGAAATCGTTTATTTCTATTATAAGCTACCATTGGAAAAGGGTGGAAAAACCACGAATTTAGTAGATGCAATAAAGATTAGCCACGAGATAAAGAATGGAGAATATGCCGATTATCGTATACATATTGCTTATGATGCAGATGCAATTCAGAGTATAGCCGGAGCAGAGGCTGCTTTGTCTGAATGGGGTGTAGAGCTTTCTGTTGATGAAGAAGGAAGTATTACTTCCGTAGTGGATTAGATGCAAGAAGGAGAAAGATTACTATGAAAAAGGTTTCCGAATAATCACAGCCGTTTTGCTGGCTGTACTGTTTTCCATAACATCACTTCAGGCTGCTGAATCTGCTGCTGAAACAGGATTAAGTTTCGAGGGAGATAGTGAGAAATTTATAACCTATGAACAGCAAAGCGCATATGAGAATATGATGCCGGGTGAAAAAAGGTACAGCGCATTACACTGACAAACAATGATGAAGAGGAATTAAGTTTTATGTGAGAGCTGAATATACAGATCCGCTGGGGGAAGCCGTTGCCGACGGACATGTTGCTTATAATGTGGAATTTGTAACGAATAACGAAAGCTTTTATACCGGACGAATCGGTGGTGTAACAAAGGCGAATATGAATTCTTTGGAAACCAACTATCTGTTAAGATCAATAAAAAAAGGTGAAACAGCGACCATTGATTTTATATTACAGGTTGATGGCGATTCCATGAATGATACGTATCAGGATACAGAAGGGCGTTTACGTTTTATTTTTTCAGTCGAACACATGAATTCAGCTCCTGTTGAACAGGCTGCAAATATTGTGAAAAAAATACCTGTGATCAATAAAATACCAGGAGTGAATACAGGTGATCCAACAACGATAGGTTTAATTCTCGGTTTTTTTGCCGCAAGTGCTATCGGATTGATATTACTTATTATTATAAAAGTACGCAGTCGAAGGAGTGAACAGAATGATTAAGAATAAAACGTTATGCAAGATATTGTCATGCTGCCTGCTTATGGCTATGGTAATGTTCCCGTTATTCAGTATTCGTGTACATGCTGCAGAATATGAAATTGTTTTTAAAGCTGGTGCTCATGGAACGATCAATGGAAATAAAGAAGCATCATATCGCCTATCTTCAGATGATGTATTCCCTGATGAACCGGATATACAGGTCGAAAAGGGGTATGTTTTTGTTGGTTGGAATAAGCAGCTGCCCAGCGTTGGTTCTAAAGTAACAGGGGAAATGGTATATGTAGCTAAATACGCTGTTGTCATTGATGGGGTAACGTATACGATTCGTTACGTTGATGAGAATAAGGTGGATATCGCCACACCTAAAACTATGCTGGGAGAGTTAGGAAGTAATGTAACGGCAAGAGCAAAGACAATTCCCGGTTATACGTATCAAACCGCAGAACAGGATGCTGTAGTAAAAGATCAATTAGAAATACTATTTGTTTATACTTTGACGAATCCTGATGAAGTAGTACTTGTCAGTCAAATACAAATAATCAGGCTGGTACAAATAATCAAGTTGGTACAAATGATACACAGGGGATAGAGAATAACAATACTTTACATAATGGCGAAAATAACAATATAGATAACAATGGTGAAGATGTTAATGAAAATGGCAGCCAAGAGGAAGAAACAGTCTTGGGAGAAGGCGAAACACCACAGGCCATTGCGAAAAGAAACCGTCAAATGATGATGTACGCAGCTGGAGGCGGTGCAGCTTTGCTTGCTATTCTTCTATTCTTGTTATTCAAAAGACGTAAAAAGGAAAAAGAAGCTTCGCAGTAAAGAAATTTTCTGGAAATACAAGTCAAAGATTTAGCTTGAGGATATATATGGTTGCTGAAATTATATATCCTCAATTTTTATTATTTAAAGGTCGCATATGTGTGGATCAGGCAATATTGAATTCTGCGTTGTTAACTAGAATCATAAATTAAGATGCTTTATATGTTTGACTTTGTAATATTCCAACAGTTTGATGATTCTATCCATATTAAAATGTCTTACCTAACAGACAGAAGGTGTTACTAAGGGCAAATGTAAGAATTATGAATAATGTGGGAAAAGGATTGCTGAATACTTATATTTAAAATAAAAAGAAAAGACGGGTCTTTGATTTATTATCGCACCATTCGACTGCATGAGATTTTGAACGGTAGTGCCATTGTTAAAGATCTTCCATATGGAGAATATGTTGTTACGGAAATGGAGACACTGCGATATGTATGTGTTGGCGATCTTGTGCAGCAGGCTGTTATAAATGAAGAGAATAAAACAGCGGTTGTTAAATTTCAAAATAAGCTTGTAAAGGAAGAGCTGTTTTCACACACTGATGTAATTGAAAATAGATTCCGTATTGGAGATGATGGTAAAGTAAGTATAACGCAAGATAAATTACTGGATAATACAAGTGATTTTAACCTTTACAGAATATCTCAGAATGTTTTAAAGGCGGTAGAAAAGGAGGAACAATAGAATGAAGTGTTTTGAAAAAATAAAGCTAAAAATAGTTCTTCTTATAGTCCTCATTATCGCAGTTGTCGGCATTGGCACAACGTATGCATATTTAACTTCGAGTACAAATAATTTAGAAAATACATTCACAGTAGGTAAAATTGAAACAGAAATCGAAGAAAATCCAGAAATTCAAGGTAGTAATATAAAAAAGATCCGAGTGTTAAAAACATAGGATCCAATGACTGCATTATCAGGATGAGAGTAACTGTCTCGCCTAAGGTAATTGCTGATTATCTATCCCAAAATAATGGAATAAATTATAAAACAGAGAGTTGGAGATATAATAATTCTGATGGTTTTTGGTATTATCTGGGTATTGTATCACCAGGTAAGGCTACTGATCCGCTCTTTACTGAAGTAAATGGTCTGCTTGATGCTGATGGAAAGATTAAAGAAGAGTTTAAAAACGTATCTGATTTCGAGATTACGTTATATCAGGAGGCAGTTCAGGCAGTTGTGTGGGATGCTGATGGAAATGAGTTAAGTGCAATGGATTCCAATAATAAATTCAATAATGAAAATGCATTGAAAATATGGAGTGCGTATAAGGGGTCTCTTAATTAACGTAGGATTTTATGATGATTGAGGTGTGCTCTAAAGCATTATAGGTTTCAAAAAGGCAGTGCAAATGTCGAACATGCACTGCCTTTTATAGTGTCAAATAACATCCTGTGAGAAAGATTACTTTTTATATCATGTGGCTTGTTAATGTTATCTTGTATTACCATCATGTGACCGGATAAAGGTATAGTATATTTGTAAAAAGATAGTGATTAAATGAGGTGTATGGACATGAATAGAAAAAAAAATTATAACTTTATGTTTATCTATAATATTATTGGCACTGATTGGGGTTGGTGGAACATTAGCATATTTAACTTCTAATACGGAGCAGTTGAACAATCGTTTTACATTTTCCAATGGTATAAGCATGCAGCTTGATGAGGACCGCATTGATAAAAATTTGCATACGGTTACTGAAGAAAACGGTGTGATTGCAGGATCAGATAAAGGTAATGATTACTTAAATGTTCTTCCAGGGGAAGTTTTGCATAAAGATCCTACCGTTACCATTTTAGCTAATTCACCTGATTGCTATGTTTTTGTAAGTGTTAAAAATCCCTCTGAAGAATTGCTTTCTTTGAATATATCTGATGAATGGATGTTTATTGATAAAATAGATGATATCTCCTACTATGTCTATGTAAAGGATGGACAACCTGAATCAGTAAAGGCATCAAAGCAAAATACAAGACTTACACCGGTTTTTGATTCTGTAACGGTCGCTAATATAATAAATAAAGATAATTCTGAGCTGGTTAGTTTGAGTGATATAGAAGTAAAAGCATCCGCAGTACAGTCAAAGGTGGCAGGTGAAGATAACTATGATGAAGTAAAAGCAGAAGGATTGGGTTTGCTGGGATATCATGTTGAATAATAGAAGAATGAATTTTACTCATTTATATATGTTTGTTACCTGTATGTGACTTTAATGTGATATTCTAATAACAGGAGATGATGAAATGGATGAAAAAAACAATTGCGAAAAAGCAACTTTCATTGTTGATATAAAAAACAGAGAGAATCACAGCTGGCAGGGTACGTTGACGTGGGTGGATACCAATAAAGAAATATGCTTCGAAGTGCGTTGGAATTGATTAAAATAATCGATTCTACTATGCCTGGGGATGAAAATGATTAATATACTTAATCGAACGGCATATGTTTTGCTGGGAATCCTTTTGTTAATGATAGCTCCCTTTCTGATTCCTAAAGTGATTGGGTTTATACCTTATGCTGTACTAACAGATAGTATGGAACCGGCATATTCAGTCGGCAGCTTGATTTATGTAAAAGAAAGTGCACCGGAGACGATTCAGGTAGGCGATGTCATTACGTTTCGTCTTGATGTAAAAAGCGGTCAGCTTGCCACACATAGAGTTGTAGCTAATAATACGAAGGATAAGGAATTTATTACAAAAGGGGATCACAATGATTATCAGGATGCGGCAGGTGTTGCTTATGAGCGTCTCATCGGAAGGGTGGCAGGCAGTGTACCGGTCTTAGGTTATTTATACAGCTTCCTTGTTTCCTCAACAGGAATTGCACTAGAAACATTTATTGTGGCGATGATTATAATCCTTTGGCTACTTGTGTATACATCAACAAGGAAAAATCATTGCAAGCAAAAGAAATGAATATAATCTTTGCAATTGTATCAAAGGTTTATAGGTATGCAAGAAATAGAAAGCAAAAGAGTTTGATGCGGTATGTCTTTATTGGATTGTAAGAATGCTAGAAAAATATTGTAATTATAATAAAGTGCTATTTTATGCAATAGAAAAAGAGGCGGTCATTTTTCTGCCTCTTTAATTCTGTGTCTGTAGGTCACCTTGTGAATACAGAAAAATATCGATTTCTTATCTCAGTAGTAGAAGCGGCAGTAAGCAGATTAGCTTATCAGGAATCAAATCTAATACTGATAGTGCTGGGTAATTATTTGCTGAATTATGGATTCCTTGGTTTAATATGCATGCATATAACATATATAGTAAATTGAAACATTTTAAGTTTTAAAGAGACACAGAATAACCTATTCAATTTAGGTAATTGTTTCTGTAATGATATCAATCGATCCTGCGTCTTGTTTTATAGTTTTTTGTTTTCTCAGGCTGCTTACATTCTGTCTGCTGTATGTTATAATGAGAAAGGATATTATAAGAGGAGGAACTGTATATGAAAATAGCGGTAGCTTGTGATCACGGTGCTTTTGAGTATAAGGAAATCGTGAAGGAAATGTTAACGGAAATGGGACATGAGGTCGAAGACTTCGGATGTCATGGATGTGAGTCTGTGGATTATCCGGACTACGCAGGACCGGCTGCACAGAGTGTTGCGGATGGTAAAAACGATAAGGGAATCGTTATCTGCGGAACAGGAATCGGTGTCAGCATTGCCGCCAACAAGATTAAGGGAATCCGTTGTGCGCTTTGCAGTGATCCGGTTAGTGCCAAACTGACAAGAGAGCACAATAACTCCAATGTGCTGGCGATGGGACAAAGAATTATCGGTGTGGAGCTGATGAAGGAAATTGTACGTGTTTGGGTAAATACCGAGTTTTCCCATGATGAGCGCCACCAGAGAAGAATTGACAAGGTAATGGCTCTGGAAAAATAATATGAGGAAAACTGCAGGAATGCTGCTGTCCCTGGCCGTTCTGTATGTATACGGATACCGTTTGAAGCAGCGTCAGGCTGCCTGTCCCTTTTATAAGGTTTGGCATGGAGATGAAGAAATCATACAAATATGTCTTTCCGGTGTCGTTTCCATTCAGAAAGGGCAGAGAAAGGTATTCGGTTATATCAGCAGCTGTGATGAGATGGAACAGGATATCTGGAAATTTCATGTCAGACTGCGCAGGCACGGCGGTATTCTCTGCTTTCGATATGCAGAGCAGAGTCTTCAGCAGCTTTCTGCGGATGGCAGTGTCCTGCATACATACAGGTGAGGATGAAGTCTATGGCAAATTGGAACCCCTGGCATGGCTGTCATAAGATCAGTGCCGGATGTGAGCATTGCTATGTATACCGGATGGACGAAAGACATGGCAAAGAAACCGGTGTTGTTACCCGTCTGAAGGACTTTGATAAAGTTTTGCACAAAAATCGCAAAGGTGAATACAAGATAGCATCCGATGAAATCGTCTATACCTGTTTTACCAGCGATTTTTTTGTAGAGGAAGCAGATGTATGGAGAGATGAAGCATGGAATATCATGCGACAGCGCAGGGATTTATTTTTCTTTATGATTACAAAGCGGATCGACAGGCTGATGAAATGCATTCCGTATGACTGGGGAACGGGATGGGATCATGTGGGAATCGCCTGTACGGTGGAAACGATGGAGCGCGCAGCGTATCGTCTTCCCATTTATCAGGCAGCACCTCTGCGTCATAAGTATGTGGTATGTGAACCGCTGCTGGAGCCCTTAAACCTGAGGCCCTGGCTGGATGATAGCATTGAAGAGCTGATCGTTGGAGGAGAAAGCGGACCACAGGCAAGGGTCTGCCGGTATGAGTGGATTCTCGATTTGCGCAAGCAGTGTGAGGAAAAGGGCATATCCTTCTGGTTTAAACAGACCGGTGCAAATTTTGTGAAGGACAATATTCATTACCGCATACCGCGCAGACAGCAGCATTTGCAGGCTAAAAAAGCGGATATCAACCTGAATCCGGAAATTATCTTATAATGCTAAGGAGGAAGACATGCACAAAATCAACACAAGACTTGTTAAAATGATGAAGGCCGTTGAGCTTGTGATTGCCGTGTTGTTAATGATCGCCATCGCAATATCAACGCTGGCAACGGTATGCTTTGGGGCGGAGTCTCTTATGAATCAGAGCTTTCAGCTGGATGCTATACTGGAAAAGGCACTGACTCTGGTTGTCGGGTGGAATTTGTAAAGATGCTGATTCTGCATACACCGGAATCAGTAATCGAGGTACTGCTGTATGCGGTTGCCCGTCAGATCATTATATCGCATGAAAGTGCCATGGAAAATCTGGTAGGAGTGCTGGCAGTGGCACTGATTTTTGTTGTAAAGAAATATTTCCTGATGAACGCAGAACAAAAGAAATGACAATATAAAAATCTGTGGTAAAATAGAGGCATTAAACGGAGGTAGCGTATGAACGATAAGAAAATTCAGGAAGCCATTGAAAGAGAAGCAGAGCGCCAGCTGTATAATATCGAATTGATCGCATCAGAAAATTATGTATCAAGGGATGTACTGGAGGCTGCCGGAAGCATACTGACAAATAAATATGCAGAAGGCTATCCGAGCAAGCGTTATTACGGAGGCTGTGTACATGTTGATGAGATAGAAGAAATCGCAAGAGAGCGGGCAAAGCAGCTGTTTAACGCTGAGCATGCCAATGTGCAGCCGCACAGCGGTTCTCAGGCAAACATGGGCGTATATTTATCTGTTTTACAGCCAGGTGATACCGTACTGGGGATGAATCTGACGGCAGGAGGTCATCTGACACACGGACATCCTTTAAACTTTTCCGGAACGTTGTACAGGTTTGTGGATTACGGTGTAACAAAGGACAGTGAAACGATCGATTATGAGGAGGTGCGCAGAGTCGCATTAAAGGAACAGCCGAAGCTGATTGTTGCCGGTGCCAGTGCCTATCCAAGAGTAATTGATTTTGCGAAATTCCGTGAAATTGCGGATGAAGTCGGTGCATATTTCATGGTGGATATGGCTCATATTGCAGGACTTGTAGCGGCAGGTGAACACCCGAGCCCGGTACCTTATGCAGATTTTGTGACAACGACGACACACAAAACACTGCGCGGACCTCGCGGAGGATTGATCCTCTGTAAAAAAGAGCATGCGGCATTGCTGGATAAAAAGGTGTTTCCGGGTATGCAGGGCGGCCCACTGATGCATATCATTGCGGCTAAGGCGGTATGTCTGCAGGAAGCTATGCAGCCGGAGTTCAAGGAGTACGCAAAACAGATAATTGCAAACTGTGCAGTCATGAGCAATACATTGAAGGAAGAAGGCTTTCGCATTGTAAGCGGCGGAACGGATAACCATCTGATTCTTGTTGATGTGAAATCCTCTCTGAACATGAGTGGAAAGCTTGCGGAGAAGCTGCTGGATGAAGCAGGAATTACCTGCAATAAGAACACGATTCCATTTGAAACAGAAAAGCCGTTTGTGACAAGCGGTATCCGACTGGGGACTGCGGCAATGACAACCAGAGGCTTCAAGGAAAATGAATTCCGTCAGGTTGCCTTATGGATCAGCCGTGTGCTGAAAAATGCAGAGGATGAAGCAGTGCGTGAAGAAGTGCGCAAGGAAGTGCGTGCGCTTACCGTTCAGTTTCCGCTGCCGAATGAGAAATAAGAAAACATGCAATGGGAGCGGACTTGAGTCTGCTCCCATTTCAACAGTTTGCAAGCACTAGAATAAGTATTGTAAATCTGCAAATAGTGCATAATCGTGTAGGTTATGTACACAAAGAAGAGTCTATCCGGATCCTGTATGTCATAAGGCGGTATGTTGAGAAAAGGAAGGAAAAAAGAGTTTTCAATTGCACAGAAAAAGCTCAACTAAAAGGGAAAAGCTTATTGCTTTAAAATCCTAAAAATGGCAAAATGATAAGAACTCCTCAATAATTCTGCTCAGTTGCCAATCAACAGGATGTATTTTATATTTCAAAAGGAATCTGGTGTTAAAAAGCTTTCTTTACCAAGTCGATTCCTGTGAAAATGAAATGAAAAAAAGACATGGGAGTTTTATGATTATTAGATATTGGCTTTAGTGCAGCTACTGTAGGTCTTTTTCAGTTCAAGCAGAACATCCACATGCTGGAAATCCTTTGGATATACCAGATTGATTTCCCGTATCATGGTAGAATTTGTAATCGGAATGGTTTTCAGCCGTCCCTTTTGCTCATCCTCCCTACAGGCATTATGGGACATGATGGATACCCCCATATTGCTCATGACCAGCTCTTTGATAGTCGCAAGTGAATCTGTTTCAATTAAGATGCGGTAGTTGCGGATAGAGTCACGCTGGGATTCCAGATAGCTTTCAAAAATTTCTCTGGTACCGGCTTCCTTCGACCGCAATATAAAGCTTTCCTCCAATAGCTCATTCATCGACACGCTGCTGCGATTGGCAAGGGGATGCTGCGGAGAAACAATCAAACAGAGATAATCGGTATCCAAAAGAATGGAATGATATTTATCGGAGGTTAGTCTTCCATCAATAATAGCAAAATCTGCTTCATATAATTTCAGTTTATTATAAATATTATTTATGGAATCAGTAATCAGATTTATATGCACATCGCTATGCTCACGACAGTATGCCGCAAGAAGCTGGGGAATATAGTACTCTCCTGCAGTTGGTGTTGTGGCGATATTAAAGCGGTGCAGATGGTTTCTGGCATCCTCTAAAGCCTGATGTGTATTGTTGTAGACAGCCGTCATGCGGTGGGCATACTTGACTAAAATTTCACCCTCCGGCGTTAAAATAAGGCTTTTTTTGCTCCTGTGAAAGATTTTAATCTGAAATTCCTCTTCCAGCTGCTTGATCTGGTGGCTGATTGCCGGCTGTGTTAAATGCAGCTGCCTTGCTGCTTTTGTGTAGCTTCCGCAATCTATCAGAGTAAGCAGGGAAACAATTTTTGTATCCAGCATGTTGCGACCTCCTTATTATAAAATTTATTGATATTTGACTAAATTATTATAATTAGATTTTATCACCGTTCTCTCATATAATCAATGGTGTGAGGAGGCGGTTGTTATGGTAGCTGATTTCTTAAAGCAGCAGGGTAATGCAGGAATCATCCTTTCCATCGCCATAATTTTACTGGCGGGATTTCTCTGTACGAGAGTCACAAAAAGGCTGCGTTTTCCTAATGTGAGCGGATATATTATTTCCGGTATTCTGATTGGACCCTGTGTTCTGCAGATGATTCCCGAGGAAGTGGTTGCAGGGATGGATTTCATGACGGATATCGCACTGGCGTTTATCGCCTTTGGTGTGGGTAAATACTTCAAAAGGGATATTCTCAAAAAGCAGGGAAGTAAAATTCTAACAATCACGATATTTGAAGCTTTGACAGCAGGAGCCTGCATTACCATAGCAATGGTAACACTGTTCCGTCTTCCATGGTCATTTTCACTACTGCTGGGTGCCATCGGCTGTGCAACTGCTCCCGCTTCCACGATTATGACGATTCGCCAGTATCATGCGAAGGGAAATTTCGTGGATACCATCCTTCAGGTAACTGCGCTTGATGATGCCGTCGCTTTGATAGCGTTCAGTATATGTACAGCACTTGTGGAATTCATGCATGCGGATCAGGCACTGCAATGGTCACTCATTCTGCTTCCTGTCGTGTGGAATCTGCTTGCTGTCATTCTGGCGGTCGTACTGGCATGGATACTACACCGTATCATCAGTGAAAAACGCTCCAGTGATCACCGCCTTGTATTGGTGATTGCTGTAATTCTAACATTAACAGGGCTTTGCAGCTGCTTTGATATATCACCGCTGTTATCCTGTATGGTGCTTGGCGCAGTATACATTAATTTATCAGGCAACAAAGATCGGTTCCGTCAGGTTAACAGCTTTACACCGCCGATTACGCTGCTGTTCTTTGTTTTATCCGGGATGCGGCTGAATTTATATGCGCTGATTTCCTGTGGCCTGATTGGTGTTGTCTATTTCTTTGTCCGCATTATCGGGAAAGCCTGTGGAGCGTGGGCAGGTGCAAGGCTTTCTCATGCCAGCACTTCCGTCAGACACTATCTGGGACTTGCACTGATTCCACAGGCCGGTGTTTCCATAGGGCTGGCTATACTCGGGCAGCGCCTGCTTCCAACTGCTGAGGGTACCATGCTGTCGCTGATCATATTATCCAGTGCTGTATTATATGAGATGGTCGGTCCTGCATGCGCAAAGCTTTCTCTGAAATTATCCGGTAGTATAGAGAGCGATGATCCATCTGTGAATGCTAGGCTAGTAGACCGGGCAAAAACAATATAAAATACCGGTAGGGAAAAACAGGTATAAAAGAGGCCAGTTTCAGTAACTCAGACATGAAATGGACCTCTTTTGCTTTTTTTGGATTATGATTTTAGTTTGTCTTCAGGTACATTAGGAGAATGTTATCTATTTATTCTTTCAGGCATGCTCACAGACCTCTTCCATAAAATATGCCGAGGATTTCCTCTATCGATGCTGCTTTCTGTATTTTTTCTATGAAGTTTTCAGAGCTGATCAAATGGTAGAGGTCTTTTAACAGCTTTCGCATAGTATCCTTCTGTTCAAATGAAACGGCGGTAAATAAAATTACGCTTACCATGTCATCCCGCCACAGGATTGCATCCTCCAGTGTAATCAAAACAATAGAGGTTTGCTTTACATATTTATCAGAGCCGTGAGGAATCGCGATACCGTTTCCGATTTCCGTTGATGAAATCTTCTCTCTGTTTTTCACACTTTCAAAAAATTCTTCTTCTACATAACCCTTTTTCAGGAGGATTTCATTTGCCTTTTTCAGGATGTCCTCCTTTGTCTTACATTTTTCATGAACCAGAATCATATCAGCACTGATTGCCTGAATAAGATAAGGAAAGCGCGATTCCTTTACATTTCTTATAAGCTTTTCATACGTTTGTTTAATACGCTGAATATCGCCAAAGTCCGCTACCGGTGAAATAACAACAGAAGGAATATCTTTCATATCCAATTCCATCGTGGCGATGATGAAATCAAAATGCCGAAGATACTCTTTTTTTAAATCATGAATATTGATCAGCTCTATAACATCAAAGGTGGGCAGATTGATTTTAATCTGATTTTCAATCAGCATAGCGCTCGCAAGGCCGCAGTTGTATACGACTGCTATTTTTTTTGACAGGTTGTGCCGCTCCAGTGCTGCCTGAAAGTGAATCAGAATAAATCCGATTTCATCATCAGACAAGGTGAATCCCAGCTTTTTCTCCAGTATGCTGGAAGCCAGTGAAACTACACTGAACATGGCGGTATATTGCTGCTTGATCTGCATAATAAAGGGATGTGTGATTTTTATATTGTTCTTTAGACGGGCAATCATCGGAATAAAGTGTTTCGATAAGCCGTTTTTTTAACAATTCATCACTGATAAAGTCTGCGTTGAAGATATCACCAATGGAAGAAATCAATTCCGTCACTGTATCTAATATGATGGGAGAGTAATCCGCTGTTTCTTTTCGGTCTTCATGATATACTCCGGACAAGCGTGCATTAACCCACCTAATATCTAAATCATTGACTCTGATGTGGTGCAATTCCTTTAGCCACTGTATGATTTCTTCTGTAATCGGATAGGTCTTCAGCACATGCAGCTCCGTGACAACCGGTCTGGCAGGTGCTTCTGTAATTTCATGTCCTTTTTTGATACGCTGGATAAATATGGAGTAGGATATAAATATCTGTGCATAATAATTGGTATCCATGCGAAATCCCAGCTTGTCCTGTGCAATTTCAATCATGCTTCGAGCGATTATCTGCAGCTCGTCTGCTACATAGCGTGATAAAATTTTCGTACACAGGGTGAGGTCCATAATTTGATCCTGCTGTGTTAGGGACATAATCTCTTCAAAAATAAACTTACGCTTTGCACTGCGAATACGCTGCTCCTTTGCCTCAATACGCGTCCCGGCCTTTGTGCGAAGCAGTAAGATGTCCTGCTGTAGCAGCTCCTGCTCCACCTTTTCCAAATCCTTCACAATGGATGTGGAGCTTATACAGAATTCATCGGATAACCTGCGTACAGAAATGCTTTCATCCAGCATTAACAGCTTTTCCATTATTTTTTTGCGTCTGCATTCACTTGTAAGGCTGTCTCCTGCAGTTCTCTGGATAGACTTTTGAAGCAGCTTTACAGCGCTTTGATCTCCTTCCATACGGATACCAACCCCATGCTTTGCCGTGATATCCAATTCGTATTCCTTCATGTGATAACGCAGCTCTGTAATATAATTTGAAATTGTTTTATTTGAAACCATGAGCTTTTCTGCGAAATAACTGGTCTTACGATAATCACTTTCTTCCAGTAACAGATTTAAAAACTTAGATAGTGCAGATGTTTTCATTTGATTTCTCCTCCTGCTTTATCATGATAGAATTTCCCATTAACATAATAGAATGATTTTGAGGAAAAAGAAATAGCAACTTGCTTCTGTTTATAGTAGAAAATAAAATACACGTCGATATAGAGTGCCATAGATAGGTGCTTTAAATTGAATGCAGGAAATAACACAGCAAACATAGCTGTGTGTTTTTATTTCCACAACTTGTGGAAGACGGTTGGTATTTCAAAAAAAATTGCAGAACTATACAATGAGGGCGTAGAAAGGAGTGGTCAAATGTTTGAACCGGAAATTGTGAAGGTGTCCAGCACAAGGTTTGAAACAAAGGAAGAAATCATTACGTATCTGAGTCAAAAGGCGGGACATGCTAAAAAATCAAGAATGTTAAAAGCTATGTCGATGCAGTACTGGATCGTGAGTCCACGGCATCAACTGCTGTGGGATTTGGAATTGCGATTCCACATGGTGAATCCGATGCGGTTACGGAAACCTTTGTAGCCTGTCTGCATCTGCTGCACCCTGTTCAATGGGATCACGATGAGGTTGATCTCGTATTTATGATAGGTGTCCCGCTTTCCAGTAGAAACAAAGAGCACCTGCGTATACTGGCAATGCTGAGCCGACACCTGATGAAGGAGGCGTTCCGTAAGGAGCTGCGCAAAATAAGAACTGATCAGGAATTTTATGAGTGCATTAAATTCCTGGAGCATGAAAATTGAGGAGGAAAACAAAATGAAAATTGTAGCGGTTGCCGCATGTACCATCGGTATTGCACACACATACATGGCGCAGGAAGCATCGAACAGGAGTGCAAAAAGCGCGGTTATGAATGCAAGGTGGAAACACAGGGCGGTATGGGAATTGAAAATGAACTGGATGAGGATGAAATAGCAGCTGCAGATGCCGTTATTCTGGCGATTGCCATCGGTATCGAGGGGGAAGAACGGTTCGAGGAAAAGGAAGAAGAGGGGAAAATCATTAAGATTGACCCGTCCGTAGTCATACGGGATCCGGCTGAAATCATTGATCAGGCAGAGAAATTATAAAATTAAATAAAGTGAGGAGAGCTTATGTTTAAAAATTTAGGAAAAGATTTAGTTAAGGCATTTAACACAGGGGTATCATACTTCTTCCGGCAGTTGTAATCGGCGGTGTATTTCTGGCATTCGCATTGGCAACCGGAGAAGCGGGCAGTGACGGCATGAAGGTGACAAACGGCTTTATGCAGAATATCAATACAATCGGTTCCGCAGGTATGGCGATGATGATACCGATGCTTGCCGGTTACATCGCATATTCACTCGCAGGAAAGCCTGCGCTTGCCCCGGGTATGATTGTGGGCTATATAGCAAATAATCCGGTGGGAGAAAACAATGTATCCACAGGCTTTCTGGGAGCCATGATTATGGGGATTCTGGTGGGATATGTATGTAAGTGGATCAAAAGCTGGAAGGTGGGACCGACAATAAAATCCATCATGCCCGTCCTGATTATTCCGATTGTTTCCGCTTTGATTTGCTGCCTTGCATATCTTTACATTCTGGTGGGTCCTCTGGGTGCATTGATGAAGGCATTAACCGGTATGCTGAGTGGCATGCAGGAGGAAGTGCGATTCTTCTGGGAATCGTGATTGGTGTGATGACCGCCTTTGATATGGGTGGGCCGATAAATAAAACTGCATCTGCCTTTACGATGGCTTTGATGGCGGAAGGACTGTATGGACCTAACGGCGCATTCCGCGTCGCTGTGGCGATCCCTCCTCTGGGTCTGGCATTATCCACCTTCATTTCCCGAAGAAAATACGATAATGCGGAGAAGCAGCTGGGGGTGACCAGTGCGTTTATGGGACTGATTGGTATTACAGAGGGGGCAATACCGTTTGCAGTAAAGGATATCAAGCATGTTTTACCTGCCATTATGGGTGGAAGTGCAGTTGGAGCCGGTCTTGCGATGATGCATGCAATTGAATGCTACGTTCCCCATGGCGGGATGATTGTTGTTGCGGCTACGAATAAGCCATTATTATATACACTGGATATGGCAATCGGCGTTGTTGTCACAGCATTGCTTCTAATGCTGCTGAAACCGAATCTCGAGAATAAGGATAAAAAAACAGAGAAGCTGTCTGTAACTGAAGATAATAAAGCATCTGTGAAATAGGCTGTATGAAGCAAATTGTAGTATTGGGAACAGATTTGGACACGGCAATGGCTTACGGAGTGCAGCACGGCGCTTCACAAATGTATTTCACGTTCATAGGGGATGAGAATGCAGAAGAAAATATTATGAGGAATGAAGATAGAGCAAACAGCTGGAGAAAGCAGGATTACGCTTTAAATGTATAAGAAGCAAACAAGAGCCGCAGGATTGCTATGCTCTTGTTCATGCGGATGAGGTGCTGCTTGGTATATTCAAAGAACAGCAGGATTCATATAGGGACTATTTAAAAGCAGTACTGCCAATGCGGGCCAAAACAAATGCCGGACAGCCGTTATCCTATACGGTATAAGAAAAAATACAAAGCGAAAGTGCTAGTACTTATGAATGAGCTT
>ENA-OQCK01000207-OQCK01000207.1-human-gut-metagenome-genome-assembly--contig:-NODE-207-length-35067-cov-2.012078_pt1 | contig 35067 bp, 46 predicted proteins | sample MGYA00242498_ERZ504578 | MGnify/ENA primary metagenome ERZ504578 (study PRJEB26092, sample SAMD00036229) | human gut metagenome | host: Homo sapiens | study: EMG produced TPA metagenomics assembly of...
CAAAATCCACATCCTCACTAATGGGAAATGAAAAGAAAGAGGAAATCCAGCTCCCGCGTGCCTTTACGGCGCCTTTACAGAGCTGGTAAAAAACCTGAAGAAATATATCGGCTTTGTGGAGTGTCCGGTCTTTTATCATTCATGGGAATGCCGATGAGGTCATTTCTGTAAAAGCTCCCTGTGGCCTACAATAAAATTCCACACTGCCGCAAAAAGCTGATTCTTCTACATGACGGGCATCATCGTCTGCTGATGGATCCGGAGGTCAGCTGGACATGCTATCAGAATATGAAGCTATTTTTCGAGGGCGTACTCCTGCCGGATAACGAACCGGTGATGGCAGAGGATATCATGGGGGCCCTACTGGAGGAGAAAAAGCGCAGAGAGCGTGAAAAGCAATCGCAGGAGCCGGCGTTGAACCGCTTCGCGTGCAGACTGATGAATCGCAGCATACCGACAGCTGTCAAACAGATGCCGGTGCGAAAATATAGCTTCCTTCATGGCTTTCATCAACAAACTCTCCACGATATTCATTTTATTACCATACCGCGATTCCCACTGAGAAAGAGTTACTGATTTTACCTGTACACAAAAGGAGTGCTTCCCTTACGCTGCCAAGCGTGAAAAACACTCCTTTTCTTCTATGGTTCTGCGCTAGATTTAGTCAACGCTTTCTTCGTTTACAGCTTCTGTCCGCAGGTACTGCAGAACTTACTGTCAGTCTCCACTTCCCCGCCGCACTGCGGGCAGTATTTCTTCGTGATGAGGGACGTTCCGCATTCACAGCAGAATTTCGCATCCTCCTTGTTCAGCTCTCCGCAGTTGGGACATTTGATACGGATCACTTCCTTAACGACCGGCTCCTGAGGCTGTGCAGCCGTGGTATTCATCTGCTGGGCAAAGGCAAAGCCTGCGCCGATCCCCGCAATACCCTGGCTTTGCTGCGCTGCATCCCGCATTGCACGCGACTGCTGCCACTGCTGAAAATTCTGCATATTCCCGCTAACGAGATTGATTCCGGACTGCTCATCAATAAATTTCTCAACCTCCTCAGGCAGTGAGATATTTTCAATATTGATCATCAGCAGGCTGATTCCCATCGTTTCCATTTTCTCGTTCGCACTGTCTCTGGCAGCTTCGGATATCTCGCGCAGCTTGCTTGCCAGCTCAACAACACGGATTTTTTCTTCGGCGATCACATCAATCAGGCTTTCAATCACGATCGAACGAACAAACTCGATCACATCATCTGTCTGATAAATCATCTGAACGCCGACCAGCTCCCGCATGAATTTTTCAACATCCACGACCCGCAGCGAGAATGTTCCAAAGCCGCGTACCCGAACACGCCGAAGGTTGGATCCTCTATGATAAACGGATTTCTCGTTCCCCATTTATTATCTGTCAGTGCCTTTAAGCTGACAAAGAACAAATCACTGATTATCGGTGATCGAAAGCCGTATTTCCAGCTTTGCAGTGTGGATAGAATCGGCATATTCTCCGTATTCAGCGTATAGGAGCCTGCGGAAAACACATCCGCCAGCTCTCCCTTGCTCATAAACACCGCAGCCTGACTTTCTCTGACAATCAGCTTGCCCCCTGCTTGATTTCATTATCACGCCGTTTCTCTGATATTTCAAAACGATCAGGTGACTCATATCCTTATCATTTTCAATTACATCGATAAACTGCCCCATTAAAAGATCACTGAATCCCATTAGCGCATCCTCCTATCGTACAATATAATCACCGTTTGCATCCTTAAACTTATTGGTTGCGATCATAAACAGGTCATAGAGCCAGCCAAACATAAGAAATCCCATGGTTACCATGTAGAACAATGCACGTCCCCATCTTCCTGTATAAAAATTATGAAGCCCCAGGGGACCGCTGAACAGGGCTAACAAAAATGTAACCATTTTACTCTTATCACTGTTATAGACCTCGCGTCCTCTCCCCTGTCGTATATTCTGTCTTGCTTCATCCTGCTGTATTGCATCCGCTGCTGCATCATAATCCGCATTCTCACTGCCGCAGTACGGACAGCATCTGCTGTTTTCAATTTCTGCACCACATTGCTTACATTTCATAGCGATCTCTCCTTACCTTATTCTAGGTATACAGGGAACTCGTATGCTGTGCAATTCCTTTTCATCAGGCATTATCCATATGGCAGCTAAAAAAACAGAAGCCTTCATACGCTTCCATTTTTTGTCATCATATTTGTGATGCGGACACCATGTTATACCCCGGTTAACCGAATATTGTCAGATCCTGTCTATTTCCCCGCAATGTTGCGCTCATAAAATTTCTCATAGACATTGGTGAAGAAATTTCCCTTTCCTGTTTTGTGATAGCGCATAATCAGCAGCGTAAGCAGAATCCCTGCACTGTGGCACACAGGACATCGGTAATCGTATCATGCACGCCCTGTGAATAATGATTGATGCAGTCATTGTTGAAGAAAATCAGCATGGCATATTCATAGAATTCCCAGATTTCACCGACAGCGATATTCACAGCATTGATAAAGACGAGAAATACATGATAATCCTTCTTATCCGGAAATTCATTCGTCTTTTTCAGATAGTAATACAGAATCACCGCCAGCGTTGTGATGAACCAGCCGCTGGAAAAATGCAGGACCTTATCAAAGCCGAGGTAGGAATACCAGTGATAGCTGCTTCCAATCAGGGAGGCAAAATACGTAAAGATCGTAGACACGATGTAGATTCATACACCGGCTTGAAATGACAGCAGCTTGAAGGCAGCCGGTACAATCAGGGGCGTCAGCACAGCGACGAAGGTCATACCGAGTGCATTCATATCCCTGACCGTATAATTGTGATAAAACGCATACAGCAATGTAACAATATAAACAGCCGCACAGATATACAGAATTCTCTTCAGCAGAATCTCACGGCGCTTCAGCTTATCCTGCATGCTTTACATCCTCCAGCATCTTCAGCTTCAGATCCAGCAGCTGCTTGCTGAGATCGACATAGTAGGTCTGCGGATATTCAAAGCGCAGAATCTCATCCCACATACAGGAAAATTCCTGTTCACTGTACGCACGGATTTCCTGCAGATCCGGAACCTCATACACCAGCTCCCCGTTTAGAAAGATCGGCTCCAGTAAATCACGCAAAACATAGCTGCCGCCTGGAATCGTCTTGTTTTTCCAGCTGTTCATCTGGTGATAGATGGTCAGATCACGATTCGGATCAAGGCTCTCTTTGTGTATGGTCATAAGATCCCCAACAGCCTTGCCGCTTTCCTTATCATAAATACGGTAGAGGTCCTTATAGCCGGGATTTGTTACCTTTTCAACATTTTCACTAACCTTGATTTTCGGTATCATGGTATCCCCGTCAAAAATAGAGCTCATTTTATACACACCGCCGAATACCGGCGCGGATTTACTGCAAACCAGATTTTCGCCAACCCCCATGCTGTTGATCTGCGCCCCCTGTGATATCAGGGACTGGATGAGATATTCATCCAGAGAGTTCGAAATTACGATATTACAATCCTCCATTCCTGCCGCATCCAGTGCCGTGCGGATTTTCTTGGATAAATACGCCATATCCCCGCTGTCGATGCGCACACCCTGCAGACGATAGCCGTTTGGCTCCAGATATTCCTTCGCCACACGAATCGCATTCACCAGACCGCTTTTTAAGGTATTATAGGTATCCAGCAGCACCGTACAGCTGTCGGGATACGTTTTTGCATATGCCAGAAATGCATCATATTCACAATCAAAGGACTGTACAAAGGAATGTGCCATGTTCCCAGAACCGGCATACCGAATTTCTGTCCGGCATAGGTGGTTGCCGTACCTGCACACCGCCGATAAAGGCAGCTCTGGCACCATAATTCGCTGCATCAAAGTTATGCGCGCGACGGGCACCAAACTCCATAATGGCTCTGCCCTGCGCTGCTTTGACGATACGCTTTGCCTTTGTTGCAATCAGGGTCTGATGATTGACACACAACAGCATTGCCGTTTCCAGCAGCTGTGCTTCGATAATCTTCGCCTTTACGCGAATCAGCGGTTCATACGGGAACACCGGTGTTCCTTCCTTCACCGCAAAGATATCACCGGTAAAAATGAAATGCCGCAGATATTCCAGAAATTCATCATTAAAGCGGTTCAGCGAACGCAGGTATGCAATATCACTATCCTCAAAATGCAGATTCTGGATATATCCGATAATTTCCTCCAGCCCCGCAAACACCGCATAGCCGCCGCTGTCCGGATTTCTGCGATAAAACAGGTCAAAGGTGACAACACGATCCTTATGATCGGAATTGAAGTAGCACTGACTCATGGTCAGCTCATAAAAATCCATGACCAGACTTAGATTCCGCTCATCACGAAAATCAAATTTATAATCCAGACTTTTCATAATCAATCCTCTCTTTCCAGTGAGGAAACGATACAGATACCGTTTGCCTCCATGTTGCGGATACTGAATTCATTGCAGGATACAGCATCATGCACTCCCTCAATATGATAGGTATCCACACAGCTCAGCGGTATGATGATCCGCTGGTCTGTCTTATTATGCTCATTCAGCCATGCATTCAGACATAACGCAAACTGCAGAATGCAGATATCGGTACAGCAGCCGGTGATGACGATATCACGATAACTGTCCATACGCTCCGTTAAAAAGCTTTGAAAATCCGGACACGTAAAGGTATTCGTAGATTCTTACGCATCAGCTCCTGCACATACGGCTGTAATTCCTGAATAACCTCACTTTCCTTCGTACCGATGACGCAATGAGAGGGGTAGGAATTAAATTCACGCGTCTTTGGCGGATGGGAGTCCGCAATGAAAATAACCCGTTGCTCTGCATCACGTATCAGGGCTTCAATATGCACGGTTGCCGCATTGATTTCCTCATCATGCAGGGCTCCTTCATGTACAAAGCCTTCGATCATATCCACAACGAATATAACAGGATCCTTCAGCTCCTTCGTGGAAAGAGGCTTATATGCTTCTAAAAACTGTTTACTTACTCTAGCCATAGAGAATCTCCTTTAAACTTTTACCTATACGATATTTATTATAGTCTTTTTTTTTTCAATTTGAAACAGAATACACAAAATTTCATTTTCCGCAATTTCATTTTCCCTGCATTTCATTTTCCTGTAAGCTTACGGCCTGCTCATCATTCGTATAACAGTTGTAAAATTCTGATAGGCGAAAAACTGCCGGATACGGTATTTTCAGGTTCCTGCCATTTTATATGCAGTATACTGTTTCTCTTCCACACGCCTTGCATTATAAATCCTTTTTTCTTTTACGAATCACCGATTACTTCACATCCACTTATCAATGTCCGTTTCCTTCCTGTAAAATCCTTTTCCTGCTTCTATGATCCCTTCGAAGATCCCTCATCCACGCTCCGCTGCCATGCCTACGAACTACTTTTTTGTTTATGGATGAACATGCAGATTGCGCATTCTTACCCGTTTCCCGAGCATTTTGCCGCATCAATGGCAAGAACGATCATAAGTGATAACAACGCGTGTCCATCCTGTCGGATATCCAGCACATAGGTATCTGTGAGGTGAAAAATTTCCTTACTGGCATGCATGATGCATCCATCCTGCTCACTGATGACATCATAATCCCATGCCATGAAATTTCCTTCGATTTTCCAGTCGTTGCAGGACAAGTGATACTTTGGTTTAAAAAACGTAAATTCCCTCTCGATAAAGCCAATACAGCTTCCATTCATATACATGCGAAAGCGTGGAAGAAAGGTAAATACCTCCTCCCGTATTTCTCCGATTTCCTCCCGCATTGCATTATAGATAACCAGACGATGTCCCCAGGACAGCTTTCCTTCCACTGTATATATGGTATGCCCTGCATCATCGTATATATCATAACTGTCAAACCAGGTAAACATGCGCTGTTTGAATAACAGTCTCATAAAATCATTCCCCTTCCTTTTGTTTCATTATACAGGAAACAGCAGAAAAAGAAAAACGAAGCCCTGAAGTTTTTCATTCATAGGCGGCTATGAAAAGAAAGCAGCGCAAAAAAGGATCAGGGATATCGTTTGAAGATACAGCTGATCCTGATTTGATATAGTCCGAAAGCAGATAAGAACTGTTATGAAAACAGATCTAATTGATCCTCATAAAAATAAGGAAAAGAACTGAAAGATAAACAGGGAGACAAGATAAGGAACGAGCAGCATAACTGTCAGAGTTAGGAACAAAAGCTTTTTCCCATATTCGTGATAGACCGCCTGCAAGGTCATAATACAGGGGATACTGAGCAGGACATATACCATGAAGCTGAAGGAGCGGATTCCTGCATCCCTGGAAGTCCATAGAGCACGGATATGGGATACCTGAGCATCTCCCTGCGGCTTGACGGCTACATCGGTGTGCAGAAAGAAGGTGGCACTTTCCTTTAACGCAGTACCTCCCTTATAGAGAATATCACGGATATCCTCGCTGATATTGACAGTAGTAGCTTCCTCATGCACTGCCGGCTGCAGCACGGTGTCAAGAAAGCCGACGATCGTCTCTTTGGCGATAATCCCGCCGGGCAGCGCAGCAACACATTCCCAACGGTCGCCAAATCCAAGCGGTGCAAAGATCGGCTGTACCAGCTTGGCCCCCTGAGCCAGATAGCTGTCCTCCACGCTTCCGCCCGGAAAGTAGGTAAGCCCCCATAATATCACCATGGCCCATAGGACGATGCCGCACGCCTTGCGCACATAGCTTTTCACCTCCTCCCTCACCTTGTGCAGCACAACACGCAGCGAGGGAAGACGGTAGGGTGGAAGCTCCAGTACCAGCATCGCATCATCATGAAAAATCGGAAAGCGGGATGCGATCAGCGCGAGTACAAGAGCAAGCAGGATACCGATTCCATAGATGCTCAGCATCATCAGTGCCGCCTTATCCGGAAAAAAGGCAGAGGCGAACAGTACATATACCGGCAATCTGGCACCGCAGGACATAAAGGGCACCAGCAAGGCTGTCAGACGCTTCTGCTGCTCGTTATCCAGCGTGCGGGTCGCATAGATGGCAGGCACATTGCAGCCAAAGCCCAGCATGAGGGAAACAAAGCTCTTTCCGCTGAGATGGAAGGAATTCATCAGCCGGTCCAGCAAAAAGGCGATGCGTGCCATATAGCCGCTTTCCTCCAGTAAAGATAACACAAAATACAGCAGTGCCATCAACGGCACAAACACAAGTACACCACCGACGCCCGCAAGAATTCCCTGCAGCAGAAATTGCCGCAGGACATGCGGCGCCCATTGCAGGGCAAAGGAAACATAGCGAGCCAGCACATCCTGCAGCAGATAGCCGATATAATCATTGAGCGGGGCGGAGGCCTGAAAGACGAAAAGCAGAAGAAAGGAAAAACGAGCAGAAACAGAGGAAGCCCCAGCCATTATGCAATACGAAAGCATCGATACGTTCACTTTTCGCATATCGCTTTTTCGGATCCTGTACACATTGTGCATCAGGGATTCCACAGCACGGCAATACCCTGCGCGCACGTTCTCTTCGTTCATATCCCGACACAGCTTCTGCAGCACTACCGGATCCATATGCCAGGCCTCCAGTTGCTTCATGACAAGCACGTCCTCCCGCATACAGCCCATGGCAAGATGATGCAGCAGGCGTGCATCAGCCTCTGCATGCGATGGTCCATGCTGCTCGATATACGTATACAACGATGTATAGATTTCATCTTCTTCCTCATTCAGCAACGGATGATAAAACACCGTCCTTTGTTCCACCTGCCTTTGAATTGCCTGACGCACCTCACGATAATGTCTGCGGTCAAAGGCGGAATACGCCAGTATCTCCATTCCAAGGCGCCTTGAAAGGGCTGCTGTATCGATATGAATACCATAGTCTTTAACCTCATCCATGAAATTGAAAATCAACAGCATGGGAATCTGCAGCTCACGCAGAAACAGCGTCAGCATGAGATTTCGCTGAAGATTGGTCGCATCCAGCACATTGACGATCAAATCGACCTGCTGACTTTGAAGATATGCTGCCGTTATGCTTTCCTCATTGCCATTATTCGTCAAGGAATAGGTACCCGGAAGGTCTATAATATGATAGCTGTCTCCTCCCCAGCATACATTGGCTTCTTTTTTTTCAACGGTAACCCCCGGCCAGTTTCCAACCTTGAATTCCGCATTGCTGAGCGCATTGATCCACGCACTCTTTCCCACGTTCGGATTTCCGACAAAGGCCACATGATAGTTCATTCCAGCACCTCCCTTCGATGCAAGCCGCATCCTTATTACGCAGAATCAGCTGATTACCTGCCGCAAAATACAGACACGGATCCTGCATTGGCGCACTGCGCAGCTTGCGTATCTGCATACCCGGATATATCCCAAGATAAAACAGGCGGTCCTTCTCTTTTTTACACATATGGACGTTCGTAACAACCATGGTTTTTCCCACTGCTGCATCACATAGCTTCATAGTTCATCACCTGTTTCTCAGTATAGTATGCATACTGAAAAAACACCGTCATAAAAAAGACGATGAAACGCGGTTCTATTTTTCATCTCTTATGAATATATTTTCATTCAAAATGAAATTCATTTTTTTATTTTCATTTTGAAGGTTTGCGTATATAATATAAACAGGCTAAAGGAGGAAATTACTATGGCTAAGCTAGATTATGTTAAAGAAGCAGTCGTCAAACGCAATCCGAATGACGCAGAATTCATTCAGGCTGTTGATGAAGTCCTGCTGTCACTGGAAAAAGTCGCAGGTAAACATCCGGAATATATCGAAAAAGGCGTATTCGAAAGAATCGTCGAACCGGAGCGCCAGATCATCTTCCGTGTACCCTGGGTTGATGACAGCGGTAAGCTGCAGGTAAACAGAGGATTCCGTGTGGAATTCAATTCTGCAATCGGACCTTACAAGGGCGGACTTCGTTTCCACCCGAGTGTAAATATCTCTATTATCAAGTTTCTGGGCTTTGAACAGATATTCAAAAACTCTTTGACCGGTCTTCCAATGGGCGGAGGAAAAGGTGGAAGCGACTTTGATCCGAAGGGAAAAAGCGATGCGGAAATCATGCGCTTCTGCCAGAGCTTCATGACAGAGCTGTGCAAGTATATCGGACCGGATACTGATGTTCCTGCAGGTGATATCGGTGTCGGTGGACGTGAAATCGGTTATATGTTCGGACAATACAAGCGCATTCGTAATGAGTTCACCGGTGTTCTGACCGGAAAGGGCTTAAACTGGGTGGTTCTCTTGCCAGAACACAGCAACCGGCTATGGTCTGTGCTATTTCACAGAGGCCATGCTGCAGGCGAACGGCACATCCTTCCAGGGCAAGAAAGTCGTTGTCAGCGGAAGCGGAAACGTAGCCATCTATGCTGCGGAAAAAGCAACACAGCTGGGGGCAACGGTAATTGCCATGAGCGATTCCAGCGGTTATATCGTTGATGAAAACGGTGTGAATCTGGATGTGATGAAGGAAATCAAGGAAGTAAAACGCGGACGTATCAGGGAATATGCAGATGCGGTTGCCGGTGCGACTTTCCATGCGTCAGAAAGCATCTGGAATACCCCATGTGACATCGCATTGCCTTGTGCGACACAAAATGAGCTGCATAAGAAGGATGCGGAGACGCTGATCAAAAACGGCTGTATCGCTGTATGCGAGGGTGCCAACATGCCGACAACACCGGATGCCATTGAGGTATTACAGGCAAATAATGTTCTGTATGCTCCGGGCAAGGCAAGCAATGCAGCGGTGTCGCAACCTCAGGACTGGAGATGTCACAGAACTCCGCTCGTCTGTCCTGGACCTTTGAAGAGGTGGATGCCAAGCTGAAGGACATCATGGAAAACATCTTCCGTACAGTGTCTGATACTGCTATGGAATACGGTCTTGGTAAAAACTATATGGCCGGAGCAAATATTGCAGGCTTCATCAAGGTTGCTGATTCCATGATTGATCAGGGTATCGTATAAGAAAAAAAGATAGGCGGCTGTCATGAGACAGCTGCTTTTCTTATAGCCATTCCTTTTACTCTTTATTCTTTTCTTACAAACCTTTTACGATTCCATGACATTCAATACTCTCTATGTCATCTGTGCTATACTGTTAACAGCTAAGTAAGCATCCATGCGGAACTTACAGAAAGGATAGATATGAAAAAGAAACGCATTCTGTGGATCATCATCGCTATCTTCCTGGTATATACATGCTGCACGTATAGCGGTGCCATGAAGCTTCGAGCATTCCTAATCACAAAGGATCCATCCGTATACATGAACAGCATCTACGTGTCTGCTTTTGGAAAACCGTATTATGTCTTTCAAAAAGCAATGCTTGCCCATGATACAGGGAATGCGATTGGTGTTTTTGAATGTCACCGATACACTCTTTTTGTGCATGTGGAATATATCGGATTTCCATAAATTATTTTTTAATAACCTCTAAATATCTGAAACTCCTTCTTTCCTTGTCATTGTATCGAGCACCGTGCTATGCTTTATTCAAAAGGAGATCAATATGGCAAATACAACAGAGAATGATAGGGCCTGGCAGAGGCAAAGAAACGCTGCCGTTTACATACCCGGGATATTCAATTGGCAAAGCAGTTGGGGATGTCACCAAAATCACTTCTGAAAAATATCCCTTCCCCAAAAGAACAATGGAAGCTGCCGGTAAAGCAATGGATTCATGAGCTGGCAAGAAAAAAAGGTCTGATGAAAGATGATAAACTCCCTTTTTGAAGAAGAAAACACAGAAAATTAAACGCTGTGTTTTTCTTTCAATAAAAAAACACACTGTATCGTGTGTTTATTCGTCAATCTCCATATGACGCTTAATAATTGTGGAAATCATATCCGCTGCCAGCTGCGGATCATCATTGCATACGATGTACTTGTAATTATTAACCATTTTGATTTCCTTACTTGCCTTGGCTAAACGCTGCTGTACAATTTCCTCCGGCTCACTTCTTCTGCCCCGTATCCGTTTTTCCAATTCCTCCATGCTTGGCGGAATAATGAAAATCGTCAGCGCCTCCGGACATTTTTCACGTACCTGTGTAGCGCCTGTACCTCGATTTCCAGCAATACATTCTTGCCTTCCTTGCGCAGCTTCTCTACCTGTGACACTCGAGTACCATAATAGTTCCCTACAAATTCTGCCCATTCCAAAAGCTCGCCGTCATGGATTGCCTGTTCAAATTCTTCCTTTGTTGTAAATATGTAATCAACGCCATCCTGTTCACCCTGTCTTGGTGATCTGGTTGTCATGGAAATGGAATACGCCAGCTTTAAGGATTCATCATTCATAAAGCAATTACGCACAGTTCCTTTGCCTACACCGCTTGGTCCGCTGATAATAATCAATAAACCTTTTTTCATGAGCACACCCCTTACTATTCTTACATTTATTTTACTAGTGCAGGCAGGGTATGTCAAACGTGTTTCTGTTTTTTTTAGGCTTTTTGAATAAATTAACTACTTTTTAGCTATAATCGTAAAAAAGATTGCTCATTTCTTGATTTTTTCACTCAACAGTCATAAAAAGCATTAGTGAATTCCCTTATCTGGTCAAATGTTTTTGCTTTTTTTGAACCTATTTAGCATATAGAGGTTCCTGCTGTTTCGTATCATACGCAGGAACGGATGCAACAAAACAAGGCAGTCCTTACCGCCGACAAGCGATGGTCAGCTGCAGCGTGTTACACGAGGATCGCAAAGAATAACTTAAACTGTTAAAAGCATAAGAAAAACGCTCTAGCAAGCGGTTGAGCTACCGAAAGGTCGGGGCTTTTGCGGATAAATTAGATGTGAATGCAATGTATTATTTATATAGTTTCTCATAGACTGACCTCTCCTTTTTTTTGTATTTACAGTGTAGCATATATCTGTCGAAAATACAGATTATAAAGAAAATCCTATCTGGAGAAAGAAGAAACACAGATTCCATTTTGGAAATAGTCACACATATCACGCAAGAATTCACTTCGAATCAAAAAAACAGTTCGCAGACAAAGCTTAAAAAAATTAGAGCAGTATAAGAAATAGAAAACCTCACAAGATAGAAAAGCTATTTCGATTTTATGATTGTATTCAAGCTTCGCTGTTCCATAAAGCAGCTGCACATGTGTCTCTTCCTATAGTATAATGCTCAATTCTCTATTTATCAGCCTCAAACATATGAAGTTAGCGCTCAGCATGCCCTTTTGGTATGATATAATGGAGCAGCGAGGTGATTTTATGGCATTAGATGGATTACTGCTTCATCAGGTACAGAAAGAGCTGCAGAGCTTTCTGCCTGCCAAGCTTACAAAGCTGCAACAGATCAGCGATACCGAGCTGCTGTTTACAATACGGACACCACAGGGAACACGACGATTGATGATTTCCTTACACAGCGTATACAACCGTATCAATCTGACTCAGGAATCATATACACGATGGAGACACCGGGAAATTTTCTCATGCTGCTGCGAAAGCAGATTGACGGAGGAATCCTTCGTTCTCTGAATCAGGTCGGTCTGGATCGCATTTTGCATATGGTAATCGAGGCAAGGGACGAGCTTGGTGATATCCATGACCGGCATCTTTATATCGAACTCATGGGGAAATATGCAAATATGATTCTGGTGGATGAGGAGGGGCATATTCTGGATGCCTTAAAACGCATTCCGCCGTTTGAAAACAACCGCCGCACCATTCATCCGGGAGCGCTTTATCAGCTGCCTGCACCGCATACCGGAAAGCAGGATCCCTATCATTATGAAAAAATAGATCCAAGTGAATCCTTTACCAAACAGTTTCACGGGTTTTCTCCGCTGCTTTCCAGAGAAGTGCAGTATCGTATGGCGCAGGGTGAAAACTTCGATGAAATTCTGGAACAGATTCGTACATCCGATACACTGTATCTGAGTGACGTGCAGGACAAAACCCAGTTTCACTGCATACCTTTGACACATCTGGAGGTGGAAGCACGGCAGTATCCGCTGATGAAGGGTATGGATCTGCTCTTTTTCCAGAAGGAGGAAAAGGTTCGCATCAAGCAGCAGAGTGGTGATCTGTTTCGTGCCGTGCGCAAGGAGCTGCATAAGAATACTTCAAAATACCCAAAACTGCAGCAGACGCTGGAGGAGGCAATGGATTGCGATAAATACAGGGAATACGGTGATTTACTGTTTGCCTACATGGGAAGTATCGAGCGCAGGGAAACCGTCACACTCCCCTCTTTTGAAACTGGTAAGGATATCCATATTCCGTTGGACATGCGCTTTGATATCAAGGGAAATGCCAACCGCTATTATCAGAAATACCACAAGAGCAAGCGGGCACAGGCTATCCTTCAGGAACAGCTTGCCCTATGCGAAAAGGAAATCCGCTACTTTGAATCCATGGAGGTCCAGCTGGAACAGGCGACCGTACAGGATGCTATGGAAATTCGGGAGGAGCTGGCACGACAGGGCTATGTCAAGGCTGTTAAAACCCGCATACGAAAGAAAAAGAAGCAGGAGCTTCCACATTATGAGACCTTTGCATTCGATGACGTATATATCTATGTTGGTAAAAACAATCTGCAAAATGATTACGTTACCTGGCGTCTGGGAAAAAAAAGCGATATGTGGCTGCATACCAAGGATGTGCATGGAGCCCATGTGGTAATCACCTGTGAGCAGCCGGATGAGGAGCTTCTGCGCAATGCCGCCATGCTTGCCGCCTGGTACAGCAACGCCCGCTATTCCTCCAGTGTTCCTGTGAATTACTGCACGATTCGCCAGTTGAAAAAGATTCCCGGAAACAAGGGCAGCTTTGTTTCCCTGTCAAATTACAAAACCATTTATATCGATCCGGAACCGGCACAGATTCAAAAACTGATCGACGAACATCTGATTACACAGAAAAAGCACTAAAAGGATGAAGGCAGAAACAACAGCTTTACAGAAGTTCGCATAGATGCCTGTATCCTAAAAGCTTTCCCCATCCCTGTATCCGTATATGCTGATATGGGGTTCTTTCTTCTTACCTGAGGAATGGTCCAGTATCTGCATAAAAGAAGACTGGAATAATGTTAGCTTCTTTCCCGATTGCGGGTAAGCTTAAAACGGGAGGCTTCAACACGATTGGTTTTATCAATAGAAGTTGAATTCTCCCTGTTGCTAAAGTAAGAAAAAACTTAAGTATACATCCTGGCTTTCTGTCATGGAAATCAAACCTATTGCGGATACTCTTTTCTGTGGATACAATTTCATTATCTCAATTATTTTTTCAATTCTATATTAAGCAGGTTTATTTTCTTCCTGCTTTTCTTATACGAAAAACAGATGAAATCTTTGATACACAGTTGAACTGCAAAACGAATTCATCCTTTTCCATGTACGGCGCAGCTGTTTTTTCACGATTTCCATATCCTGAGAGAAAGAATCAGCAGTACCTGTTCTCCTAATGATCACATGCTGTTATCGGCTCTGAAAATACAGGCGCAGCCTGTGAATTCCTGCAAACAGTACCCCTCAGCAAGCACAATACACAATGCGATGCCCAGCAGATCCCAGGGCAATATATACTCCGTATTCGCGCCTGTTAACCCGATATTGGATAATGTAGAAAACATCATTGCACTCAAGACCCCGATGTTAATCAGATAAAGGCCCGCCAGCACCAGCAGCACGACCTGTACCACATCCGGCAGAAATTCCTGCAAAATCAAAAAAAGGTCTGGATGACAGCTCCCATAGCCAGAAACATCAGACAGCCCATCAAAACACCATCAAAAAGGAAATAGCCGCGAAGCAGCTCTGCCGCAGCAATACACACTGCCGTCATCAGCATACTGAACATAAATGCTGCTATCATGATTTTCATACGGGAGAGAACCGGCAGCTCCCGTTTGCTGAAAAGATACATGAGCAGACAGGCATACAAAACAAAGACCAGTGCCGTATTGACAGAATCAAGGAAAAAACAGGCTATAGGTGATACAGGCAACCAGTAAAATCGATGCGGTAAGCTTTTGTGATTTCTGCATACTGCTTCATCTCCTCTTACATTACTATAAAAGCATATAGATACTATACCACATTGCAATGGTTCTCACAAGCCATCATACGTATAGCTTTCCAACATGTAAGAAAGACATCCTCAATTCAGTCATATACCGAACAGGAATCGTTTTTTGCATTGTGTTTGACCCTTTCATTAATTCTTATATGCTTCAGGGTGCAGGCATCATTGTTGAAAAAGAAAGTAAATTTACCTCTTGTAAGGGGCTATTACTTCTTTTTTTACAGATTCATCAGTTCTCAATCATGACGAAGCACTATGTTCGTCTGTATCCATATCAAATAGATAATGCTTACGGATTTTCTCCAGTACCTTCCATACACAGCTCATATTCGGACGAAAGGTCACAAGATCCCCCTTGTGAACGCATAGGACTGGCCGTCACTGCCACTCACAACTGCTGTTCCTTCGATTATCAGACATGTTTCACAACGTTCATCATATTCCGCATTCCATTGAGCAGGCTCATGTTCCCAAATCGGACAGGATTCCAAGAGCCTGCGTTCCTTATCATTTGGCTTTCTTATGTATACATCTTTCATCATAATCTCCTTTATAAATTCGGGTAATGCTTAGCCTTTACATCAATCCAGGATACCTTTTGATTATCCGGTACCGGCTGGAAATAAGCCTCCAATCCATCCTGGAACATTTCATCCAGCATTTTTGCATCGTTATCATCAAACGAAATCGGTCCGACAATATTTTTCGTCCGACACCACCGCCAATTCCACCTACTGCAGGGTAGTATAGCGAAAGCCTGCCTTATAAGCTTGTAGCCATCGGCATATTTTTAAACAGGACGAAAATCGGTTCCAGATCACCTAACTGATCCTGCTGCCATCTCTTTCCGGCTTCCTCTGTCGATATCGTTTCCAGTTCAACACCTACCGGACATGCCATTTTATAAATGCTGGACAAAAAGGAATTGCTCGCACCTTCATCATCAACAATATACACCTTTTTACTATTCGTCCTGTACAACCACTGCGTACATACCTGCCCATGTATCAAACGACTGTCTATTCTGACTAAACCTATGCGTGCCATTTTTCATCACCGTTCCTTAGTTTTCAATTTTGATCCAGTTTTTACCGACAGAACCTGTTACCTTCATATAATCCATCACGCGCTCCTTATAGCCTGCCCACATAATATCGCCTGCCATTCTTGCGCCAATATTCTCTCCGTTCTGATAACGCCCGTCATGGAACAGACAATCCAGTCCATAATTATAAGCATCAGTCCCCATGTTCACCTTCTGTGTACCAATTCGGCAGCATTCCGCAATATTTTCAAACCCTGAGAATGAGCCGCCATGGAATACCAGAGGTACATCCACCAGGTTCTTTATTTCCTTTAATCGCTCAAAATCAATATCCGGTCCCTTTCCGGTATACTCTCCGTGTGCTTCACCAATGGATACCGCTAGACAGTCACAGCCTGATTTCTCAACAAACTCTTTTGCTTTCACAGGATCTGTCAGATATTCATCGCGCTTTTCTTCGTAATCACAACCATCCGCAATCTGTCCAAATTCCGCTTCCACTGTGATGCCAAGAGGTGCACAGATATTCTTAAACTCCGCGACCTGCCGTGCATTTTCCTCAAAGCTCAATGCACTGCGGTCCACCATAACACCTGTAAATCCGCCATAAATCGCTTTTACACAGGCTTCGAAGCTATCTCCGTGATCCAGATTCAGTGCAATCGGTATCCGTACCTCATTCGCCATTGAACAAATCAGTTTTCCAAAGGAAACAATATCCTTATGATTATCCGGCAAAACATCAATAATAAGAGGTGAATCCAGCTCAACAGCTGCTTCTATACAAACTCTGACAGAGTCTTCATTAAAAACATTCGGTGCCAGAACACCATATCCCCCTTCCTTCGCCTTTTCTAAGATTTCCAACATTGATACCAACATAATTTCATTCCTTCCTTTCTATGCTATGTTCTTCCAGACGCCGAATCAGCTTAAGCATGTCCTGCATGACATTCACTGCAGCATCTTCAAACAGCAACTCATGCTTCTTGTGTTCATAATATTTATAAAAGATATTCTCTGCACCGGCATAGTTTAATTTCCGTATGACGACATCCAACTCACGGGTATAATTGGAAAACACATCCTCATACCCGCTCATAAATAAAATCGGAAGATATTCGGGAAGCTGTGAAATCCAGTCTTCCGTCATATACAGAGAACACAGTGTAATTCTGTTTAACATATACTGCATGGAGTAAGAAAGCTGACAGCAGGCGTCACGTTTCAGCTTTTTCTGTTCACGAGGCTTTGATACTCTCTCTTCAAGAAAGGTATCCATATTATCAATGCCATAATGGGAGAGAATATAGTCTTCCGTTTTTTCAGCCGGTTCCGTATCCGCTTTTTTGCGACATTCCTTTGCATATATGTTCATTGCCTTTCTATACAGAGAGGGAAAACCGTAGTCACCGCATAAGATCAATGCATTGCAATTGCTTGTCATGATTGCATACTGCTTTGCCAGCATACTGCCGAAACCAAAGCCGATCAATGCATGAATATAGGACTTCTTCTGTTCCTTCTTTGGCATGGCATCCTTAACAACCAGATAAAACATTGTTTCCGCATCCTCGATAAAGTGTCTATAGGTATGTCTTGCACTGATTTGACCGGGACCGTTTCTATATACAGACCTTCCATGACCAACCAAATCGTGTCCAAAGGCTGCATAACCATGTTCGGCAAAAAACTGAAGCAGATGCATATAGCGCTCAATATGATCATATAGGTCGTGTAAAATTTGTATATAACCTTTCACCGGGCCATCTGGAAGCCATGCGCAACCATATAGCTCATCCTCGCCATCTCCGCTTAAAAAACGGTATTCCTGCAGCTTCATAAGCCTATCTCCTTAATTTTGCATATTTTTTCTGCATATTGCTTTTTGGTTTTCTAACATTTTTCGAATACAGATTGCGCAGAGCAACGAAGATAGATATGCTATAACCAGCCAGATCATCCAGATGATGCAACATCAAACATATCAAATGCTTCTCGTTTTTCCTGCAATCCGAAAGAGGTGTCTACAGATTGTGTCCCCCCCTTGCTGATAAACCAGTAAATTGCAAGTGTGAGCCCTGTCAGCTTAACGAACAGCAGTTTCTTATTCTTCATCACGGAGCCCCTGTTGTATTCCTTCCACATACAATGCAGCAACTACACTTCCCGGATCGACCATACCAATGGAATTTTCCTGACGGAATGCCAGCCTTCCATGCCTTGCCTGCATCATTTTAGCTTTCTCCACACCTTCTCTTGCAGCAGTGACAGCACATTGCAAGGCTCTTGCTTTCCCTTCATCTACATGCTCAGCATAGGCACGCTGTGCCGGACAAAGCGCATCAAGAAATGTTTTCTCCCCCTCTTTTGCACCGCCGAGTGTCATGACACCTTCTATCATTGCCTGAAACAATACCGCAAGCTCAGCATCCTTCAGTTCTTCTTTTCCTTTCAGCTGTTTTCCAATCTTCATAAAGCCGCTGGAAATGAGTGTCCCCATGGAAGATGAGGCGATGCTGTTAAATTTTTTTTCCTGCCATATATATCATTTTACCAATATCATGTTCATCACTATCCGTGACAAATTCATCCGCAATGCGAAATCCATCGCGCATAACAACACCGAGATCTCCATCTCCACCAGCAGAATCCAGCGCAGTCAATTGCTCTACATGCTCCTGAAATATCAAATTCCATGCGTGGAATACACGCTTTATACCCTCTGTTTTCATTTTGACTCTCCAAACTGTTTAAACATCGGGGTATCTGCCGCAGCATCCATCAATCGCTTCAGTTCCTCATCAACCTTCAGTAAAGAGATAGACAAGCCGGTCATTTCCAGTGATGTCGCATATTCTCCGACATACGTTCTATGGACTCGTATTCCCGCATCTTTTAGCAAACGGTGTACCAGCCCAGTAATCAGATACTGTTCTTCTAATGGAGTAGCTCCCAGACCGTTGATCAATACACACACCTCATCATCATGCCGCAGCTGCAAATCCTGCATAACAGGCGGTACAATTTCCTTTACGATATCATCCGCCGAGCAAATCTTTCCTCTGCGAAGCCCTGCTTCTCCATGAATTCCCATACCGATTTCCATTTCATCATCCGCTATCGTAAAGCTGGGATGACCGATTCTTGGGACAGTGCAGGGGCTCAAAGCAACACCCATGGTTGCCACGAGTAGCTTTGTTTTTTCTGCAATCCGGTACACCTCATCCAGTGGCAGCATTTCCGCAGCAGCTGCACCTGCACATTTATACACAAAGAAAATGCCTGCAACACCTCGACGAATATTTTTTTCCTGTTCCTTTGCACGTGGACCGCTTGCCACATCCTCACCGGCAATCGACAGACATACTTCAATATCCTCCTCCATCTCTGCCATTTCCGCAGCCATCTGAAAATTAAAGATATCCCCGTTATAATTTCCAAAGATATAGAGAACTCCCGCTCCGGAATCAATGGCTTTTGTGACGTCAAGCATCTGTTCTGAGCTTGGTGATTGAAAGACATCACCTACACTGCAGCCATCCAGCATTCCTTTACCGACATATCCCAGAAACAGCGGAAGATGACCGCTTCCTCCACCTGTTGCGATTCCTACCTTTCCTGCAATTTTATGCTTGGTTATCAGGCAATGCGCATCCTCATTCACACACGTATAATACGACGGATGTGCCGCATACAGCCCGTACAGCATTTCATCAATAAAGCGCTCCGGCTGATTGATAAATTTTTTTCATAGTCAATTCTGCTTCCTCCTTTTTGAATTACACACCCAGAATACCCAGACCTCCAAGTGCGATGGCAATTACCAGCAGTACCAGCGTAACCTTTAACACGGTGCCGCCTTTCTTCAGATAAGCGTAAACACCAAAGACTGCAAGAAGTGAGAGTATACCCGGGGCAATCGGATTAAACAGCAGCTCCTGAATACTGATCATATCCTTTGCCCCGTATGGAATTTCATAGATAACAGCTACATTGACGTTTTGTGCTGCCATAGTACCCATCACAAACAATCCGACAATAGAGAAGAAGGTTACGATTTTCTGCACTGCATTATTTTGCAGTATATTCATTGCTGAATCGGTTCCCAGCTTATAGCCCATGTTGAACATGAATTTACCTTCCGATACGAGAATGACATAGAGTAGAATATCATCTACAATGGGTGCCCACAGCATCCCCTGCTGCGCAAAGCCCATAAAGAAGGTGGAGATAAGTGGCTTCAATGTCGCATAATTCAGGGTATCACCAACACCGGCAAAAGGCCCCATCATGCCGTTTTTAACACTGTTGATCAGATCTTCGGAAATCAGCTGATCTTCAGGCACCTGATCCCGCTTTTGTATCGCTCTTTGCTCTTCCAGTGATGTAATAATACCGGGAATGATACCACCAATCATATTTTCTGTGATAAAGAACTGCATATGTCGTTTCAATCCTTTGATTTGTTCTTCCTTGTCATCCGGATACAGCTCTTCCAATGCCGGTGCCATGGTTAAACACATCCCCATTGCCTGTAAACGCTCAACATTATCCACATGGCAGACATGCAGGCGCCAGTTGAACCAAACCTTTTTCAAGGTTTTCCTGCTAAGAATATGTGTTGCCTTGGATTCCGCATTTTTGAGATTGAGTAAATCCGCAAACAGGCTTCCATTGTCTGTTTCCTTTTTGTAAAATCGTATAGAGCCAGGCAATAAAATACCAAGCAGACAGCCCGGTACCGCTCCCAGACCGGAATATTGAGCAAAGAAGAAGCCTGCGATAAAGAACGGTATTAGCTGTCCCTTTCCGATGACCAGAATGACCATGGCAAATCCGAGTGCAGGCAGCAGTCCGCCTGCCAGAGAGAACATGTTGTTTGCCCAATCCGGAAGGCCGTTCATCAGAACACCCAGACTGTTTACGCCGTATTTCAATACGATGGTCATCGGCACCAGGAAAATCACCGCACGAATGAGTGGTCCGTAAAGCAGTGAGGTACGGGTAAGCTCTTTTACATTTCCGGTTTCCACTGCTTTATCCGCATGATGTACCGTCCAAACCATAGCCAAACGCTTTACTGTGTGCAGCTGCGCCATGATCAGTGCAGCTGCCGAAGAAATCACCAGACCCTGATCCAGCGATATGCCTGCCGTTATGACCATGGCCGTCGTCACAATACCGGCCGCTTCTTTGTCCACCGGCATAGCGCCTCCAACGGCAGTGAGTGCCAGATACAGCGCTGAATAGTTCCACCAACAATACAGCCCTTTACCGGATCCCCCAAAATAACACCGGTAAGCAGTGAGATAAGCATTAAATCACAGAAGCAGTAGGTGAACGGTACAAAGATTTCACCTGCTGCCAGCCAATACAGCATCGCAAGTAAGATTGCTTGTAATAATGTCATTTTTTCCTCTCCTTTTTTCTAATGTATGCATACGTCTTCCATCCCTTATGCAGCAAATCACATTCTGAATACCTCCTTTCCCTATTTCTACCATGTGCTCTGCCGCTTCTTCCAAAGACATATCATCGAATTGAAATAATACTTCTAAGACCATTCCCAGATTCAAGCCGGTTACCAGACGGTAGCGGCAATGCTGAAATGCCATAAGCAGACTGTTGCAGGGACTTGCTCCGAATAAATCCGCCAACAGCAAATATTCACCATCTCGATCCTCATCGATCAGCTCCTCTGCCTTTTTGATAAATGCCTGCGGATCCATATTCTCCTTCATTCCGATGGCATGAATACAGGACGTCTGTTCTGTTCCGGCTATCATCCGAACAGTTTCTAAAAAGGCCTCTGCCAGATTCCCATGCGCTCCAATAACGATATGTTTCATTTTGACTCCTCCTTTTTGTTTCAAAAGTTTTTAATTAAATCTGTTTTTATGAAATCGTTTCCATTTACAATTACATTGTATATTTTACAGTATATTAGTCAATAGATTTCTTTTTAATTCTGAAATCAAATCTTTTTACTATTGATTCAAAATTTATATCACTTCCGAATTGTTTTGTTTCAAAAATTTACAAGCACATAAAAAAAAGACATATCATCAGACATGCCCGTATTTCTTTATTCAGTATCAAAACGGTTAACTTCTATGATCTTACCAATCTTTAACTTATGATTAAGATCACGATCAATCTTATCTGTAACCAGAGCATCGAAATCCTGAAACACGCCATATTGATAACGTGATGTTCGTTCAAACTTAACTGCCAGCGTAATCAAGATTTTACATTTACTTCTTCGCAATATGATTTCATTTAAAAACATTGCATCTTCTGTCTGTGTCCCGGGACCATCAAATCCAAGACAGCCATCCGTTCCAAAAATCGCAGCATCATAAGAAAACCGACTCGCCATATCGGATACAAACTGCCCCTCTGTACGATTTCCGCTTCGTGAATACTTCCCACCGAGAAAGACTACCTCATTTCTGCTTTCCTTTAATTCATTCATCATTTCAAAACAGTTCGTGATAATCAGTAAATTCTTGCGAAAGCTAAAGAGCTTCCCAAGCGGAAGTGCTGTAGAGCTGGGGTCAACGAAAACAACATCGTCATCGTGAATAAAGTTGATTACTTCCATACAGATTGCCTTTTTTATCTCAATTTTTTCCTGTGTTCGAACATCGATCGGTACATCGGTAAATGAATTACGTAAAACAGCACCGCCGTGCGTACGAAATAAAATGCCTTTTCTCTGTAAGAACTCCAAATCTTTACGAATGGTTTCCATTGTCACTCCAAAGCAGTCGGATAGTTCCTTAACACTTGCCTTCCCATGCGATAGTAAATAGTTTGATATTTCATCAAGCCTTTTTTCCAATCTCTTTTCCATACCCCAACTACGACAGACAACTGTATGCCCGTCATTCTCCTTTCGCAATCAAAATATTATATATTCCCTATCAAGAAATTCCCAATTTCTTATGTCTATATTCATTATTACAATGTTTTTTTCATGTCGTGAAGACAGCATTCCTTGCAGAATAAAAAATAGGACACCTTCATGTCCTATAACAATACGATATTATGCTTTTCACATTCCTCCCGCATGGCATCGCTCCACTGGGAAACCTGTACTTCTCCGATATGTGCTTTGTTTAATAAAATCAAACAAATTCTGGACTGACCAATACCTCCGCCAATGGTTAACGGCAGCTCATCCTGCAACAGCATTTTGTGAAACGGCAGATTCTTACGCTCCTCACAGCCTGCTTTTTTCAACTGCTCTGCCAATGCTTTAGCATCCACGCGGATCCCCATACTGCTTATTTCCAGTACGGTATCCAGCACCGGATAATACAGAAGGATATCACCGTTTAATGCCCAGTCATCATAATCCGGGGCACGTCCGTCATGCTTTTCCCCGCTGTTCAGGGTATCTCCGATTTTCATCAGGAAGACAGTTCTATGCTGCTTTACAATCTCATACTCGCGCTCTTTTGGTGTCAGATCAGGAAAGCGGTCCTCCAGCTCCTGTGCAGTGATGAAATACACATCCTCCTGAATAAACGGCATGAGATTTTCATAAACGATATCCAGCTCCTTCTCCGTTTCCTTCAATGCCTTCATAATATTACGTACAGTCATTTTCAGAAACTCCATCGTCCGATTCTCCCGACTGATTATCTTTTCCCAGTCCCACTGATCGACATAGCAGGAATGCAGATTATCCAGCACCTCATCCCGTCGGATTGCATTCATATCGGTATAAATTCCTTTACCTACATTCAGATTGTACCGCTTCAAAGCCATACGCTTCCATTTCGCAAGAGAATGAACAATCTGATAGTCCTCACCCTCAATTTCCATGATATCAAACGCTACCGGACGCTCAGTACCGTTCAAATCATCATTCAATCCGCTGCTTTTGGAAACATACAGGGGTGCGGATATACGCATCAGATTCAAATGATGCGCCAGACGACGTTCAAACAGGTCCTTGACATATTTGATGGCGATTTCCGTGGATATGATATCCAGCTTGTTTTCATAATATTTTGGTATGATCAGATCTTCAACTGCCATAGCTTCACTCCTCTTTCATATACCTTCTTATTATACATGATTTTATTTCCAAAATATATCTTTTTTTTGAAATATTTTTCAATATTCTTTAACTAATTTACAATTCCTTTCATTTCAATATATACAGAAGGAAGCACACGATTCAATCAGCTTTTCGCATATCGGAGAGATACAAGAAAAGAGGATGTCACACGCTTGGAAATTCAAACGTTCTTTATCCTCTTGCCTACACTATTTCATCCGTTTACATTTTCTCATACACAGCCTGTAAAAGAATACAACACACATGTCCTACTTATACTTTTTAAACATGTACAGCTTTCCGAATTCCTCTCTTTGAAATCCATTTGCCTCCAGCACATGCATGGAAGCGGTGTTGCGTTTTTCAACCAGTGCATAAATGGAGAGCACCTGCAGCGTATCAAAGGCCTCCTCGCACAAAGCACGAACCGCCTGCTGCATGATTCCCTTATGCCAGTAATGTACACCCAGCCAATAGGACAGCTCCGCACTGCTGCTGGTCTTTTTTTCACATTCCAGAAAGCCGCAAACACTGCCGTCCAGCTCCACCGCACGAAATAAATACCGCTGCGGATCTGCATGCTGATAAAAATGAATCGTTGATACGGCATTAAGAAAGGTATCCGGATACAGGAATTTCCAGACTCTTTTTTTTAAATAATACGGATGCATGGACAAGCTGTGCAGCTCCATCGCATCCTCTACATCCCAGGGACGTACCATAACTGTCATATTCATCACCATGATATAGTATGCACCTTTCTGCATGGTGTAAACTCTATTACCTGTTGTTATATGACATTGAGCTTCATTTTGATACAGTATGTAGATATCTCCAACCACAAAACCGATACCGATTCCGGTATATGCCTTCAGTGTTTCCGTATATCAGCCGCAGGATAGATATGCTTAAAGCCTTATAATCATTTCCGTAAGGACCTGTTTTCAGCCGGACAATGCCTCACGTGTTACAAAAATCTCCTTACTAGTCATCATCTGTGGATCAAAGCCTCCTGTACCTGCGAATTCGATTGATTAGATTTTTTCTTCTTGTTCACATAAATTGAAATTCACTGCAGCGCTATCGTCAGGTAATGGCATGTCCAATACAAAATCCAGCCATTCCTGAAAGCTTTCCATGCCGTCATCACCTCTTTAACATTCGTATAGTATCCTATCTGTCTTCATTATGACTAGACATGGAAAAAGAGTAATGTTTTCATATCGTGCTAAAACGGCATCTTATCCTTATTCTTCCATCGGCTGAAATCCAGAGAAAGCTCATAAATTTTACGGATAATGATATAGGTACATGTTACCATTACGGAACATAAAAATGCAAGGCAGATCTGAATTCTATACATATCAAAACTCACTCCTGTCAGACCAAGCATAAGCAGTAATAAATCGGCAAATATACCTGCAAGGATTGCAAATGCCAGAAAGGATGCAATTGCCGTTAACAGCACTTTTTTTAAGGATAACATTTCTCACACTCCTCTCTATAAACGTAACTGACTACATTGTAATTCACTTATTTTTGTATTATAATCTTTCTTCGCCATTCATAATAACCCGGTGACAGACTGTGCAGTAATATGCAGCTATAGCAGCGGGATACAAGGTTTGCTCTGCCAGCAGCACCTCCTGATCATTTGCAGGCTGCATCCTCACAAGGTGCTTTTTTTCAGAGAAAATACTATTGGAAGCGGCCTGTACAAACCCTGCTTTCATTTCCTTACCGCAATATGGACGAAGCATTTTCATTCCTCCTATTTCGGCAGATGTGAAACTATAGAAGCTTGGCAGTCCTTCTGCCCAGTGGTGTATACGTTCGCTTTTTATTCCTCTATATCCAATGGAACAACTGGCTTCCATGGTTTGAATATGACCCAGCCCCATCCATAGCCAGCTCTATCTCCTGATCCCCTATCTGATAGCTGATACCGATAGCGAAGTTGGATTGATTATCCTTTTTCGGTATTTCTGTCCGCCCTACCATGCTGTCGATTTCTCCATCCATCATACCGCAGCGCAGACTTTCATTATCGGTTTTCTTCGTATTGTAATACAGCTGTCCGTTTACCATAAGCAGCTGCTCACTGCTTTCCGCTTTCACTATTTTCCCCTGGACGGTCTCAGCCTCTGTATCCTTGCAGCCGCCAAGGATACAGATACTAAACAGAAGAACCATATATCCCCATGTTTTCAACTTTCTCACTCCTTACTTCCATACTACTGCATCTTTAGTCACAGCGAAGAAAGAGCAGTCGCTGAATATCTTCCATATGAGCTTCCTCACATACACGATAGTGTATCCAGCCGCCGTTGCCACAGGGATATCTGTTATCAACATATTCCTTTGCATAAGGCTGCAGCTGCTCATATACCGATGCAAATTGTGTATCCGATAACCGCAGCATGACGGTAAAAGCACCCGCTTCCGGAAACACATTGCACATCAGCTTGTTACGCTTACGATGCGCAATTCCCCAGCCGTAATGTTACCATAGGGAAAGGTAATGTCCTGATGCGTTGCAAATGTTTCCATGAGCCATGTATTCAAACCGGCAAACAGCTCCCCACATTCCTTGCAGTGCATACACATTTCGTTATACTGAGGCTGTTCCTGCTTATTCAACATTCTTTCATACATAAACCGATCCTCCTGCCATTCGATTGTTTTTTTCATTATAGCACACTTTCAACCATATGTAATTCTCTGTTCACCGTATTTTCCTTAAAATATGAAAGGAGCATCCTTCATTGCGAAAGAATACTCCTTGACTTCATTGATTAAGCTTTTACCTTAACACAGGTACCATCCGGTCCCGGTGTTGTGTTCAGATATTCAGCGATGGCTGCTTTCTGATCCGGTTTACAAGGCTTGCAGGTACCGACAACAGTGACTTCACCCTCTACCAGTGCCTCGGCAAGTCCGCTGCAGCCCGCATACCCGCAGCTGCCGCAGTTGTAGTTTGGCAGCATGCTGCTGACCTTTTCAATACGCTCATCGACTTCAACGCTTAAGAATCTATCCGCAATTCCCAGCCCAAGACCAAGAATTGCCCCCAGAACAAGCATCATAACGATTGCAGTTACCATGTGACGACCCCTTTCTATTCCTCATGTGCAGGGTTGTTGCAGCAGGAATGATCATGACAGCCCTTGCACTGTGCTTTCAAATCCTCACATCCCTTGGGAAGCGGTGTTTTGTGATTGAAGTAAAACACCAGCGCATAAACTGCACCGAGTGCCCCCAGATACAGGACGGGAAGTAATGCCTTCATATTAAACCAGACCCATCAGTCCGCTGAAGGCAAGTGCCATGATTGCTGCAACGATCAGGGCAATCGGATTTCCTTTCCAGGAAAGCGGCGTATCACAGGCATCCAGACGCTCACGTATTGTAGAGAAGATGTACAGCACCATCGTGAAACCAACAGGAATCGCAATGGAATATGTCAGCATCTCCGCGAAGTTATAACCGCTGGTGATGTTATTCAGTGTCACATTCAATACGACACAGTTTGTCGTGATCAGCGGCAGGTAGACACCAAGTGCTTATACAGGGAAGGACTCAGCTTCTTAATGATCATTTCGACCAGCTGAACCAGTGCGGCAATGACCAGAATGAACGTGATCAAATCCATATACTGAAGTCCCAGCGGATCCAGTACCATATAATACAAACCATAGGTAACTAATGATGCAGCTACGATTACAAAGGTAACGGCAGCACCCATACCGATGGCAGAGCTGCTCTTCTTGGATACCCCCATAAACGGGCACATACCAAGGAACTGATTCAGGACGACGTTGTTAATGAAGACAAACGTAATCAGCATCACAAATAAATTGCTCCAGTTCATCGTTTATTTCGCCTCCTTTTCCAGCTTCTTCGCCTTATTCTGCTGGTGAGACTTATAGGCAGCCAGTCCCGCAGCCAGACATGCAAACGTACAGAATGCACCAAACGGCTGAGAGAACATGGAGATTGCAAAGTCTTCCGGAATAATACGGATTGAGAAAATATTCTGTGCAGCATCGAACGGATTGTCAAAGGACAGGATTCCCGTTGCGATAATCTGACGGATTGCGGACATCAGGATGATGGATACGGTGTACCCAAGTCCCATGCCAAGTCCGTCAAGTGCAGAATCAAACACACCGTTTTTGCTGGCAAAGGCTTCCGCACGGCCCAGAATAATACAGTTTACAACAATCAGCGGGATGAAGACACCCAGCGCAGAATCCAGACTCGGCGCATATGCCTTAATCAGCATCTGGATGATTTTTACAAGTGTTGCAATGATAACGATATACACCGGAATACGGATTTCCGATGGTGTAATATTACGAATCAGGGAAATGATCACATTGGACATGATCAATACTACGATAACAGCAACTCCCATACCGATGGCATTGTTCAGCGTGGTCGTAATGGCCAGGGTGGAACAAAGTCCCAGATACAGGGAGAATACAGGATTTCACGATGAATCCTGCTGTAAAATTCTCTTTACGGTTCATTCTTCATCCACCTCCTACTTCAGATTCTCAGCCTGATATTTGGCTGCTTCACGGATTCCTTCAATAACCGGCTTACTGGAAACCGTTGCTCCGGTAATCGTATCATCCAGAATCTCTTCACCTGCTGCATCCTTTCCCTTTAAAGATTCACGAAACGGCTTCTCCGTTACCTTGGAGCCGAGCCCCTGTGTATCTCCATTGGAAATCGCAACATAGTCATACACGCTTCCATCCTTGTTCAGAGCCACCAAATAGCTGGTACCGTCCTTATATCCGGTTACCTTCATTTTGAAGATATAGCCCTTTCCTTCCACCTCGAATATTTTCTCAATGGTTTTGGAAGCATTGTCTTTCACCTTTACAAATGCATCATCACTCACATCCGGATAGATCTCCTTCAGTGTCTCCTTTTCCGCAGCCAGCTCATTGGCAGCGATGACAGGAGCCGTCATGTTATTGGCAAACGCCAGCGCTCCTCCGGCCAGGGCAGCAATCAGAGCTAAGAAGACAGTCAGATGTAGTATCTTTTTCATATTCTTACCTCCTAATATCCCAGAGCCTTACGTACCTCTTCAACGGCGCGTACCGTTGATTTGGAAGAGAACGTAGCTTCTGTTACCGCATCATTTTTTTCTACCTCGACATCCTTTTTCAAATCCTGTCCGATAAACTGATCCAGGAATGCAGGATTGTCAATTTTATCACCCTGATACGGTGTATCATTGATTTCCGTCGGTACAACCGTGACGATTTTATCATCCTTCACGGTGATATCGAACTTGTTATAGATGGTTGGATCCTCTGTGGATGCGTACCCCTGTGATTCCACATGATAGGTCACGGTGCCATCACTGTTTTCTGTCTTTCCACTCAGCTTGGCTTCAAATTTATTGACATCCTTGTCCGCAGTATTCAGCATAACAGCAGGAGCCGGCTCCTTTGCTTCAATAACGCTTCCGGCAAGCAGTACGCTTCCCATACCGACAACTGCAACAATACTGAAGATGATCGTCGCTTTTTTGCGCAGAGCCAGCTGTTTTCCTTCCAGCCCTTTTTCAATCATCGGTGTCAGCATATTCATCATCAGAATGGAATACAGACATCCCTCCGGCAGATTTGCCTTTACACGGATCAGCACGGTGATGATGGCAGCTCCAAGCGCAAAGATGCAGCGCCCCTGTGCACTCGTTGGAGAGGTCACCGGATCGGTCAGCATAAACACTGCCCCAAAGACAACACCACCGGTCAATACATGAACCAGCGGATACCAGATAAAGCCCGGAATGCCGTCATAGCTTCCTACACCGCGCAGCAGTGCGATACCGGCCGCCAGAACAAAGATGCTTCCCAGATACACAGCAGGAACTCTCCAGTCAATAACGCGGCGAATGGACAATACAACACCGACCAGTAGAATGATGATTGCGCTTGTTTCACCGATCGCACCCGGATACCAGCCGGTAAGCAGCTTTCCGATACCGCCGATTTCACTCATCATATCCTTGATCATTTCCGGATTTGTCACCAGCCAGTTAAACTCGCTCGCGATAACGGTTGTCGGTGTTGCTGAGGTGATGACATCCGTCGTTGCCCCCATGAAGGTCGCAAAGACGATGGCTCTTCCCACAGCAGCCGGATTGAAGATATTGTTTCCAAAGCCTCCAAACAACAGCTTCGCAAAGAAGATAGCGAAGAAGGTGGAGACTCCCAGCGCATAGGGGCGGATACTGATGGGACACATCAGCGTTAAGATGATCGCTGTGATCCATCCAAAGGAGCCTCCCATAAACTTCCTGATATACGGCAGATCAAATTTCTGATCCTTCTTCATAAAGAATGCCAGGCAAGCTCAGTCACAAATGCGACAAGCAGGGATACCGCAAGCAGCTTGATTGCCTGCAGCATATGATCAAAGCTATATGCCTGATTATAATAAATTAGTGAAAATGCAAACACCACAAGTAACCCGATCATCAGCTCCAGCATAATCTGCTGTGTGCTCTGCTTCTGACGTAAGTTCGGTGATGCATGGAATGTAAATTTCATAAAATACCCTCCCTTACTTCTTAGCCAGCATCAGCTGACGCTTTGCACGGCGAACATTCTCCGTCACATCCAGACGGGACGGACAGATGTATGTACAAAGACCGCACTCGATGCAATCCATGGCACATAGCTTTTCCATGGCTTTCTTATCGTTTGTTTTTACCGCCTGTGCAATACGCACCGGCTGCAGTCCTGCAGGACAGTGGTCGGAGCATTTCCCGCAGCGCAGACAGGCAATGCTGTCAAACGGCTTGTTTTCCAGAATGGTCAATGCATTCATATTGCGGTCGATCACGAATTTGTCGTTGACAATCGTTTTCCCCATCATCGGACCTCCGGCAATCAGCTTACGTCCTCACAGGTATAGCCGCCGCATGCCGCTACGATTTCAGATACCGGTACACCGACCGGAACCTGTACGTTGACCGGCTTCTTATCGCATTTCCGGATACGGTCAGCGTCTTGGATACGATTGGCGTTCCTGTTAGCAGTGCATCGCCAAATGCAATCGCCGTTGTCGCATTATTGACAATGGCACCAACTCACCCGGCAGCTTTTCATATTCCGCATGCATGATTTCACGCACCAAAACACGCTCCCAGCCATCGGGTACACATCCGGCACAGCCGCTACGCTGAAGCCTCCATGCCCTTGACTGCTTCTTCCACAAACTGAATCAGATCCGGATGCGTCTTCTTGATTGCGATTACTGCCTCCGGTGCCATCGCCATTTTCTTCATGGCTGCCACACCGGTAACAAATTCTTCCTTGTGCGCCTGAATCATCTTATAATCCGCAGTGATGAACGGTTCACATTCCACCGCATTGATGATCAGCTTCTTTACATCCTTTGCAAATTTGTACTTGATATATGCAGGGAAGCCTGCACCACCCAGACCGATGATTCCCGCATTCATCATGAAATCGATCAGCGCTGTACGATCCGCGCTCTTATAATCAAGCGGTTCAAACGAACGTACACGCTCATACAATCCATCGTTTTCAATAACAAGATGCTCCACCGGCTTCAGGGAAGAATGCATAAGCTTCTGCGTACCTGCCACAGTACCGGAAACACTTGCAAAAATAGGAACAACATTACGTTCATTGCACTGGGCAACTTTTGTACCAATGGAAACATGGTCACCTTCCTTAACCAGTATTTCCAGATTCACAGAAGGCCCGCAGATCAAAGGGATAAATACCTTGCTGCCGGCTTTCACTTCCATGATGTCTACATGGTCGCTGAGTTCCTTATGGCCCGGAATGTGCTGACGCATCGGTCCTTTAAACAATGACATCACAGTCACCTTACCTTTCTCTTACTTCTTCCATATCATATGTGAATGTGCTGACACATTTTACATACCGGTTTTATTATAGCATTTTCATACCATGATAAAAAGCGGAAATTAACATTTTCTTAAGGATTTTTCTGGTAGTTTCCCTCCGGTTTCCTTCGCTTTCCATACAGGTAAGGACTTTTGTAAAAATGTTAAATTGTTACTGAAAACGAATGCTTCGCTCTTGTAGGAAATGATAAAGTTTTCTTATGCATCCCGGTTTAAATTCGTGGAAATAATGGTATAATGTCAAACGGTGATAACATGAAAAAAATACCTGGAATGAATCGGTCCGAAGATTGGTGAAGGAAAAAGAATACAAGCCATGCCGACCTCCTCCGTGAGAACCGCAAATAACAAAAAAGGCTGCCACTTGGACAGCCTTTCGAGAATTTGTGGTCGGGGCGGCGGGATTCGAACTCGCGACCCCTTGCACCCCATGCAAGTGCGCTACCAGGCTGCGCTACGCCCCGACTCAAGAACCGTGATATTACACGATTTTTTTTAATTGTGCAAAAACTCTTCGATTTTTTCTAAGTTATAGACGACAGAATCAAATTCTTCCCAATCGATTTCCGCCTGAGAAAAGGTCCCGGCTCCTTCAAAACCAGGGAAAGAAGTCTCCGGAAGCTGTGGTGCAGATGCACCGGCTTTTGCTTCTCTGTCTTCTTTATTCAAAATTTCTCTTGCCGCATCAATACGATAGCCGTCTCCGTAGAGAAGCTCCCGTATTCTGCGGGCAATCAAAATATCTTTTGCGCGGTAAGCACGCTGGCTTCCGCGCTTCATCGGTCTGAGCTGAGAAAATTCTTTTTCCCAAAACCTCAGGACATAATCTTTTACACCACAAAGTGCGCTCGCTTCCCGAATCGGAAAATACCTTTTCGAAGGTATCGGCGGCAATTCAGGAAGCTTTTTCTTTCTAGGCATCCGCTATCAAGCCTTTTGGCGGAGGTTGTAATCGATAAGTCCGTCAGTTTCTTGGAAGGATGGAAGTAGACATCCAAACGGGTCGGAGCGTCAAACCATTCCTTGGCCTCCGGATCAAAGAACATTTTATAGGCTCTTCCGCAGATTTCAAACCTGCCGAGTGTCGTGAGTTTTACTTCCTCTCCGGTTGCCAAAACATCCGAAATGGTCTGGAAAAACTGAGTCACAAAAACTCGAGACATCTCGCGGCTGAAGCCGAGCTCTTCGAAGAGAACTTCTTCGAGCGTGCTGCGGTTCATTGTGTTCTTATCCCAAGCAACTCTTTGACGAGTTCAAAATTGTCAGGACCAATGTTTGCCATGACTTCCCCTTAATCTCTCAAGACTGCACCCTCTTTAGCGAGGGCTTCTACACAGCGGCGACGGCCTCATCAGCCTCTTCTTCAGAAAGCTGAGCATCCGGGCGCTCGGGAGCAACATGTTAAATGCAAAGGCTCTTCTTCCCTACATTAGCACCATCCTGGGGTTTGTAAAGATCAAAGAGTTTGAAAGATGACAAACTCAGCAGGCGCGGATCCTTCTTCGCAGCCTTGCGAACGGCATCCATCAGCTTCTGAACCGGAACTGCATCGTCAATGAATACGGCGATGTCGCGGGACATCGGCTGGAACTTAGACAGACTGCGGTTGACCGGTACTCCGATATCAAGAAGCGCTTCTTCCTTGAGTTCAAAGACTATCGGAGAATGCGGCAGCTCATACTTATGAGCCAATTCCGGGTGAAGCTCACCGATAAATCCGATTTCTTCGCCGTCGAGATAAGCCGTGGCGGCGCGTCCCGGATGGAGTGCAGGATGGTTAGATTTTTCGAAGCGGAGATTGCGGCCCGGAAGCAACATCTCTACTGCGCCCTTTAAGTCGAAGAAGTCAAAGTTTCTGGCCTTCTCTCCCCACTGAGCGGGACGGGCAGAACCGTATACCAGTGCGGCAAGATGCAGCGGCTGATACACGCTTCAACGGCGGAGTCGGAACCCTTAACGGAAGGATCACGCCTGAAGATGCGGCCCAATTCAAACAAAGCGGCTCTATCAGCCTTGCGATTGAGGTTGTACTTAAGGCGATCCACCAAACCTGAGATCAGCTGTGTTCTCATCACAGCCATTTGAGAAGCGATCGGATTCAAAACCTTGATCGGATCTTTCACTTCGGCAAAGTCTGCTTCAGCATCTTCACTGATGAAGGAATAGTTAATCAGTTCCTGGAAACCTAAACCAGCCATCTTCTTGCGAAGTTCATGACGGTCGAGTTTTGCTTCAGAACGTTCGAGCATAGCTACGCGAGCCAGCGGCGGAATTTCCGTCAGGTTCTGATAACCGTAAAGACGAGCAACTTCTTCGATCAGGTCTTCTTCAATCTCAATGTCAAAGCGATAGCTCGGCGCATCTACAACGAAGGTGTCTCCTTCTTCTTGAAAGAGAAGCCTAAGCGAGTAAAGCACTCGGCCATTTTGTCGTCGGAGATATCAGCACCGATGACTTTTCTGCAGCGGTCAGCTCTCACGCGAACGGGTTCGCGAACGGGCAGCTCTTCGATTTCGTCGACAACCGGACCGACCTTGGTTTCAGAGGTACCGCAGATCTCGAGGATCAGGCGAGTGATGTATTCCATGTGATCCACATTGGACTGGAAATCCACACCGCGCTCAAAACGGTAGGAGCTTCACTGGCCAAGGCAAGGCGGCGGGCCGTCTTGCGGATGGTTTCAGGGCGGAACACCGCGCTCTCGACCATGACGTTGCGGCTGGCGTCGGAAATTTCCGTATCGAGCCGCCCATGACGCCGGCGAGCGCAACAGGCTTCATGCCGTCACGGATCAACAGGTCGGCGGAGGTCAGCACACGCTCCTGCCCATCAAGGGTCACAATGCGTTCACCGTCGCGGGCCACGGAGATTTCCGTGCGTCCGCCTTCCAGCTTGTCGCGGTCAAAGGCGTGCAGCGGCTGCCCCAGC
>ENA-OQCK01000208-OQCK01000208.1-human-gut-metagenome-genome-assembly--contig:-NODE-208-length-35010-cov-2.943468_pt1 | contig 35010 bp, 45 predicted proteins | sample MGYA00242498_ERZ504578 | MGnify/ENA primary metagenome ERZ504578 (study PRJEB26092, sample SAMD00036229) | human gut metagenome | host: Homo sapiens | study: EMG produced TPA metagenomics assembly of...
AAAATAACGAGGACAATCGTAGCGTAGCAATCTACGCCCGAAAGTCCCGCATTACAAATAAAGGCGACAGTATCGGCGTACAGTTTAAGCAATGCGCTGAATATGCCAAAAGAGAACTTCAGCTTTACGACGATTATAATTTTATGGAATATGAGGATAAAGGACTCTCCGGTTACTATTCCGACCGTCCTGATTTCCAGCGTATGCTCCACGATATTGAAATGGGTAAAATCCGTGCCATTGTCTGCTACAAGCTAGACCGTATCGGCAGAAAAACCAGCGACCTTTTACGCTTGCTTGATTTTCTTGAAAAGCACAAGGTGGATTTGCTGATCTGCTCCAACAATATCAACACCGCTTCCGGCGTATCCAAAATATTCATTCAAATCTTTGCTGTGGTTGCGGAATTTGAGCGTGATACTCTGACCGAGCGTATCACAGATAATATGATGGAGCTGGCTAAAGACGGACGCTGGCTTGGCGGAAATACCCCCACAGGTTTCACAGTAAAGCGTGTAAAGACTGGCAGCGGCAAAAACAAATCAGCTTACAGTTATTTGGAGAGCATTCCCGAAGAAAAAGCAATGATACAAAAACTCTATGCTGTATTTTCGGAAACCCGTTCTATTAAGAAAACAGCAGACTGGATGAATGAGCTTGGCTATCGCACAAAGATCGGCAGCAAATTCAACACTTCCACTACAAGATTATTATTAAAAAATCCTGTCTACTGCGTTGCTGATGAAATTGCTTACAACTATTTCTACGAAAACGGCGGCGGAGTATGCGCTGAGCTGTCAGAGTTTGACGGTCAGCACGCTTATCCGCCTATAACAAAACCGACCAAGAGAAGTTTGAGGACGCTGACAGCACCTTCATTTCTCCAAAATTTGTGCAATTAATGTCTGCAAAGCCTGTTTCTGAATGGATTATCTCGGTTGGCAGGCACGAAGGCTTTATTCCGAGTCAGCAATGGATTGATACACAAAATATGCTTGATTCCATCGCAGAAAAATACAACCGCCCGCACCGAAAGACTAATGCTCTGCTGGCAGGACTAGTATACTGTCCGCATTGTGGAAAACGCCTGCGAGTTGTCTCCGAATCAAATCGATGGACAAACGGCAAGCCGAGATTCAAATATGTCTGTCCCGGCTATCGTTTGAGCGAATGTACTTTCCGTGCTGTTGACGGTGTATTGCTTGATGAATTTGTAGTCAAACAGTTATCCAATCTATCCGATGAGGACAGCGAATACTTTGTCAAATTACTCAATCAGAAGGCTTCAGATATTTTTAAGAGTTCTCAGAACGAGCAGGAATTGACCGAGCTAAGAAAAAAGAAAGCACAGCTTGAAACTGCTATTTCAAATCAGGTGAAAAATCTGCGGGAAGCAGACGATAATCTAAAACGGTTTATTCAAGATGATGTAAAAGGGCTGACGGACGAGCTTTCTGAAACGGAAAAACTGTTACAAAAATTAGAAGACAGCAGGCAAAGTCAGATGTATGCTGTGAGAGATATTGAAGAAATCAAAGAACGGCTGCTGTCCTTTGAGAAATACGCAAAGGACGCACAGCCGGATGTACTGGTAACGCTGATACAATCCTTTGTGGAGCGTATTTATATAGTCGATGAAAACGACGAGCGTTGCTGTCATATCTTTATTAAAGGTTGCACCAAAGAGGACTATGACGAGTTCTTCCGGGCAACCGGTTACATATCTGGTACGAGAGAAACAGGTACTATCACATCCAAATTGCCTTTGTGTGATTCAGATGAGTGTTGCCAATGCTATAGAGGCTCAAAAATACGTAGAAAATAAAAGGTTTATAAAGCTTTCAACAAAAAAAAAAGCGGACAGGGTTAGGCTTATTATAGAAAATAGCTGTAATATAGGAGAAATCCATATGGATAATCAGAAGCTTATTACAAGTAAAGAAGATAAAGAAAAGCACGGAATCGGCTTTCAGCGTGTTTGTGAAGTGGTGAAGGAGAAAAATGGCATTATTACAAGAACTGTTAATCATAAAATATTTACAGTGGAAATTGTATTGCCAATCGAATCGTAAAAGTGAAGCTGGTAAAAAAGGTAACTGATTATTGCAGTTGATGGGATAAGACATCTTATTAAGAGATTGTTGAAGGATAGCTTAATAATCATAAACAGCTATGTTAGAATGATAACAAGGGTGAAAATGGTTTTATCTTCATAAAATCATAAAAAACTTATTATTTTATGTACACAAAAATAAAAATAATTATGATTTTATGTTCATAAAAAAATGTCACAGGGTTGGCGTTTGCATTCAAATGTAGTATACTACTATCATAGGAGTGGTGCTATGTATCGAATGATAGAAGAAAATTTCTTAAAGTGGAAAAAGCAGGAAAATCATAAACCTTTACTTATATCTGGATCAAGACAGGTGGGAAAGACGTACAGCATACTTAATTTTGCTAAAAAACACTACCTATCTTATGTATATATTAACTTTGAAAGAGATGATGATATCAGAGCTTTTTTTGAACAGACATCGAAACCGGAAGAAATCATGATGAATCTGCAGGTTTTCTTCCCTGAAGCAGATTGGAAGGCTAAAGAAATTTTAGTTATATTGGATGAAATACAGGCGTGTCCCCAGGCGTTGACATCCATCAAATTTCTAAGTACAGAAACACCTTATGATTACATTTTGAGCGGCAGTCTGCTGGGAGTAGCTGTGAATCGTACTTCCTCCTATCCTGTAGGCTATGTGGAATCCATGGAAATGCAACCAATGGGATTTATGGAATTTTTATATGCTGTTGGCTTAAAAGCTGAACATATTTCCTACCTTAAGGAATGTTATACAGAAAAGAGAAGAGTAAATGAAGGTATTCATAAAGAATATATGAAGCACTTCAGAAATTACATAATAACCGGGGGTATGCCGGAAGCGGTGAAAACCTTTGTGGAAACCGGGGATTTTGTAAAGACAAGAAATATTCAGCAGCAAATAGTAGAAGGCTACTATCGGGATATGGCAAAATACGCAGATGCATCAGAAAAAATAAGAACACATGAATGTTTTCGTTCCATTCCTCTGCAGCTTGCAAAAGAAAATAAGAAGTTTCAATATAAGCTCGTGAGAAAGGGAGGACAGGCAGCGCATTTTGAAAACAGCCTGCAGTGGCTGAAAGACAGCGGGACTATTTCATTTTGTTACCGGCTGCAATGTATCGATGTACCGATGGAGGCCTATAAGGAATCTTCTGTATATAAGATATATATGAGTGATACTGGCTTATTACTCTCTCAGTTCAAAGAAAATGTGATGCAGGATATTCTGAAGAATGAGTTAGGTGTATATAAGGGAGCAATCTATGAAAACATTGTGGCGCAGATGCTGACATTCAATAAATACAGTTTGCATTATTTTGAACCGTCTTCTCATTCAGAGATAGATTTTATTATTGAACAGGATTGCGGTATTGTACCGATTGAAGTGAAAAGCTCCATGAACACAAGGGCAAGAAGTCTAAAAGCGTATATAGATAAGTATGAGCCGAAAAGAGCATTACGCTTTTCTATCAGAAATTTAAATATATCTGAAAGGATAGAGGATTACCCGTTATATATGCTGATGTTTCTTTAATAAACTTTATTATTCTATATAAGATTGAGCTTAGCACGATTAAAAGTTCAATCTTTTTGAATATAAGATAGATATAGCTTTTACTGCTAACACAAATCATGAGGGAGAATCTATTTCGAGATTATAATGCTTAAGATATTTTCGGTGTAAATATCTTATCCGACAATATCTATCACCGTTATTGTTGGATATCCTTCCGTTTTTATGATAGGAAATCTATCTGTTAATAAGGAACAGAGATAGATTAGACATGGGTGAAGTAGAGTAAAAAAGAGGTGCTTCACACAATGCGAAAGACCCCTTCTTTTTCTGATGAATATGGATAAAATATCGTTGAAATCTATAAGTTCACTTTCTTTGATATAAATTAAAATATTAGCGATTTTACGTTTTTCAATCGTTTTGAATATGAAATAATTTGTTGCAAATATAGGGAGCGAAGCTTCCCATATATTCTACAGCTGAAACAGCATACCCACAGCGGCGGAAGCAGCAATGCATAAAATTGGATGCCATTTGCGTTTATTCGATAAATAAAAGATAACGGCCAACAGCAGGATACACGGCCATTTGACCATTTCCATGAAATTTTCACTATCCTGAAATAAAGCAGCGATGAAAATCGTTATACCGGCAGAGGCGATGAGTGCAGTGACTGCTGGACGAATACCGTAGAAAACGGATTTCACCAGCTCACTGTCCTTAAACTTCTTCAGAAACTGCGCAACGATACAGATCACGATGATGCTTGGCGCAACAAGCCCAAGCGTCGCAATAATACCACCCAGCACACCATTGATATGATAACCGGTGTAGGTTGCCATATTGATACCGATTGCACCTGGTGTTGATTCACTCACAGCAATCATGTCGGTCAGCATATCTGCAGTAAACCAGTGATATTTATTCATCATTTCCGTAAGAAACGGTATGGTAGCCAGACCACCTCCAAGGGCAAACAGTCCGGTTTTGAAAAATTCGTAGAAGGCAAGCAGCAATAACTCCAGATTCATTCCTTCACCTCCCTGCGGCGAAGTGCACAGACAATCACACCAAGTAATGCGGCGATGATAACAATAAGAACGGTTGATACACTTGTAAAGGTGATTGCGGCTAGGACAACGGCAAATAACAAGATGCCGAAGGTATCCTTAATGCCGCTTTTCCAGAGCTTGACTACAGCGTTTAAAACAAGAACACAAACCGCGACACGGATACCTGCTAAAGCATGCTGAACCATAGCAAGTGAGGAATAGGTGGTAAGCACAGAGGCAATCAGCAGAATAATGATGATGCTTGGCGTAACAACACCCAGCGTTGCGATAATAGCACCAAGGATTCCTTTCTCATAAAAGCCGATAAACGTTGCCGTGTTCACCATGATGATTCCCGGTGTACACTGCGCAACCGCATAGTAATCCATAATTTCCTCTTCTGTGGCCCAATGCTTTTTATCCACAATTTCCTTCTGTATCAGCGGCAGCATGGCATAGCCTCCACCAAAGGTAAAGGCTCCGATCCGCATAAAGACAGAAAACAGTTCCCAGTAAATTTTCATAAACACCCTCATTTCCATATAAAGAATACCCATATTATACAAAAAACAAACATAAATACAAGAACTGTGAGGTATTTTCCCCTGGTTTTGGGATTGTAAGAGAAAGCGCTACACTATATAATAATACATATGGAGGTTTACTTATGTTCAATATATATCATCAGCCCTATACCAGAGGCCGCTATCCCACAGTAGCCGCAAACGGTGTTGTTGCAACCGGAAACAATCTTGCTGCTGCAGCGGGATTGCAGATTATGCGAGAGGGTGGCAACGCCATTGATGCCGCGATTGCAACAGCCGCAACACTTACCGTTGTTGAGCCTACAGCAAACGGTATCGGTTCCGATGCCTTCGCCATTGTGTGGTACAAGGATGCCATGTACGGTTTAAACAGCTCAGGCTGTGCACCTATGGAAATTTCAATAGAAAAACTGAAGGAACAGGGTATCACGGAAATGCCGAAGCATGGATGGACACGGTAACGGTACCGGGAGCACCCAAGGCGTGGGCGGAATTAAGCCGCCGGTTTGGAAAGCTGCCCTTTGCACAGGTACTCGCACCTGCGATCACCTATGCCCGTGACGGATATCCTGTACCGCCGGAGCTTTCCAGAATGTGGAAGATGGCTGTCAGAAGCTATACGGATAAAAAGGATGATCCGGTATTTGCACAATGGTTTCAGGCATTCACCTTTCAGGGAATGGCACCGGAGGTAGGACAGCTGGTAAAGCTTCCGCATCATGCGAAAACATTGGAGAAAATAGCGGAAACACAGGCAGCCGCCTTATATGAAGGAGAGCTTGCACAGCGTATAGAAGAAGACAGTATCGCACACGGCGGATACCTGCGGAAAAAGGATCTGCAGCAGCATAAGGCAATATGGGTGGATCCGGTTTCAGTACATTATCACGGCTATGATGTTTGGGAGCTGCCGCCTAACGGACAGGGAATCGTTGCATTGATGGCATTGAATATATTAAAGGAATTCCAGTTTGCACAGCGTGATGAGGAAATGTTTCATCATCAGTTTGAAGCAATGAAAATGGCATTTGCAGACGGCTTGCATCATATTACAGATGCCAAATATATGAAAACCGGGGTACAAAGCCTGTTACATGCAGCCTATGGCAGAGAGCGTTCGCAGGAAATCGAAGCTTTTGCAAAACAGCCTGCGGTCCACATGCCGCCGAAAAGCGGTACCGTATATTTATGTACAGCAGACAGCGAAGGAAATATGGTATCCTTCATTCAAAGCAATTATATGGCTTTGGCAGTGGGGTTGTAGTAAAGGACACAGGAATCGCCCTTCAAAACCGCGGACATGATTTCTCTTTGAATCCCAATCATGTCAATGCTCTTGTTCCCGGAAAGCGTACCTACCATACCATCATTCCCGGATTTCTTACAAGGAATGGAAACGCAGTTGGTCCATTCGGCGTCATGGGAGGCTATATGCAGCCCCAGGGACATGTGCAGGTGGTTATGAATATGATAGATTTCCATCTGAATCCACAGCAGGCACTGGATGCACCCCGCTGGCAGTGGGTGAAGGATAAAAAATTTATCATAGAGGACAGCTTTGATACCAACATTGCAAGAAAGCTGCAGGAGCGCGGTCATCAGCTTCAGGTTGATTTGGAGACTGCCGGCTTCGGACGCGGGCAGATTATTGTGCGGCTTGATAATGGAACATTTATGGCAGGAAGTGAGTCAAGAACCGACAGCAGCATTGCCTGCTGGTAATGGCAATAAAAGAAAAGACAGGGGAATATATATGCAGACTGTTTACCATATAGCATTACTGGATGATGAACCATGCTATACAAATATGATTCGTGATAAAATAGAGGCCTTTGGATTAGAGGAACAGCTTTTCATCGATACGTATAATAATGTAAATGATTTTTGAGAAGTAAACATATATATGACATACTTCTGCTGGATATCGAAATGCCGGGCATGGATGGGATTCATCTGGCAAAGTATATTGCCAATGAACGGACACTGGTGATCTATGTAACGAATTATGCAGATCGTATGGAGGATGCATTTGGAATCAACGTATTCCGCTATGTTCTGAAATCCAAAATAGATGAAAAGCTGAAGAGAACGCTGCAGGATGCTTTTGAGTTTTTACAGGATAACGCTGATTTTAAGATACGTACTGATGGCGGTTATGAGATGCTTGCACAAAAGGATATCATTTATATGGAGTATTTCTCTAAGGACATCTATGCATATACCAAGGATCGTGAATACATATTTCGCATGTATTCCATGGAACGCATGATGAATGAATTAAACAGCCGTTTCGTTCAGATCAATCGTGCCAATATTGTGAACATCGAATATATCCGCTCCATTCGCGGGTTTGAACTGCATGTAAAGGGTATTGATCGCGTACTGAAGATCAGCAGGCGGCGTAAGAACGAAATTATGGATGCTTTATTTCAAATGACGACAAAGCTATGATGCCGTCATTTTTTACTTTCAAATCATGAACACGGCAAGGATCGCTGACAAGAACATGAGGTGATTACTATGATTGGAATAAGTGGTGCCAGGTTACTCTTAAATAAAAAGGTGATTTTAAAATTCCTATTTTGAGGATACCTGTTGTGTTTTTATAGCCGCTTGTGCTACACTGTAAATACGAAAAAAAGGAGGGGCTGTCCCATGAAAACAAGTATGAAAACCATAATGATGATGTATGTATCACAACTGCAAAGCCCCGGCCTTTCTGCATGTCTGTTTGTTAGCGGTGTTTTTTCATATCCATGTCGTATGATGATACAAGGCACTCTTTTCTATTACATGAGTTCCTTGACTGCCGATTATCGGCGGACATTGTATACACAGTTCCAAATGTAGTGAATATAACAGCAGTATAAGAGGTCCACCAAATTATGCTTCAGAAGCAATTAAATGTACTTAAGAAAGCATTGTATGTCTTTTCAATTATTGTGTTTATCATAATCAGATCCCTTCTTATACTAATTTTCATATACAAATATGTATTTCATAACATATCCTGGAATTAAATTGTTTGAAATAGCATCTATAGAGGACAGTAAGATAACAGCACTGTACCTGCTATAGGTGCTTTTTGCGTAAATCCCATGGAATGGAATAAATAGAAATTACAGATGGTGTGTTTTTATGAAAAACAGGAGGGATTACCAAGACCATTGAATACAAAAAAAAAGGCCATTCATGCAAATAGTATACCGAAAATTCGTTATATTGTAGTATAATAATAGTAGGAAGGGGGAAGGGAAAAGGTATCTCAATCAAGAGAAATAGAAAAATTAAATTTTACATGACATCATACAGGCCTTCTTATATAATAGTTGTGCAGGAAAAGAGTGATGTTATGAATGAAGTTATGGAATATGTGTATTGTTTAATTTATATTGTAGGAATAGCCTTCTGCGTTATCAGAGTAAACAATGATGTAAAATGGAATACTCGTACGGTGCTGCTGATTATTGGATACAGCTATATCAATATGCTTGTTACCAATAATATTGATGTATCTGATATCATGTTTTTAGTATCCAACATGTTCTCTACTCTTCCGGATTTTTTGTTTATCTGTGTATTATGCAGAAAAATAAAACTGTTGAACCTATTTTATCTATTGTTTTATACGGTTTCGTTCATGACCTTTATAGAAATATTTATGTATGCTCATATCCATTTATTCAACGGGGCATTTAATGCAACCTTTGTACCCGGGATATTGCGCACCGCTTCCATTATGTTTGCTAATGTCAGTGCAGCTATAGCATTTCAGATACCAGTATATCTGTATCGTAGATTTTTCGTTGTATTATCAAGAAAGCAATTGCTTCCATTTGTTTTTCTACAAATTTTTTTTCATGCTTGTCCTTATGATGTACATGAGGGAGTTGGAGCTTTATCCAAAGGATCTCGCTATGTTCTTTGTATTTCTGCTCATGGTAGTGCAGACATTGACCGTAGATTTCATCTTTGTTCGATTCTGGCTGCTTGCTCAGGAGAAGAGTGAAATCGAACTGACGGAGCTTTCAAGAAATATACAAAATCAATATATGCATGATTTACAAGAGGAGCAGGAGAAAAACAGAGAGCTTCGCCACGATATGAGAAATCATATTGAGATACTGGAAAGCATTCATCATGACCGTGATTTTTTGAATTATCTGGATCGTGTAAGAAAAGATGTAGATGAGCTGGGACAACGTATTAAGACAGGGAATATGTTTCTGGATGCGTGTCTGAATACGAAAATTGAATCAAATAATGATATACAGTTTGAGGTCAGTGCATTTGTAAATGACGAAATAGGTATTGAGGATAAGGATATGTGTGCTCTTGTATTCAATATGCTGGATAATGCCATTGATGCCGCTAGGGGTAGTGAACATAAGAAGGTGGACATAAAGTTAATGATACATAACGATTCTCTGATTATTGAGGTTACCAATTCAACTGTTCAAGCACCGGATTTTCATTCCAGAAAAGGAACTGGACATGGGTATGGAATGAAAATCATTGAGCGTATTGCAGCTCAATATGAAGGTATGGTGAAATATGATTATGATGAACAAAGCCATACGGTAAGTGTGCACTGTCTGATGCCTCTTCCAAAATAAGAAAGGTTGGTAAATTTATATGAAATTTGAAATTAAGAAAAAACTTATCGATTATGCATTAAAAAATGTATCAAACACATCAGTTTTTGGACATTTTATGCCAAAGCCTTTTACCTATAAAAAGGAATCTGTGAAATCACAGAAGCATGGAAACAATAAGTAGAAGGATGAGCATATTTCTTGCAAAACGAGGTCTGATTGAAGAGGATGAGGTGGATATCATCCGCTTTGCCCTTGAACTTCTTCTTACACAGGGAATACAGATTGTCAGTATGCTCATACTGGGATACTTCCTGCAGTTTTTCTGGGAAACGGTGCTTTATCTGTGCATGCTGCTTTTCCTGAAACGTTATACTGGCGGTTATCATGCAAAAACATATGGACGCTGCTATCTGATAACGATGATTATCTATCTGCTGGTGTTACTCTGTGTGGAGTATCTGAATATATACAGTCTGCTGGTCTTTCTTCCTGCCGGACTTGGTATTTTCATTTATTTCGGCCCGTGTCTTAGCTATAAGACGATGCTGGAACGTAGAAAGCAGCAGCTGCATCTGAAGCTTTCTCTGGCTCTGTGTCTTGTTTTGCTGCTACTGTTTTTGGGAGTCCATGAATTTCGCTATACGATAGAAATTGCAGCTATTCTGTTTTTTACCGCGGTGATGATGCTGCCGGTATTCTGGAAAAAGTCAAAAACAATCTGATGAAAAAGGTCTGGTATGTCATGATGACGATCAGATCTTTTTGTAATGTTTTTGGCAGCTTCACCATACATGTCAAATACTAAGAAAGCTCAGTACAAAACGTTGATCTTTATAAAAATAAATATTCGCAATGATAAATTAGAAAGATGGGAACGACTGTTTGCCATATACATAGTTTCCGATTTCATGGATTGTTGTATTGGTACTATTTTTTGTATAATATCCGTTGTATAATACAAAGGAAACACGTAATATGTATAAAAGTAAGGGGAATGAAAGGGGAAACAGAATAGAGGGAGATTATAATGAATTACACGATAAAGGAATTGATTGAAAAGAGGATAAGAAAAATCCATATACGGATGAGCAGTTCGCAAAGCTTTGCAATATGAGTCGTGAGGAAGTTACACTTCTGCGTCAGGAACAGGGAATTTTAGACTCCCGGGAGCGGAGAAGGCAGATATTACTTCCAGAGGTTAAGGAAATATTGCAGGCAAACGAAAAAATATCAGACCGGAAGCTTACAGCGATACTGAATGATCGGGGATATCAGATATCGCGATTTATTGCTAGAGCAGTGCGTGATGAGCTAGAGCCCAAAGCGAAAAAAGAGGAACGCCTGCAAATGGATCCGGATCGTGATTTTGAACAGCTGATTGGTTATGACGGCAGTATGAAGCGGCAGATTTCCCAGGCACAGGCTGCTGTTCTTTATCCGCCAAGAGGTCTTCATACGCTGATCCATGGCCCCAGTGGTGTTGGAAAAAGCCAGTTGGCCGAAGCCATGTATCACTTCGCCATTCATGTGGGTACCATACAGAAGGATAGTCCGCTGGTGATATTCAACTGTGCAGATTATGCGGATAATTCAGAGCTCTTACTCTCACAGCTGTTCGGTTATGTGAAGGGAGCCTTTACCGGTGCGGATCATGAGAAATCAGGGCTTGTGGAAAAAGCGACGGAGGTATTCTGTTTCTGGATGAGGTACACCGTCTGCCAAGCGAAGGCCAGGAAATGCTGTTCTATCTGATTGATAAGGGGATGTATCGAAAGCTGGGGGAAACAGATAATACAAGAACGGCAAGACTTCTTATCATTGCTGCCACTACGGAGGATCTGGATTCCTATCTTCTGACAACCTTTCGACGCAGAATTCCCATGCTGATCGATTTGCCGCCATTGAGCGAGCGCCCGCTTCTGGAACGTCTTATGATTATCAAAGCCTTTCTGTTTCAGGAAGCTCTGCGAATACAGCAGAATATTATTTTGGAAAGGGATGCTTTGCGGCTTTTACTGAATTATCCATGTCCGGGCAATATCGGACAGCTGCGAAGTGATATTCAGGTGGCCTGTGCCCGAAGCTTCTTAAAGCATATTACATATGGGGATGAACAGCTGATTATAGCGCTGGATGATTTGCCACCCCATGTAGGTAATCTCGCGCTTAATACCGCATCACGTGAATCCCGGAAGCTGTGTGAAAGTGATTTATTTGTTTCCTGCACAAAACCAAGAGAACAGTTGGCGCATATGGGACCGAATATCTATCAGTCATAGAAGAAAAATACGAAGCCCTTTTGAATGAGGGATGTACAGAACATGAGGTTTATCAGACACTTGGAAAAGAACTGGATACAGAGATGGACAATCTGTTCAATAAAATAAAATATCAGCAGGTTGATCGAAAAAATCTGGAAGAGGTTGTGGGTAATCGTATTATTCAATCCGTACAGAAATCGGTTGATATCGCCAGGATGAGCATGCAGGATATCAGTCCCAATATACTCTCGCCCCTTTGTCTGCATGTGAGCGCAAGCTATGAACGTATGAAATGTGGAAAACGTATTATGAATCCACAGCTTGAAAAAATAAAAAAAGAGTATCCGCTGGAATTTGCCACTGCACGAAAAATGTGTATGCAGTATCATGAGGATTTCATGTTAGAGCTGCCGGAGGATGAGATAGCGTTTATCGCCATGTATCTTAAAACCTTTACCAAAAAGAAGAAAGAGGAAAGCAGAGGGAAAATCGGAATCATTGTTTTAACACATGGCAATGTCGGTATCGAAATGGTGGAGGTCGCCAATCAGCTGCTGAATGCTAGCTTTGCAGTTGGACTTCGCTGTGCCTTGGATGAACCAAGCAGTCATGCCCTGCAGCGGACACAGCATGCAGTGGAACAGCTTGATGAAGGCAGGGGCTGTTTAATTCTCACAGATATGGGATCACTGGTAACATTCGGTCAGATAATTACGCAGCGTACGGGAATTGACACACGAACAATCTCCCGTGTAGACACGGTAATGGTCATAGAGGCGATTCGCAGAGCAATTCTGGAAGAAACAACGCTGGATGAATTGGAACAGGCACTGAATATGGAAAAGGAAATCAATTTCCATGGTAATCTGGAGCTTGAAGAAAAGGAGACTGTGATTGTTTCCATTTGTCTGACAGGTAAGGGCAGCGCGGTCCTCATCCAGTCAAAAATACAAAAGCTGCTACAGGAGCATAACATGACAATCCGAATACTGACACTGGGGGTCATCAGTGAAAACGGAATTGAATTTGAACTGGACCACCTTGCTCGCAGCTATCATATTCTAGCGATACTGGGAAACTTTCAGATAGAGTATCACCAGATACCATTTTTATCCACGAATGAAATTCTCAATGGAACAGCACAGCAGGAGCTGCTAAGCATCATAAAAAATAACAGACAGCCCGGAAAGACTGTGAATTGCCTGCAGGAGCTTCTTGATGAGGATATCATACTCTGTCATGTACAGGATGCTTTATGTAAAAATGATATTCTGGAAAACTGGTAGACCTACTCGTTAAAAAGGAATATGTATCTCAGGAATATCTGCTGGATGTATACAAACGGGAGGCAATGGGCGCAACCATTATGGGAAAGGCAGCTATCCCGCATGGTTTTACAGAACATGTCACAAAACCTGCCATTGCTATTCTGACCCTGCAGGATGCAACTTTATGGGAGGATGACTTTGAAACGAATATCATTTTGATGCCGGCACTACAGGAAGAGAGTATTGCATACACGCAGGAATTGTTCTCCATATGCAGCGATTCAACGCTGATTCAGGCACTTTCGGCTTGTCAGAAGCCGCAGGAAATCATAAGGCTGATAGCCACTTACACAAAACCGTCCAATTAGTTGGCACGGTTTTTGCTATTTTATGGGTGAAGGATAAAACATGATGGGAGGTGAAGCTGTTGGATCAGGAAATACAAATCGTCAGAGAATGTATTCTGCCGCATTATGCAGCACAGCAGAAGGAAGATATCATACAGGAACTCAGTAAGCGAATGAAGGAACGAAATCTTGTGAATGCAGATTTTCAGGAAGCGGTATTAAAACGGGAACAGAAGTATCCTACCGGATTGCTGATAGGAAAACGCAATATCGCTATACCACATACGGAGCCGCAGTATGTAAAAGTACCGTGTATCGGTATCGCCACCTTGAAAAAAAGTGTTGCGTTTCACCGCATGGATGCATGTGATGAGCTGGTGGATGTGGATGTCGTACTGCTGCTTGCCTTGAATCAGGCACATGCACATATGGAAATGCTGAGCAGAATCATCCTCATGTGCCAGGATGAAGCATTCATCGAGGAATTGATGCGGGCAGAGCAGGAAACAGATATTGAACAAATCGTCAGAGAACGATTAGAAGGAGGAAAACAGCATGAATCGTAAACCATTGGTACTGGTTGTATGCGGCGCAGGAACTGACTTCCGTTATTGCCAGCCAGGGAGTGGAACAGGGCTTGAAGAAAAGAGGAATCACAGATGTGGAAATCAAGGTAGGCAGACTGGACGATATCGGACGGTACGCTGATCGTATTACCGTGCTTGTCGCTTCCATGAATATTCGCCAGAAATATGATTTTCCGGTTATCAATGCCATATCGTTTCTGACGGGGGATGAGGATGGTCAGGAGCGTGTCGTGGATAAAGTGGCTGATATTTTGAAAAATAAATAAGCAGAGAAAGTGAGGAGAAACTTATGGAAATGCTACAGAATTTTTTTGACTGGTTCTTCGCCTTGGGCAGCAGTGTGTTTGTGCCGTTCATCATGTTCACACTATGTATGGTGTTTAAGGGCGGTTTGACCAAGAGTCTGCGCAGTGCCCTGTATATGGGCGTTGGGCTTGTTGGATTGGGCTGATCGTTGATTATTCCGTTGCAGCGATGACACCTGTTACAGAATCACTCGTAAATAATCTGGGATTGAGTCTGAATGTAATTGATATCGGGTATGGAAATGTCAGTGCAGCCTGGGCTTGGCCGGGCGTAGTCTGGGTGATTTTGGGTATTATTGCAGTGAATTTCATCATGGTTGTTTTAAAGTGGACAAAGACGCTGTGGGTGGATATGTGGAATATCTGGCATGGTGAGTTTGTTGCCGGTATGATGTGGGCTTTTACCGGAAATATCTATATCGGTGTTGCCAGCGGTCTGATCTTGCTTGTCATCAATATGAAGCTTGCCGATTATCACGCTAAAAAAATACAGGAGTTTAACGGTTTGGAGGGAATTTCTGTAGTTGCGACCTCAGGTACCTTTACAGCATCCTGGGCACAGGGATGTATGTGGGTAATCAACAAGATACCGGGGCTTCGCGATATCAAGGCATCCTCCGAACAGATTAAGGAGAAATTCGGAATTTTCGGGGAAATGTCTGTTATTGGTGCGCTGATGGGTACCGTTATGGGAATCGTTGCCGGCTTTGATTTTATTAACACGGCACAGCTGGCAATCAAGCTTGCGGCAGTGCTTGTCATTCTTCCAAGAATGCTGTCTATTATTGCAGAAGGTATTATACCGATTTCCAATGCACTGTCTAATTCATGAGAGAGAAATTTCCAGGCAGAGAGCTGTATATCGCAGTAGACCCAGCCATTCTGCTGGGGGATCCTTCCGTTATGTCAACAGTAATCCTGATGTATCCGATTTCCGTTATGATTGCAGCGGTTATTCCGGGCTGTAACTTCTTCCGGTTGCATCTCTTGCGGCTCTGCCATACTGGATTGGCGGCATGGTGCCGTATACAAAGGGAAATATCATTCATACGGTAATATGTGCAACGCTTTGGATCATACCTGCACTCTGATTGCTTCCTCTCTGGCGGGAATATGCACCGATCTTTGCAGCATGACGGGGTTATTTACAGATCAGATAGCAAATGGCGCAATGTTTACCAACTGGGATGAAGGCGGAAATATTCTTCTCTGGTTGTTTGTCAAGGCAGGTCAGCTGTTTGGATTGGTGGATAAGGGGTAAAAAACTTGAAGTATCCAACGGGAAAGCAGGAAAGCTGTACTGTATACAGCAGGAGAATGGAGATAGTATGAAACAGGCAGTATTGAAACAGCAAGGGGTGCTTGCCATTGCGGATGTACAGGAGGATCTAACTCTGCAGGCGGATGAGGTGCTTGTTGAGGTGAAGGTTGTTACAATCTGCGGATCGGATCTCAGCTACTTTCAGGCTGAAACGCTGCCGCATGATTTACAGTATCCGCTGGTGCTGGGACATGAGATGGCCGGCATCGTAAAAGAAACCGGTACTGCTGTAAGCAGTGTTCAAAAGGGAGATCGTGTAGCAGTGGAGCCGCAGAGCTATTGCGGGCATTGCGAGGCCTGCCAAAGAGGAGATTATAATTTCTGTGAATCATTGCAATTCATGGCCAGCAAGGGAATCAGCGGAGCTTTAAAGCAATATGTGAAGTGGCCGCAAAGCTCAATCTATAAGCTGGAGGATTCCATGTCCTTTGAAGAAGGTGCGCTGCTGGAGCCGTTATCTGTTGCATACAGCGCGATTGAAAAGTTGGACTTTCACAAGGAAAGCAGGCTTGTGATTTTAGGAGCAGGATCTATCGGACTGCTTATGGGAGTGCTGATGCAGGAATTATATCCCGAGGTGAGCGTTCATCTAGTGGATGTTTATGAGAGTAAGCGGGACATAGGAGAGCGTCTGCATATGAAAAAGAATCAGTTTCTGATAGGAACTGCGTATGAACTGGAATCTATGAAGCCGTTTACCCACATCATTGATACAACCGGGAACAGTGAGGTGGTGAAGCAATTTCTGCAGCACAGCATACCGCAGGTCGTACTTCTGGAACTTGGTGTCAGTGATCGTCCTTTGGAAATCAGCTTTAAGGATATTGTATATCAGGGGCTTCGCATTATTGGCTCTTACCGCTATACGAATACCTATCCAAGACTTTTGAAATTGTTTCGGGAACAGCACCTGCAAGTGCGCGATATTATAACGGGCAGATACCCGTTTGAAGCAGTACAGACAGCCTTTGAACAGGCAATGGATGGACGCCATCACAGCAAAATCGCTATTTACTTATAACGAAAAAGCCTGTTGGCTGAGCAGTAGGCGGCATGCCGACAGGTTTTTCATACATTTGGAAGGAATGTGAAAAATGAGGTTGAAGGAAAAAGCATACGTATGATAAGCATCCCGTATTGCATCTATCGTAGTGTATAAACCGTTAAGGGATAAAAACATACGGTGTAATCACAGAGAAAGCGAAGCGCAGTAAGGAAAGCAGGAGTGCGTGTATAGGAGGATATGATTATGAAATTAAATACAGGAATGAATTTGTCTGTGGATCTGAACAAAATGGAATTTATATATGATGCAGCTACGACAGGACCGCTTACAGAGAAGCGTAGACTGGATGATATACGTGCAAGCTTGAGTGATCCGAATGCAGAAGGACCGTCCATTGTTTATGCAGTTGCGATGGATGTAGCCAAAAAGAAGCATATGCAGGATTTAATTGACCGCAATCTTTTGTATGGCGCGATGATTTTTGAAAAAGGGGTTATCGGGGAGGAGCCTGTTCGTTCTCAGGGGCATATCCATGCGGTGTCAGCCTCATGTAATGCCTCTACCTGTGAGGTATATGAAATCTGGGCAGGGGAGGCCTATATCTATATGCAGGAATATGCCGGGGATGATCCGGGGCGTTGCTTTGCAGTTCATGCCAGAACCAAAGATGTAGTGATTGTACCGCCGGGGTGGGCACATTGTACAATCAACGCGGATCCCTCCAGGGCCATGCTGTTTGGTGCATGGTGTGTCCGTGATTATGATTTTGATTATGAGCAGGTTCGCGCACATAGAGGAGTTGCATTTTTCCCAAAAGTAAAGGATGGCAGTATCACCTTTGTGCAGAATACACAATATCACCCTGCACAGCTAGAAATTCTGAAAGCAAGAGCATATCCGGAATTTCATCTGGAGCAGGGGGTACCAATCTATACGCAGTATGAGAAAAATCCGGAAAGATTCCGTTTTGTAACGCATCCACAGGAGGCTGAGGAGCAATGGAAGGAGTATCGACCATGAAACAGAAGAAGCTGGTCGTCCATTTTGGCGCAGGTGCATTGGGAAGAGGCTTGGTTGTACCAATGCTGTATGAGAGCGGCTGCCGTATCGTGCTTGCGGATACAAATGCGATGCTGATCGAAAAAATGAAGGATGCAAAGTCCTATACACTGGATGTTTCAGATGATGAACAACAGAGACTGCATACCATTAAAATAGAAGATATCGTTTCACCTGTAACGGATGAAGCGATGCTTCTTGCATATTTGCATATATGTGATGCAGTGACTACATCAGTCCGCAGAGAAAATCTAATCCATGTCGCAAAGGTTCTAGCCATGGCATGGGGGACGGAAAGTGATTCCCGGCGTATGGTTCTTTGCTGTGAGAACGTGGAGGGTGTAGGGGCATACTTTCACTCTCTGCTTATGGATTATGCGAAAAATGAACAACAGAGGAAAAACCTGTCTGTGATTCGCATACCGGATACGATTGTTGACCGCATCTGCGCAGCAGGATCCACCATTATGGAGGTTACGAGTGAATCGTTTCATGAATGCAGTGTCGATGCAGACGTGGTGACAGATACGGGAATCGCCAAGATACCGTCGATAACAAATATTCGCTCCCACTTTTATCGCAAGCGGTATCTGCTGAATACCTATGCAGATGCAATGGCATTTCTTGCACTTGAAAAACAGCATACCTATTTATATGAAGCAGCGAAGGATGAAGAAATTCAGAACAAGTTGGACCCATATATTCGTCTTTTGATACAGCTTTTAAAAGCGAAGTACGGAATCGCCATGAAAGAGAGCGAGCATTGGTTTCAGCTGTACCGAAAACGACTTTCCAATCCGGAAATTCCAAGAGAGCTGCATACGGTTGCCCGCAGTCTATGGAGCAAAATGACACTTAGTGAACGTTTTATCTGTCCGCTAATAGAATTGATTCATTTGCATATCGATGTCAGCGACGGGCTGGCGGTCATACAAGAAATCATTGAGAGTCAGGCCGGAAGAGAAGGTCTTACAGATGATGAAGTACACAAAAAGCTGCAGGATCTATGGGGTGGGACGGAGTATGGAAGGAAGCTGCTTGAGATGTTTATTGCTTTGGAATAGATTTGAAAGCAATCACCTTAACGCAATATCTGTTCCTTATCATGAATGAGTCCTTCTGTAAACAGGCTTATTTTGTTTATCATATAGAGATCGTTTTCTTTTCTGCTTTTTTAATTGAAGTTTATGAAACGTAAAGAACGCAAGCTGTGGCCTGCGTCTTTTGCGCTAAAGCTGTATTGGTTTTTAAGGACATAGACAGGAATTTCCTGCTTTTACGTATCCTTTAGTTTGTACCACTTCACGCTGAAGTATGATTGCAAGCTTATTCGTGTCTTGCTCGTTTATAGATGGATACCATATTGTTGCGTAATGAATTCCAGGTCATTATACAGCTCCTGCCGTGTATAGCCGCCTTCCTGTAGCTCGGATTCGCTCAAAGAATTCAGCTGATCAAACGCAGATAGTGCAACCTTGAGATATTCCATACTGCCGGTCGCAAAATATTCACGTAAATATTGTACAGCTTCGGGGTATTTCCTTTCCCTTAGCAGAGCCTGTATCCGTCTGTGATATTTTTTCACATCTTCATCACTGAGCTCCTCCTCCACCCTGATTTCACTTTTCTCCCGATGTAAAAGCACCTTGCCCAGCATGTCGGTCATGCCCTCAATCTGCCGCATGATCCAGTCATTTTCAAATACACTCATAATCCATTCCTGTCTGCCGCAAATACGATTCCGGCATCCCTTCTGGCAGCTTCATACACCTCCATAACCGTTCTTGAATAAGCAAGCAGCTGTGTACAGCGCTCATAGTCATCCAGCTTATAAATATCACGGAAATCCTGTAATTCATAATACAGAGCTACATCATTCTGCACGATGGAAGGATGCTCAGCACGTTCCCTGCCGATCTGAATGGTATAGGCAGCACATCTGCTTGTTTCCGAACGCATGGTGATAAATCCCTTTTCTCCCTGAATCTGTGCAATGCATTCACTTCTGGTATCCTTACAGCCGACGCATACCGCCTGAAAGCCGTCGTATTGCATAAGTACAACACCGCTTGTATCAATGCCATTTGCATGTTTATTGGCATAGTAGTGCACTGTTTTGGGCTTACCGAAGAATCCAATTACATAATGCAGATTATAAATATTGATGTCTGCGAGTGCTCCTCCGGAGAATTCCGGATTGAATACATTCGGTGTTTCCCCCTGCAGAAACTTGTCATAGCGGCTGGAGTATTGAGAAAAATTACACTGAACCATCCGAATGGTACCAAGCCTTGGAAGCTCTTCTTTCATGCGTAGATAATTTGGCATATGTGCAGTTACGATCGCCTCGAAAAGATACAGGTGCCGGTCCTGTGCTTCTTTAACCAGACGATCGAATTCCTCAACCGTGGATGTGAACGGCTTTTCACAGATAACGTTTTTTCCTGCCTGCAGAGCTTTCAATGCATGCTCAAAATGCAGGCTGTTCGGTGATGCGACATAGACGAAATTGATTTCCTCATCCTTCAGCATATCATCCAGATTCGTATAGATTTTATCAATTTCATATTTGTCTGCCAGCATGCGGCTGAGGATTCCTTACGTGAATACATGGCAACACAGCTGATATTGGCACTTTCCTGCACTGCCGTTAAAAACCAGTCAACGATAAAGCCTGTTCCTATGGTTGCTACATTCATGACAATCCCTCCATTCTTATCTTAAATATAGCACATATGCATGTTTGTGAACAGAGAAAGAGAATGAATTGCGTAAGAAGCAATTCTTAAAAAACTGTTGGTTTTCATCATTTGTTATCTGGTGTTTTTCCTGTATAATGAACATATAAAGGGTGATGCTATGAAAAAGAAATGCCTTGTTTACCTGATAATCCTGCCGCTTTTATTGCCGCTATCCGCGCATGCGAGAGCGGGAGGCGGTGGTTCCGGAGGTGGTGGGGGAAGCTCTAGTGGCGGTTCCTCATCAGGCAGTACGAATTCTGATCATTATTACGGACATGGATACAATGACCCGATTGGCAGTATGTTCTCTACGATTGCCATAGGAGGTCTGCTTGTATTGATACCTGCAATGCCGATGCTTGCCTATCGTAGAAGAGTGAAAAAGAAAGCAAAGCAAAGTGCTGCCCTGCTGCATTGGTTGGAAGACACGGATGCCATTTGGAATGAGAAGCTGATAAAGCAGCGGGTAGAGGATATTTACTATCATGTACAGGATGCATGGACGAATGCAAAGGTTGAAGATCTGAAGCCTTATCTTACAGAACATTTGTATGAGCAGTGGAAGATGCGTCTTACCTGGATGGAGCTGCGCAATGAGCGCAATGTTCTGGATAATATCAAGCTGCGAAGAAGTGCGGTGGTTGGCATTCAGGATTATCGCGATGACAGTCAGGATTCCTGCTGGCTGTATATCGAAGGAAGCATGATAGATTACACCATAAATTCACAGACGCAAACAATTACGGAAGGTAAACGAAAAACATCAACCTTTGTGGAATATTGGAAGCTGCAAAGAATCGGAGATACCTTTTACCTGGATGATGTCAGACAAAAGGAGGATGTGAATCCGGAGGATTTTACAGATTGGAGGGAATAAGCGTGAAGACAAAGGATATCGTATGTGCTGTAATTTGCATGGATCAGCGTCTGCTCATTGCGAAGCGAAGCAGCGGTGTACATGAGAACATCTGGGAATTTCCAGGTGGCAAGGTAGAGTCGGGGGAAACACGGGAACAGGCAGTAGCTCGTGAAATTAGGGAGGAGCTGGAGCTGTGTGTGGATATCGACAGATATCTTACAACGATTCGCGATAACAGAGAGGATTACACACTGCTTGTACACGCCTATCTTTGCAGATATGTACGTGGCGAAATTCATCTGCATGCCCATCATGAATATGCATTGGTAACGCCGCGTGAGCTTTACAGCTATCAATTTGAAGCAGCAGATCAACCTATACTGGACATGCTTCAGGAGAACGCCTTATGATGTGGGCATTCTTTATCGTACTGCTTACGCTGATAACGATTGTGGCACTACCGATAGTTTCAATGTCTGCGCTCATGCTTGCATGGGCAACTGCACATAGATATATGTCACCGGTTTTTATGTTTACAGTGATTATGGTGTTTGTCTACCTCTGGAGTATGCTGATATCAAAACAGCGGAATCAGTGCTGGCTGAAAAAGAAAACACAGCTTGTGCTGATTCTCCCTGTGATTCTGGGAATCTGTATACTGGGCGGGACCTTTGCATATGATGCATGGCAGAGCCGGTTTGAGGTGATGCGCAGTGAGGTTGATTTGTTTGAATATGAACCGTTTCATAGCGATAAGCTGGCAGTTCCTGATAAAAAAAGCTCCTATTCGATGCAGGAGCCACTTTTAAGGCTTGACGGCGCAACAGCATTATACCCGGTGTATGCTTCCTTCGTGCAGGCAGTGTATCCTAGGGAAGGCTATGAGGATGATAGTACAGATAGTGTGCGATGTACAACAACCCCGGAAGCATATGAAAATCTACTGAAGGGTGATACTGATCTTATTTTTGTGGCAGCTCCCAGCGATAAGCAAAGGGAACTGTTTGAAAAAGAGGGAAAAGAGCTTATCATGGTTCCCCTCGGTATGGAGGCCTTCGTATTCTTTGTGAATTCTGAGAATCCGGTGGAATCATTAACAACACAGCAGATTCAGGATATTTACAGCGGTAACATCACAAATTGGAAGGATGTCGGTGGCAATAATGAACGAATTCGAGCCTTCCAGCGTCCGGAGGGAAGCGGTTCGCAATCGGCTTTGCTGCGCTTTATGGAGGGAAAGAAATTGATGTCGCCACCGCAAAAGGATGTGGCAAGCGGTATGGGAGATATCGTAACGGAAACTGCAGAATACGAAAACAGGGAAAATGCAATCGGCTATTCCTTCCGCTATTATACGCAGGGGATGGTGAAAAACAAGGGAATACGTCTTCTGAAGGTGGATGGTATCGAACCGAGCGTTGAAAATATCCGCAAGGATACATATCCGATCAGCAGTCCGTTTTATGCTGTCTATGTGAAGGGGAATGCGAATAAGAATCTGAAGCCGTTTCTAAGCTGGATTCAGTCAAAGGAAGGAAAAGAGCTGATTGAGAAAACGGGATATGTGGCAGGCTCATAGCTTTTATAGAAAGGAAGATCGGATAGAGACTCCGATTTTCTTTGTTTTACTCACAGGTATTTATATCAGTTAATTCTTAGGATTATCTAAATTCCATAATTTGTTATAATTACACAGCGCTTTATAGTATAATGATAATAGAAAAGAGGGTGAGAGATTATGCTTAAAACAGAAGAAACCAAAGTTCTGCGCGATCCGATTCACGGCTATATTCATGTGGATCTGAAGGTGGTATGGGATTGCATCAACGCAAAGGAAATGCAGCGTCTGAGACGGATCCATCAGCTGGGGGGAGATTTTCAGGTTTATCATACGGCAGAGCATTCACGGTTCTCCACTCTCTGGGGGTTTATGAAATTGTGCGGCGCATGGTTTATGAAATTGATCAGCTGCGGGAGGTATTGAGTGACTACGAGAAGGCGGTAGTGATGCTGGCAGGTCTGCTTCATGATATCGGACACGGTCCGTTTTCCCACGCCTTTGAGGGAATCAGTACGTATAAGCATGAAGAGTACACCGTGAAATCATCATGGAGAATAGCGAATTCATCAGATACTTGCCGCCTGTGATGCTCGGCTGCCGGAGGATGTTGCTAGTATTATCCAGTACCGCCATGCAAAGGAATGTATGAATCAGCTGGTAAGCGGTCAGCTGGATGCGGATCGTATGGATTATCTTCTGCGGGATGCTTATTTTACCGGAACCAGCTATGGAAAATTTGATCTGGAGCGAATTCTGAGAACAATACGTGTAAAGAATGGAAGAATCGTTGTAAAAGCAAGCGGGATACATAGCGTTGAGGACTATATCATGGCTCGCTACCATATGTACTGGCAGGTGTATCTGCATCCGGTGGCACGCAGCTATGAAACCCTGCTTTCTATCCTGTTTCGCAGGATGAAGGAGGTGTATGCTCTGCATCCTGAATATCTGAGTGATGTAAAAATGTTTCATCCATTCCTCTGTGGAGCGGATGCGGGCATTGATGCGTTGTATCGTCTGGACGAATCCGCAGCCCTGTATGGATTCTCTGAGCTGGTAACCTGCAGGGATGAAATCCTGCGTGATATATCCTATCGACTCTTAAATCGAAAGCTGTTTGAATATGTAACACTGAAAAATCCGGAGGATTTAGAGCGTATTCAGCTGCATGTACAGGCATTGGGATACGATCCGGACTATTATGTTTATCAGGATGTTGTCTCACAAAAGCCGTATTCTCCTTATAAGAGCAATGAAAGCGGACATAATATCTGGGTACTTGAGGAAAGCGGCAAGGTTAAGGAGCTGTCAAAGGCCAGTGATATTGTTCGTGCATTAACAAGAGCTGATTTAAAAGAGGAATCAAAGCTTTATTTTCCTGAAGAAAAACTGCATATAAAATAACCGTCATAGAGATACCCGAAAGCTTACGGCAGGCTGTATATCAACAATACCGTAGGAAAGGAAGAGGAAACTGTCTATGACGGTTTTCTGTTGGATTCACTTTTTACGGAATCCGGATGGTAGTTAATGTATTTATACGATATTCACTATCAAGAGAATAGGAAGCATAGAATTGTTTTGCTTTCAAAAGGCTTACTGTTTCGGATACACACGCTTTGGATCATAGCCATTCTTTTTTAATTGCTTATTCCAGGAATGATGTGCCATTTTTATATAAAGACTGCGCGGAAAGGCAGGCTGGACATAAGAATTTTCGAATGCAGTATCCGTTATAATAGCTTCTCTCATACGGCGAAGGGCTTTATCCACAGGAGCTTTTGGGCCATGCTCCCATGCCATTGCTTGTATTTCATTCAGCATGGGACCTGCACCGATGCCAATCCCTCCCATGAAACACATACCGCTTTTAGTACACCAGTTTTCCACAACCTGCAGCGCATAGCGATTCTGCTTTCCTTCAAAAAAGCCGCAGTTTACAATAACATACAGGTTCACCTTTACAGTTGCACGCTTTCGTTCCTTCTCCCATTGCAGAAGAAAGCTGAGAAGATGGGAAGGCAGCGCATCAAAATAAAGTGGAAAGCTTAGCACAATGGTATCAAAGGATTGCAGTTGATGAAAAATATCCAGATTTTTATGGATATCCATACAGTGGAAAACAGTGATATTTTCCATATCTGTAAAGAGATGTTTGGCCAGCATTTCACTGCAGCTGTTTGATGGCTTCGGTGAGCCGGAAAGGATTGCGTATTTCATTAAACGGCCACCTCCAACATGGTTTGTAACCGGACAAGTGCCTTTTCACTATCCGCGCAGTGATGACATTGGACATACCTGCAATCCATATTGACTCCATTCGCCTGAACAAGAGCTTGAAGGACGTTTTGTTCCTGTTCATTCTCACTGCCATATGCAATAACAATCAGCTGAAGATGAGTGGGAGAGGTTAACACATGGTGCATTTCATGATTGCGAATGGTGAAATACGGCTGCACATAGGAAAGAGAGCGGTCGATTGCACACTTCACAAACGGACTATAGGAGCCATATACATTCTCTGTAAGAATATAAAGCGTATCACTTTGTTTCATGGAAGCTGTAAAGGAAGCTATATCGTCTTGGAATATGCATGCTCCCGGTGATTTGATCCAGCAGGAAAAGCAGCCTGTACATGGTGCTGTCTGCTTGAGCTTATGGGTATCGAATACAGATACATTTTCTGAAAATGGCAGTTGAGGTAAGGCAATATCGGATAGTATGGTTTTCATGATGGATCCTTTCTTCAGCTAAGTAAACGCTGTTTACATTGATAGGGTATCATATTATGTTTACACTGTCAACATCGTGTGATAAAATACAGTTATATCGTAAGAAGGGACTGGTCTGCATGTGTGAACAAAGCTATCATCATAAGGATTTAAAAAATACATTGATAAAGGAAGGCATTCATTACATCAATGTGTACGGGGAACGAAGCCTTTCTATGCGAAAGCTTGCGGCACTCTGTCATGTTTCACATACCGCCCTGTATAAGCATTTTCAAAATAAGGAAGAGTTTATGAACGCCATTTCTGCATATATCGAAGAACAGTTCACGGAGGCATTGCAAAGGTCCTATGAGAATGCGGGTGGTGATGTAGATGAGGCTATCATTCAGATTGGTGCAGGCTATGTAGCCTTTATGGTACAGCATCCTGATTTTTGAAATATCATACCAATATCATGAAATCTCAAATGTTTCAGCTGCAGGACTTAGAAAAGAAGTCGGTGAAGTCGTATGAGATATTTCGCAGTACCGCTCTTGCCTTTTTGAAAAAACACGGTTGCCGCCGGAGGAGTATCAGAAGGAGATCCTCACTATGTGGAGCCTTGTAATGGGATTAAGTGATATGCTTGCCTATAAAATCATAGATTCTCAAAAGGATGCGTTGAAAACGGCAGAGGAAATCATACGTCGGGAAATCAAGCTTCGCTGTATGAAGTCTGCTTACCACAGCTAGCTATTTAGGAAGATATTTGGAAAGGATAGTCCTGAGCATCTCCTTATAAAGCTGTTTTGTTACATCCTTCAGAAAGCAGATCTGCTGATTTGAGTATTATGTTTTACTGTTGGGTCTGTAAGCGGCTGTGAATGCCTGAGAGTATAATAGAAACAGGTCTGCATATCCTGTAGCTGTTAAAGCGATTGAGAGAATACTTCAATCAGTAATGAATTCAGCATCTTTTGTAAGAGATATCATTTTCTTTAAATTCCTAGTGAAATCACGGTATGGGTATGATACAATAGTAGAACAGAAAAGGTCAGGAGATGGATACGATGGGCAGTTCAGAACTTGAAATACTAGAAATCATTTCTTCCGTGGGACAGGCTAGAAGTCTTTATATCGAAGCGATTCAGGAGGCTAAAAGTAAAAACTACGGACAGTGTAACGAGCTTGTAAGAAAGGGCAATGAACAGTATGCAAAGGGGCATCGTATACATCAGCGACTTGTTCAGGAGGAAGCCGGAGGAAATCCGGTGGATTTAAACCTTCTGCTCACACATGCGCAGGATTTACTGATGAGTGCGGAATCCTTCAAAATTTTATGTGATGAATTCGTTGATCTGTATCGTAAATTTGATGAGCTGGAAGAGAAAATATATGAAAAAGGATAAAGGCATGGAGTGATTTCCATGTTTTTTTGTTTAAGAAAACGGTATGGCTTATGAGTGTTAATGTCTTTATCGAAGCATGCGGATATAAGCTTTGTGAATAACGTACAGGAGCAGTCAGAGAAGCTGGAGTCGTTAAAGCAGATTATACGGGATATACAGAAAGCAGGAGCCTGTCGATGAGGTTTCATAAAGTATGGTCATCAACGGTATCCATGCGCAGATTCAAAGCCTTGCCGTGGATACACAGAAGCAGTGCAATCAGCTGTTCTCACAGCATACGGTTGATATGAATATATTGATGCTGTATGTGTTCCTGGTGTCATGTGAGCGCAGATACCGCCTGTCTACAGCTGTAAGGATAAATCCATATTCAGCACGCTGCTGAAAATCGATTATCTTCAACGGTATTCCTATATAAAACAGGCCATTCGGATGCAGCTGCCTAGGCTCTTTGCGGAATGCAGTACATAGATAAAACTCTGTATAAGGTCAGGTATACAGAGCTTTTTTCATATCGATTCATGGTACAGATAGATTCATGCTGTCGGTTAAGTAAATATATGATTAAAATCTATTCAGGAAGCTCATGTAGAAAGCGTATTATGGTTTTCCATACCTCTTTACTCATTGCGATATCACCATGATCCAATGTATCAATTGAATCGTCTTAACCGGCGTTGTGAAGCATTCAATCAGACGCTTGAGAGGCTGGGAGAAACGATGGTATCCTGATTGCTCAATATGACCAGAGCAGGGCAGGTTAGTGCACCGACATACCTGTCACTTGTTAGCGGGTAACGAATCAGATGCTGCAGGGGACCATAGAAAACAGGGAAATAGGAATTGAATAAATCTCTCCCGTTATTGTATGGAGAGAGAAGAATGAGTGCATCCGGTGTTGATTTGGAAGCTGCATAGCTTGCCATTCCTGTACCGATACTGTAGCCGACGATATACAGCTTTTTATTTGGATATCTGTGACGGGCATAATGCAGGACTGCATCCGCCATCTTAAATAGCTCTTCCTGTGACAGGGAACCCTTGCTGTCTCCGTAGGAAGGATAATCAATACTGAGAAAGTGTGAATTCTTCATATAAGAGAAAATTCCGCTTTCATCATATTCTCTGCATAAGGCACTGGTATTCTGTGCATTTCCTCCAAAATACACTATGATGCTATCCGCATTCTCTGCTTTTCTCAGCCATCCGGTATATTGCGAATCTATGCTGATACGTTCATAGGCTTTATCCGCCATGAGCATATCCCGATCCTGAGGACTTGCATTTGGATAAAAGATAACATATTCCTGTGCAAAATAAATGGTTGTGAGAAAGATGAAAAGCATACTGATCAGAAGAAATGCAAACAGACGGCAGACGATATGGCGAAATGGTTTTGTATATTCCAGCTTTACATATCTGCGTACGAGGAAGCCGGTCATGATAAACAGGGATAACAGAAGCGGCAGAAGATAAATACCGATTCGTATCCATAGCGGATAATAGCTCGTAACCAGTGCCTGCTGACGCAGAATGTAAAAGACAATGCATATTTCCAGACAAATATTGATGAGTGGAAAAATGAACAGAAAAAACCTTGGCAAACGGTAATGATAGATAAGAATCTCGATAACTGTAATAGCTGCCGCAATGAGCAGAATCCATACAAGCTGCATAAACAGCATCTCCTTTACGATATTACAATACCATCTTCTTTGGTGAATATAATGTATTGCGAAGTCTGGCAAAGCTGCCTGTATACAAGCAGCCAATGAGCTTATGCACAGGCAGTATTTTTAAAGCAGCCCTGCAGGAACCGGATCGTACGTGGTAAGCTTTTGATGATTGCGCATGCATCCCTATAATCGGCTTCATCCGGCAGGTCTATGATATGGAAAGCTACAGCCTTCTTTTGTAATACATCCAGATCAGTAAATAGCAAACAGCTGAATGCCCAGGAGAATGTTAAAGCAGCTGTTGATGGCTTCTTCATGATATAAGGATGCAAGAACAGAGGCTGCCAGAGTTGCGATAAGAGATACGTTGAATGCCTGCGCTCTGCTGTTTTTCTGAATTAGCAGATTGCGTTCATCTGTTTCATCAATAATCAATTGCTCACGTTTCCTTTGTGATGCTTTGGCTGACCATATCGTTTTCAGCATATACAGGGAAACGATGAGGCCGCCGACACCTCCACTGAAAAGGGAGGAACTGCGATATTCCTGCGAAAAGCCGACAACAATCAGCACAACTGACAGTATGATAAACAGTAGAATCGTAATGCATTTCATCCTTATAATATTCTGTTCTTTCATGACTCATCCGCTCCTTCCGTAAAAAGAAATACATCCTCGATATGATGTTGAAAAATTGTTGCTATGCGGTGTGCAAGGTGAATGGAGGGATCGTATTTCCCCTTCTCCAGTGAGATGATCGTCTGCCGGCTGACTCTGCACCGCTGTGCCAGCTCCTCCTGCGTCATTTGTAATTCCTGCCGAAGCTTTCGTATTCGATTCCTCATGAATGTAAAGCCTCCTTTACATCTTTAGTATACCACCGGATGATAAAAATGTGAAGCGTGCTTTACATATATTTGCTTTTCCTGTGCATGTTACTGCCTATATTTGTATCTTATATCATACTGCTTGTGTTTCCTCTGAATTCCGATAAACTATAGGTGAAAAGGGTGAAAGTATGAAACTTAAGCTATTATGCAGAAAAGAGATGAAAGAACAGCTGTTGGATGATCTTCAAAAGGGGCAGGTTACTGTTTGTGAGGATGCCGATTATGTATTGTACGAGGCAAATTATGATTACCGCTATCTGCTTGTCAGGGATCATGAGGAATACATGCGTCTCGCTGTTGAAGATATCATCTATATAGAAAGCATTTCCCAGGAAATATGGATACATACCATGGACGGCAGGTACCGTGTTAAAGAAACAATGTATCAGCTGGAGGCCAATTTGTATGAAAAAGGATTTCTGAGAGTTCATAAGGCGTTCATTGTAAATAAAAAGGATATACGGCGAATCCGAAGCAGCTTAAATTCAAAATTTACGCTTATTCTCACAAACGAGGATCAAATCGAGGTATCCAGAAGCTATTATTACCGGTTCAAGGAAGAAATGGGATTTTAAGGAGGGATGCATATGCTACAGACTTTGTTTGACAGTCAATCATCCACCGGTTTGCTTCTGCTTATTCTACTTCTTTTACTGGCAGGTCTGGTGGTTTATGTCCTTTATAAGCATTACTATGAGCTGCGGGTCAATCAACATTTAAAAACACCGGAAAAGCAGATTCATTTATTAACAGTCCGGACAGTGGTATGCATTTGGGGGATTCTCTCGATCCTGACGCTATCCTGGTATATGGGCTATTATTATCTGCGTGAAGCAGAGCAAAGTGAAACGACATGTGATATGTATGATACGGTGCAGTATGCAGGAGTGGATGAAGCGATGGTTAAGGAACGGCTTGAGGCTGTAAAAAAAGGCAGCAAATCCCTCAGCATGCAGAAGGAAAAGCCGAATAAGCATGTAACTGTAACCTATGCAGTAAATGATCGCAAGGAATATGTATATGTCGTTACGTATGATCTGCTGAGAGAACCGCAAAAGGATGAACAGATAATAATCCGTAACCGTACGGACAGCGGCTGGACCTGTGGGGAAATCAAGGCGGATTCGCGGAAAATCATATCCATGACCACAGGAACGATCAAGGATTCTTGCTCAGCACAGAAGCGCAGCATTCACATATACAATTATACCCGGGGGAAAAATAAGAATCGTGTCGATTATTATGACAGCTACACGATTGAAAAGGGAGGTATCCATCGATGAAAAAATTAACAGGAATTGCAGGGCTGCTTATTCTCTGCTGTATAGGAGGGTGTGCACCTGTACAGAAGGAAGCGACATTTCTGAAATCAAGTATTCGATTTCATTTTCCGGGAGAGGACATGGAGGAAAGTCTTATAGTACGGTTTAAAAAAGAAGGCGGTGAAGGTGTCAGGATAACGAGAATCGCAGATTACAAGGCAGACGCTGTGGTTGATCCTCGTTATGTGATTGATGAGGAAGCACCTATGGAGGATGAGGATTTCTATGCTTATGGAATTCAGCTTCCCATGTTTAAAGATATGAAGGTAAGCTTTTCCAAAATCACCTATCAAAAGGATCAGGAGGAGAAAACGGCGGATATCGGTATATATGAAATAGAAAAAAGCGGAGAGGTTTTTGAAGAAGCCTCCATTTCAAAGAACTGGGATTCTGAGGAAAAGAGCTGTATATTGATGTAAATACGAAGGCAGCAGGGAGACTGATCCACGTTGAAGCTGTGAATCCGGATGCTCCTATAAAAATTGATATACAGAGAAATACATATGGCGATTTGATACAGACACAAGAGTTATACTTCGCTATGAGCTGCCAAAGGAATATGATATGACAGCTACAAATTTCTGTTATACCTTTGAAAAAAGCGGCAGAAGGATACAACGGTATGGACGAGGTGTTGTTGAGCTTTATAGGAATGGAAATCAAACCGCGGGCAGAGGCTTTCAGCGCCTTGCTGTGTGACTGTAAACAGAATGGATACGATTGCACAGAAAGCTACAGCCTCCCTTACGCAATGGCCATGGGTTCTGGTTCTGCTCGTCCTAGGCGGAGCTCTTCTTTATATTGCGTATCGATATCACTATGATAAAAATCTGAATGCTGCACTGCTCGATAAAGCTGTAAGAAAACTGCCTTCCCCGAAAACCGTATTATTTGCTTACGCAATATTGGCTGCAGCCTGTAGCTTGCTTGTTTTCGCATGGAACACACAGCCAGATGACACGAAACAAAGGAGCTGTTTCACGACGGAAAGCTATCTTGACCTAAATGCCGATGAACAAACGATTACAGAAGAGCTGAAACACATGGAAGCATTGAAAAGTAGGGAATCAGTTTCATATCATGAACAGGAGCTTAAGCATGGAATCCGGATGCAGTATGTGATAAAGAATAAAAAGGACTACGTTTATATCATCAGCTATGAACGTGCCGCAACAGATTTAAAGGAGTATTACTATATAGAGCTGCAGGATATTTTCGGTGGTACATATGCAACGAATATGATAATGAACCCCAAAGATAAAAAACTATATGTCATGGTTCGAGGAACTATGCAGGAATCCTGTGATGCTTCCGAGTTGAAGCTGGAGCTGCGGAATATAACGGAAGAAGAAAATAAAAATCCGATACATGAAGAGATTCGCTTTACTGTAGAAAATGGAGGGATACAAAATGAAAGTAAATAAAAAAATACTTCTGCTTCTGCCTCTGTTAGTGGTGGTGTTTCTTCTTTTATGGTATGCTTTCCAGCCTGCAGCTTCAACGGCTGAATTTTTACACAACAGTGTAGAATATAGCAAGACCTCATTGTACGAGGTGGAGAGTATTATGCTCGAAGAGGGTAAGCCTTCGCGTAATACTGTCACAGAGCCGCGGCTGATAGATTTTGATATGAAGCAGCCGATGGATCCTGCTGTATGGTTTTGTGAAGCTGCCCCGTTAACCGTCTATGTGCCTATGAAGCAGGGAAGTCGTGTCCGTTTTCAAACACTCCAGTATACAGAAAACGAGGAAGAAAGGACGGCCGATCTGGGACGGTATGATATCCGATATGTGAAGGGAAAAGCATTGCAGGAGTCTGAGTTTTTCGGAAACGCGGAGGAACAAGTGATAAATATCCGTATACGAAAGAAAGCATATGGTCGTCTGAAAACGGTGGAGCCTGTTAATCGGGATCTGAAAGTCAAGGCAGCGGAAATTAGCGAGGATGAGAAAAGCTATCGGATTCGAATACCGTATCAGACGTTCTCAGCGTTTGATTATATTTATACCAATCTGAAATATACGTTTGAAAAGGATGGAAGAAAGGAAATTTATTATGGGGAACAGGTGTTGCCGATTCATAAAGAATTCGGAATAGACTATCATGTGATTATAGATTGAGTGCTTTTCCGAAACTTTCCTGAAATGGAATTGTAATGTTGTACAAAATAAAGTAAAATAAGAGTGGAAATATTACTTGTATAGAAACATGATTGGATGATTCGTCTCTACTCGCCGACCGTAAATTGGCGAACTACAAGTAAACTTTTTGGCTCAATGCATGGAAGGTTTACTGTGACTTTTCATGCTTTTTATGTTTCGGAAGGAGCGATTGTTTGATGAAAGTATTGGTAATCGGTAAAGGCGGAAGAGAGCATGCACTGGCTCATGCGGTAAGCAGAAGCGGCCGGGTAAAGAAGATTTATGCAGCTCCGGGAAATCCCGGAATGGCAGAGCTTGCGGAGTGTGTCAATATTGCGGACAGTGATGTAAAGGGCTTAACCGCATTTGCAAAGGAACAGGAAATAGATTTAACGATAGTCGGACCGGAGGCAACGCTGTCACTGGGAATCGTTGATGCGTTTCAGGCAGAGGGACTAAAGATATTCGGACCGACAAAGGATGCGGCACAGGTGGAGTCCAGTAAGGACTTTGCGAAGAAAATCATGGCGAAGTATGGTATCCCGACAGCAAGCTACCAGACCTTTGACAATAAAGCGGATGCAATCGGCTATGTGGAGCATCAGGGCGTGCCGATTGTAATAAAGGAAGACGGCTTGAAGGCAGGAAAGGGTGTTACGGTTGCTTATGAATTAAAGGAAGCATTGGATGCAATCGAAATCGCGTTCAGTGTTCCGGGAAACCGTGTTGTTATCGAGGAATGCCTGGAGGGCTTTGAATTCTCCTTGATTTGCTTTGTATGTGATGATCTGGTTCTTCCGATGGAGGTTGCACAGGATCACAAGGCGGCGTATGACGGTGATAAAGGTCCAAATACCGGTGGTATGGGTGTCTACTCTCCTGTTAAGAAGATAACACCGGATATTATTGAGGAAACGATGAATGCAGTTATGATACCGATGGCGAAGGCAATGGTGAAGGAAGGGCATCCGTTTACCGGATTTCTGTACGGCGGGCTGATGCTGACAAAGCATGGTGTTAAAACAATCGAATTCAATGCACGCTTTGGTGACCCGGAGGCAGAGGTTATCCTGCCGAGGCTGAAAACGGATTTCTGCGACGTGATTGAAAATATGATGAACATTCCAAGACAGAGCTGGAATGGGACGACAGGGTTACGCTTGGTGTTGTTATGGCCAGTGAGGGTTATCCTGCTTCCAGTACAAAGGGCGCTGTGATTGAAAATTTGGAGAATGTGAATTCCATGGTATTTCACATGGGGACGGCAGAAAAGGAAGGCAGTCTGGTAACGGACGGCGGTCGTGTTCTGTGCGTGTGCGCTGCAGCGGATACACTGGAGGAAGCATATGAAAAAGCATATGCGGATGTACATAGAATTCACTGTGATAAGCTCTTTTACAGAAATGATATCGGAAAGAAGGATATGTAATACATTAGGTTTTGTCTATAGTGAATAAGAGAAATATACAAGGAGGAAGCTATGTTTAAAACAGACTTAGAAATTGCGCAGGAATGTAAAATGGAGCATATTCGTGATATTGCGGCAAAAATCGGTGTGGGTGAAGAGGACCTGGAATACTATGGTAACTATAAGGCAAAGGTATCTCTCGATTTGCTGCACAGAAATGAAGACAAGGAAGACGGTAAGCTGATTCTGGTGACCGCAATCAATCCGACAAAGGCCGGGGAAGGAAAATCCACAACGACTGTTGGTTTGGGGGATGCGTTAA
>ENA-OQCK01000209-OQCK01000209.1-human-gut-metagenome-genome-assembly--contig:-NODE-209-length-34960-cov-3.501364_pt1 | contig 34960 bp, 41 predicted proteins | sample MGYA00242498_ERZ504578 | MGnify/ENA primary metagenome ERZ504578 (study PRJEB26092, sample SAMD00036229) | human gut metagenome | host: Homo sapiens | study: EMG produced TPA metagenomics assembly of...
CGGCGAAAGTATCACCACAAAGAAGGGGTTGAAGGACTGAATCCCAGGAGGCGGGCATTTCCCACCCCAGGATGACGCGGTCGGTCTGCTCGGAGGCGAAAAGCGTGAGCGAGGCGCCTGCCTGCTCGTAGGCCGCCCAGAAGAAAATGACGAAGAAGGCGATGATGTAGATGACGAAGATGCGGTCGCGCTCCGTCTTGGTGAGTGAGCCTTCCAGCAGGATGCTGACGGGAAACACGATGCAGGCGGTGAAGATGCCGATGCTTATCCAATCGTCCCCGAAGCACCAGTAGAAGAAACCGGCAAGCGCGATGGCGAGCAGGGCGAGCAGCAGGTAGTTGCGCATGGTCCGTCCGTTGGCATGGGCACTCTTCCGGGGCGGTGTTGTCTGCCTGGGGCCGTTCCTTGCGGGCGTCGGGGATGATGCCGAGGGGCTTGCCGTCGGGGCCGATGAGGTACTTGTTCTTCTGGGTTTCGAAGAGGACGACCGTCAGCACGGTGACGATGGCGGCAATGAGGAAGCCCCATCGGAAGTCGTGAGGGTTGCCCGTCTCGCCAAAATAGCCGCAGACCAGCGGGGCGAGGAAGGAACCCACGTTGACACCCATATAGAAGATAGTGTAGGCGGAATCCAGCCGTTTGTCACCCGGCTCGTAGAGCTGCCCCACCAGGGAGGAGACGGTGGGCTTGAAGCAGCCGTTGCCCAATATAAGGAAAGTCAGTCCGCCGTACATCAGCCAATGCGAAAGCTCACGCGCCTCCAGCATCGAGGCACTGGCAAACATCAGGAACTGGCCGACTGCCATCATCATGGCCCCCCAGAAGACGGAACGGCGGATGCCCCAGTATTTGTCGGCGATGTAGCCGCCGATTAAGGGTGTCAGGTACACCAGTCCGGTGTAGCTGCCGTAGATGGAGGCGGCGTGCTCCTTGTCGAAAAGGAGTGCCTGGGTGAGGAACAGAATGAAGATGGCACGCATGCCGTAGTAGCTGAAACGCTCTGCCGTGCTGGTGGCGAAGATAAGGTAAAGACCTTTCGGGTGTCGGGATGTACTCATTGAATATGCTTTTATTGTTTTGGCTTTTATTATATGTTGAGGGTACAAAATTAGTCATTATTTTGCGTAAGTTAATGGGTATAATTAGAAACTTGCCGACAAGCCTGCGGGAACTTGCCGACAAGCTTGTGCAAACTTATCCGTAAGCCTACGCAAACTTAAAACAGAATTTCTGTTTCTGTAAATAAAGCTTTTGTTTATAGAAATAGAGCTTTTGTTTCTAAGAATAAAGGCTTTGTTCTAAGAATCCTTTGCATTGAAGACAACTTTTCCTTACGGAGCAGATATTTTTTCCCGGGGGGCAAAGCAACTTGATAAAAAAACGTCTTCTCTTTGTACAGTTGAAATCAAAGCCCTATCTTTGCTCTACGATTTTAAGATAATCCTATTATGAAGATATTTCCTACTACAAGCATCAAGCAACTGGATGCAGATACCATAGAGAATGAACCGATTGCTCCATCGACTTGATGGAACGTGCCTCACGCGCATTGGCCCGTGCCATTGCCGAGCGTTGGGAGCCGGACACGCCGCTCACCGTTTTTGCCGGACCGGGGAACAACGGTGGCGATGCGCTTGCCCTGGCGCGACTGCTGGCCGGGAAGGGCTACCGGCTCGAGGTGTATCTCTTCAATACGAAAGGGACGCTTTCGCCGGACTGCGAGACGAACAAGGAGCGGCTGGCCGACGTGCCGGGTGTGGACTTCCACGAAGTGACCACCCAGTTTGTACCTCCCGTGCTGACGGCAGACCATGTGGTGATAGACGGTCTCTTCGGCAGCGGTTTGAACAAGGCTCTGAGCGGCGGTTTTGCAGCCGTAGTGAAGTACATCAACGCTTCGCCCGCCACGGTGGTGTCCATCGATATCCCATCGGGACTGATGGGTGAGGACAATACCTACAACGTACATACGAATATCGTCCGTGCCCATCTGACGCTGAGCCTGCAATTGCCGAAACTGGCATTTCTCTTTGCGAGAACGAGCCGTATGTGGGCGAATGGCAGTTACTGGACATCGGACTCAGCGAGGATGTCATCCATGACATGGAAACGGACTTCTGCCTGCTGGAGCATGAAGATGTGTCTGCCCTGCTGAAGCCGCGCAGCCGGTTTGCCCATAAGGGGAACTTCGGCCGTGCACTGCTGATAGCCGGTTCGCAGGGAATGGCGGGAGCTTCGGTGCTGGCTGCGCGTGCTTGTCTGCGTTCGGGGGTGGGGCTGCTGACGGTGCATGTGCCGTTCTGCAACAACTTCATTGTGCAGACTTCCGTGCCCGAAGCCATGACGGAGCTGGACATCAGCGACACCTGCTTTGCCGCCGCTACTGATACGGACGATTACCAGGCCGTGGCGATAGGTCCGGGACTGGGAAAGGCGGCAGAGACCGAGGCGGCTCTGCTGGAGCAGATAGAGATATGCCAGACTCCGATGGTGGTGGATGCTGATGCCCTGAACTTGCTGGGCGAGAAGCGTAACTATATAGGGCGTCTGCCCAAAGGGAGTATTCTGACTCCGCACCCCAAGGAACTGGAGCGTCTTGTAGGCAAATGCCAGAATTCGTACGAACGCCTGATGAAGGCTCGCGAGCTGGCGAAGAGCGCCGGAGTGCATATCATCTTGAAAGGCGCTTATTCTGCCATTGTCACTCCTGCCGGGAAATGTTTTTTCAACTACCGGCAATCCGGGTATGGCAACGGGAGGCAGCGGTGATGTGCTGACGGGAGTGGTGCTTGCCTTGCTTGCCCAAGCTATGAGCCGGAGAAGGCTGCCTGCCTGGCCACGTATGTGCACGGACTGGCGGGAGATGTTGCCTGCAAGAAGCAGGGGGCAGTGGGGATGACGGTGGGGGATATAGTTGCCTGCCTGCCGCTAGCGTGGAAGATGCTGGAAGAATAAGGAGAGAAGTGTAATTTGGATGGCTTGTCATGTCAACAGAAATAAGATATTTTGAAAACAGAAAAGATTGGCGGAAGTGGCTGGCTGACAATTTTGATACTGCCGATGGAGTCTGGTTTGTGTTTCCTACTAAATCTTCAAGCGAGAAAAGTATTGTATATAATGACGCTGTTGAAGAGGCCCTTTGTTTCGGGTGGATTGACAGCACGATAAAGTCACTTGACAAAGAACATAAAATTCAGCGTTTCACGCCCAGGAATCCTAAAAGTACCTATTCGCAAGCCAACAAAGAAAGGTTGAAATGGTTGCTGGAGCATAAAATGATACATCTTGAATTTGAGGATAAAATACGAACTGTCTTGTCGGTTCCTTTTGTTTTTCCAAATGATATAATCGACAGATTGAAAGAGGATGAAAGAATATGGAAGAATTATCAGAGTTTCTCTGACCCCTATAAACGTATCCGAATCGCATACATTGAAGCGGCGAGGAAACGACCGGAAGAATTTGAAAGGCGATTAAATAACTTTATCTGTAAAACGAAAGAGAACAAAATAATAATAGGGTTTGGCGGGATTGAAAAATACTATTAACGCTAATTCTTTTCCGCTTATTTCTCTCTTGTCGTAATGTGGAAGCATCCTTGCTTCAACTCGTACTTGATGTAGCATTTATCGGCTTTCCGCAGGTCACGGAGCACTTCCGAAAGAACCAGTTTTAAGGTATCTGCGCTGACATCCTGCAAAGGACGTCCATCCTCGTCTTCTATTTTCTGAAAGCGCTTCCAACTGACATCGAATGTCGTTCCGTAAAAATGTGCCGAGTTTGGAGAAGCATTGCCGTTACGGCGGCGCAGGCGTTTTACGTCGTCTTGGGTGCGGAGTACGGAAGTCACAATTATCTTGTTTGGATTCAGCCCCTTGGCGGTCAGTGAATCAAGGAAGTTGTGTCCGATGGTGTCCAGCAGGCTGGCGGCGCCCGGAATGAGATAAGGGATGGAATGCGTCAGTGAATCCACGGCATAGAGCTCGTTTGTCGTGATAGGTTGCAGTTGCTCTCTCATCTTTTCTGCTTCCTCGCGGGATGAAAGTACACGTATGCCGATGGCTTGGGCTACATTGAGATGTTTCTCATTCAAGTCTCCGAACGAGCGCTTGTAGCTGACAACACCCCGAATGTTGCGCGGTTCGTTCAACTTGAGCGACATGTCCTTCTTCTTACAGCCGGCAAAGGTGAATGTTGCGGCAGCTGCGACAATTATCAGTATAGGTAGGATTCTGGAAGAATATCTCATCTTATAAATGTACTATGTCTGTGAAAAATCTGCGTTAATCTGTGTAATCTGTGGTGAAAACCTTGCAAAGATAATTCAAACCTTCTTAAGTTTGCACTATCTTTGCACACAAAAAAAGACCGTGCAACGATATTTTATATACCTGGCTTATGATGGCACCGCTTATCACGGCTGGCAAATCCAGCCGAATGGAGCGAGTGTGCAGGAGTGTTTGATGAAGGCGCTGAGTACCTTGCTGCGTCGCGAGGTGGAAGTCGTGGGAGCGGGGCGTACCGATGCCGGGGTGCATGCCTCACTGATGGTAGCTCACTTTGACAGTGATTCTCCTCTGGACACTGTTTTTATGACGGATAAGCTGAATCGTCTGCTTCCTCCCGATATTTCCGTATACCGCTTGCGGGCCGTGAAGCCCGATGCACATGCCCGCTTTGATGCTACGGCGCGGATGTATAAGTATTACGTCACTACTGCAAGATGCCTTTCAATCGTCAATACCGTTGCCGTCTGTTCCAAACACCGGACTTTGAACGGATGAATGAGGCTGCCCAAACCTTGTTTGACTATACGGACTTTACCAGCTTCAGCAAACTTCATACGGATGTCAAAACCAATAATTGCAAGATTATGCATGCCGCCTGGACCCGGGTAGACGATGTGACCTGGGTGTTCACCATCCAGGCCGACCGGTTCCTGCGGAACATGGTACGCGCCATTGTCGGTACTTTGCTCGAAGTGGGTCGCGGAAAACTTTCTGTTGAGAGTTTCCGACGCGTCATCGAACAGAAGGACCGTTGTCAGGCAGGAACCTCCGTTCCCGGAAATGCATTGTTTCTAGTGGATGTAGCCTATCCGGAAACTACTTTTTTAGAATAAAAGAGGGATGCACTACAAAAACGTACCCCCCTCCTTTTAATTTTTAATTCTTAATTTTTAATTAACTCTATGTGGTTATTGCTTGCTTTCCTCTCTGCTGCCTTATTGGGATTTTACGATGTCTTCAAGAAGAAGTCGCTTCGTGACAATGCCGTACTGCCGGTACTTTTCCTGAACACGCTGTTCTCGAGCCTGATATTTCTTCCTTTCATTCTGGTATCTGCCTTTGCGCCGTCGGTGTTGGGAGGTACGATGTTTGATGTTCCGTGGTGGGGTGGGAGGTGCATAAGTTTATTGTTGTCAAGTCGTTTATCGTGCTCTCTTCCTGGATATTCGGTTATTTCGGGATGAAGCATCTGCCGCTGACCATCGTGGGACCGATTAATGCGACGCGCCCCGTGATGGTGCTTGTAGGTGCCATGCTTGTGTTTGGCGAACGCTTGAACCTTTATCAATGGATTGGCGTGATGCTTGCCATAGTATCCTTTTTCATGCTGAGCCGTTCGGGCAAGAAGGAGGGAATCGACTTCAAGCATAACAAATGGATTCTTTTCATCGTGCTGGCTGCCGTTGCTGGAGCTGTCAGTGGGCTGTATGACAAATATCTGATGAAGCAGCTCAATCCGATGCTGGTGCAGTCGTGGTATAATGTCTACCAAGTCTTTATCATGTGCCCCATTATCTTGCTGTTGTGGTACCCCAAGCGAAAAGAAAGTACCCCGTTTCGTTGGGACTGGACCATTATCTGTATCTCCATTTTCCTTTGTGCGGCAGACTTTGTCTATTTTTATGCCTGAGCTATGAGGACTCCATGATTTCCATCGTTTCGATGGTGCGTCGTGGAAGCGTTGTTGTTTCCTTCCTTTTCGGTGCGCTTTTCTTCCGTGAAAAGAATTTAAAAAGCAAGGCTGTCGACCTCATTTTGGTGTTGATTGGAATGTTCTTCCTATATTTGGGGAGTAAATAAACAAGAGATATATGGCAGAAGACCTATATATAAATGCTGGTAGCAAGACAGAGAAATATCGCGCTTTGCTTCCTCAACTGAAAAATCTGCTGGCAGGTGAAGATGACTTGATAGCCAATCTGGCGAATGTTTCGGCGGCGCTGAAAGAGACTTTCCATTTCTTTTGGGTAGGCTTCTATTTGGTGAAGGGTGAAGAATTGGTGTTAGGACCTTTCCAGGGACCGATAGCTTGTACGCGCATCAGGAAAGGCCGTGGTGTTTGCGGCACGGCATGGGATAGAGCCGAGACGTTGGTTGTGCCCGATGTGGATGCATTTCCCGGACATATAGCCTGCAGCTCGCTGTCGCGTTCGGAGATCGTGGTTCCGCTGAAGCGTGAGGACGGTGAAGTGTGGGGAGTATTGGATATTGACAGTGACGATTTGGGCGGTTTTGATGAAACAGATGCCCGTTTCCTTGAAGAAATGATTAAAATGTTATGATAAGAAAACTGAGTGCTTTTTTGATTTTGGCTTTCATCGGATGGGGGTATTTGCAGGCCCAGGAAGCCAAGACGTGTTTTAAGAATATGCCGGATTCTATATGTCCGTTGCTTAGCGCCGTGAACCGTGCGGATTTTATAGACTTTCTGGAAAGTAAGATGAAAGCTGAGGTGACCAACAGCTTTGGTGGTAAATCGGAAATGACGGAACTTTCTCCAGACTATATACATGTGAAGATGACGCCCCAGAGTTCATGGCAGATGAAGCTCTTGTCTATTAACGACAGTACGAAGGTGATTTGTGTGGTTGCTACGGTTTGTGCTCCGGCTTGCGACAGCCATGTCAAGTTCTATACGACAGACTGGAAGGAGCTGGTTGCTTCGTCCTACCTGCCGGCATTGCCCGTTCTGGATGATTTTATCGCTGAGGCCGCGGATACGGTGGATGTCTATGAGTATCAGGATGCCCGTCGCCAGGCCGACATGCTGCTGATGAAAGCGGACCTTTCTGCGAAGGATGCCACGTTGGCATTCACTTTTACCACGACCGATTACATGGGTAAAGAAGCGGCGGAGAAACTGAAACCGTTTGTCCGCCGTCCTATTGTTTATACTTGGAATCAAGGGAAGTTCGAGAAATCCTCTACTTCACTTTGATTCTGTCGAATCCCTCTCCATAGACTCCGATGACTGCACTTTGTGATACAAAGGCATTGGGGTCTATGTCTTTTATGAGCCGGAAAATGATGGTGGACTCCCGCTTCTTGGCCAGCACGAACAGCATTTTTATCTCTTTTCCCGTATAGAAGCCCGAGGCGTTGATGACCGTTGCACCTCTGTGAGGATATACCTGGATGTGCTTGGCTATCTCCTCATATTTATCGCTGATAATAAAGAATTGTACGGACTGGCGGGCACTGTTCACCACTTGGTCGAGCACGAAGCTGCATATGTATAGAGTAACGTAGCCATACACCACCTTTTCCCAATCTTTTAGAACAAAGTAACTGGACGAGATGATGATAAGGTCACATATCAACATGACTCTGCCCAGCGTGATGTCGCGGTACTTGTTGATTACGGCGGCAATGATGTCCGTGCCGCCAGTACTGCCGTTGTTGGAAAAGGCGATGCCGATGCCGCTACCGCAGAAGGAGGCACCGATGACACAAGCCATGAAAGGCTGGTCGTGCAGGAGGACAACACCCTCGGTCAGTTTCTGGATAATGGAAAGGAAAAAGGTCAGGGTGAATACGGCAAAGATTGTCTTTACGCTGAACTTCCATCCCAACACACGTAGGGCAAGCAATAGAAGCAGAAAATTGATGGCGAAGTACGTATATTGGACGGGAAATCCAGTGGCAAAATATACGATGGATGCAATGCCCGGTACGCCACCGGTAGTAATATCGTTGGGAAGCAGGAAGACTGTCCAGCCGATACCATATAAGACCATACCCAGGGCAATCATCAGATAATCCCGCAGTTCGCGCATGGTGTTCTGTCGGGAGGGAACATTTACTATTGTTTTCATTATAATTTTATGTGGTTGTGAAAATGCGGGGACAAAGATACAAAAGATATCATTTGTTTGTTTGAGTATAAGATTGATATTTATATTTTGATGTTACTATGAGTTTTAACATACAATAGCTTGCTTTGATAAAATAATTATCTATATTCGCTTTTATAATTAACGGTGATTATTGACTTAGATGACTATGAAACCACTTTACCAAGATCTGCCATTCCCAATAGACAGTCATATACATTATTATATAGAAGACTTGCCGCACTTCATTGTACCTTGGCATTATCATCCGGCCATAGAGATAATGTATATAACTAGAGGTATAGGAACCCGTTTTGTTGGGGATTGCATAGAACAGTATGAGGAGGGGGATGTATGTATGATTGGCCCTAATCTCCCTCATGAATGGCGTAATGATGATGCTTATTTTGATAAGGAGTCTGGTTTGCGTGCTACGTGTATCTGTCTGTTCTTTAAACGTGAGATATTTGATCCGAATTTTATCAGATTACCAGAAATGAATAATATTCGTGATTTGATAGAGAGATCACGGCGTGGACTGAAGTTTACCGGAAAATCGAAATTAGAGATAACCCGGTTTATAAGGAGTTCGGTGAATGATGTAGGGGTTCGGAAGGTAACGAATCTTTTAACACTTCTTGAGCTGATGGCCACATCGACTGAGTATGAGTTACTGGCTCAGTGGGATTTACGAATTCTGTAAATTCAGAAGATTTTGAGAGATTTAATAAGGTATACAAGTTTCTCGTCAAGAACTTTGCGACTTCCATTAGGTTGGAAGAAGTTTCGACTTTGGTTGGATTGACCCCGACAGCTTTTTGCCGTTATTTCAAGGAGAGGACCAAGAAAACCTTTGTAGAATATCTGAACGAAATGCGTATCGGTTATTCGAAAAAACTATTACTGGAAAACAAAATGAAGATTTCTACTATCAGTGGGGAAGTCGGATTCCCTAACTTATCTAATTTTATATCCCAATTTAAAAAAGTGACAGGAATGTCCCCGTCGCAGTTCCAAAAGCAGTTTGGAGTAAAGGCTAAACAAGCCATTTGATTCTACTATTTTATCATTGAATATTTGGTGGTTAGAGCCTTGGTTTTCTACTTTTTTTGCAAGGTTTTATCCATTTGCTGCGAATAATGGTAAAATACCATAATTATCGGAAAATATAGAGGAAAGAGCGAGTTCCATATCAGCGTACTTTTGCAATATAAGATTTTAAAAGTATGATGCTGATGAATGATAAGAGAACAAATGAGTCGCCTTTGCTCTTTATAAAGGATTCTTTGATCGGTGAAAATGTGAAGAGGAGTTTGAAGACTTTGGCTGATTTACGAGGTGTTTTTCATAATTGTGAGGCTTATGAACAGATGTCTCCTGATACTTTATTGTATGAGGTGACTTGTCATCTGCCGGTTGAAGAAGGAACGCCAGGGGGACTCTATTTCGGAATCACGAGAATTTATCCAGGTAAGGTTGGTGATGAGTATTTCATGACCAAAGGACATTTTCATGCCAATATGAATCGTGGGGAGTACTATTGGGGAGTGGAAGGTGAAGGCAGATTGATTATGATGGATCAGAACCGAAGGGTTTGGAGTGAGCGGATGTTTCCGGGTAGTCTTCATTATATACCTGGAGGGGTGGCCCATCGTGTGGCAAATATAGGATATTCTGTTCTGTCATTCGCTGCTTGTTGGCCTTCGGACGCAGGACATGATTATCAGGTGATTTTGGAGAACGGGTTTTCTGCATCTTTACAGTGTGTGAATGGCAATCCCCAATTGATAGAAATATGAATATGAAGTATATCATAGCTGTAGATTTGGAGGAACCATTACAAAAGTCGGTCTCTTACGCAATGGAGACTGGTAGACTATGTAAAAATGCCTTCTCGTCAAGATTTGGATATGACAGCAAGTTTGCCGGAGATTGAAAATGCAATTGATTTCCTGCTAAATTCAAATGGTGTGAAGCGCCTCTTTGGAGTGGGTATAGCTTTTCCAGGGCTAGTAAATAATAAAAAAAGCATTATTATATCTACGAATGAAAAATATGATGATGGAGTGGAGCTTGATTTGGATAGATGGGCGGATGAACATTGGGGAGCCCCCTTTTACATTGATAATGACGCACGGCTTGCAGCAATTGGAGAATGGCAATATGGGAGCGGCAGAGGATATGATAGCGTTGTTATGATGACTATTGGTACGGGCATAGGATCGGGAGTCATTATGAATGGTGAGGTAATGTATGGAAAGCACTTTCAAGCAGGTTCGTTGGGTGGCCATTTTGTAGTAGACTACAAAGGAAGGTTATGCTCTTGTGGAAACAAGGGGTGTGTGGAGGCTTTGTCCTCTTCATTCTTCCTTCATAAAATTATAAAGGATCATGCTTGCCTGTCTCCTTCGTTTAAAATGTCATCTCAGAATTATGATTTTAAAGAAATCTTCCAATTGGCGGAACAAGGAAATAGAGACGCGTTATTGGTACGAAATGAATGCATTGAAATATGGGGAGCTGCTGTTATAAATTTTATTCATGCTTATGATCCTGAAGTGGTGATACTTGGAGGGGGAATCATGAATAGCCATAAAGTGATAGTGCCTTATATCGAGGAACGGGTGTCAAAGTTTGCCTGGACTCCGAGTGCAAAAGTATCTGTGGTAGTTTCTAGCTTGGGAGATTATGCAGCTTTGTATGGTTTGGAATATTGTTTAAGAAAAAAGATAAAAGATGAAGTATTCTGCTAATTACGATAAATATCCTTTTGTGCAGGTGTCCTATAATTCGGATGACTGTATTTCCGGTTGGTTTGCCATTACCGATAGTATCAGTGAACGTTTGAAGGTACTGGAGAAGCCGTTGAAAGTGGTTGTGATTGAGTGCTATCAAGGAGTGTTTGAGAATGATATACGTAATGCTTTTGCCGGTAGGTTCAATAATGCTTTATTTGTTCATACAGATAGTGCGATGTTGCCGGAAGAGAAAATCAATGATTTTTTCTATCCTGATATTACCGATGATGAATTATTCGGCTATCTGACCCGGTATACAATGGAATGTTTTTTTGATTTCGATAAAGTTACTGGTATCCGGCAACAGATAGAAGATTTGCAGTCTGGTATTGTAATAGTCTATGGGGTTGGTGCGGCCTATCTTTGTGAACATCCTGATTTGTTGATTTATGCCGATATGGCAAGATGGGAGATACAGTCCAGATTCCGTAAAAATGAAATATCAAATATAGGTGTCAACAATAAAGAAGAACGAACCTCCTTGCAGTATAAAAGAGCTTTTTTCGTAGATTGGAGAATATGCGATAGGCACAAAAAGATGCTGATGGCAAAGGTGGATTATGTTTTGGATACGAACCGGCGCAATCATCCTAAGATGATTACAGGCAAAGCGATGTTTGAGGGATTGGAGAAAGCGGTAAATGGTCCGTTTCGTGTAGTTCCCTTTTTTGATCCGGGGCCTTGGGGAGGACAGTGGATGAAAGATGTTTGCGATTTAGAACGGACGATGCCTAATTATGCTTGGTGTTTTGACTGTGTACCTGAAGAAAACAGTCTGTTGTTGGCCTTTGGGGATGAGAAAGTGGAAATACCGTCAATTGATTTGATTTTTGCTTATCCCCGACAGTTATTGGGTGATGCTGTGTATGGCAGGTTTGGTGATGAGTTTCCAATACGGTTTGACTTTCTTGATACGATAGAAGGCGGCAATCTAAGCTTACAAGTTCATCCTTTGACTGAATATATACAACAGAAATTTGGGATGCATTATACGCAGGATGAGAGCTACTATATTTTGGATGCTAAGGAGGGGGCAACTGTATATTTGGGTTTGAAGGATAATATTAAACCGGAGGAGATGCTTGATGAATTGGAAAAATCGCAAAGGACTGGTGAATTTGAAGTGGAGAAGTATGTAGGTATTTATCCGGCAAAGAAGCATGATCATTTTTTAATTCCGGCTGGTACGGTACATTGTTCGGGAAGGAATAGCATGGTACTTGAGATTAGTGCAACCCCATACATCTTTACATTTAAGTTGTGGGATTGGGGACGGATGGGACTGGATGGCAGACCGCGTCCGATTAATATAGCTCATGGGGCTAATGTGATACAATGGAATAGAACGGAGTCTTGGGTGAAAGAAGAACTGATAAACAAGGTCTCTGTTATTGGTGAAGGAGATTCTTGGCGTGAAGAAAAGACGGGACTTCATGAATGGGAATTTATAGAAACAAGAAGACATTGGTTCACGGACAAAGTTTTGCATAAGAATGAGTCGGGTGTTAATGTTCTGAATCTGATTGAGGGACGTTCGGTGATAGTGGAAAGTCCTATAGGACAATTTTCTCCGTTTGTTGTCCATTATGCGGAAACTTTTATTATTCCTGCTGCCATAAAGGAATATACAATAAAACCTTATGGGGAGTCTGAAGGAATGGAATGTGGAACAATTAAAGCTTTTGTAAGACATCATGCATAAAGATAATTTTGATAAGGGGATTGATATAGGGATAACAGAAAATCCGTTAGGTTTTATTTATGGTAAGGACGTTTTTGGCCCGACAGTAGAAAACCGGTGGTTGGATGATATCCGGTCTAGTTTGTTGGATCCGAAATGTGAAGGACCGGATATTGTCTATTCTATAGCTATGGATGTGGGTAAGACTGTTCATAAAGCGCTTTTGCAAAAACAGCATTTGCTTTTTGGAGTAGTGGCTTATGCCAAAGGAAGTTTGGGAATGGAACCCATTCGCAGTCAGGGACATATTCATAAGGTCTCACCTTTTAGTCAATGGTCCACTCCAGAGGTTTATGAGATATGGAATGGAGAGGCGGTCATTTACATGCAAGAGTCGGCTACAGATGAACCGGGGAGGTGTTATGCTGTTTATGCACAGCCTGGCGATGTGGTGGTGGTCCCTCCATATTGGGTACATGCTACCATTAGTACGAATGCAGATGAATCTCTTGTGTTTGGTGCATGGTGTGACCGTGAATATGGTTTTGAATATGCTGAGATTCGTCGTCATAAAGGTATTGCATGGTATCCTGTTTTTGAGGGTGATGGATTGAAGTGGATCAGAAATACAAACTATCATTTTTCGGAACTGGTAAGAAAGGCTCCAAGAGAGTATCATGATTTAGGTATTGGGAAAGGTAAATCCATTTATAAAATTTTTGAAGATGCTCCGGATACTTTCTTATATGTTCCGAATCCGTCAGTGAAAAAGGAAGTTTGGATAAGTTTTGAACCCTAAAATATAAGTTTAATATGAAAAACAGACATATAATATTTTTAATAGCTACAGTTGTAGCAACAGGAGGATTGCTTTTCGGCTTTGATACTGGGGTAATTTCAGGAGCGATTCCATTTCTTCAGTCAGATTGGGGAATAGATAATAATGATGTTGAATGGATTACGGCGGCTGGTTTGTTGGGAGCTATGTTGGGGGCTGTATGTTGTGGGCGTTTATCTGATATATTTGGAAGAAGAAAAATCATATTGGTTTCTGCTGTGATATTTGCAGTGGGAGCGTTATGGTCAGGACTGGCAACGGATTTGAAGAGCTTGGTTTTTTCTCGTCTGTTTCTTGGTATAGCTATAGGTGTGGCATCATTTACTGTTCCATTGTATATAGCAGAAATTGCTCCAGCTAAATCCAGGGGACGTCTGGTTTCAATGTTTCAGTTAATGGTTACAATAGGTATTTTACTTTCATACATGTCAGATACCTTTTGGGCTGATGAAACAAGTTGGATTGTTGGAGATGGATGTTTTGGGCAGGTGTCGTACCGGCTTTGGTATTACTGGTAGGTATGTGTTTTGTGCCTGAAACACCTCGGTGGCTGTTGAGTAAAGGACGGTTGAAAGAATGTAGGAAAGTGTTGCAGAAAATAGAACCGGAAAATACAGTAAATGATTTAATTGGACAAATGGAGGTGGAAATAGAGAAAGATAGGAATAGTGCGGTAGGATGGCGATATTTGATGCAGCCTTGGTTGAGAACTCCTCTAATGATTGCTGTTTGTATTATGTTTTTTCAACAGTTTGTAGGTATTAACACAGTTATTTATTATAGTCCGAAGATTTTCCTGATGGCAGGATTTGAAAGTACACTCTCTGCTATTTGGGCTTCTGTAGGTATTGGAATTGTAAATGTTGTATTTACAGTGATTTCTCTTTATTTAGTGGATAGAATCGGACGACGAAAGTTGTATTTTATTGGTCTGTCAGGAATTGCCTTTTCTGTTTTGTGCCTTAGTGCTTGTTTTATTTATGCTAATCAGTTGGGCGAAATCGGAAGGTGGTTAATGGTCATTTTTATGTTTGGATATGTTGCATTTTTTGCAATTAGTATTGGACCTTTGGGATGGTTGGTCATTTCCGAGATATTTCCGCAGAAAGTACGGGGATTGGGGACTTCGATAGGTTCATTGGCTGTATGGATATTTAATTGCATTGTCTCCTTTACTTTCTTTAAGATTATAGATTTTTTTTCTATACCAGGTACCGAAATTGTTGTTGGACAAACGACTTCTGAGAATCCGGCAGGTGCATTTTTTCTTTATGGATTTATTGCCGTGTTGGGTTTGGTATGGGGGTATTTATTCTTGCCGGAGACAAAAGGGTTATCATTGGAGGAGATTGAACAGAAATGGAGAAAAAATAGAGAATGTTGAAGGAATAAATCATTAAAAAAATGATATATGAAAAATGGATTTTATTTTTTAGGTCTATGTATCTGCTTGTGTTTATGGGCTTCTTGCTCCAGTATGGAAGAAGTACGTGATTATAATGAAAAATATACGGGAGAGTATACGAGCAGGATTGCTTTCCTATTGGGGGATTGGGGACGGGAATGTTTTGTGTAGAAGGTAGTGGTGCAATTTCTAATATGAATATTAGGCATAAAACTGAGATGTTGAATGAACCGACAATGTTTGCCGGATTATATTTGAAAGGGGTAGATAATGGTAGTATTGTTGTGGAAGGACAAGTACCGGATTGGAAAAATTTGGCCAACCACAGTCAACAAAAGGATACGGCGGCACGTGGGGATTACCTCGATTTAAAGATTGTGATTTTGAAGTAAAATTCCCTTTTGCCAAATTGAGAATGAGTGACGATGAACTGAAGATGGACGTGACAATGAAGGTTTGGAATCCATTTATTCCTACAGATGAAAATAACTCAGGGCTTCCAGTTGCTGGTTTTGAATATACGTTTAAAAATAAATATGCTAAAGAAGTAGAAGCCATATTTTCTTATAATTCAAAGAACTTTGTAGATATTCGTAATGGAGGAGCATCTATTAGGCCAATTGAAAATGGTTTTATAATATCACAGAAAGGAACAGAAACGCAGCCGTTTCATCAGGCTGATTTTGCAATCTTTACAGATGAACCGGAAACTAAGGTTAATTATTGTTGGTTTAGAGGATGGTCTTTTGACTCATTCACGATGTGCTGGAATGAGATGAGCAGTGGGTAATTAAAGAAAATCCTGCTAATATGGCGGATGCTCCCGGAGCTTCCTTGTATGTACCGTTTAGATTGCAACCGGGAGAGTCAAAGACAATCCGTTTATATATGGCATGGTACGTTCCTTTCTCATTAGTTCGTGAGGGATTGGAACCGATTGATGATGTAGATGTACCTATCGTACCTGTAGTTAATGAAAGAGGAGAGCCCGCAGGCTATATTGATACTTCCATTCAGTTGTCCGATAAATACCGTCCCTGGTATAGCAGTAGATTTGCAAATATAGAGGAAGTCGCAGATTATTGGATGAAAAATTATAATACGTTGAAAGAAAAAACAGAGCTGTTTACTGATGCATTTTATGCTACAACTTTGCCTGCTGAAGTTGTTGAAGCTGTTGCTGCTAATCTTACTATATTAAAATCACCTACGATTTTTCGGCAATACGATGGTCGGATGTGGAATTGGGAAGGTTGCGGTAATGAATATGGCTCTTGCTATGGTTCTTGTACACATGTTTGGAATTATGCTCAAGCTATACCTCATTTGTTTCCTAAAATGGAAAGAACACTGAGGGAAACGGAATTTTTTGTTAGTCAAGCTAAGAATGGGCACCAAGCATTTCGCTCTGCACTTCCTATCCGACCCATCAGACATAATTTTCATGCAGCAGCTGATGGGCAGTTAGGTGGTATTATGAAAGTATACCGTGATTGGCATATATATGGTAATGACGAATGGTTGAAGTTGATTTATTCATACGTACAGAATAGTCTTGATTATTGCATTAATACGTGGGATCCTAAAAGGAAAGGTGTTATAGAGGAACCTCATCATAATACTTATGACATTGAATTTTGGGGGCCTAGTGGTATGATTAATAGTTACTATACTGGCGCATTACAAGCATTTGTTGCTATGGGTGAACATTTGGAGAAAGATATGACAGAATATAGAGAGTTGCTAGATAAGAGTATTGACTACATGGAAAATCAATTGTACGACGGTGAATATTTTATTCAAAATATTCGTTGGAAGGAGTTGCAGGCTTCTGATCCGACGAAAGTACAGTCTGTCAATTCTAATTATTCGAAAGAGGGTTTGGATTTATTGGAAAAGGAAGGGCCGAAATATCAATACGGAAAAGGCTGTTTATCTGATGGAGTAGTAGGAGCATGGCTTTCTTTGGTCTGTGGACTGGACGAGGCTATAGATAGAAAGAAAATATTAAGTCATTTATTGTCTGTTCATAAATATAATTTAAAGAGGAATCTCAGAAAACATGTAAATCCTCAGCGCTCGACTTTTGCTTTAGGTGATGAAGGAGGCTTATTATTATGTTCATGGCCCAAAGGAGGAAAGTTACAACTTCCTTTTGTTTACTCCAATGAGGTATGGACAGGTATTGAATATCAAGTGGCTTCTCATTTGATGTTTGAAGGTGAGGTTGAGAAAGGACTTGATATTGTCCGTACTTGTCGTGATCGGTATGATGGAAGAGTACGTAACCCATTTAATGAATATGAATGTGGGGCATGGTATGCCCGTGCAATGTCTAGTTATGCTATGCTCCAAGCTTTGACTGGAATACAGTATGATGCAGTGGATTCTACTTTATATATTGATTCAAGGATAGGTGATGATTTTACGTCTTTTTTGTCGACGGAAACAGGTTTTGGTAATGTTGGTCTAAAAGATGGTAAACCTTTCATTGAGGTGAAATATGGGAAGATTGATGTGAAAAAGTGCTTTGTTTCTGACATAGAAACAGATTTTGTTAATTGATAGAGAAAGGAGGAATAATGGAAATAAGAAGAAAGTAATTATACAGTGGTGAATCTAATAATAGTTTGAAACACAAATAATCAAAAAAAATGAAAACAATAGACATTAAATCTAATAGCAGGATATTACATTGGGCATTTTATATTTTCCTTTTTACTGTTTTGAGTGTGGGAAGTGTATATGCATCGGAAGATACTCCGTCTGTATTATCCACTAATCAATCAGAAAAGAAAACAGTAAAAGGAAATGTGATGGATGAATATGGACAACCATTGGTGGGGGTAGCTGTACAAGTTAAAGGAACTTCATTAGGTGTTGTTACTGATTTGGATGGAAATTTTAGTTTTAGTATTCCAGTTGATAGTCGTGCCTTGTTATTTTCTTATTTGGGAATGAAAACTCAAGAGGTATCTGCCAATAAGAGTAACTATAAAATAGTGATGGTAGAGGATGCCACCCAAATGGAGGAAGTTGTAGTCATTGGGTATGGTTCTCAGTCTCGTGAGAAGATTACGACATCTGTGACCAAGCTTGATAAAGAGGCTTTGAAGAATGTACCCTATGCAAATGCAGCTTCAGCCTTACAAGGTACAGTGTCTGGTGTACGTGTGCAAAGTATTTCAGGGCAACCAGGTGCAGAACCTCGTATTATAGTCCGTGGTGGTACTTCCATTAATAATCCTAATGGTGCTACTCCACTATATATTATTGATGGTGTTATGAGGGCGAATATGGTTCATATAGCTTCGGAAGATATTGAATCTATCCAAATTCTGAAAGATGCTGCTGCTACTTCTATTTATGGAGCCCAAGGTTCAAATGGTGTTGTAATTGTTACTACTAAAAAGGGGAAGGCCGGTAAAACCAGAGTTGAATATAGATATAATCTGACAATTTCTGATATTGGTAAAAAATATGAATTTGCCAATGCTGAAGAATTTTTGACCCTTATGAGGAAAGGTATGATTTCACCAGCGAAATTTGGAAAAGCTACCGAACAAAGATTGATAGGACATTTAGGTTATGGAACAGGAAATGATCTGACTAATAATACTGCCTTCTCTACTCAATACTTGACTGATGAGAATCGCTATAAATTAGATCAAGGGTGGAAATCAATGCCAGATCCAGTAGATCCGAGTAAGACATTGTTATACTCAGATACTGATTTTCAGGATAAAATTTATCGTACTGGTTTTTCTCATAATCACCATATTGAAGTTTCAGGTGGAACGGAAAAGGCTACCTTTAATATGGGATTAGGTATATGACTAATGAAGGAACTGTTATTACAACTTCATATAAACGGTATAATTTTAGTTTGAATGGTTCTTTGCAAGCACGGGATAATTTGAAAATTTCAGCTAGAACTACTTATTCAAACTCGTTTACGTATGGTTCTCCATTAGCTGCAGATGCAACATTCTATCGTTCACCGGCTGCCTCACCTACCACTAAATTCAGATTTGAAGATGGTAGTCTGGCTCCAGGAGCTGCCCAGTATCTGGGAAATGCTGTATATCATATGAACAAGGCACAAAGAGAGTATGACTATCAGAATTTATCAATAGGAGTAGATGCAGATTGGACTATATTGCCAGGATTGTCTTTCAAACCAGCTCTTTCTTTATTTGAAGTGAACAGTAATAACTATACTTTTTGGGATGCTTTTTGGAATGGACCGAGAGATTATATAACTACAAGAAATGCAAATGCTGATACTTACAAATGGCGGCAATATCAGGCAGATGCTGTATTCAACTATGTTAAATCTTTCAATGAAAAACACAATTTGAATGTAACAGCTGGTTATGCTTATTATTTTAGGAAAGAGGCCCGTTTAGCAGCTGCTGGTAGAGGTGCTTCTACTGATTTGATTCCTACTTTGAATGCCTCAAGTGTTCCTGTAAGTGTGAGTAGTTCTATTACAGAGCGATCTATGCAAGGTATTTTTGCTCGTATAGGGTATGATTATAAGGATAAATATTTGATTTCTGTATCTGCAAGATATGACGGTGCTTCCAATTTGGGTACGAACAACAAATGGGGATTTTTTCCTGGCGTGTCATTAGGGTGGCATGTGGATAAAGAAAAGTTCTGGTCATTTATGCCTGAGAATCTAATGCGTCTGAAATTGCGTGCCAGCTATGGAGTAAATGGTAATATTTCAGGCTTGGGGGATTATACGGCTCAAGGTAGTTATAGTGTAGGATCTAAATATTTAGGTAATGCAGGTATCACTATGGGAACTATGGCAAATCAAGACTTGAGTTGGGAGGAGTCTAAGACATTTGATATCGGTACTGATATTTCCTTTTTTAATAATCGGTTAAACTTTATCTTTGATTATTTCAATCGTACCACAGATAATTTGCTGACAAATCGCACTTTACCTCATTCTACAGGCTTTGGCTCTATTTTCACTAATTTAGGGCGTTTACAAAATAGAGGTATTGAGTTGGAAATGAATGCAAGAATATTACCGGTATCCAGTTCTATTCAATGGTCATTAGGTTTTAATGCCTCGAAGGTGACCAATAAAATATTGAAGCTGCCAGATAATGGGGTTGAAAATAATCGGATTGGTGGTGAGTACATTTGGGATGCTAAACTGGGTAAACATACTTGGCAAGGTGGTTTACAGGAAGGAGGACGAATTGGAGATTTGTTTGCCTATAAGATGATAGGTGTATATTCTACTGATGAGGAAGCACAGAATGCTAATGAGCCGATAGATAATGTTATTACAGTCCCTGATAAAACCAAATATGGTGGTGATGCAAAGTGGCAAGATACTGATGGTAATGGTGTGATTGACAGTAAAGACCGTGTATATGTTGGTAATATTTATCCGGATTGGACTGGGGGTATTAATACTTCTCTATCTTATAAAGGGTTCGATTTGTATTGCAGACTTGATTTTACATTGGGTCATACCATATATAATTTTGCAAAGGCTTTTTGGATTATAATTGGCAGGGTGATAATAATATGACGAAAGATGTCGTAAATCGCTCCTGGAAAGAACAAGGTGACAAAGCGGACATGCCGAGATTCTATTGGCATGGTGATCGTGGACAGCAGAATGCTATCCGAGGTAGCTCTTTGTATCATGAATCAGGAGATTTTCTAGCCATTAGAGAAGTTTCTTTAAGTTATACAGTTCCTGCAAATATCATACAAAAGATTCGTTTAAGCGGACTTCGGTTTACGGTTACGGGAAATAATCTGCACTATTTTACTAAATATTCTGGTCTTAATCCAGAAGAAGGTGGACAGGATAATGGTAGATATGCTATGCCGAGAAATATTATTTTTAGTGCAAATGTATCATTTTAATAAAGTAAAGTTATGAAAATTAGAAATATAATAAATAGTACAATAGCTTTGTTTATGGTCCTGACATTTGCTTCTTGTGATGCACTAGACCTTAAGCCAATAAGCTTTATAACGAATGAATCTTTCTGGCAGACAGAAGATGACGTGAAGGGTGCGTTAAATGGTATTTATGTCCAGTTACGAGGAGCTGCTGAACATGATTTGTATATATTGGGGGAAGCGCGTAGCGAAATACTGACTGTAGGTATCGGTGGATATGCGGATATGATATTTATTATTATAATACGTTGACACAAGCTAATATGCCTATATCTGGATACGTTATTATCAGATAGTCAATTCATGCAATCTTCTTTTAAGTATGCTCCCAATGTGACTTTTAATAACGAGACTTCCCGCAATAAAATGTTGGCTCAAGCTTATACAATGAGGGCTTTCATGTATTTTGTGATGACTCGTACATGGGGGATTTGATAATCCATACAGATCCTATTGAAAACACAAATTCAGAAGTCCTTTATAAAGAAAGAAGACCCCAAACGGAAGTTTTCCAACTGATAAAAGATGATTTGGAGAAAGCTTTGTCTTTATATCCGGATGACAATTTCGGTGATCAAAGAGCTATGTGGTCAAAACCGGCAACATTGGCTTTGAAAGCTGAAGTATATCTTTGGAGTGGAAAAAAAATGAATGGTGGAAGCAGTGATATTGAAACTGCATTAAATGCTTTGAATTCAATTAAAACGGATAAGCTTCGTTTACAGCCGGATTTTGCTGATGTATTTGCTTATGATAATAAGGGTAATGATGAAATCTTGATGAGTGTTAGATTTCAGGATTTGGAATCTGGTATTAACTATTTCAGATATATGTGGATACATGCGAGTGCTGTTCCTGGAGATGCTCCTCAAGAGGTAAAGGATATAGTTTATCCGATAGGGCCGGGACAAGGTATTATAGTAGCTTCGGACGAGTATAGAAAGCAATATACAGAAGATGATACTCGAAAAAATGCTTCTTTTCTTGAGATTTATTCTAAAGATCAGGAAACTGGAGAAAATAAATTTTATGTTAGTGTAGTATTAAAAGGTAAAGGCTTGGTGCGAGATGGTGATCGTATTTTTGCAGATGATATCATATTGTACCGTTATGCTGATATTTTATTAATGAAGGCTGAGGCTAAAAATGCTTTGGGACAAGATCCTTCTGCAGAAATTAATGAGGTCAGGAAACGTGCATATAAAGACAAGTATGAAGAGCATATTTATGTGAATAGCACAAAAGAGGCGAATGATGCAGCTATCTTGAAAGAAAGACTTTTAGAATTGGCTTTTGAAGGTAAAAGGTGGTGGGATTTGGTACGTTTTGACAAAGCCTTTGATTTGGTTCCTTCTTTGAGAGAGCATAAGGGGGAAGATTATATGATGCTGTTCCCCATTCCTTTGTCAACAATAAGCGTGGAGCCGAAAGTTACTCAAAATCCTGGTTGGGATAAATAAAGTATATTATTGAAATCTTTCCAATATGTTGTAACTTTACAGCATATTGGAAAGATTGATAAACGAACATAATAAAATTATATATGAAAAAGTCTATATTTCTCTTTTATTGTCTGCTTGTCCACTTGTGTTCTGCGACAACATTGTTTGCTCAACAGAATGACGTTTTGATACCAGGTGTCAAGAAAATAAAGGATGTAATAATATATAAGGATACCATGTTTTACTCCGCTTTTCCTTCAGCTGTAAAATTATCGAATGGAGAGATACTGGTATCGTTCAGAAGAGCTCCAGACCGTAAAGTCTTTAAGGAGAAGAAGAATAATCATTTGGACCCGAATAGTTATCTGGTAGTAGTGAGATCCAAAGATGGCGAACATTGGACCAAGGAACCGGAACTGCTTTATGCCCATCCGTTTGGAGGCTCACAAGATCCATGTTTGTTGAAGTTGAAAGATGGAACACTGCTATGTGCTAGTTATTTGTGGACATTTATTCGTCCGGATGGTTTAGCTGTTCTTAAGAAACCGTTCGTACAGAATACAGACGCTGTTTTTGCAGGAGGATATTTGCTCCGTTCTTATGATGATGGTAGAACTTGGAATGATTTGATTATACCTTGTAGCGTTCCGTCTGAAATAAATTATAGTGGATTGGGAGGTAAATTGCCGGCTTATAATCGTGGCGCTTTGTATGAAGGAAAAGATGGACGTATTTTTTGGGCAGTAGTAGCTTCTGATACAGAAGCTTTAAGAAATACGTCGGTCTATTTGCTTATATCCAAAGATAAAGGAAAAACATGGGAATACGGTACGAAAATTGCTAAAGATAAAAAGGTCTCGTTTAATGAGACTTCCATGTATGAAACGCCTAATGGGGATTTGATTGCTTTTATGCGTTCGGAAGCGTTTGGTGACCAAGCTTGTATTGCACGGTCCATAGATGGTGGGAAAACATTTGGTGAATGGAAAAGTATGGGGTTCAAAGGACATCCTCTCCAGGCAATGAGGCTGCCAGACAATAGAGTTTTGTTGACATATGGTTATCGTCATGAACCTTGTGGAGTTAGAGCCAGAATTCTTAATGCAGAATGTACAGATTATGCCACGGCTCCTGAGATTATCATAAGAGATGATGCGGATGATGGAGATGTCGGATATACATGGGCTGTACAGCTGGATGAGAAGAGGGTATTGGTGGTATACTATATAAACTTTGACAGAGCCAAAGGTACTAGACATATACAAGGCTCTATTTTAGAGATTGAACCGCAAGGATAATTGTTAATACATAATATGATGAAGAGAAAACAAATTCCGGGCAATATGGATTCCAGCCCTCAAAAGATGTCTCGTCGTAAAGCATTGGCTACTATGGCAGGTGCCGTAGGATTGGCAGCATTACCTGGTGTAGGGCATGCATTGAATCCCATCAAGAAAGAACGGAGAGACATTCAAACCTCTGCTTTTACATCTATCCATACTATGCGTAACGCTGTATCTCGTCAGTTTACGACTTTTGACTTGAATACTAAGATTAAAGCCCATTTGGTTGGACCGGGTGAGAAATCTGTACTGGTAGATCACACTTCTCCTGGTGTAATTACCCGTATGTGGTTTACTATTAATGGTTGGTTTTGGGAAAATTGGGATTTAAGTAAGGAGCGGTGGCCTGATCCTACTATTTTGAAAATGCTGATTTTGCGTATTTATTGGGATGGTGAGGACTATCCTTCTGTAGAATGTCCGATTGGTGACTTCTTTGGTATAGGGCATTGTGAATATAAGCATTATATGTCCAAATATATAGGTATGTCCAGTGGAGGTTTCTATTGTTATTTTCCGATGCCATTTAAAAAGGTAAGGATAGAAGTGGAAAATCTTCATCACCGTTTGACTACAAGCGTTTTCTTAAATGCCAATTATGATCAATTGGAGAGTTTACCTGAGGGTATGGGACGATTCCATTGTTTATATAATGCTGGTACCAATCCTGGTTATGAACCATTAACCATATTGCAGACTAAAGGACATGGACATTTTATTGGCTGTTCCTTGTCCATGCAGAGTTGGCTTCCAAACTACTTGGGATATTTGGAAGCACCCGAGTTTATTTATATCGATACGGAAGACAAAAGTGTACCGACTATAGTTGGTTCTGGACTTGAAGATTATTTTAATGGTGGCTGGTATTTTAGGGAAGGTGAATTCTGTGGAGAGTTGCATGGAGTTCCTATAAAGATCCGCTCCGTTCGATGGTGAGTATGTATCGTTATCATGAGCAAGATGCAATCTGTTTCAATGAAAGTTTTATTTTTGATTTTATAAATCCCCGTAAACCGGAGCAGACCCGGCCCTTTAAATTCTCTTCGGCGGCTTTCTGGTATCAAGACAAAGCTGTACCTCTGGCGTTCAAATTACCAGAGAAAGAAAAGTTGGTTGATTGGTATAGAATGCGTGATACAGACCATCAAGCTATACCATAAGATTGATATTTATATTTACTTTTTGAATTACTGAAATATGTTACTTGAAGATAGGATTTTGAAAAAATGGTTATTACCTTTTATATTGTCGGTTCTTATTGCCGTAGATTCCATGGCTCAATGCATTCCGGTGTACAAGGATTCTAGTATGTCTGTTGAACGACGGGTTACAGATTTATTGGGCAGAATGACATTACGAGAAAAAATAGCACAATTAAGTCATTTGCATGGTTATCAATTATACAATGGTCAAGAGGTGGATTACCAAAATTAAGAGATGCAGCTGGTGATATTAGTTACGGCTGTATTGAGGGATTCAATCTTACTGGTGAAAATGTGCGGAAAGCATTTCATGCAATTCAGAAATATATGGTTGAAGAGACACGCTTGGGAATCCCAGTTTTTACAGTAACTGAGTCTTTACATGGCTCGGTACATGATGGTTCTACCATTTTCCTCAATCTGTAGCCGTTGGTAGTACTTTTAATTTAGATTTGGCTTATCAGATGACTAAAGCAATTGCTACAGAATTAAGGTCCCAAGGGGTAATTCAGACTCTTTCACCAGGATTGGATGTTGTTCGGGATTTGCGATGGGGGCGTGTTGAGGAATCGTTTGGTGAAGATCCTTGGCTAGTGGGACAGATGGGGATTGCACAAGTGAAAGGTTATATTGACGGAGGAATATCTCCAATGTTGAAACCTTTTGGACCGGGAGGAGCTCCTTTGGGAGGGCTGAACTTGGCTTCAGTTGAGAGTGGAGAACGGGATATACGTAATATCCATATCAAGCCGTATGAGATGGCTGTTCGGAATACGGAAGTGAAGGCGGTGATGACCTCCTATAATTCTTGGAATGGCATCCCTAATTCTGCTTCTTCTTATTTACTGACGAATATTTTACGCAATGAATGGGGATTCAAAGGATATGTATATTCCGATTGGGGGGCAGTGGCTATGTTGAAGGATTTTCAGCATACAGCTAAGGATGATAGTGAAGCGGCTATCCAAGCCTTGACTGCGGGGGTGGACTTGGAAGCTTCCAGTAATTGCTATTGGGCTTTGGAGCAATTGATAGAGCAAGGCAGGTTTGATGAAAAATATGTGGATTTGGCTGTTGGACGTATCTTACGTGTTAAATTTGAATTAGGATTGTTCGAGAATCCATATCAGGGCGCTGACATGCCGGGAGTAGCCATGCGTACTAAAGAAGCGGTGGAGCTATCGCGCAGAGTGGCTGATGAATCGATTGTTTTATTGAAGAATGAAAATACTCTTTTACCCTTAAATTTGAATAAAATAAAATCATTAGCAGTGATTGGGCCGAATGCTAATCAAGTACAGTTCGGGGATTATACATGGAGCCGGAGTAATAAAGATGGGGTTACTCCACTTGAAGGCCTAAAGAAACGGGTTGGAAATAAGATAAAAATAAATTATGCGGCAGGATGTGATCTTATTACAGATAATAAATCCGGATTTGATGAAGCTGTAGCTGCTGTAAAAGCGAGTGACATGGCTGTTGTATTTGTTGGTTCTTCTAGTGCTTCACTGGCACGTGACTATTCAGATGCTACATGTGGGGAGGGGTTTGACCTCTCTTCTCTGGATCTGACAGGTGTACAAGAAGAATTGGTGGAAGAAATCTATGCAATAGGAAAACCTGTTATAGTTGTATTGGTTACAGGTAAGCCTTTTTCTATTTCTTGGATAAAAGAACATATTCCAGCCATAGTTGTACAATGGTACGGTGGTGAGAAAGCTGGAGATGCAATAGCTGATATGTTATTGGGAAATATTAATCCTTCAGCCAAACTTCCATTCTCGTTTCCGCAGAGCGTAGGACATTTACCGGTTTTTTATAATCATTTGCCAACGGACAAAGGATTCTATCGTCGTCCTGGTAGACCAAATGAACCTGGACGTGATTATGTTTTTTCTTCACCAGCTCCGTTATGGTCTTTTGGGCATGGATTGAGTTATACTACATTTGAGTATTTGAATGCTCATTATTCTGCAGAGTTATTACATCCATCTGATACCTTGATTGTCAGTGTATCTTTGAAGAATACGGGTAGTGTAGCGGGAAAGGAGGTAGTACAGCTTTATGTTCGAGATGTGGTCAGTTCGGTTGTGACTCCGGTCAAGCAACTGAAGGCATTCTCAAAACCATTCTTACAACCAGGCGAAATGCAGACAGTTGTTTTGAAGCTACCAATACAAGAATTGGCCTTATATGATTTGAGCATGAAAAAGTAGTAGAAGAAGGGGAGTATGAAATACAGATAGGAACAGCCTCAGATGATATCAGATTACGAAGGACAATCTTTGTTGGCAGACAGCCGGTGACTAGTAATAGTCTTGGTCATAACGACTTCTGCATGGATGAAATTGTGAAGAATCCAGGAAGAAAGATAAAGGTTGCTGGTTGTGTCAGAGATGTACAAGCAACCCCTATAAGTGGAATTGAAATCAAATCTAATTATTCTGGTAGAACGGTTATAAGTAAGGAAGGCGGAAGATATTCCATTCTGACTGTAGAAAACGATGTGCTAACGGTTTCTGCCAAAGGATTCGAGACAGTAAATATCAAGGTGAATAAACAAAAGGATATAGATATAAAATTGAATTACAGTCATGATTAAACACGAAATCAGATGGGAATACATATTGGTAATATGTATTATTCTCGGTACGTTACCTTGTAATGCACAGTCAGTAATTCCTATGCCAAAAGAAATGGTGATGGGAGAAGGTTCTTGGGATGTATCTGCCGATACACGTATAAATTACAGTAATGATGCGCTTACCAAAACAGTCAGTCTCTTTAATAATTATTTAGATGGACGGTTTGGGGTGACTTTGAAGAAAGGATCGAAAGGAAAGAATGCCATTCATTTGCAGATAGACAAGAAAATGCCTTTAGAGGCATATTCATTAGTTGTGGATGATAAGGGAGTAACAATCAAGGGAAGTGAAGCTGGAATATTTTATGGAATTCAGACATTGCAGCAGTTACTTGTTGATAAGGGAAATGGATGCATACAGCTTCCGTATATTATGATAAATGATGAACCCCGTTTTGGTTATCGTGGTTTGATGTTGGATGTTGCACGTTATTTTTACTCAGTGGAATATGTAAAAGAGTATATAGATTTAATGGCTCGTTATAAAATAAATAGATTCCATTGGCATTTGACAGAAGATGCCGGGTGGCGTATTGAAATAAAAAAGTATCCAGAATTGACCAAAATTGGGGCATGGCGTAATAGTACTCAGTGGGGGCATAATCCGACAGAACAAGATCGTATTCCACATGGAGGATTCTATACTCAGGAGCAGATTAAGGAGATTATCCAATATGCGGCAGATAGGTACATCACTATTGTTCCGGAGATCGATTTACCAGACATACAATGTCTGTTTTAGCTACATATCCGGAGCTGTCTTGCACGGGCGGACCATTTCGGATACCGGAAACTTGGGGTATTAAGGAGGAAGTTCTTTGTCTCGGTAATGATAAAACCTATCGGTTTGTAGAAGATGTTTTATCTGAGGTGATAGATTTGTTTCCCGGTGAGTATATTCATATAGGCGGTGATGAGGCACCTAAAAGACGTTGGAAAGAATGTCCGAAGTGTCAACGACGCATTAAGGAAAATAAATTGAAAGATGAACATGAATTGCAAAGTTACTTCATCCATCATTTGGATGAATTTGTAACGGGGAAGGGGCGAAAAATCATTGGTTGGGATGAAATCTTAGAAGGTGGTCTGGCACCGAATGCTGCTGTAATGAGCTGGAGAGGAGAAAACGGTGGAATTGCTGCAGCGGGAATGGGGCATAAAGTGGTGATGGCTCCCAATAACTATATGTATATTGATTATTATCAGAGTGAGGATTATACTAATGAGCCTTTAAATATAGGAGGACTGGTTACGTTGGAACATATCTACAGCTATGAACCTTATACGCCTAAGCTTACAAAAGAGCAATGCGGTTATATAATGGGGGTACAAGCTAATGTTTGGGGAGAATTTATACATCATCCTGATAAAGTGAACTATATGGCATATCCTCGGGCTATGGCCCTTTCAGAAATAGGTTGGTCACCTGCGGAAAAGAAGAATTATGCAGATTTCCGTGAAAGATTAGCGGGATGTTTGGCTGAACTGGATAGACAAGGGGTTACTTTCCGTATTCCCGAACCGATTGGTTGGGATAAAGCTATTGTTAGAGGCGGTAACGCGATAGTGGATTTGAAGCCGTCAGTAGAGGGTGCTGATATATATTATACCACAGATGGTACCGATCCTCGTTTATATGGAAAACTCTATACGGATACATTGCAGTTACCTTTATCTTTCAGTGGAGTAAATATAAAATGTTATCTCCGCCTTTCTTCCGGTAGAAGTAGTGCTGTTTATACAGTTGTAGCTCCTGATACAAAATAAAAAAATGATAATAAATACAGTATTTATGACGAAATATTTATTAATATGTCTGGTAGTTTGTGCACTGATTTTTCAAGGGTGCTGGCATCATGAGAGTGCGGTTGAACGTGGCTATAATGAGAAGTATATAGGTGAATATACGCGTAAAATAGCTTTCCCTATAGGAGGTATAGGCACGGGCATGTTCTGTATTGAAGGAACAGGAGCATTGAGTAATATGTCTATACGTCATAGACCGAATGTTTTCAATGAACCAACGATGTTTGCTGCAATTCATGTGAAAGGTTATGAGTATGGTACACGCATTCTGGAAGGGCCGGTTCCAGAATGGAAAAAATTTGGTGCTCCTAATTCCAGCCGTGGAGACGGCGGCTCATGGGGAATGCCCCGGTTTAAGGAGTATAGTTTCCAGTCACGTTTCCCTTTTGCGGAGGTAGAGTTGGCAGATCAGAATGTCCCTATAGATGTGAAACTGGTTGCCTGGAATCCATTTATACCAACGGATGAAGATAATTCAAGTCTACCGGTTGCTGGGTTTGAATATGAGTTTCATAATACCAGTAATGAGGAAGTACAAGCCGTCTTTTCATATAATAGTATGAATTTTATGCAAACTCCGGGTAGAGGTAAAGCGTATATAGATGCAGCAAAGAATGGATTCATTCTAAGACAGACAGGCACAGAGAATGAACCTTTCTGTCAAGGTGATTTTATGATTTATACTGACAATCCCCAGACGGTAGTTAATCATAACTGGTTTCGTGGAGGTTGGTTCGACCCATTGAGCATTTGTTGGGATAACTTGGAAGAGGGCAGAATGGAAGAGAATCCAGCAGGCTTGGAAGGAGCAGTGGGAGCTTCGTTATATGTGCCGTTTACTTTAGCACCTGGTGAGACTCGTAATATAAGGTTGTACATGGCTTGGCATGTCCCTTATTCACAAGAACGAATAGGTGGAATCCCACGTACAGATACTGATATCCCTGATGCACCAGTTTGTCCAGATGAATTGAGTAACTGTTATACTTATGAGAATTAATTTTGAAGGGAATTACCGCCCTTGGTATAGCAGTAGGTTTGGCAGTATACAAGATGTTGCAAACTACTGGTTGGATAATTATGATGCATTGAAAAAGAATACTCAGTTGTTCACTGATGCTTTCTATGATTCTACTCTTCCACCTGAAGTTAAGGAGGCTGTTGCTGCTAATTTGAGTATATTGAAATCTACTACAGTACTTCGCCAATACGATGGGCGTATGTGGAATTGGGAGGGAAGTCATGATAATTGGGGCTCTTGTCATGGTTCATGCACGCATGTTTGGAATTATGCGCAAGCTGTATCTCATCTTTCCCAAAATTAGAACGTACATTACGTGAAACAGAATTTTTTGTGAGCCAGGATAAAAGGGGACATCAAGTGTTCCGTACGAATCTGCCTATCAGCCTACTGTCCATGATTTTCATTCGGCGGCAGATGGGCAATTAGGAGGTATAATGAAGGTATATCGTGAATGGAGAATTATGGGTGATATAAATTGGCTGAAGATGATGTATCCAGCTGTGAAGAAAAAGTATGGATTATTGTATCCGTACTTGGGATCCGAGAGAGGTTGGAGCTGTTGAAGAACCTCACCATAATACGTATGATATAGAGTTTGGGGCGCGAATGGGATGATTACCAGTTTTTATGTAGGAGCATTACAAGCTATTTGCTTGATGGGTAAAACGGTAGGCGATGATATTTCCCGTTATGAAGAATTGATGAATAAAAGTAAAGCATATTTGGAGAGCAAACTTTTTGATGGAGAGTATTTTATTCAGAACATTCAATGGACTGGATTGGACGCTCCAGACCCAGTTGATGCCCAATCGTTTGTGACCCATTATACGCCAGAAGCTTTAAAAATCCTACAAGAAGAAGGTCCGAAATATCAGTATGGTAAAGGTTGTTTGTCTGACGGAATATTGGGCTCTTGGATGACATTGGTATGTGGAATGCCGGAGGTGGTCGATCGTCTGAAAGTAAAAAGTCATTTGATTTCTGTCCATAAGTATAACTTTAAAAAGAGCTTAAGTAACCATGTCAACCCTCAACGTTCCACCTTTGCATTGGGAGAGGATGGGGGATTATTACTTTGTACCTGGCCGAAAGGTGGTAAGCTAAAATTGCCTTTTGTATACAGTAACGAAGTGTGGACTGGAATTGAATATCAAGTGGCTGCTCATCTTATGTTTGAAGGAGAAGTGGAAAAAGGGCTTGAAATAGTGAGAACTTGCCGTGATCGTTATAATGGTCGTGTTCGTAATCCGTTTAATGAATATGAGTGTGGAGCATGGTATGCTCGTGCAATGGCCAGTTATGCTATGCTAGAAGGCCTTACGGGAATACGCTATGATGCAGTAGACAAAATTTTGTATATAGATTCGCGGATTGGAGATGATTTCACTTCATTCTTGTCTACGGAAACGGGTTTTGGTAATGTTGGACTTAAGGAAGGAAAGCCGTTTATAGATGTGAAATATGGGGTAATAGATGTACAGAAATGTATCGTTTCCGGTAAGGAAATTCAATTATAGTTTGGATAAGGTTCTTGATTATATACAAATTGTGAAATTTGTAGTATTGTAAGATTTACATGTATAGATTAGATGGTTTTATGAGAGTTCTGTGGGGCTGTGATTGTTCCACAGAACTATTTTTATGTTATTTGCAGATTTTTGCAACCAAACTTCATCTTTCTGCGTCTAATAAATAAAAAGAGGAGATTATGAATATGAAAATGAATTTTTCTATGGACGAGATTCGTCTTAAAGTAGAGGAGTATATAAAGAAAGGTAGTCGGGCAGCTGGTCGTCCCGTACTGACAGCTTATTATGTCCTGACTGCTGATTCTACTCCAGAGAGTGAAAGGACAAATATCATGATTGCTTTGGTGGCCATTGTGTTTCCTGCCGGTATAGAAGACCTCTTGGGACAAGTCTTTATGGTAGGGAAGGGATTTGCTGCAATCTATGCTTATAAGAAAATGAAGAAATACATCACTCCACAGATAAAGGATAAGGTAGAGGCAAAATTGGATGAGTGGTTCCATGAGAATGTGATGGAAGTAGTGGAACCGCTTTATCTGGAATAACAGTTCGCCACAAAGATCATACTGATTTGCGCAGATTGAATTTATATCGGGAATTTGTATCTGTGCGAATCAGCATAATCTCCGTGACGGACTGTTTATTGTTTTTTGCTCAAGAAGCGTCTGGCCAGATATTTCCGTACCGGTTCATCATAGAATTTTAAGCATAGATAAGCCAATAATATGTTCCATGCGTAAACACACAAGGCAACCTGCCAAGTCTGCTCCAACGTGAAGAGCTGGTTCTTGATGAGCCATGCATAGAACAAGTACATAAATGGATAATGTATCACATAGACTGGATAGGATATATCTCCCAGGAACTTGCATATCTGGGTCGATTTTTTATCCGTTGTGGTACCGGAAGCTCCTAACCAGACGAGAACCGGAAAAGCGATGATTACACAGAACGCTTCATAAATGCCATTTGTACAGACCGGTGTTGCACCTTCCAAGTAGGGCACTGAAAACAAGGTAACCAATGCAATGGCACATATCCAGAAAGCACCTTTCACCTTGATAGGCTTGAAGTTGCGCGACAAAAGCATGCCCATGGAGAAAGGAAAAAGCATCCTCAGCAATCCGCCGCCAAGTTTATTCCGTCCAGTGTCCAGCCTACCCCCATATTTCCGTATCCGGAGATGTCGAAAATGGCGAATGATGCCAATGCCACTCCCAGCAATATTGTCAGTACGGCAAGGGCTTTGTTTGATAAGCGGTGGATAAACAAGGCATAAAGGATGTTGCCTAAATATTCAAAAAACAAGGACCAGCATGGACCATTCAAAGGAAACATTTCGCCATTACCACGGACTTCATAACCTGCACCTGGCATTGCGGGAATAAAAAATATAGTGCAAAGAAGGGACAGCATAATCATGGAGAGGGCAATATGTGTTCCGTCCCATTGTACGCATCCTTGAAGACAGAAAGTAATGGCACCCAGGACAGCTCCCATAATGACCATCGGATGGAGACGTATCAGGCGCCGTTTAAAGAAGTTTTTCATTGTGAGGTTCCTGCCCCAACGGTCGTCATAAGCATACCCGATAACGAATCCCGATAGTATAAAGAAGAAATCTACAGCTAAATAGCCGTGGTTGAAGGTTTCGATAATGCTACCACCGGCAAAAGCATAGCCTTCGAATATATGATACCATATAACCATCAAGCTGCTACGCCACGGAGCCCGTCGAGAAGGTCATAATGTGCTTTGGTGTCTGAAAAGGCAGAAGATGAAATGTGCGACATCTGTTTTTTTTCTGTTGTTTGGTTAATGTTTTCGGATCTCAAAGATACGCCATGCGAAGCGAAGTTCTTTTGCTTAAAAGCAAAAAAGAACGGCAATCTTCTATTTTTTTGCGCGTACCCGGCTGAGAGTATAGATGGAAATACCCAGGAAGGCTGCCACATATTTTAGCTTCACCCGATTTATCAGTCTGGGGTAACGGCGGTTAAATTGTTCATACCGCTCTTTGGGAGGCAGTTGGAGCCTTTCCACAAACATATGACTGAGCTCTTTGTTTACGTTCTGATGCAGTATTCTGCCCCAGTTGGCTATATCAATATATGTTTCGTAGAGAGCATTTAACTTGTCTATGTGGATGACGTAGATTTTGCAGTCCGAAAGAGTTTCAATGCTTTCTACTGACGGCTGCTGATAGTACAGTGAATCCATTCCGAGGTACATCACCTTCCTGGCTGAACCAAGTGGTGGTATCTTGTCCGTCGTGATGAAATACGGAACGGGTGACCCCTTCCTCAATGAAATAAACCAAACGGTCTGTCACTCCTGCTTGTACTATATAAGTTCCTTTAGGGTAGTGTCTTACCTGCATATTCATCAGCAATGCCTGAAGAGCTTCTTCGGAAACCGGATAAATCTGCCTGATTTTATGAATGATGTTGTTCATTGGAGGGGAGCTTTTTATTTCGTTTACAAACTTACATAATTTTATTAACTAAAACTGAACTTTGATATACAAATGTGTGCGTTGCCTTATAAGCGTTTATGGTATAATGGAATTTTTTTTGTAAAAGAGATGTTTGTTCTTTGAATATTGTATCTTTGTAGAAAACAGTAGCGTATGAATAAAATATTGGTAACATTATTGGCTCTAATCGGAGGTAGCTGCATTTCATTCGCACAGATGGAGACTGGAAGAGTTTCCGATACAGCTGAGGATACATTGAGAATAGAAAATGAAATTGTCGCTGTTGATACCGGATTTTACCAGTCAGTAGTCCGCTATGATACGGTGCGCTATAATTTGAAAATGCAGAGTGTTTACAAAAAGGCTTTTCAACTAAAGAATGATGTTTTTGTGGAAAAGATGAAAGAGCCGTGGTTAGATGATATTCTCAGAAATATCTTATTTAAATAACCATGAATTTGTGCTTTGCGTCATTCGGTTGACTTCCTGGTTTAACTCACTCGGTTAAACCACACTAAATTCAGCATTCTCTAAAAACAAAAATCAGATAGAATCTTGCGATAACTATCTGATTTTCAGAAGAGCGGAAGACGGGGCTCAAACCCGCGACCCTCAGCTTGGAAGGCTAATGCTCTATCAACTGAGCTACTTCCGCAATTTTTGTGGGCAAAGATGGATTCGAACCACCGAAGTCGAAAGACAGCAGA